>Ga0073932_1000325_pt1 | contig 122557 bp, 89 predicted proteins | sample DewCreD2012metaG_FD_76967 | JGI IMG/M metagenome (GOLD analysis project Ga0073932, IMG submission 76967) | Hot spring sediment bacterial and archeal communities from British Columbia, Canada, to study Microbial Dark Matter (Phase II) - Dewar... ...
CACCACGTACTCCCGCACCCCGTTGCGCTGATACGCCCGGAACTTGTCGTGCAGGTCGTAGCTGACGCTGGAGGCGGTGACTTCGGCGATCAACTCGGGCGGGCCGGCGACGTACTTGCCGCTAGTGCGCGATTGCCCGCCCAATTCCGGCCGGATGCGGAGGAAGGCGTCCGGCTGGGGCTCGTTGTCCAGGTCCAAGCGGATGGTTCCGTTGTCGCATCCCTGAACGCCCGGGGTGGCCGCACGGTAGACTCCCAACCATGTAATGAGGTCGAATTGGGGTTGGGAGTGTTCTTCGGAGACGGGCGATGGCATGTAGACGACTCCTTCGATGAGTTCCGCCTTCTTGACGTGCGGCATCGCCTCGTACCGCCGTTCAAACTCCGCCCGCGAAAGCCGGTCGCCCGCACGCAATTCGGGCACGGGTTCGGGCGGCCGCCATGGCGCGGTGGTCGTGGGAAGGGTGGCCATGCAAACCACCTTGGGGTGTGGGAGCGTCTACCGGGAACTACCACTTCGTAAGTATAACTTGCCGCTCCCTTGGCTGGAAACCCTGTCGTTGGACCGGGTTGCCGCCCGAGGAGCAGGGCTTCATGTTTCATTCTACCTCTGTTGCCCGAATCATGGCGAGGACTTCGTCGAGGATCTTTCCATTGGTGGCGATGCCTTGGCCAGAGTAGATCGTGCGGCGGCCCTGCCAGTCGGTGAAGGTGCCGCCGGCCTCCTCGATGATCGGCTGCACGGCGGCGGCGTCCCAGAGGTACATGATCGGGTCGACCATCAGCTCGGCCCGGCCGGTGGCCACCATGAGGTAGCCGTAGCAATCGCCCCAAGAGCGGCTGAGGCGGGTGGCGGCTTCGAGTCGCTCGTAAACGTCGCGCCGCTTGACGGCGGTGAAATTGGCCACCTCGCTGGTCAGGAAAAGCGCTTCGCCGAGGCGAGAGCAGGACGACACCCTGGCGGGCCGTGGATCGGCGTTGTCCACCTGATACCAGGCGCCTTGTCCTTCGGCGGCGTAGACGGATTCGTTCAAGGCGGGAATGTGGATCACGCCCAGCACGCTGCGTCCTTCCCGCTCCACCGCCACCATCGTGCCAAACAGCGGCACCCCGTGGATGAACGCCTTGGTGCCGTCGATCGGGTCGAGGATCCAGCGGAAGCCGCTCGTCCCGGGCCGTTCGGGAAACTCCTCGCCGAGAATGCCATCCTCGGGGAACCCCTCGGCAATGCGACGCCGCAGGTGCTCCTCGGCCGCACGGTCGGCCGCGGTGACTGGCGAGTCGTCCGCCTTGCGTTCGACGGCCAGGTCGCCGCGGCGGTAATACCGCATGACGATTCCGCCCGCCTCGCGCGCAAGTTGAATCGCCAGTTCGAATCGTCGGGAAAGCGGGGCGTTTTCGCTCATGAGCATCATCCTCAACGCTGAAAGATCGGGAGACAATTGTTGGGCACCTGAAGGATCAAGCAGGCCATGGCGGTGGCGAATTCAGGAGAGATGGGGTCGATCCACGAGCCGTCGGACCGTTGGCGGCCGATCAGTTCATCGCGGACGGCCGGATACCAGCGGAGCCACGATTCGCCGCCCACCTGCCAGAAGGCCAACGCGGCGTAGTAATGGCCGTAAAAGTAGTAGGTTTCCCTTCGCACGACACCCGGCTGAGGCCGGAACGCCGCGAGATAGGCCATCCCCTTGACGATCTCCGGCCCCTCGTAAACGCCGGCGCACAGCAGGCCGACCACGGCCGCGGCCGAGCGGGGAAACGCGCTCTCGCCGCCTTGGGAAAGCTGGTACATAAATCCGCCGTCCGGGTTCTGGCTCTTCTTGACATACGCCGCCGCGCGGTCCATGGTCTCCGCGGGCACGAAGATGCCCGCGTTGCGGGCCGCGCGCAGGGCCATCATCTGGCAAACGGTCACGGAGATGTCGGCGTCCATGCGCTGCGGGTAATAGCGCCACCCTCCCTCGTCGTTCTGGCTGGCGACCATGAGCTTGACCGCCTTGGCCAGCTTCTCGCGGAGTCCCGGCCGGGAAGTCATCCCGTAGCATTCGGCGACGAACAGGGTGGCAAATCCATGGCCGTACATCGGGCCGTGATGCTCGAACGCGGGATGGTTGATGTAGCCGCTTTCCTGGGCGTGGGCCAGGACAAAATCCAGGGCCAGCGCGACCTGCTTGCCGTAGCGGCCCCGGCCCGGCGTGCTCCCCCCGGCCATCCACGCCATGCCGCCCAGCGCCACCACGGCCACGTTGCCGCGGTAACTGCCCGAGCCGAGCGAACCGTCCTCGCGTTGCCGGGCGGCCAGGAAGGCGAGTCCCCGCTCGATCGCGCGGTCGGCCGCGGGCGTAAGAAGCCTGGCGGCCGACTTCTCGGCGTCTTCCGCACCCGACGCGACCAGGGTCATGCCCAGCAGCATCCATGCCGTGACCGCCGCGCGGGGCCAGCGCAACCACGGCGCGGCGGCTTGCGCAAGGCCCCATTGCCCGAACGCGTCCTCAAGCACTATTTTTCCTCCCTTTCCGCCTTAGCCCCCCACCGCGTTTTCTCGCTGCCCGCGGCCAACCGCCGGAAGTAGGCCTCGATTTCCGCCTCGTACTCCGGGAGAAACTCGTCGGGCGGCTGGAACTGAAGGATTTCATCGCGTTGCCGGACCGGGAGGTCGCCCCAGACGCGCCGCAGGAGCGAAGAGCGATTCGCCGGGCTTTCCGCCTGGGCTTCGGGGCCCTTCGCGTGGTCGGCTGTTTGCCCGGGCTCGGGCTGGACGCCCGGCTTGGCCGAGGCGGCTTTTCGCTCGCCATCGGGCGTCTGGGGCTTGGCTTCCGTTTCGGGCTTCGTGGCGATCTTCTGCCTCGGCCCGGCCGCGTCGCTGGGATCTTTTCCCACCTGCCGGAGGATGGCCTCCAAGTCTTCCACGATGCGGTGCTGCAATTGTTGGGTGCCGGGACCGGAATCGATCTCCCCAAGGCGACGAGCACACTGGACCATTTGCTCGACGATCGCTTCAAGGGTGACGACGCGCTGCGGCTCGGTCTTGGGATCGGAGGGCTGCGTCGGCTTGGGCTCTGGGGCGAAAAGCTCCCGGTCGATGGCCTCCGAAGTTCGCGGGGCCGGCGCGGCCCGGTTTTCGATTCCCCCGCCGCCCGGCCGCCACCCCTCCTGTGGGGCCGTGGCCGGAACCGCAAGGCGCCACGCGGTGCAGGCCATCCCAACCCAAAGGCAACCCAGAAGGGCAAACCTTCCCGGCCTCTTCGGGAAGAAAAAGGCCGCTCCATGCTGAACGATTCGCCAGTTCTGGCCTTGCCTCACGGTTTGCCCTCCTTGGAAAGCGGCGGGGCAAGGAGGTTCTGGAGCTTCTCGCCGAGTTTCGCCTGATCGCGGCTCAGTTGCTCGTATTGGCGACGGGCCTCGGGGCTGGAACGATCGGCCGGCTTGAGCCGTGTTTCCAATTCCCTCGTCCGGCGGTTGATTTCTTCCTGTTGTCGCCGGATCTCGTCCAGCGACGGCGCGGCTGGGATCGTGCCCGTCTCGGCGGTTTGGCCTGGCCGTCGCCCGGCCACCCGATCGGCGATTTCCCGCAGCCCTTCCCTTGCACGCTGTTGATTCTCCGCGGCCTGGCCAAGTTGATTCCGCCGGATTTGGTCGCCGGCCGAGCGCATCGGTCCGGCCAAATCCAGTTCTCGCGCGCGGCGAAGGCCGTCGGAAACGTTGGCCGCGGCCGGATCGTCGCCGGCCCGCTTCACCGCCTCATCCATCGCCTGTTCAATGGCTTCCCAGCGGTCGGCGATTTCGGCCTGGCGACGGGCGGCGTCGGCCAGGTCCGCGGCCTCTTGAGGCGCAAGATCCTTCAGGGGTTTGGCAAGGGTGCGGCGAGCCAATTGGCCGGTGTGCGCGGCCAGATCGTCCTGTTCGCGGGCCAGCCGATCGAGGTCGCCGGAGAACTCGCGGAGGCGGTTCGCCCGGCCCAGCTCATCGGTCATCCGCTCCAGGGCAGCGATGATCGCGTCCTGATGTTTCCCCGCCGCGGCTAGCGGCGTGCGCAACGCTGTGGCGGGAAGTCCGGCGGCTGGCGGTTCGAGCAGGGCTTGGGCACTCTTGACCGCCGCGGTCAGCTCCCGCCCTGCGGCCGCAAGTTCGCTGACAGCCAAACGTTCCAGGCCCGAGAGGATGCTTTCCATGCGTTGCTCCATGCCGGGCTGGGGGAGCTTGTTGCGGTTCAAATCAGCCAGGAGGCGGTGGATCCGCCCGGGGATTCCTTCCCCGCGGCTGGCGAGGCTGCGCTCGATCTGCCGCTGGTGGAGTTCCGCTCCGCGAAGACGGTCGACGTCCGATTGTTCCAACCGAGAACGCTCCGCGGCCCGCTGCTCCAAAGCTGCCACCTGTTCCCGGCCTCGCCGCTGGATCGCAAGGACGCGGGACAGCTCGGCGAGGATCTCGGCCTCGCGCGAGACAAGCCGTCGGGCGAGATCGTCCCGGGCAACGATGGAAAGCCTTCGCACCTCGCTCTTGGCCGTCTGCGGTTTGTAGTCCGCGGCCTCGAACCAGAAGGCCACCTCCGCGCCCGGCGCGAGCTTCAAGGCATCCAGCTTCCAAACCGTACGAACGGCGCGCCGATCTGGCGCCGCGTGCTCCAAACCGCCGCCGGGCCTGGCGACGCCAGGCGACGGCGGCCCGGCGTACAACGTTTTTCGGGCGGGCGGATCGGCCGGGCGGTCGGAGCGCGTAAAGCAGAGATCGACGCGCTGGATCGCCAGGTCGTCGCTCGCCGCGGCGGCAACCGGCGCCTCCGCGTCGGGAACGACGAACGGCTCCGCGCCGGCGTCGGGCTCTTCCAAGGCGACGCTGGGTGGGGCGTCGGGCACCACGCGAATCTCCCAACGCACCTCCTCGCCGCCGGAAACCCCGTCACGGTCCGCGAGCCGAAACCCGTAGGAACCCGATTGCTCCAGGATCCAAGGCGAACCGGGGTCCGCCGGTACTGCCAGATGCAATCCTTCGCCGTCCAATCGCGCGGCCAAGGGGGGCGCGGGATCCCGCACCAACACGGCCGAGGCCAACGGCTTGGTGGCCGTGGCGGCGATCTCCACCCGCGTGCCCGCCAACGCCCGGATGTTGCCCTCCGAGGATGCTTGCGGCCAACCGGTGTAGTCGGGCGGGGAGAGGGTGGCGCGGAGCGTGGCGATGGTCGGCGGATCCACCACCTCGACCGGCTGCCAGGGCATCGAGCGGTCGTCGCCCCCTTCCACGCGGTAGGAGAACGACCGCGTCACCCGCTCGCGCCGGGCGACCAGCATCCCGTGCACCAGACGCATCGGTTCGCTCTCCTGGTTGGCCCCGCCGGCGCCGTCAAAACGGTAGAAGATGCGTGCCTCGGACGGCAGCCGTGACCCGTGGGCGTCCACCACTTCCACCTCGAACGCCTGGCCGCGGGCCATGCGCTGGACCGGATTGCGGACCTTCAGATGGTGAACTTGCGGCCAGGGGATTTCGGCCCAGGGCCGCGCCAGGCGAACCACCGCGATCCGCGCGGCGGCGGGATCGGCCATGGCGAGCATGGCGGCAAACAACGCGGCGGCCGCGGCGGCAAGGCCCGCCAGCCAGGCGGGACGGGCACGGACGACAAGGCGGAAATCGAGTTCTTTCGCCGCGTCCGCCGCGCGGGCGACCACGGCCCGCCGAAGCTCGGCCGAACCCGCCGTCGGATCGTCCTCGGCCTGCCCGAGGAACTCCACCGCGCTGGCCAGATCATCGCCCAGCGAGGGGAAGCGGGCCTGGACGCGGCGGGCCAGATCGACGTTGCCCAACCGCGCGCTCCACGGCCGGTAAAGGAAGCGGAACGCCGACCACGCCAAGACGCTGAGGACCGCCAACGCGACGAGCACGCGCATGCCCGGTTCGCGGAAGCGAAGCGCGTAGTCCAACCCGGCCGCGACCACCACCGCCCCCACGGCGCAGGCCAGCCACCATCCCGCTCCGTACACGGCAAGCAATCCCCGCACCCGGAGCCGCAGCGCGCCGATTCGAGTTTCCAGTGGATGGGACATGACCCTTGATTCTACGCCATTCCGCCCAGTTTTCGCAGCACCCATTCGGCGATCAGCAGGATCAGAAACGCCGCGAGGACGGGCCAGGCGTTCCAGAGCGGGAGCGGCGGGAAGGCTTCGAGGGGGACCTGGCGGCCCTCCGGCAATTCCTCCAGAAGCCGGTCGGCCGCGGCAAATGTGTAGTATCGGCCGCGACTCTGGTCGGCGGCCCGCTGCATTTCCAAGGCGTCGGTTTCCACGCGTGCGAATTCGCCGGGTGGGGCGAGCACCGTGAAGTCGGCGGCCGGCGCGCCGCCGGCAAGCAACGGGACGGCGATCCAGGCGTGATAGGAGCCGATGGGGAGGTTTTCGACCTCCGCGTCGAACACCCCCCGCTCGCCCGCGGCGCGGCGAAGCGGCACGCGCCGCGCGCCGCCTCCGGAGGACTCCAGCACGACGGTCACCCCGTCATCCTCGGCGGGGGCGAGCGATTCGTTATAAAAGCGAGCGCGCAGGCGCACTGCGTCCCCTTGGCGATACTCGCGGCGGTCGGCGCGGAGCGCGGCCGCGCGGGCCCCCTCGGCGAGCTTGGAGCGGGCCAGGTAGCGGATCGTCTGGAGCCAGTAGCGGGCGAAGTGCGCGTCGCCCACCCGGTACCGCCAACGCCACGTCTCGTCCGTGGCATGAAAAAGCACCTTGCCAGCCCCGACGTAGTGGAGCACAAAGACCGGCATCGGCCGTCCGTCGGCCATGCGGCGGGTGGGGTGTTCGGCCAACACCCGGGCGCCCGGCTTCAACTCTCCGATCTCCAACATCCACTCCAAGGGGGCCAACGAGCGCCACACCGCGGCGTTGTCCGCCGGATCGTCGGCCAATTGGAGCATGGGCGAGCCGAGGCCTAGCTCCGTGGGCCGGACCACGAAGCCCTCGCCCGACGCCTCGGCGGACGGAACCCGCACGGACCCAAGCTCCATCGGCAGCAGCTTTGCCAGGGGCGTGTCGCGGAAGGCCAGCGGCATGAACTTCGGCCCGCCCAGGCACGCCAGCGCCCCGCCCTTGCCCGGCTGATCGACGAATTCGGCCAGGTTGCGGAGCATCGCCGGGGTGAGCCGAGCGGGATCGGCGTCGCCCAGCAGGATCACGTCGTAGCGGAACAATTCGTCGCGCCGCACCGGGAAGCTCCGCAACGCCGCCGCGTCCTGGTCGGCGTGCTCCGGATCGGCGTCCTGAAGCACCGTCGCCAGCTCGACGGTCGGTTCCCGGACCAACAGGTTGCGCAAATAGCGATACTCGTAACTCGGTTCGGCCTGGACCAACAGCACGCGGATCCGCTCCTTGCGCACGCGCACCGTCGCTTCGACGCGGTTGTTGTCGATCGGGAATTCATCCTCCAGCGGCTGGACCTCCAGCACGTAGCGAAACACGCCCTCTCGCGGGGGCCGATGCGCGAGGCGAGCGGGTTGCGACTGGCCGTCGGGCCCAAGCTTGAGCCGGGTCCGCGCCACCGGCGGCTCCTGGCCCTCCTGGCGCAGCGTCACCTCGACCGTCCGGCCCGCGCAGCCCCACGAGGAAAGCTTCGCCTCGAAGTACACCACGTCGCCCAGGAACACGGCGTCGTCGACCAGCAGATCGCTGAGCTTCACATCGCGGGCGGGCCGATCGTCGCCGAGGCCGATGAAATACAACGGCACGCCACGGCGCCGGGCGTCGGCCGCCGCGTCGGCCAGACTGGGGCCTTCGGTGTTGATCCCGTCGGTCACGAGCACCACGGCCGCGGGGGCGTTGCCGCGGAGTTCGTCGAGGACCGAGCGAATGGCCGCGCCCAGACGCGTGCTCCCGGCCGAAGGCTCGCTGGCGCGGAGTTCGGCCGCCATGGTTTCCGACGCCCTCGCGGCTTCGGAAGCGGAGGAGGGCCGCGTTCCACTCAGCCAGTAAGGCTTCAGTCGATAATTCTCCTCCAGCCGCCGAAGAAACGCGGCGTCGTTTTCCACAAGCAGCGTCCGGGCCAGGTTCCACCGCGTGAGGCGGTCGAAGCCGGCCGCGGCAACCCGCGGCTGGACCGCCGCGCGCACGCCCTCCGGGTAGCGGTCGGCGATGGTCATGCTCAGCGAATCATCCACCACCAGGGCCACATACGGCAGTCCGGTCCGTTTCAGCGAGAGCGCCGGTTGGGCCAGCATGAACGCCGCGATCGCCACGAGCACCAGGCGCATCGCCGCCAACGCCACGCGGAACGCGGGTCGCGCCCGGCGATTTTCGCGGGCGTAGGTGGCGGCCACGACCGCGACGATCAAGGCCAGGATCAGCACGCTGAGCCAGGCGGGCCACGGCCAAGACCACTCCAGGCTCCAGGCCGCGCCCTCGCCGCTCGCGGTCGAGATGCCGAGCCATCGCTCCATCCCATGGGGCACAGAGTCAGTCATGGTGTCCGAACCGCCGGGCCAGGAACGTTTCCACGAGCAACAGGACGAGCACGCCGGCAAGCAGGTTTTTCGCCCACAGGCTGGATCGGCCCGCCCCGAACGACGTCGGCCGTTCGAAGTGCTCCCAAGCCGTCAGGTGGACGAACGGGACGCCGGGCCACACCTCGTCGCGCAGTTGTTCGACGGTCAGCGGCGCAAGATCGCTCTCGGCCGGGTCGACGTTGACCGCGAAAAGGCTTGCCGGGCGCGCTCGAGAGGCCGCGCCGCCGCCTCCCGCCGCGTCGGGCGCGCCGCCGCGGGGCGCGCTGGCCGCGCGTTCCACGGCGTAAACGCCGCTCGTCCAGGTGTCGGCGAAGCTCCATGCGTTCAGGTCGTCCTCCCGCCGCGACCGGATTGTCTCGGTTCGGCCGCGCGGATCGCGCACCGTAAGGGACGTCTCGCCGACCGCAGCAGGCAAGGCGCCGGCGAGGGGCTCGCCGACCGCAACGTTGCGCCGCTCGAACTGGCCGCGGATCAGGAAATCGAGCATCTCTTGGACCAGCGGCACATAGCTCGGCCAGAGCGGCAAATACGTCCAGGTCGTATCGGCCGAAGTGGCCACCCAGACGACGCGTCCGCGGCCAACCGGCTCCTCGACCACCAAGGGGTCGCCGGAAGCCAACGCCAGGACCACGCGGGCCCTCGAGCGGTCCGTCGAAGCCGCCGGCTCCGGACTTGCAGACGGTTCGGGCAAGACGAGGCGACGATGCTTCATCACGGGCGCGGTCAGCAGGCCGGATCGTTCCCGCCCGCGGAACGCGTCGAGCATCGGGTGGCGATAGTCGAGCGGATCGAGCCGGGTTTCCGGGCGATCGACGATCGGTCCGAGCCGGCCCGGCAGGAGCCGAATCCGCCCCGGCCGATCCCCACCCAGTTCCGCCTGGTAACGCTCCGCCTGGACGCGGTCGCCGAGGAAAAACACCAGATTGCCGCCGCCGGCGACATAGGTTTCCAGCAGTCGGGCCTCGGCGGCGGTGAATTGCGCCACGTCGGCCAGGAAGACGCATTCGTACCGATCGAGCGCCAACTCCGGCAGGCGGCTTTCGGCGACCACCTCGGGCCGCACCAACCGATCCTCGTCCTCGCGAGGAGACAAGGCGATCACCAGATAGCGCGTTGCCGCGTCCGGCGCGCCGCCCGAGGATCGTCCGTCCACGCAGAGCACGGGAATGGAAGCCTTGACCGGCACGGCGATCCATCGGTGATTGTCGATCTCCAGGAAATCGCCGCCGGCGCGGACTTCCAGCACGCGATCCCCGGGGCCCTCGAAACGATGAACGAACTTGACCGCCGCTTCGCCGGCGGCGGGAAGGTCGATCACCTTCCGGGCGACGCGGTGTCCGTCGGCCCAGAGTTCGACCGCTTGCCCGGGACGGGCCCGGGGCGGAAAACTCCGGATCGTCGCCTCGATCTCGAAGTCGCGCGCCGGCGCGGCGAACGGCTTGCGAGCCCGGATGCCGGTCACGGCCAGGTTCTCCGCGTCCGGCTGGCCCACGTCGATCACCACGAGCGAGGCCGCTTCGGCCAGGCGCTCGCTTCGGGAGCGGAGATCGGCCACCGTCGCCGGGTCCCGCCCGTCCAGACTCCAACCCACGCGGCCCAAGTCCGTCAGGAAGTAGATCTCTTCCCGCGTCAACCGAGGCTGCTCGCGTCGCGCCGCCAGCAGCACCTGCTCGACTTCCCTGAGCGTTCCTGCCAGGTCGGCCGTCCCGTGCGGAAGCTCCAGCAAGTCGAGTTCCCGCAGAAAGTCGGTCGGTTCGAGGGCCGGCCGACCGACCACGACGCGCGGCGGATCGCCCATCAACACCAGCGTGAAGCCGTCGCCCTGCGAACTCTCGCGCACGAGGCGCGCCGCCACGCGCTTGGCCTGCTCGAAGCGGGAAATCTCGCCCGGCGCGTAGGCCATCGAGTACGACCCGTCGAGCACCAGCACGCGGTGGGTCCGCTCGCCCGGCGCGGCCGCCAGCCCTCCCCGCTCCTCGATCGGCTCGGCCGCCGCCAGCACGACCAGCGCCACGACCAGGGTGCGCACGGCCAGGAGCAGCCAGTGCTCCCAGAGCAGGGTTCGCCGCCTCTGGCGCAAAGCCGCGGTCAGATACTCCATGGCCGCCCACGCCGTCTCCCGATAGCGCCGCCGACTCCACAGATGAATCAAAATCGGCGCGGCGAGGGCGGCCAGCCACGCGAGCATCGCGGGATGGGCGAAGGCGAGGCCAAACAACGGCAAGTCGCACACGACGCTCACCACCATGACTGAACCATCCGCTGTCTATCGCGCGGGAAGAAAAAGGGGACCAAACCGCCAACCCCCTGTTTTCCGCGTTTTCCGCTCCCTGTCTTCCCACTTAGTACCGGCTGCGCCTGAGTCTCGACGCCAAATAGCTCGCCAGCGCCAACTCCAGCGAGTGATCGGTCCGCAGGAGCACGTAGTCGATCTGCGCCAAACGGCATCCTTGTTGCAGGCGGCGGAGGTACCGGTCGAACTGCTCCAAATAGGCCCGCCGCAGGGCCCGAGGCTCGACGACCACGTCCGCCCAGCCCTCCAGCCCGCGAAACCGCGTGACCTCGTCGAAGGGGAACTCCAGCTCGGCGGGATCGAGCACGTGGAACAGGATGACGTCGTGCCGCCGGTGGCGGAAGTGCTTCAGTCCCGCCAGGATCGCGTCGACCTCGTCGAACAGGTCGCTGAGGACGATCACGACGCCTCGCCGACGAGTCCGCTCGGCCAGTTCGTGGAAGATCGGCCCCAAGGCGGTCTCGCGGCCGGGCGACGATTCTTCCATCACGCGGACCAGCTCCTTCCAGTGCGAGGGGCTGCTTCCCGGCCGTACCGTCGCCCGAACCTGATGATCGAACGTGGTCAGGCCGACGCTGTCTTGCTGTTGCAGCACGAGATAGGCCAAGGCGGCCCCGGCGCAGCGGGCGTAGTCGAGTTTCGACATCGCCGCCGCCGGACCGCGGTAGGCCATGCTCTCGCTGGAGTCCAACAAAAGCGAGCAGACCAGGTTCGTCTCTTCCTCGAACTGCTTGAGGTAGAACTTGTCGGTGCGGCCGAAGACCTTCCAGTCCAGATAGCGCAAATCGTCGCCCGGCGCGTACTCCCGGTGCTCGGCAAACTCGATCGAGAAGCCGTGGTAGGGGCTGCGGTGCAAGCCGGCGACGTACCCCTCGACGATCCGCCGGGCCCGCAGCGAAAGTCCCTCAAGGCGCGCCAGGACTTGCGGATCGAAATAGTTCGGGAAGTTTTCCACTTGCTCGGTCTTCGTCAACCGCCACGGTTTCGATCAGGCGGCGCACGAGGTCGTCGGGCTTGACGCGGTCGGCCTCGGCGTTGAAGTTTGTCAGGATGCGATGGCGGAGGACCGGCGGGGCCACGGCGCGGATGTCGTCGCAGTTGGCCGAGAACCGGCCCTGGAGCACCGCCCGCGACTTCGCCCCCAGCACCAGATACTGGCTCGCCCGCGGCCCGGCCCCCCACGTCACATAGTCGCGGATCCACGGGGGCGCCTCGGGGCGGTTGGGCCGCGTCGCGCGAACCAGGCGCAGGGCATAGCGGACCACGTGGTCGGCCACCGGCACGCGCCGCACGATCCTTTGCAACGCCACGATTTCCTCGGCCTTCAGCGTCGGCGTCACCTCCGCCGCCACGTCGGCCGTCGTCCGCCGAACGATTTGAAACTCGTCTTCCTCGCCCGGGTAATCGACAAACGTGTTGAACATGAACCGGTCCAACTGGGCCTCGGGCAGGGGATAGGTCCCTTCCTGCTCGATCGGATTCTGCGTGGCCAGCACGAAAAACGGCTCGGCCAGCACATGGCGCTGCCCGCCGATCGTCACCTGGTGCTCCTGCATCGCTTCCAGCAAGGCGGCCTGCGTCTTCGGCGGGGTGCGGTTGATCTCGTCGGCCAGGATCACGTTGGCGAAGATCGGCCCCGGCAGAAACCTCAACTCCCGGCTGCCCGACCGCTTGTCCTCTTGAATGACCTCCGTGCCGGTGATGTCCGAGGGCATCAGGTCGGGCGTGAACTGGATCCGGCTGAATTTCAGCGCCAACGTCTCGGCCAGCGTGCGGATCATCAGGGTCTTGGCCAACCCCGGAACCCCGACCAACAGGCAATGCCCTCGGGCGAACAGGGCCACGAGCAGTTCTTCGATCACCTGCCGCTGGCCCACAATCACCCGCGCCAATTGCCCCGTGATCGACTCATAAGCTTCGTGAAGGCGGTTTGCCGCTTCGATGTCGTCGTGCTCCATGGGCAGTTTCCGGGATTCGGGTTCGGGGTTCGTGTTCAGGCCTCAGGAAGGAGAGTCCCGCCCTTCGTGGCCGCTCGCGGGGATTGTCCCCTGTGCCGGTAAAAGGACAATCGCATTTTTCGGTCCACAACGGCCCGAAAAATCAGCCAGTCCCCGGAGGGTGAACGGTTGCCGCAATTCATCGCTGGACGAGGGTCAGGGGTCCTTCCGGGCCAGAAGGTGTTGTGCTTGCTCCGCCCAAGGCCCATAGCTCCTGGGATGTGGCGATCAGCAGCCGACCGCCGGCCACGACCAGGTTTCCGCCGCCAACCCCCGACGACCGCAGATCGATCGCCCTTCGGAGCCTTGCGGTTGCCCGGTCGAACTGATAAATCCTCTCCCGCGTAGGCCAGAGGACGCAATCGCCCGCCAGCAGGCCCCGGCCGTAGCCGGGCTTCGCCCCGCCGTCGGGCCACGCGTGCTTGAGCCTGCCTTGCTCGGGCCCTTTGCGGTGGATCCAGTAAAGTCGGCCCCCGCTGGCGATGAGGCAATCCTCCGAAACCCCCAGCAAATGAACCACGTCCTCGAACTCCGGTCCGGTCTGCCAAAGGACCTGTCCCGAATCGGCGTCCAAGGCGAAGATCGAGCGGGCGTCGGCCGGGGCCACATAAAGCACGCCGCGATCATACAAGCACGGCGTCAGGTCGCGGCAGGCGTGGGCCGGAGGTCTTGCCAGGTCCCCTTTCAGGCTTCGCGGGTAGGTGGTCAACCAGCGAATCCCCCCGTTGTGGACATCGACGGCCGCCACGGCCCCCAGGTTCGTGTTCAGGAAGAGCGTGTCGCGGTGGAGGGTGAGCAGGTTGTGGGTGATTTCCGGCAACGTTCCCCTCGCCGGCGTGTCGGCGGCGCAGACGAACTGCCGCCACCGGAGTTGCCCGGTCTCCGCGGCATAGCACGCCACGTGGGCCTGCGGCTGGACTTCCGTGCGGCGCAGGAGCACATAGGCACTGGCGGCGTCGGCCACAGGCGAGCCCTCGAAGGCCCAGCCCGGCTCCGGCGCCGCCTTCCACGCCAGGCGGCCTTGGCTAGCCAGATCGAGGCAGATCAAATACCCCGGCCCCGCCGTTTGCGACGCCTCTCGCGGTCGGCTGGTGAGCGGTGAGCCCATGCGGGCGTAAAGCCGGGCACCAGAAACCGTCAGAGTGAAGCGGGCAACGCCCAAGGCCGCTGCGCGTCGGGCATCGGCGCTAAGGTCGCCTTCCATCTCGTCCTCGAAAACCGTCGCCGTCTCGCCCCACGCCGGGCGCCCGTCGGCCACGTTCAAGGCCAGGATCTCCCTGTTCTCCCGGTTGACGAACACGCGCCCGTCCGATACCGCCGGAAACGTACTCAAAGGATGCAGCCCATCCTCGGCCACCCGGCCGGGCAACTCCCCTTGCCTCTTCATGAATCCGCGATCGGAGTCCCGACGGGTCAGCGGAACCCGCCAGATTGGGCGGGTGGCGTCAGCAGGCCAGGCGGCGATGGCGCTGCGCGAGGCGGCGCCGGCAAACGTTGGCCAGTCGGCAAGCGGCTTGGGACGAGGCCATTGGACGCTCTCGGCCAGCAGACCACTCAGGGCGTCGGCATAGCGGACCTCGCCGCCCCCGAACCATCCCCGCGCCTCGGGGTGCAACTGGGCAAACCGGGCCAACTCCTCGCTCGCCCGATCTGCGGAACCTTCCAAAATCGACGTCAGCACCAGCCTCGCCCGCACTGCGGCCAAATCCAAATCCGTGTCGGGCACGCCGAGCCACGCCAACGGCCGGCCGGAACCGCTGGCGAGGGGCACGATAGATTCCCAGAATGACCTGGCCGCGGAGGGGTCGCCCGACTCCAGGGCCATCTCGCCCAGCGCGTCCAGGGCGTTGTCGGCCCAACTGCTGGCCAGATACCGCTCGACCACCTCCATCAGCCGCCGGGCGTCGCGTTGGGCCACGCCTTCCTCAAACAGCCGTTTGGCCTCCGCATCGACGCGGCGGCGATACAAGGCCAGCCCTTCGGACGGCAGCGAGATCAACTGCAATTGGCAGGCGTGGCTCAGCGGGAGATAACGATTCGGGGTCACCGCCACCAGCTTCGCGCCAGCGGCCTCCATCGTCGCCAGCAACAGATCGATCCCTTCGCTGAACTGCTTGTCGGTCAAATAGGCCTTGGCCTGCTCCAGGGCCTTGAGGGCTGTGGAGTCGGCCCGATCCACCTGCACGGTCCCTGAAAGCTCGTAGCGCCGATCTGGCACAAAGCCCCCGGGCTGGGCCAAGGCCCACGGCGCCACGCCCAGCACGGCAAGCGTGCCCCAGACCTTGGTCAGCGTTCGGCGCAGGGAAGGCAACATCGCGTTATGGGAGTCGAAGGAAGACGGTTCGAACCGTCCTTCGGCGGGTCGCGGCATCCATCGTACAGTATACGGCCCACGCCAGCGGGCCGGGAGTCACATTTGGCCTTGCGACGCGAGTTCGCTTCAAGCCCGACGGCCGATGCCGCCGACGGGAAGAAAGACTCTCGACTTGGGCAGCGAATCACAGGACGCCAACTGCCTCATCAACGCCCGAATAGCTTTCCAACCCAAGGTGACCGGCAATTGGCGGTTTCCAGCACAATCTTCCGCAACCCGCACGAAACGCTGATCGAATGGCAGGCCACGCGGAGCGCACCAGCGGACGATCCGGATCGATCGTCGCTGTTTCGAGTACATAGAGGGGGAGGAAGAAACGGCCTCGCCCACACCCCTCCAGGGGTGATTGGTCCAACTGGCGGCGTGCAAGCCGCGAGAACAAAAATCGTTTTCTTGACATTTTCTTCAGGGAGTGCGATACTGGGGCCACTCTTCTGAATAGTCCGTTAGGAGCGTTAAACGCGCTGCGTGCGAATCAGGCCACTTTCTTAATCCTTTTTCCTTTTTGAGAGGAGTCTTCTCATGAACAGGTGTCGCGGAAAACGAGGCTTCACCCTCGTGGAACTGCTGGTGGTGATCGCCATCATCGGGATCTTGATTGCCTTGCTCCTGCCGGCGGTGCAGGCCGCGCGGGAGGCTGCCCGCCGATCCCAGTGCGCCAACAATCTCAAGCAAATCGGGCTGGGGCTGCACAATTACAACGACGCGTACAAGACGCTCCCGACGGGGGCCATTGGCGCGCAAAACGGCACGTGGGGATTGTCCTGGATGCCTCGCATCATGCCCTACTGCGAGCAGTCGGCCGGTTATCAGAAAATGAGCTGGATCGGCGACCATCCGGGCTGGACGTACAACGGCGGCGCGACCTGGACCGGCCCCATCAACGCCGCGGCTTGGAGAGAGGTGCGCCTCTCTATCCTGCTGTGCCCTTCCTCGCCGCTGGAGCCGATGGTTGACGCCGGTCAAAACGGTTTCACGATCACTCGGGCGCAATACACGGGGATTTCCGGGGCGACGGACGGCAACGGCTTCGTGAACCAACCTGGCCGCCAACGCCAATGCTGCGATTGCTGCAATGCGGTGATTGCGAACGGTCTGATATCCTCGGGTGGAGTCTTCCCCCCTGTGGAGTTTATCGATTTCGCCAAGATCACCGATGGAACCAGCAACACGATGTGCGTGAGCGAGTGCGCCAATTTCATCTGGAACGACACGTTCACATCGCGAAACCAGCAAGTCAACACGGTCCACGGCTTCCTGATGGGAACGCCCACCACGCAACGGGTGCAGGGCGGAACGAGCAACTACTGGCGGGTGTTCAACTGCACGACCATCCGCTACGCGCCCAATTCTGTGGGAACCGCGACGCCGGGCTGCGGCGCCAACGACGGGCAGAACAACGGAATCTACTCGGCGCACCCCGGCGGAGTCCAAGCCGCCATGGTCGACGGGACCGTGCGGTTCGTGAGCGATACCATCGACATGCTGGCGCTCCGGCTCCTGGCCACGCGGGACGATGGGCAGACTCTGCCCCCGCTCTAATGCGAATGGTTTCCGTCGGCCCCCCATGGCGCTGCGCATGCGCCGGTCCGACGGTCCGTAACGTTGCGATGCCGACCCAGCCAGCATCGCGCCGACGAGAGTTTCGGCCCGGGCAGTGTTTTTCACTGCCCGCGGCCCTTTGTGTCGAGGGGTTCGTTGACGTGCTACTCAAGATCCAACAGTCAAGGAGGTTTTGCCCATGCAAGGTTCCACGAGAGCCCTTTGGCCGCGTCTGGTCGTCCTAGCCGCCGTCCTGGGCGTGATTGCGGGATGCGGGGACGCAAAACAGTCACGAGGGCCCACCGGTAAAGTCTCCGGTAAAGTGACGTTCAACGGCAAGCCGCTGCCCCCCGGCTGCACGATCGTGTTCACGCACCAGGAGAAGGCCGTAGCCGTGACGGCGCCGATCGGGTCTGACGGAAGCTACTCCCTTTCGAACGTGCTCGTGGGAACGCAAAAGGTCTCGTTCATGGTTCCCGTCCAAGCCACTGCGGCCCCGCCCGATCCCTCCAATCCCGAGGCGTACAAGGCCTACATGCTCGGCCAGGCCAAAATGACCGGGCAAGACAAGCCGCCGTTCCCCAAGAGGTACACTTCGCCGGATGAGAGTGGTTTGACCTGCACCGTCCAGGAAGGCCAAAACACGTACGACGTGGATTTGAAAGACTAGGCGGTCGGGCCTGGGGTTCGGGTTTGGCGCACCGCGGGCCTGGAGGAAACCCGTTGTCAGGAAGGATTTGGGGCTGAAGAGTCTATCCGCCCGGCCCTAGCCGGATGGGGACCTGATATTCCCGCCCGCCGCGGATGATGGTCACGATGACCTGGTCGCCGGGCTGTTTGTTCTCGATGGCGTCGAGCACGTCGCCGGCCACCTTGATCGGTTGTCCGTCGATCGCCGCGATCTGATCGGCGGTCGATCGGTCGATCGAGGAGTAAACAAAGGGGCCTTGGCGTTGGCGCACGGTGCGTGGGCCGCGGAGTCCGGCTTTTTCCGCCGGCCCGCCCGGGGTGAGCCGCGCGATGAACACTCCCCGGTCGTTCTGGAAGACCTGGTCGATGCCGATGTCGCCCCGCACGACGCGGCCGTTGCGAATCAGTTGCGGCACGATCCGCGCGATCGTGTTGATCGGCAGGGCGAACCCCACGCCCGCGCTTTCGCCGGTCTTGCTGGCGATCGCCGTGTTCATGCCGATCATCCGGCCCCGGCTGTCCAACAGCGGCCCGCCCGAACTCCCCGGATTGATCGAAGCATCGATCTGGATGATCTGGCGAATCGTGCCGACGCGTCTCCGGCTGGGAATCCAGCGATCCAGACTGGAAACAATCCCCGTGGTCAGCGTGCGGTCGAGTCCAAACGGATTCCCCAAGGCGAACACCCGCTGCCCCACGCGGAGGCGGCTGGAATCTCCAAAAACCACCGGAAACAATTCATCGGCTGGAGCGTCTATCTTGATGACCGCCACGTCCGTGACGGGATCCTGGCCGACCAGGCGGGCATCGTAGGTCTTGTCGTTGTACAGCGTGACCTGAATCTGCTGGGCCCCCTCGACCACGTGGTGATTGGTGACGATATGCCCGCGACGGTCGATCACGGCCCCGCTTCCCTCCCCAGCAGAAGGGATTTCCACGAACAGAAACCGGTCTCCCCGATACCCTGCGGTGGTGACATGGACCACGCTCCGGTTGGCACTTTCATAGACGCGGATATTGACCCGCTCTTCGGGGGTCAATTCGTTGAGATCCTCGGCACTCATCGGCGATGCCGAATGGGCCCCGGCGTTCATATCGATAGGGCCTTGTGGGCCGGCGTCGGAACCTGGTCGGGGCGTCGGCTCCTCGCCCGGTCCGATGGGCGACCCAGCCACTTGCGCGAGGCTCGCTGGCACGGTCTCCCATGGACTAATCACAAAGAAGGATATAATCCCACCCAAAATAGCGGAAACACCGCAGAGGAATATCGTCCGTTTCATGGTTTTCGCTCGCCATCGTGGCCCCGGAATGGCTTCGGGGCACTCGTGCTTCCGTCCGTTCTGTTTATGATACGTGATCGCGGAATTGGCGACGAGATCAGTCCGTGACCGCCGGTAAATGGGGGATTTTTGTTGGCAAAGGGCGTCTCGGCTAAGTAGAATGAGATTGCCGTGAGAACATTTCGAGGCGACCACAAGGGTGCGTGTCCCAGCAGCCGTTGCGGAACAGGGCTGCGTGCACGTCTGGATTTTCTTGTGCGGGAGAATCGATCCATGTCCAAACGCCGTCTTTTCCCTGGGGCCTTTCTGCCGTTTGTTGTGCTGGCGACCGCCTGGGCCGGCGCGATCGTGGCCGCGGAATCGGGCCCGCAGGCAGCACGACTTGCCGTGTACAAGGCGGACGACGCCCAATACTTTGCCCTGGGCCTTGGGCCGGCGACGGCGGCGCCCTCGCCGGGCCCGCACGACGTGGTGGTGCTGCTGAACACCTCGGCGGCCCAGGTCGGCGAGTTTCGTGCCCAGGGTCTGGCGGCCCTCAAGGGGTTGTTGGCGGCGTTGGGCCCCAAGGATCGCGTCCACGTGATCACGGTCGATTTGAACGCCGTGCCCATGACCCCAGGCTTCGTCGCCCCCAAAGGCCCTGAGATGGATCAGGCCTTGGCCAAGATCGAGGCGCGGGCCCCGCTCGGCTCGACCGACCTCGAGCAGGGGCTGCGGGCGGCCATGGCGAGCTTCTCCGGCTCCAACCCGAGGGCCCTCGTCTACATTGGCGATGGAACCAGCAAGGCCAACCTGTTCACTCCCGATCGCTTCGCGGAACTCGTCAAGGCCCTGGCCGACCAGCGGATCCCTGTGACCACCTGCGCGATTGGGCCCATGCTCGACCTGCAAGTCCTGGGGGCGTTGCCGGCGCACACCGGCGGAAGGCTCTTCCAGGCCGATGAAGCGGCTGGGGAGAAGATCGGCGCCAGCCTGGCCGCCGCGGCCCGCGCTGCGGTCTTGTGGCCCAAGCAAGTGACCTGGCCGCCCGAGTTCACGGTCATTCCCGCCCGCGTCCCGCCGTTGCGCAGCGATCGCGATTCGGTGGTCGTGGGCACGTTCAAGGGCGCCGGCCCGTTCGACGTGAAGATGAGCGCCGTGGCGGCCGATGGCAGCACGCACGCGCTGGCGTGGAAAGTGGCGGTCGGGGATCCGAACGAGGAAAACAGCTTCTTGCCGCAGTTGGTCAAGATGGCGGGGCCGACCGGCGGCATGACGCTTCCCTTGATCAGCACGGCCATGCTGAAGCAGGCGGCCAGCGAAATTGGCGGCATCGGCAGCAACCTTGCGCAATTGGCGGGCGCGGCGTTTCAGACGGGAGACCTGGCCGCGGCCGAGCAACTCGCCCGCGACGCGCTGGCCAAGAACCCTCAAGACGATCTAGCGCAGAGCATCCTCGACGCGACGGTGGCGAAGAAAGCGGGGGGGGCGAAGGCGGGCAAGGCCAACGGCGCCCCGGCGGCCGATTTGAACCTGGTCGGTCCCAAGGACCAACCGCCGCCCGAAGGCTCGCTCGTCGATTCCGTGCAGCAGCAAAGGCGGTTGACCACGCAAGTCGTCACGGCCGAGGTCCAGGACGCGATCAGTCGCGCCCGCAAGGCAATGGCCACCAGTCCCGACGCGGTGATCAACGATCTCAAGTTGCAGCTTGACAACGTGCGCCGCGTCCCGGAACTCGATCCGGACGTCCGCAACCAACTGGTGACCCAGCTCCAGACGGCGCTCCGCGAGGCCGATCGGCGGCGCGTGGAGTTCGAGCATCAACGCCAGCAACAGCAGGAGCTGCTGGCCAGCGCCAGGGAGCGGCAGTTGATCACCGACAACCTGCTGCGCAAGGAGGAAAAATTGCGGCAATTGATGGAGCGGTTCAACTCGCTGATGGAGGAAGGCCGCTATAAGATTGCCGAGGAGCAGGTGGCCGACGAGGCCCTGGCGATCGCCCCCGAAAACCCGACGATGGTCGCTGCGCGCAACAACGCGCGGGCTCGGGGGGCGTTGGAGGATTTCATGGCCCTCCGCGCGGAGCGGCAGAAGAAGACGGTCGATACCCTGGCCCAGGTCGAAAAGGCCCACATCCCGTTCCCGGATGAGCCGCCCATCGTCTACCCCGACCCGGAGGTCTGGCGGCAGATGAGCGAACGGCGGATCCGGGAATACCGGTCGATGGATCTGGCGGGCCGCAACCCGGCGGAACGCAAGATCGCCGAGGCCCTGAAGTCCACGACCCAGCTTCCGTTCGACAGCGAGGAGTCGTTCCAGAACATCATCGACTACCTGAAAGACTACCACAAGATCGAGATCCAATTCGACACCAAGGCGTTGGAGGAGGTGGGCTTCGCCACGGACAAGCAGGTGCGGGTGGATCTGAAGGGCATTTCGCTCCGTTCGGCGCTGCGCTTGCTGCTCCGGGCAGAGGGTCTGACCTACATGATTCAGGACGAAGTGCTCCTGATCACCACGCCCGACGAGGCGGCCAATAAACTCATCACCAAGGTCTACCCGGTCGGCGACCTCGTGATTTCGCCCGGGGCCATGAACATGATGGGCATGGGCATGGGCGGCGGCGGCATGGGCATGACCGGCATGATGGGCGGCATGGGCGGCATGGGAGGTATGGGCGGCGGCATGATGGGCGGCATGGGAGGCATGGGAGGCATGGGCCGCGGCGGCATGGGCATGGGCGGCATGGGCGGCTTCGGCGGGGGCGGCGGCTTCTTCAACGTGCCCGGCGGACCCGTCCAACGCAATTTCTTCCAACTCCCGGCCGGCGGCGGTTTTCAGGTCTTTTCGGTCAAAGATGACTTGAATCTCACGCCCGACGGCGCCCCGCGGACCCAACCGGCTCAAAACCCGCCCAAGCCCGCGGATAACGCCAGGGCCGCGGAAACCTCGCGCAAAGCCCCCGGCTCCGCGACCAAGGCCCGGCGCATCAACCTCCAGGTCCCCGCAGGCGCCGACCCGGAGAAGATCTGGAACGAGCATCTCAGCAAGCACAAGGAGTCGCCCGAGGCCATTCGGGAGACCGTGCGATGCCTGTGGAAAGAGAACAAGCCCCAGGAGATCATCGGGCTGATCCAGGCGGCCCTGCGCAACCAGCAGCAGCAGCCGTGGATGTACGAGGCCCTTTCGTTGGCGATGCAGGCGGCGGGCTGGTCGAAGGAAGAGATGGAGCGGGCCGTGATGTCGGCCGTCGAGTTCGCCCGCACATCGCTCGATCTGATGTACATCGCCGGCTTCCTGGAATACATGGGCCTGGAGAAACGGGCCATTCAGGTGCTCCGCCAGGTGGCCCAGATCGAACCGCTCATGTCCGAGCCTTACGTCCACGGGCTCCGGCTGGCTGAGAAGCTCAACGACCTCGAGGAGATCCAATGGGCCACCGTCGGCATCCTCAGCCAGGCGTGGCCGAAAGACCAACAGGACGTTTGGGAAAAGGGCGTTCGGGTGGCCACGGCGACCCTGGCGAAACTCGAGTCGGAGAATCGCACCGAGGAGGCCAAGAAATACCGCGAGGCCCTCGACAACGCCGTGGTGCGGGACTGCGTCATGATCGTCAGTTGGACGGGCGACGCCGACGTCGACGTGTTGGTCGAGGAGCCCGCCGGCACCGTCTGCTCGCTCCGCAACCGCCGCACGACCAGCGGCGGCGTGATGATCGGCGATTTCCGCAGCCAGGCCGGCCAGGACCACTCGGGCGCCCGCTCCGAGGTGTACGTGTGCCCCAAGGGTTTCTCGGGCACGTACAAGGCCCTGGTTCGCCGGGTGTGGGGCGAGGTGACCGCGAACCGAGTGAAGGTCGATGTGATCACCCATTTCCAGAGCGGCAAAGAGGTCCGCGTGACGAAGACGCTCCCGCTGGAGAAAGACCAGGCGGCGCTGCAATTCGATCTGGCCGACGGGCGGCGGACCGAGTCGCTCAAGGATCGGCAGATCGCCAACATGGCGGCCACGCACCTGGCCGTCCAGCAGAAGGTCCTCGCCCAGCAGTTGGCGGCCAGCGTCGATCCGGAGACGATCCGCAACCTCGCCCTGGCGAGGAACAGCTACGCGCACGGCGGCGGAGACAATCCCAACTTCGACCCCGCGATGCCGCTGATCCGGCCGAACCAGGTGGGCTATGAGCCGGTGATCATGTTCATCCAGGAGGGCGCCTTCTGCATGGTCACCGCGGTGATCTCGGCCGATCGGCGCTACGTGCGCGTGGCCCCGATGCCCAACTTCCAGGCGATCGGTGAAGTCAACACCTTCAACACGACGACCGGGGAAAGCGGCAGTCTCGGCCAAGGGGGCACCGGCGGGCGCGGATTCGGCGGCGGCGGGTTTGGCGGCGGCGGCTTCGGCGGTGGATTCGGCGGCGGCGGCGGCGGGTTTTAGTCCGTCAGAAATGCTCCGTCCGGGCGATGATCTCGTCCTGCATCTGGGGCGTCAGATTCACGAAGAATTCGCTGAAACCGGCCACGCGGACCACCAGGTCGCGATAGCGGTCGGGGTCTTGTTGGGCGGCGCGGAGCGTCGCGCTGTCGACCACGTTCATCTGGAGTTCCGCGCCGCGGTTCTGAAAATACACGTTGAGCATCGCCCGGAGCTTCGCGCGCTGCGCCGCGTGCGCGACCATGCCCGGGTGGAACCGAAGATTGACCTGATAGCCGCACTGCCAACTCTTCCGGGCATTGAGCTTGCAGACGGACTGGAGGACGGCCGTCGGGCCGGCGCGCTCGCAGCCCACCGCGGCCGCCACGGAACTCGCTAGAGGCGTTCCCGCCAGACGCCCGTCCGGCGTGGCCGGCGTCACCCGGCCCACCGTCACCGCCGAGCTTCGCACGACGTGGCAGTTGCCGAACGGACGGCCGTCGCGCGGGTCGCGGCAGATCTGCTTGACCGGCTCGTCGCGGAGCCACTCGACCAACGGGATGATGTCGTCGAGCCGAGGGTCGTCGTTGCCGTGCTTCGGGGCGGCAAGGAGCTTCGCCCGAAGCCGCTCATGACCTTGAAAGTTCGCGGCGCAGGCCCGCGCGATCTCCTCGAGCGTGGCCGCTTTCTTCTCGTAAACCACCTCGCGGACCGCGGCGAGGCAGTCGATCGCGTTGGCCAGCGCCGTGCCGCCGCACGAGAGGACGTTGTACTTGGTTCCCTGGGCCATGTCGCGGCCCGCCGCCACGCAGCCGTCGAAGAAGCAAGACGTCAGCGGGGTAACGCCCCATCGCATCTGGGCTTGAAGTTCCTTCATCCCGTATTCGTAGGATCGCTCGACCTGCTTGCGCAGATCCGCGCCGACCGCGGCGGCAAACTGGTCGAAGGCCGCCAGTTCCCTGGGAGGCGGGGCGACCTTGTGCCATCGCCACTGGCCCTTGTACCCCTTGCCGTCGGTCAGCACGGCCTCGATGGCCTGAAGGTAATCCACGTGGGCGCAAGGATTGAAGTAGCACTGGCCGGGAATGGCTAGTTCGTTGCAGCCCACCGGGACGTAGTTGTAGGCGTCCTCCCGGGCCACGCCCAGCTCCATCAGCCCCTCGGGAATCGCCCGATCGCTCCATATCATCGGGAAACAGGTGCTTTTCAGCAGGCGAGAGAGGCAAAAATCGAAAAACTTCTGGTCGATCCTCGGGTGCCAACGGATCCACACCAACGGCTCGGGCAGGGAGAGGTTGGTGGCCGCCTCGACGAAAAGCCAGCTCAAGCGGTTCGTCTGGTCGTGGCCGTCGGGCGTGGACCCGCCCATGCACAGCCCCTGCGTCAAATGGTGCTCCGGGCCCCAGAACGTGTTGTCGAGCATCTTGAGCACGAAGTTCTCGATCAGGCGCACGGCCTCGGCGTCGTCCAGCGCGCCCGCGGCGCGGTCCGCCTCGTAGAAGGGCAGGAGCAGTTGATCGAGCCGATCGGGGGTGCAGGAATAGCCGTGCCCCTCGATGTGGATGGCCTGGTGGACAAACCAGACCAGTTGGAGCGCCTCGCGGAAGGTCGACGGCGGCTGGGTGGCGACCTTGTCGGCGATGCGGGCCATTTCGCCCAGTTCCGCCGCGCGGCTGGCTGGAACGGAATTCCGCCCGCGGTTCGCCTCGTGCCGCAGGTAGTCGGCGTAGCGTTGAATCCAGACCGAAAGTCCCGACAGCGCGATTTCCGCGGCGGCGAGGAAGGCCTGTTTCTCGGCGTCGGGCGTTTGCTTGCGGGTGTCGCGGACTTGGCGCAAGATCCCGCCGAGCCCGACGCGCAGCAACTGTCCGTAGCTCGGGCTGAGGTGCCCCTGGTTGGACAGGAACTTGTAGGAGGCGGTGCGGGGCAAGTCGTCCGCGCGCGGCACCGGGGGTTGCCCAAGTATCTCCCCGCGGAACAGCCCCCACATGTTGCGATTTTTCCAATACTCGCGGATGGCGTCGGGCACTTTGCCCTGGAGGTAGCCTTCCCGCTTGGGATTCTCGCTGGTGTAGATGTTGTTCTCGGCAATGCCGAGTTCGACGAGGACTGGCATGGCGCCCGGCCGCTCGCTGATCGAACCCGCCAGCCGGTCGTTCCCGCGCAGATACAGCGGCACGGTCTCAAAGTACTTGGCCAGGGCCTTGGCCTTGCGCAGGATCCACGGTTGGTTTTCGGTTTCCTGGAAGACCTGGGTGAAGACCTCGGCGCGGTGCAAGGCGACCCGTACCGGAGAGCCCACGATGTCGCCCCGCAACGCGGCCATGTCGGCGTGGGGCGTGGCCACTGGGCCGGCGGCCAGCCGGCCTGCCCAGGCGCCGGTCGCCGCAACCGCCAGCGCCGAGCTGGCCGCGGTCAGAATCTCCCTGCGCGTGAAACGTCCGGCGGGCGCCATCGGTATTGCCTCCTGTTCGCGCTTGCGGCCATGATCGATTATCCTCTCCGCGAGCGGACGCGGCAAGCAAAAACGGGGGTCATGGCAAATCGCAAATCGACAACGCAATTGGCTCGGGTCATGGTTCTTTTTCCTCGGGGCATCGTCATTCGTGGCGTCCGCGGTTCGGGAGTTCACGAACAAGCAGAATCTCCCCCTGCTTGTCTTGACCCCGTTTGAACTTTTCGCCGTTTGCCCTTGTGTCTTCTTCGGAGCTACCGCAGGCGGTGGAGGAGCACGGCGCCCAGGAGCATGGCCGCGGCGGCATAGGCGAAGCCCGCCTCGGGACTCAAGGACCAGAGCGCGCCCACCACGGCGCTGGAGATGAAATCGCCAACGCCGTTGACCGTGCCCATCACGCCGTAGGCCGTGCCGCGGTTCGATTCGTCGGGCACCAGGTCGGCGGTCAAGACCCCTTCGAGCGAATCCTCGACGGCGATGAACACGCCCGCCAGGCTGAACAGAACGGCCAAGAGCAGGACGCTCGAGGTCCCCGCCGCGAAGGCGAAGACGAAGCCGACCATCACCCCGACGGCAAGCAGGTAACCGGCGAGAAGCAGGCCGCGACGGCCCAGCCGGTCGCTCAGGGCCCCGACCGGATAGGAGGCGGCCGCGTAGAGCACGTTGCGCAGGGCATAGAGCAGGGCGGCGATCTGGGCGGCCGTCACGGCGCCGTGGCTGGGCGTCAAGAGTTGCGTGGCCGCCAGAATGAGCAGGGTGTGGGAGAAATCGCCCGCCCCGAACACGCCCACCCCCACCAGGAAGCGACGGAAATCCCGCGGCAACGCCCGCACCGAGGCCCAAAGCTTGATCCCGTGATTGGCGGGCCGCCGCTGTTCCTGGACCATCAGGGCAAAAGCCGCGGCAGCCCCCAGGCCCGGCACGAGGGTCAAGACGAAGATGATCCGAAACGGGGCCGAAGCGTCTTCGCCGGCATACGGCTGGAGCAGGAACATCAACACGGCGGCCAAAAGCGGGCCGACGATGGCCCCGAGCGTGTCGCCGGCGCGATGGAAGCCGAACGCCTTGCCCCGGTCGCTGGGCGCGACCGATTCGGCCAGCAGCGCGTCGCGGAGCGGTCCGCGGATCCCCCGGCCGAACCAGGCCACCATGCGTCCCACGAGGACCAGCGGCCACGCGGCAGCCACGGCGAACAGGGCGAATGCCCCGCCCGTCAACGCGTAGCCCGCCGTGGTGATCGCCTTGCGATGGCCGATGCGGTCGCTCCACCAGCCCGCGCCGAGCTTGACGAAGCTCGACAGGGCGTCGGAGACGCCTTCGATCACGCCGAGGGCGTAAACCGGGGCGCCGAGCACCGCCAGGAAACCGGCCATCACGGCGGTCGCCATCTCATGGCCCGCGTCGGACAACAGGCTCGTCAGCCCCATGCCCAGCACGTTGCGGTTGAGCCAGGAGGGCGCGCTGGAACCTTGCGATGGCGCCGCGCCTTCCGGCTGGTTCTCCGTAGCTTGCGTCATGGGCGGATTCCTTGTCATCGGGCCGCGCCGATCAGCATCCCGCCGCCGGCCGCGCTTCGGGGCGCGGGCCATGGACCGGATCGGACGAGTCCCCGTTGATGGTCGTTGAGCATTTCAGGCCTCATCATAAGTCCTTGCCCGGCGCGGAGGCAACGGCGCCCTTGCTCTGCCCGCATCCGCGTCCGTCGTAGCCGTTCACGGCGACTGGCCCGATTTTCGCGGCCAAGTCCGCGAAAAGAGGACCGTCCCCCTTGCCGGCGCCCGTCTTCATGCCGTCGCCGTGCGCGCCTCGCTGTTGCGATGAGCCGCCGAGCGACGGGACAGCGGTTCGTGGGACTACTGGGCGGACCGCCGCCCCGTCGCTATATTGGGGACAAAACCGTCAGCAAGATCCACGAAGCGTTCAGGAGGGTTCCCGATGCCCGCGTTTCCCGAAGTCGCCAAAATCCGCTACGAAGGTCCGCAGTCCAAGAACCCCCTTGCCTTCCGGCATTACAACCCCGAAGAGTTGATCGAAGGCAAGTCGATGAAGGACCACCTGCGGTTCAGCGTGGCCTATTGGCACACGATGCGAGGCACGGGCAGCGATCCGTTCGGTCCCGGCACGATGATCCGCCCGTGGGACAAGGGCGATGATTCGCTGGAAAACGCCATCCACCGCGTTCACGCGGCCTTCGAGTTCATCGAGAAGCTGGGCGCCCCGTTCTTCTGCTTCCACGACCGCGACGTGGCCCCCGAGGGCAAGACGCTCGCCGAAACGAACAAGAACCTGGACGCCGTGGTCAAGGTGATCAAGGAAGAAATGGATCGCACGGGCGTGAAGCTTCTTTGGGGGACGGCCAACCTGTTCAGCAATCCCCGCTACGTCCACGGCGCGGCCACGAGCTGCAACGCCGACGCCTTCGCCTACGCCGCGGCGCAAGTCAAGAAGGCCCTGGAGGTGACCAAGGAGTTGGACGGGGCGGGCTACGTGTTCTGGGGCGGGCGCGAGGGCTACCAGACCCTCTGGAATACCGACATGAAGCGCGAGCTGGACCACCTGGCCCGGTTCATGCACATGGCCGTGGATTACGCCAAGCAGATCGGCTTCACCGGCCAGTTCTACTTCGAGCCCAAGCCCAAGGAGCCGACCAAGCACCAGTACGACTTCGACGCGGCGGCGTGCATCAATTTCCTCCGCGCCTACGGGCTGGCCGATCACGTGAAACTGAACATCGAAACGAACCATGCCACGCTGGCCGGCCACACGGTGGAACACGAGTTGGAATACGCCGGCCACCAGGGATTCTTGGGCTCCGTGGACGCCAACACGGGCGACTTGCTCTTGGGCTGGGACACCGACCAGTTCCCGACCGACGTCTACCTGACCACGAAGATCATGCTGATCTTCCTCAAGTACGGCGGGTTTACGACGGGCGGCGTGAATTTCGACGCCAAGGTTCGCCGCGAGAGCTTCGAGCCGGTGGACCTCTTCTACGCCCACATCGGCGGCATGGACACCTTCGCCAAGGGCCTGAAGATCGCCGCCGCGATCCGCGCCGATGGCGAGCTCGCCCGCATGGTCCAGGAACGCTACGCGTCGTGGGACTCCGGCATCGGCGCCGAAATCGAGTCCGGCAAGCATGACTTCGCCTCGCTGGAGAAGTACATGCTCGCCAAGGGCGACGCCGCGCCGAACGCCAGCGGCCGGCAGGAACTCTTCGAGAACGTTGTGAATCGGTACGTTTTGTGAGACGGCGGCCTGTTGGCCGGCCCCCCAAGGGGGTGAAGGAGCGGGCGCCTTGATGAACGACGCCGACACGACGGTCGCGCGGTTACGGCGGATGGTCGAGCAGTTCGTCGATCGCCGCGATTGGCATCGGTTTCACACGCCGAAGAACCTCGCCATGTCCCTGGCCATCGAGGCCGCGGAACTCATGGAGCACTTCCAATGGCTCACGCCGGAGCAATCGCGCGCGGTGGCCGGCCAGCCCGAAAAATTGAGCGAGGCGGCCGACGAGATGGCCGACGTGCTTTGCTACCTGTTGGCCATGGCGAACGAGTTGGGGGTGGATTTGGCCGCGGCCTTGGAGGCGAAAATGGCCAAGAACGCCGCCAAGTATCCGGTGGAAAAGTATCGAGGGCGCTTTGGACCCGACGACCCGGACTTCCGACGCGAGGTATAATGCGCCAGGGGACGGTCTCGTCAAGGTTCCGCGGGGACGACGGCGCGGGCCGTCCCGCGATCCACGTCCCCCGTGATCCCCGTCCGTTGAACTGGCGTGATCCCCGTCCGTTGAACTGGCCATGGCGGCAGGCGGTTGGCTTCAAAACGTGTGGCGGCGCGTTCGGGCTCCCCGCGTCAGCGAGGAGCGGCTGAACCAGCGCCTGGAGGAGATCCGCCGCGAGTTGCCGGCGCCGGTCTTTTGGCTGTTGGGCAAGGCGCAGTCGGGCAAGACGTCGATCATTCGGGCGTTGACGGGGAGCGATCGGGCGGAGATCGGCAACGGCTTCCGCCCCTGCACGCGAACCACGCGGATCTATCCGTTCCCCACCGAGGAAAACTGCCTGGTCCGCTTCCTCGATACCCGCGGCCTGGGCGAAGTGGCCTACGATCCGGCGGAAGACATCCGCGTGCTCGAGAGGCAGGCGCACTGCCTGGTGGTGGTGATCAAGGCCATGGACCACGCGCAGCAGGGAGTGCTGGAAGCGACGCGGGCGATCCTGAAGAGCCACCCGGAATGGCCGCTCCTGGTCGTGCAAACCACGCTGCACGAGGGCTATCCGACGCCCCGTACTCCGCACCTCGTTCCCTATCCTTACGCCAACGATCCGCTGCCGCCGTGCGTCCCGACGGATTTGGCTCGGTCGCTGGCCGCGCAGCGGCAATGGTTCCGCGGTCTGGCGGCCCGGTTCGTGCCTGTGGACTTCACCCTGCCCGAAGACGGATACGACCCGCCGTGCTACGGACTGGAGGCCTTGTGGGGGGCGATCGAAGACGCGGTTCCGCTGGGACTTCGGGCCATGCTGAGCGAGACGGACGTTGCCCGGCGCACGCTCCGCGACGTGTATTTCCGCACCGCGCACCCGCGCATCATTTCGTACTCCCTCGCGGCGGGAGTGGTGGGGGGCGTTCCGGCGCCGATGGTCGATATCCCCCTGTTCCTCGGCATCCAGGCGAAGCTGTTCCACGATTTGGCCTCGATCTACGGCCAGGAAATGTCGGCCCAGCGCCTGGGCGAGATCACCGGCGCGCTGGGCGTGGGCTTTCTCGTGCGGTGGGGAGGACGCGAGCTGCTGAAGTTCATTCCCGGGCTGGGCTCGGCGGCCTCCGCCCTGTTTGCCGCGGCCAGCACCTACGCCTTGGGATGCACGTTGTGCGCGTATTTCAGCCGTCTCGGCGACGGCGACGTGCCCGATCCGGCCGCGCTCCGCAAGCTTTACAATGAACAATACGCCGAGGGGCGGCGGCGTTTGCGCGAGTACCTCGATCGCGCCGCCGGCCGGAAGGGGCCGCAGCCATGACGCGGTGGAAATTCTGGTGGCTGGCGCTGGGCGTTCTCTTGGCGACGCCCTACGTCCTCCTTTTCGCGGCGGGCTCCGTGTGGCTGTATGAGCGCGGGCTGCTGTTGGGCTACATGGCCGCCACCGTGGCGGTTACGGCGGCCGCTTTGGGGGTCATGCACGGGATGCGGGTTCTTGCCCGCCGGCGGGCCGCAAGCGGCGACACGCCCGTTCCCCTCGGCTTTCCCCGCGGCGGCGAACCGGATCCCCACTGGCCGCCGTTGGCCCGGCGGGCCTGGGATGAAGTCGAGGCCATCGCGCGACGCGTGGAGCGAGAAGACCTCCCGCTCGACCAGCCCGAGCGCATCGGGCAACTCTTTCTCGAGGTGCTCCGCGCCGTCGCCCGCCAGTACCATCCCCAGGCCGCGGAGCCAGAGCTGGAAACGCCGCTGCCGCAGGTGCTTTGGGCGGTGGAGCGCGTAGCCCGCGACCTCCGCGAGGCGTTTTCCGAAAACGTGCCCGGAGCGCACGTGCTCACCCTCGGCGATTTCTGGCGGCTGAAGCGCCTCGCCCAATGGTATCGACAGGCTTATTTCCTTTACCGCTTGGCGGCGGCCGGGTTCAATCCGGTTTCCGCGTTGATGCGTGAAATCCGGGATGCCGCGGCGGACAAGATGCTGGCCAGCTCGACGGGCGATCTGAAGCAGTGGGCGGTGGGGTACTGCACCCGTCGGGCCGGATGGTACGCCATCGAACTCTACAGCCAGACCCGAGATTGGGATCAGGCCGCCCTGGAGGCCTTCCGCACGCCGGAATCCCGGCGCGACGCCGAGCAGGCGGCCGCCCGAACCGCGCCGTTGACCGCCGAGCCGCTGCGGATCCTCGTCGCCGGCCAGGTCAAATCGGGCAAGTCGAGCGTGATCAACGCCCTGTTCGGCGAGGTCCGCTCCGCGGTCGACGTGGTGCCCTGCACGCGGAACGTCGAACCCTACCTCCTCGAACGCGAAGGGATGCCGCTGGCCCTCGTGCTGGACACGGCGGGCTACGAGTCGGTGGACGCCGTCGAGCCGCTTTCGCCGGTGGAAAAGGAAATGCTCCGCTGCGACCTGGTGCTCTTGGTCTTGACCGCGGTCTCGGCGGCCCGCCAGGCCGATCGCCGACTGCTGGACCAACTCCGCGAGTTCTATCGGAAACACCCCGAGCGCACCATGCCGCCGGTGGTTGTCGTGCTCACGCACATCGATCTTGTCCGACCGGCCGGCGAATGGAATCCGCCCTACGACCTCGCCCATCCCAAGGACGCCAAGGCCGCCCACATCGCCGAGGCGGTCCGCGCCGTCGCCGAGGACTTGGCTTTGAGCGACGCGGAACCGGTCGTGCCCGTCTGCCTGAAGCCTCAGGCGGAGTACAACGTCGAGGAGGGGCTTGTCCCGGCGATCCTCGAACTCTTGCCGAAGGCCAAGGCGGCCTGCTACCTCCGCTGCCTCCGCCGTTTCCGCGAGGCGACCCACTGGCGGCGACTGTGGCGGCAAACGCTGAACGCCGGCAGCCTGCTATGGCATGTGGGAAAATCCTGGCTCGCGCGCCGCAAAGGTTGAAGCCGGCCGGGAAGACGGCGGTAACGGTCGCGGGGCACCGTCTCGTTTTTCGCGGAGAAGTCCGCGACGATGGGACAGCCCTCTGCTGGTAAAGGGACAGGTACATGGTTCGGTCCGAAACGGCCCGAGAAATGACCCCCTCCCCGGCCTGGGAACGGTTGCGTTGCCTTGGGATCGGGGGACGCCGCCTTCCCGCCGCCATGCGCGGGGCCTATAATATCGGGCTCGATCGATCGAGGCAGGAGGCAGGCGGGCCTCGGCGAAACAGGAACCGTTCGCGGGCTCTGTCCCGATTTTCGCGGCGAAGTCCGCGAAAACGGGATTGTCCCTCTGGCCGGTAAGAGGACCGGCGCGTTTCTCGGCCCGAAAAAAACGAGCCCATCTCCGGCCTGGGAACGGTTTCGCGAAACAGGCCAGGCAGGGTTGGGGAACACTTGGTGCGGCAAATGGATGCGTTGGGGCGCTCGTCGCCGATTCGCTTGGGCGCCGTGGAGTATTTGAATACGCGGCCGCTGGTCTTCTCGTTGGCCGACATGGCGCCCCAGCTCGAAATTCAGTTCGACGTTCCAAGCCGGCTGGCGGACCAACTCGCCTGCGGCGCCCTCGACGTGGCCACCATCCCGTCGATCGAGTACTTTCGCCTGCCCGGCGCCGTCATTGTCTCCGACGCGTGCATTGCCTGCCGCGGCCCGGTCCGCAGCGTGATGCTTTACGGCCGCAAACCGGCCTCACGGATTCGAACCCTGGCCCTCGACGAAGGCTCGCGCACCAGCGCGGCCATGACGCGCATCCTGCTGAGCGAGCGATACGGCGTGCGGCCCGAACTTCGCAGCCTGCCGATCGGGAAATCCTCGCTGGATACCGACGCCGACGCCGTGATGCTCATCGGCGATCGCGGCATGGTGGCCCCTCCCGGCGATTTTGAGTTCGTCTGGGACCTCGGCGAAGAATGGAACCGGTGGACGGGCTTGCCGTTCGTGTTCTCGATGTGGGTGGGCCGGCCCGGCGCGGACCTCGACGGACTCGACTCGCTGTTGTCCGCGGCCCGGGACGACGGCGTCAACCGCCTCGAACAGATCGCGCGCGGCGCGTCGTCCTCGCTGGGAATCCCGCCGGGCGAGTGCCTGACGTACTTGCGCGACCATCTCCGGTTCTACTTTGGGCCCGACGAGCGTCGCGGGTTGACGCGGTTCGGCTGCCTGGCCGCCAAGCACCAGTTGATCCCCGCCGAGGTTCCTTTGCGATTCCACGGCGGCTCGCTCGACGCCGGGAGGACGGGGAAGACGGCCAAAGCGGGACAATCTCCGTGAACCGCCAGCAGAAGGAACCCATGTCACGGTTCGACGTGCGGCGGGCCCGCGGCGGCCTTTGCCGGGAACACGCGGCGGAGGGGCGGTTCGAGGGCGCGTTGCCGACGGAAAGGGCGGGCAAGCCCGCTCGGGAATAGGTGTTCCGGCGCCGATGGGACTCCATGAAAGACGTCCTTGAAAAAGCCGTGTCAGGCAGGCGGCTCGCCCCGGACGAGGGACTCCGCCTTTTGGAATCGTCCGACCTGGCGGCGCTGGGCGAGGCCGCCGACGCCGTCGCCCAACGCCTGCACCCGGGGCCGTACCGCACTTACAACATCGACCGAAACATCAACTACACCAACGTGTGCGTTGGCGCATGCCAGTTCTGCGCGTTTTCGCGCAAGGCCTCCGATCCAGAGGCCTACGTCCTCCCGCGCGAAGAGCTGTTCCGCAAGATCGAGGAAACGCTGGCTTTGGGAGGGGACCAGATCCTCTTGCAGGGAGGCATGCACCCCGACTTGGACCTCGCCTGGTGCGAGAGCCTCCTCCGCGACATCAAGCAACGATTTCCGACGATCAACATCCACGGGTTCAGCCCGCCGGAAATCCATCACCTCAGCCAGCGGTCCGCCGTGCCGGTCGCGAGAGCGCTGGAGCGACTTCGGGCGGCGGGGCTGGGGAGTCTGCCCGGCGGCGGGGCGGAGATTCTCGTGGATCGCGTGCGGCAACGCGTCAGTCCCTGCAAGGTCGGGGCCGACGGCTGGCTGGAGGTCTGCCGCCAGTGGCACCGGTTGGGCGGCCGCGGATCGGCCACCATGATGTTCGGCCATGTCGAGACACTCGCGGAACGGATCGAGCACCTCGATCGGCTTCGCCAACTCCAAGACGAAACGGGCGGTTTCACGGCCTTCATTTGCTGGCCGTTCCAACCAGGGCATACCGCGCTGGCTCACCTCCGCAAGGTCGGCGCGGCCGAATACCTCAAGACCCTGGCGGTCAGCCGCCTGTATCTCGACAACTTCCCCAACCTTCAGGCCAGTTGGGTCACCCAGGGACTGAAAATTGGGCAGTTGGCGCTGCGATTTGGAGCCAACGATATGGGAAGCCTGATGATTGAGGAGAACGTGGTGGCAGCCGCCGGCACGCGGTTCCACACCACCCACGAGGAGCTGCGTCAAGCCATCTTCGACGCGGGGTTTCTGCCTCGGCGGAGGGATGTGTTTTATCGCGAGGTGGCTGCGTCACCCATTCCGACGCCCGCCAGCAACATAAGGTAAGCTAAAAGGGGCACGGGTCTTTCCGGAGGGTACCGTTGACAGGGTGGGAACTGGCTCACTTTTCGGGCCGTCTTGGACCGAAAATGAGCCTGTTCCCTTGCCGCCAAAGGCTATGCCCCCATTTTCGGGGGCTTCCCCCGCAATTGGGGGCGCCTCCCCGGGATCCGTCACTTTCCGAGTCGTGCGGCGCGGAGGCGCCGTTTTCCATTGGCGGGGTCGTTGCGGCGAACCCGGGGATGCGACACGCGGCGAGCAACCGCCACGATCCACAGCAATGATCCACGTCCGCGCGCTAACCAAGCACTACCCCGACCTCCGCCAAGGACGCCTCGTGGCCCTGGACGGAGTCAGTTTCGACGCCGCGCCGGGGCAGATTTTCGGGCTGCTGGGTCCGAACGGGGCGGGCAAGACGACGGCCTTGAGGATTCTGAGCACGGTGCTGAGGCCCACCTCCGGCACGGTGACCATCAACGGGTTCGACGTGGTCCGCCAACCGGCGGAGGTCCGCCGCCAGATCGGCTTCATGTCGGCCAACACCGCCGTCTACGACCGGATGACCGCTTGGGAAATGGTCGAGCATTTCGGCCGCCTGCACGGCATGGACAAGGACGCGCTCGCCGCGCGCATGGAGTCGATCTTCGAGCGGCTGAAAATGAACGACATCCGCGACCTGTTGGGCGCGAAGATGTCGACGGGCATGAAGCAGAAGGTCTCCGTGGCCAGAGCCATCGTGCACGACCCGCCCGTGCTGATCTTCGACGAGGCCACCGCGGGGCTCGACGTGCTCGTGGCCCGGGCCTTGCTCCGAACCGTGGCCGAGCTGCGCGACCAGGGCAAGTGCATCCTCTTTTCGACGCACATCATGCGCGAGGCGGAAAAGTTGTGCGACCGCATCGCCATCCTGCACCGCGGCCGGATCCTCGCCGAGGGCACGCTCGACGAGCTTCGCGATCGGCACCGCGAACACGACCTGGAAGAACTGTTCTTCCGCCTGATCTCCGAACATGACGAGCGCCAGGGGGCCGTGGCGCGCGACGTGCGAACCTCCGGTCGGCTGCCATGAACTGGTCGAACGTCCGATTGATCCTTGCCCGCGAAATCCGCGACCAGTTGCGCGACCGCCGCACGATGTTCATGATCTTCATCGTGCCGATCCTCACCTATCCGTTTCTCGGGATGATCGGGCTGGGGATCTCGCAGGTCGCGCAGCAGAAGCCAACGCGGATTCTGGTGGTGGGCGAGACGCATCTGCCGGAAAGGCCGACGTTGATCGAAGGCGATCGCTTCGCCCCGCGCCTGTTCCGCCAGCCTGGCATGGCGAAGCTCCTCGAGCTGCATCGCTGGGACCAGGAGTCCCGGCCGGGATCGGCGGGCGCGTCGGGCAAGAAGGCGAGTCCGGGGAGCGAAAGCGGCGCGCGGCCCTCCGGATCGCCCCTGCTTCCGGAAACCGCGGCGCGATCGGCGGTGGAGGCCGGGACGTACGACGCGGCCCTGCTCTTCCCGCCGGACTTCGGCCGCCGGATCGAGGCCTGCCGCGAGGCGGCCCAACGGCGCGACAAGCCGCCGGAAGTCCCCAGGCCGCAAATCATCTACACCACCGCCGTGGAGCGATCGCAACTGGCCTGCGACCGCTTGCGGGTCGTCCTCGAGCGTTGGAACGACGAGGTGGCCCGATCCTTCCTGGCCGCCGCTGGCGCGCCCGACTGGTCGATGACCGCGGTGGAGGTGGACGCCGTGGATTTGGCCCGCGAAACGGGGTATCGCGGGGCGGCCATGTGGTCGAAGATCCTGCCGGTCCTCCTGGTGCTGTGGTCCCTGGTGGGGGCGTTCTATCCGGCGGTCGATCTGTGCGCGGGAGAAAAGGAGCGCGGCACGCTGGAAACCTTGCTTTCGTCTCCCGCCGCGCGGAGCGAAATCGTCCTGGGCAAGCTGGTCACGATCATGCTGTTCAGCAGCCTGACCGCGGTGCTGAACTTGTTGAGCGTGGCCGCCACGGGACCGATGATGTTCAGCCAGTTGCCGGGGTTCGGCCCGCCGCCGGCCCTCAGTCCGCTGTGGCTCGGCCTGGCCCTGCTCCCCGCCTCGGCGCTGTTCAGCGCGCTGAGCCTGGCCTTGGCCGCGTTCGCGCGGAGCACGAAGGAGGGCCAGTACTATCTGATGCCGCTGATGGCGGTCACGATCCCCCTGGCCGTTCTTCCGGCAGCGGGCGGTCTGGAGCTGACGTTGGGCAACAGCCTGATTCCGGTCACCGGCCTGGTGCTCCTGCTCCGCGCGGCGTTGGAGGGCAACTATTGGCAGGTCGTCCAGTTCGCCGCGCCGGTGCTGGCCGTCACGTCGGGGGCTTGCGTGCTGGCGGTCCGCTGGGCCGTGGAACAATTCCATTCCGAAGCGGTCCTTTTCCGCGAGGGGGAACGGCTCGAGGTGCGGCTGTGGCTGCATCACCTGTTCGAGGATCGCGGCCCAACGCCCACGCCCGCCGGAGCCGTCTTCTGCGGGATCGTCATCCTGATGATCCATTTCTTCATGAGTCTGCGCTGGGCGGCGCCGAGCGATTTCGGGCGGTTCGCCGTGGCGGTCGCCGTGAGCCAACTGGCGGTGATCCTGACGCCCGCTCTGCTGATGACCGTGGTGCTGACCCGCAGCCCGCGCCAGACGCTCCTCTTGCGCCGGCCGCCGTGGGCGGCCCTGCCCGCCGCCGCGATCCTGGCCGCGGCCCTGCACCCGGCCGCGCACGTGCTCCAGAAGGCGGTCATGAAGCTTTATCCCCTGAGCGACGCGATGCAAGAGGCCCTTTCGGGCTTGGAATCGCTGTTCGCCCACGCCCCTTGGTGGCAGATCGTGCTCGTCGTGGCGCTGGCGCCCGCGATTTGCGAGGAAATCGCCTTTAGGGGGTTCATCTTCACGGGAATGCGAAGCGCCGGCTCGCCGTGGCGCGCGATCGTGGTCAGCGCCGTGTTCTTCGGCCTGACGCACGGAATCCTCCAGCAGGCCTTGATCGCTTGCCTGATCGGGGTGCTGTTGGGATGGCTGGCGCTGCGAACCGGCAGCATCTTTCCCGGCATGGTGTTCCACCTGGTCCACAACGCCCTGGGCGTCCTCGTCGCCCGAACGCCGCAATGGTTGGAAAGCAACTGGCCAGGCCTGAGCTGGCTCCTTCGGCCCGCCGACGGCGGCGTGGCGTTCGCCTGGCCGGTGGTGTTGGCCGGGACGGGGATCGCGCTGGCGGTCCTTGCTTTCCTGGCGCGAGTGGGCCAGCCTGACGGGCGCCGCTGAAATAGTGTTGCGCGATTGGGCAGAATATGCAAAACAGGCCGTTAGGAGTTCGAATTCGAACACAAGTTTCCTAACGCCCTGGGGGGAAGTTATGGCGAGTGTCCTGACGGCGGAGCAGCGGGAGCAACTGCATCGGCGGTTTGACAGGATTCTGGATCAGCTTCCCTCGGAGTGAAGGACTTGGGGGAGGCGGAGGAGCAGATCGGGGAGGGACTTCACAGTTTGGGCGAGGCGAGCATGCAGGCTTGGGCGGAGTCGGCCAGCACGGCGGCGGAACGGGTTGACCAGCCTTCGGCGAGGCAAGCGCCAAGCGCTCAGCGTGGGCCGCCCAGGGAGAAGAGGTGCGCGCTGGTTCGCAGGTACATCACGCCGCCGGCCACCGCGGGCGTGGCGTAGCTTGGCTCGCCGAGCGGAATGCGGTGGAGGACCTCGAACTTGTCCCCCGCGGACACGACGATCGCCTCCCCCTTTTTCGACACGTTGTACAGGCGGCCATCGACCCAGACCGGCGACGCATAGTACTCGCCGCTGACCCGCGCGCGCCAGACGGTTTCGCCGGTGGCCGCGCGCAGGCACGACACCACGCCGTCGTCGCACCACAGAAACAGCCGTCCATCCTTGACCAACGGCGTGGGGACCATCGGGACGGCCGTGGCGACCTCGTAGGCCAGGGCGGGGGCGACGGCCTTTTCGGCCGACCCGGGCCGCACGGCGATGACGCGGAGCCCGCGGATCCCCGCACCATGACCGGCGATCACCAGGCCAGGCGCCACGACCGGCGAAACCACCGCGCGATCCAGGAACGGCTGCCCAAATTCCCAGTTGCGCTTTCCAGTGGCCGGATCGACGGCAAGGATGCCATGGGCCGTGGTGGAGAAAACCAACTCGGCGCGCCCTCCTTCGGCCTCGTAGACGCAAGGCGTCGAGTAACCCTGCAAGAACGTCTTGATTTCAGTCTGCCAGCGGGTCGCGCCGGTCTTCCGATCGACGGCGATCACGAAGCTCCGGCCCGCCGGATTGGGCCCGTTGGGCCTGCGGCCAGGGCTCCGTTCCATGTCCTCCTGGTCGTTGACGAGCACGGCAAGGTCCTGGTAGAGGATCGGCGAGGAGCCGCTGCCTTGAAGCGACACCAGGGGCCCCAGGTTGCGGCGCCAAAGTTCCCTTCCCTCGAGGTCCAGAGCCATCAGCATGACCGCCTCGGGAGTGCTCCAGGCGATGACCACGCCGCCGGCGTCCACTGCCGGCGTTGCCGTCGCGTAGGAATTGTCACGGTGCTGGCTGTAGGTCCGCGACGGCTCCTCGTGCTTCCAAAGCGTGCGGCCCGTCGCGGCGTCCACGCAAAGCAAAACGCGGAGGGCCGTCCTTGGGTCGCCACAGGTCACGAAGACCCGGTTCTCCCAGACCACCGGCGAGGAATGGCCCGGACCAGGGAGTGGGATCTTCCAGTTGTAGTCCTTCTCCGTCCATCGGACCGGCACGGTCTTGGCGTCGCTGACGCCACTGCCGTTGGGGCCTCGAAACCGATTCCAGACGCCGTCGTCGGCCGAAGCGGGCACGACCGCCAAGAAGCCCACGGCGACAACCAACAAGACAGCGCGAATCCAAGTCCTGCGTTCCCCCAGAGGGACCAACCGTCGACGGAATCTCATCTCTCGATAGTCCTCTCGTGCTATGGCTACGGGCTCGTTGCGCCGGTCTGCCAGGCGGCCGCCGGGTCGAAGCCACGAATGACCCAGAGGTCCCAATTGGACGTCGGCCAGGCGCTATGGTCGGCCATCGGGTTGGGGGCGGCAAAGAACAACTCCTTGGTCTTCTCGACGTAGCGCGGCGCGCGGCCAAACAACCTCGCACTCGTGCCGGGTTGGTTCAAGTAGACAGGGCCCTCCAACGGGCCCTCGGGCGAGTCGACCGACTTGGGCGGGAGGATCTTCAGCGCGACGATCCGCTCCATGGTGCGGTGTCGGGCCTTGAGCACCTGGCCCATGCCGCCCTCGCCGATCTTGTCCAACACCACGTACTCGCCCAGCACCAGGCCCTTGGTCTTCCGCTGGTAGACGCACTGGGCCTGATACTTGGTGAGTTTGCCCGCCAAGATCAACTCGCGGGCGAGGGCTTGGACATCGTGCGGAGATTTTTCGGGCGGAAGCGCGTCCCGAAACGCGTCGATCTCCCGGGCGGTCATCAGCCCGCTGGCCGCCAACTGCTCGACGAATTGACCCATCGAGACCGCCATTGCCGCGCCCCGTCTTTCTGGGGATTATAATGAGAGGTATCGTTGGCCGCAATCGCCACGCCTGTTGGGCCAGCCTGGCAGCCTGGCGACGGCGTTGACGATGGAGGGGCGGGGAAAGTAGAATCGGGGAGGCGATGGGGTTCGCCATGAAATGCAGCGGCGGGCCGCTGCTGATGACTCCTACCAGGGGGACTCTCCGTCGGTAGGGCGCGACGACACGAATAGCCAAGCCCGCCAGGAGCGGCCGTTCTCCTGGCAGGGCTGTTTTTTTTCCCGCGCGAAGCGGGAACCACCGGCCCCCGGCCCTGCGGCCGGTCGGGGGGTGTTGCGTCCATGCGGCTGTCCGTTCGTCCGGAGGAGCCTCGGATGAAAGCCATCACCATCACGCGCGAATATGGGGCCGGAGGCGGCGAGGTGGCGCATCGCCTTGCCGAGGCCTTGGGATGGGAGGTGCTCGACCGCGAATGGCTGCACCGCGCCGCCAGGATCGAGCAACTACCGGACGCCGAGTTGGAACGCTTGGATGAGAAGGCGGTCAGCATGGCGGATCGCTTTCGCCTGCGGCCGCCGCACGAGAAGTATCTGCGCGGGCTGACCGAGGCCGCCCGAAGCGCGGCCGAGCAAGGCAAGGTGGTGCTGGTGGGGCGGGGCGCGCGGCACTTGCTGGGCGAGATGCCCGAGGTGTTTCATTTGCGGCTCGTCGCCCCGCGCGAGTGGCGCGCCCGACGCATGGCGGGACGCGAAGGATGGTCCGTGGACCAGGCCCTGGCTCGCTGCTTGGAGGTGGATCGCTCTCGGGAACTTTTCAACCGGTATTTCTTCGGCGAGGCGGCGGCCCAGCCTGCCCAATATGATTTGGTGGTCAATACGGCCCGTTTTCCACTCGAGGACTTGACCAGCGTAGTGGCCCGCATGGTCGATCCGGACTCCGCGGCGGCGGCCGGGCAGGTCGCCGGCGAGGGCGTCCCCGCCGAGGGGCCGGGACGTCTTCCGGCCCGCGGGCCCGGCGACCCCGCCTCCCCAACGACGCCGCCCGCCGAAGCCTCCGGCCAAGAGCGGCGCCGCGTGCTGACCCTTTCGCGGGAATTGGGGGCGGGGGAGACGGGGCTTGCGCCCACCCTGGCCGACCGGCTGGGAATGCGGCTTTTCGATCGCGAATTGCTCGAACAGGAGGCGATCCGCCTGGGCGTGCCCGAGAGCGCCTTGGAGAAAATCGACGAACGGCCCGCCAGCATCTTTCAACGCTTCCGCCCCGGCAGCATCCACCAACGCTACATCGAGGCCCTCGAGCAGATCCTCCGCGACCTGGCGAAGCAGGGCGATGTGGTCCTCGTGGGAAGGGGAGGCAACTGTTTTCTCCGCGATGATCCTCGGGCGTTCCACGTCCGGTTCGTGGCGCCCATGCCGGTTCGCTTGCGGCGCGTCATGGAGTACCGCTGGGTCCGCGAGAACGTCGCCAGGAACCTGATCGCCGAGAGCGACGCGGAACGCCGCAGCTTTTACGAGAGCTATTTTGGGGTCGACTGGGCCAATCCGCTGGAGTACCACATGACGGTCAACAGCGGCCGCCTGGGACCGGCCGCCGTGGACCTGGTGGCGATGGCCGCGGCGCGCCATTGGAGCCGCGGCGAGTAGGCGGCGCGCATCACGCACCACGTGGGAACTGCTCATGGAGACAAGCTGGACCTGGGGGATCGCCGCCGTGTGGCTGGGCTTGGCGCTGGTGGCCAGCCTGCTGTCGATCCGTTTCAAGATGAGCGTGGCTCTGGTCGAGATTCTCGTGGGAATCGTCGCCGGGAACCTCTCGCTGCTGCTGGCCCGCTACGAAGTCTTCGGATTCCAGCATTGGAAGTTGGAGCCCAACGAATGGATCAAGTTCCTGGCCGGCTTCGGGAGCATTCTCTTGACGTTCATGGCCGGAGCGGAGATCGAGCCGTCGCTGCTGCGCAAGTCGCTTAAGGTCACGTTCTCCATCGGCTTTGCGAGCTTTCTCGCCCCGTTTCTTGCCGCCGCGGCGTACGCTTACTGGATCAGCGGTTGGGACGGGAACGCCTCGCTGATTTGCGGGATCGCGCTGTCGACGACGTCGGTCGCCGTGGTGTACGCGGTGATGGTCGAGACGGGGTTGAACGAAACGGAATTCGGAAAGCTGATCCTCGCGGCGTGTTTCATCACCGATTTGGGCACGGTGGTCGCGTTGGGGGCGTGTTTCGCCAACTACAACTGGACGCTCGCCCTGTTCGCCGTGGTGGCGGTGATCGTCCTCTGGCTCGCGCCGGGGTTCGTCAACTGGTTCTTCCGCCGTTACGCGACCCACATGAGCGAACCCGGAGTGAAGTTCGTCTTCTTCGTGCTCTTCGCGCTGGGGGCCCTGGCCGCGCTGGCCAACAGCGAGGCCGTGTTGCCCGCCTATCTGGTGGGCCTGGGGCTGGCGGGGGTTTTCGCCCGCCAGCGGGAGACGGTGCGGCGACTGCGGACCACGGTGTTCGCCCTGCTCACGCCGTTCTACTTCCTCAACGCCGGCATGAAGGTCTACCTGCCCGCCCTCTGGACCGGCCTCGGCCTGGTCCTGATCCTGCTCGGAGTGAAAATCGCCGCGAAGGTCGCCGGGGTCTGGCCTTTGGCCCGCATGTTCGGCATCCCCCCGCGCGAGAGCCACTATACGACGCTGTTGATGTCCACGGGCCTGACGTTCGGCACGATCAGCGCCTTGTTCGGTCTGAACAATCACTATATCGACGACTACCAGTACTCGGTGCTGGTGACGGTGGTGATCGCCAGCGCGGTGGTGCCGACGGTGATCGCCCAGACGTGGTTCAAGCCGCGCGTCGAGCCGGCCGTGTTGTATGAGGCCGATTCCCGCGCGGCCTCGAACGCGCCGGGGCAGCATCCTTCCCCCGATCCTCACTGAGCGAAGGGAGGTGACCATGTTCCACAAGATCCTGGCGGCCATCGACGGCTCGCCGGCCAGCGAAAAGGCCCTGGCCGCCGCCGTCGACCTGGCCGCCCATTACCAGGCGGAACTCATCGCCCTCAGCGTCGCCGAACTGCCCGAGGTGGTGGCCATGGTCGACGAGGTGGATGAATTGCGCCAGAGCGCCGACGAGTACTTCCGCAAGATCGGCGAGGCGGCCGTCGCGTACGCGCGGAGCCGGGGCGTGAAGCTGCGGAGCGTCGTGGTGCGCGGCCACGCCGCCAGCGAGATCATCCGCTTCGCCGAGGCCGAGGGCGTCCACCTCATCGTGCTGGGGCGCCAAGGGCACTCCCGCGTGGCCAGGTTCTTCCTCGGCAGCACCACCGACCGGGTGAGCGAACATTGCCACTGCACGGTGATGATCGTCAAATAAAAGGGGAGCGAAGCGTTGAACGAAGCGTGGCCGCACCTGGGGGCCTGGCTCCGCGGGCTCCTGACCAGCAAGGCGATGCTGCTTGCGATCGGCGGAGCGGCCGGCACCAACGCGCGCTACTGGCTGAGCCGCTGGATCAACGAATGGGCCTGGTCGCGGGGCTTTCCCCTGGGCACGTTCGTGATCAACGTGACCGGCTCGTTCCTGCTTGGCCTGGCGGCTGTCCTCCTGTTGGAGCGATTGCCCCCGGCGTATCAGAACTGGTACCTGCTGTTCGGCGCCGGCTTTTGCGGCGGCTACACGACCTTCTCGACGTTCGAGTGGGAGACGTTCCGGCTGGTCCGGGACGGGAGTTGGGGGCTTGCCGCGATGAACGTCGCCGGCAGCGTGGCGGCGGGATTTTTGGGCGTCCTGTTCGCGGTGGCCCTCATGAGCGCGCTTTTCCCCCAGCGATAGGAGCAGTCCGTGAAGATCGAGGCCGACGCCAAACTCGTGACGATTTACGTCAACAGCACGGACCAATGGCGAGGGCAGCCTTTGTATTCCGCCATCGTGCAACTCTGCAAGGACCGCGGCATCGCCGGAGCGACCGTCGGCCGTTGCGCGGAGGGCTACGGCGGCAGCCGCCATGTCCATACGTCGCGGCTGTTGGAGTTGAGCGAGAACCTCCCGGTGCGCATCGAAGTGGTCGATCTTGCCGAGCGGATCGAGCCGCTCCTGGCGGCCTTGGAGCCGATGATTGGCGAGGGGCTGGTGACCGTGGCGGATGTGCGCATCCGGCGCTTCCTGCCTGATCCCAAGTAGCCGCCGGGCCGAGGACCGCCGGCTCGCGCGGCGACGCGCCGGCGCCGCGTGCGGCGTGCGGCATGGCCGGGGAAGTTCGCGCCTGGCGGGTGGGGAGTCCTACGGCCGCTTGGGCTTGGGCACGCGCCCGCGTCCGCCGCCAGCGTGTTGCCGCCGCTTTCCCCGTTCGGCCCGCGTCGCATGGCGGATTTCCGCCTCGTCGAGGCGCTTGCCAAGCTGCGACCGCATTTGCTGGATGCGGTCGCGCAAGGCGGCGGCCCGCTCGAACTCCAGGGCCTCGGCGGCGGCCAGCATTTCGGCCTGGAGTTCGGCGAGGTATTCCTCGGTGATGTACTGCGCTTCCTGGCCGTGCCCGATCATCGCGTTGGCGCGGGCGTGGGCGGCCGCCTCGGCCTCGATCCCGGCGCGGATGCCCTTGCGGATCGTCTCCGGCGTGATCCCGTGCCTGGCGTTGTACTCCTCCTGCATCTTGCGCCGCCGCCGGGTCTCTTCGATCGCCCGCTGCATCGAGTCCGTGACCGTGTCGGCGTAGAGGATGACCTTGGCGTTGACGTTTCGGGCGGAGCGGCCGATGGTCTGCATCAGCGAGGTTTCGCTCCGCAGGAAGCCCTCCTTGTCGGCGTCGAGAATGGCCACCAGGGAGACCTCGGGCAAATCGAGGCCCTCGCGAAGCAGGTTCACGCCGACCAGCACGTCGAAATCGCCCTGCCGCAAATCGCGGAGCAATTCGACCCGCTCGAAGGCGTCCAGCTCGCTGTGCAGCCATTTGCACCGCACGTCCTGCTTGCTGAAATAGTCGGCCAGGTCCTCGGCCAGCCGCTTGGTGAGCGTGGTGACCAGCACCCTCTCGCCCGCCGCCGCCCGCTCGCGAATCTGGCTCAACAGGTGCGGCACCTGGCCTCGGGCGGGGGCGACTTCGATTTCCGGGTCCAACAGGCCGGTGGGCCGAATCACCTGCTCCACCACGCGCCCGCCGGTCTTCCCCAGCTCGTAGGGGCCGGGCGTGGCCGAGACGTAGATCACCTGGCGGATTTTCTTTTCCCATTCCTCGAAGGTGAGCGGACGGTTGTCCAGCGCGCTGGGGAGCCGGAACCCGTGCTCCACCAGCGTCACCTTCCGGTTGTGGTCGCCGTGGTACATCCCCCGGATCTGCGGCACCGTGACGTGCGACTCGTCGACGAAAAGGAGAAAATCGTCGGGAAAGAAGCTGAAGAGCGTGTCGGGCGGGCTCCCCGGCGGGCGACCCGACAGCGGCCGGCTGTAGTTCTCGATCCCCGGGCAGTAGCCCACTTCCTGAAGCATCTCGATGTCGAATCGCGTGCGGGCGCTGAGCCGCTGGGCCTCCAGCAGCTTGCCCTGCCGCTTGAACTCCTCCAGCCGCTGATGGAGTTCAAGCCGGATCTCCTCCACGGCCCGCTTGATCCGCTCGTCGGGCATCACGAAGTGTTTTGCCGGATAGATGAACAATTCGGATTGCCTGCCGAGCACCTCGCCGCTGGTGGGATTGATGATCGAGAGCTGCTCCACCTCGTCGCCCCACAGCTCGATGCGCACGGCGGTTTGCTCGTAGGAGGGGAAGACCTCGATGCAATCGCCGCGCACGCGGAACTTGCCCGGCGCGAACTCGATGTCGTTGCGTTCGTACTGGATGTCGACCAATCGGGCGAGGATTTCGTCGCGGTCGACCTGCTGCCCGACGGCCAGGGCGACCATCATCGCGCGGTAGTCCTCCGGCGAGCCCAGGCCGTAGATGCACGAAACGCTGGCCACGATGATCACGTCGCGGCGGCTCACCAGGGCGCTGGTCGCGGCCAGGCGCAGGCGGTCGATCTCCTGGTTGATCGAGGCGTCCTTCTCGATGTAGATGTCGCGCTGGGGGATGTAGGCCTCGGGCTGGTAATAATCGTAGTAGCTGACGAAATAGTGGACCGCGTTGTGGGGAAAGAACTCCTTGAACTCGGCGTAGAGCTGCGCGGCCAGGGTCTTGTTGTGCGACATGACCAGCGTTGGCCGCTGCATGGCCTGGATGACGTGGGCCATGGTGAACGTCTTGCCCGACCCCGTCACCCCCATCAGCACCTGCTCCCGCTCGCCGCGGCGCAGGCCGTCGCACAGCGCGGCAATGGCCTGGGGCTGGTCGCCGGCGGGCTGGAACGGGCTGACGAGTTGGAACATGGCCATCGATGCAGACGGACTCGTTTGGCGGGAATCGGCGACGGCGCCGCCCCGAGGCGTTCAGCCAGCGCCGCAGGACCGCGCGGCCCGCCTCGCCCCGGTTGGATCCTTCGGAAGCTTGCCGCGGTTCGCCTCAGGGCGATGTCCTTGCTCACTCGTTTTGCTCGCCGAGCACGTCGTTGAGCACCTCTTCGTTGACATAGATCGGCAGCATGGGACGGCACGTCACCGCCACGGCGATGGCGTCGGAGGGCCTGGCGTCGATCTCGATCAGCTCCCCTTGGTGGCGCACGCGGAGCTTGGCGTAATACGTGTGGTCGCGCAGCTCGCTGATCACCACGTCCTGGAGCTCCGCCCCGAGATTCTCGACCACGCTGACGATCAGGTCGTGGGTCAAGGGCCTTGGCGACGTCTCGCCCCGCACGCGGCGGTGAATGCTCGTGGCCTCGAAAATGCCGATGAGAATCGGAAACTGCCGATCCCCGTCCGTCTCCTTCAAGTAAATGACCTGATTCTCGTTGATCTCGCTGATAATGATTCTCGACAACTCCATCAACACGGGCATGGTCGAATCCTCGTGTTTGCGGCCTCTCCCCTAACCGGGACCTTTCCCGTTTCGGGATAAGCGCTTCGAGACGGCGCGTTGGTTCCAATAGCTCCTTCAAATGATTATAGGACACCGGCCAGGGCCGCAGGAGGGGGGCTCGCCTCTGCCAAGCAGGGAGTGTGTGTCGACGACCGGCGGCCGTTGGCGGCCTGTCCCGGTTTTCGCGGCGATGGCAAGCGGACGGCCACCTCTCTTGTTGCGAAATGGCCCGAAAAACCAGCCAGTCCCCAGCCTGGGAACGGTTGCCCTGAAGAAACCGACCGGCGATCCGTTTGCGGACCCCAGTCTTCAGGCCAAAGGCGGCATCGGGCAGCCGAGGGTGCTGGTGAGGGCCCGCAGCAGCTCCGCTTCCCGGACCGTCACCGTGCCATCGGCCGCGACACAGGCCGCGCACGCGGCGACGATCCGCCGCTTGATCTTCGGCGCCGCCATGGCCAGTTCGTGCAGCGCGGCGTCGAAGCGGGAAAGCGTGCACTCTTCCCGAGGCAGCAAGGCGGCCTCGCACCCCAAGGGCTGCATCCCCATGCGAAAAGCGCGCCGGGCGTCGCCGTCGCGCGTTTGCCCGGCGTAAGCGAGCGTGGAGAGCACCGCGACGACCGGCTCCATCACGCTGCGGATCGCATAGTGCCGGATGCGGGGCGGCTTGGCAAGGCCGAAATGCACGTCGAGCGCGCCAAGCAGCATGGCCCGGATCGCGTATTCCATCAGACTGATCTTGTTGTCCGCATGGACCAGATCTTCCACCATCTGGCGGAAGTCCGCGTATTGGGTCGGCGAGAGTTCCTTCAGCGCAGGAATTGTCCGATCCACGAGCGGCAAGCGGGCCTCCTCGCCCATCCCCTCGACAAACGGCGCGACGGCCAGCAGCTCGCGATGGCACGGATCGTCGAGCCGGGCCCGGAGCAGGGCAAGCTGCCGGGCCCGAACGCCTTCCTCCCGGCTGAGCAGGATCGCGTAGACCACGGCCCGGGCGGCGAACGGCTCCATCGCGGCCTGGGCCAGCCGGGGCGGCGTCTGGTCGATGAGGGCCGCGGCGCGGGCCAAGTGGTCGGGGGCGATCTGGCCGATGCGGTCGATCATCGTGGCGCAGTCCGCCGCCAATCTTCCCGAAGTCGCAGCCAGGCCGGCGGCGGGAAGGACCGCCCCGGCGGGGCGGCCGAGGGGGGCAACCGCCGGGCCTGGCCCCCGCCCGGCTTCCCTCTCGGCTTCCCTCTCGGCCACCGGCTGGGTCTTGGGAAACGTGCCGTCGAACGTCGGGTCGAGGCGCGCGATCCGCTTTTCCAGCGGCGGGTGCGTGGCAAACAGGTTGAACAGCGCGCCGAAAAACGCGTCGCCGAAAAACAGGTGGCTGCATTCGTCGGCATGGGGGTCGCGGATGCGCGAGCCTTGCGCCAGTCCGCCGATTTTCTTCAGCGCGCCGGCGATGCCGGCCGGATAGCGCGTGAACTGGACGGCCGCGGCGTCGGCCAGATACTCGCGTTGTCGGGAAACGCTGCTGCGGATCAGTTTGGCGAAGAACAGGCCGACCGAGCCGACGACCAAAAGCCCCAATCCCACCAAGAGGATCGCCCCCGCCCCGCCCTTCTTGTCCGACCGACCCGACGACCGCGGCCCATACCGCAGGATATAGTAGCCGATCAGCGCCAACAGCAGGATGCCGTGGAGGATTCCGATCAGCCGGAGATTCAGCCGCATGTCGCCATTGAGGATATGGCTGAATTCGTGGCCCATCACCCCTTGGAGTTCGTCGCGCGTCAGATACACGAGGGAGCCGCGGGAAACGCCGATGACCGCGTCTTGCGGGGAGTGCCCGGCGGCGAAGGCGTTGATGCTCGGTTCGTTGTCGAGGACAAACACCGGCGGGACCGGTGTGCCGGCCGCCAGGGCCATCTCCTCGACCACGTTCAGGAGGCGGCGTTCCCCGAGGTCGGTCGTGTTGGGATCCACGCGCCGGCCGCCGAGCAACAGCGCCACGGTTTCCCCGCCGGAGGCGAGCTGCGCGGTCTTGTAAAGGCTGCCCACCGTGATGACGGCCACCGTTCCCAGGGTCACCGCTCCGAAGAGTCGCGGGTCCCAAGGGGTGCCGGCCACGGAGGCGAACACGGCGTACACGGCCAGGACGATGGCCACGACGGCCAGGACGAACAGGAAAAGGAGCCAACCCGTGCGGCGGCGCGCGGCATCCTGGTGCTGGAAGAAGTCCATGGAATCTCAGTTGAACGAGACCTTGGGGGCCTCGCGTTCCTGGGGCTGCTCGATTTCAAACAGTTGGGCCTCGAGGAAGCCCATGGCGTTGGCCACGAGCACGTTGGGAAAGACCTCGCGCTGGTTGTTGTAGGTCATCACGGCGTCGTTGTAGGCTTGCCGCGCGAAGGCGATCTTGTTCTCGGTCGAGGTCAGCTCTTCCTGCAAGGCCAGCATGTTTTGATTGGCCTTCAGATCGGGGTAGGCTTCCATGACGGCGAACAACCGGCCCAGGGCCCCCACCAACGCCCCCTCCGCGCCGGCCAAGGCGTTCATCGCCGACGGATCGCCGGGCCTTTGCGCCGCTTTCTGTCCGGCCGCCGCGGCCAGGTTGCGGGCCTGAACCACGGCCTCCAGCGTCTCCCGCTCGTGCTTCATGTATCCCTTGGCCACTTCGACCAGGTTGGGAATCAGGTCGTAGCGCCGTTTCAATTGCACGTCGATCTGGGCAAAGGCGTTGCGGAACCGATTGCGAAGCGTGACCAGCTTGTTGTAAATGCCGATCACCACGATCAGCAGCAGGAAAACCACGACCGCAATCACCACGATGACGATCCAGTTGGCCATTGCATGGACTCCTCAGTGCCAGGTGCGCGGGGCGCCCGTTGGTGTATATTCGCTCAAAGCGGGAACATCTTGCCGCCGCGGCTTCGCCCGAATGTTCCCCGAAGCCGTTATACGGCACCCCACGAGGCCGGGCAATCCCCGCCTTTCGGGTGAGGCGGCCCGCGCCAACCAAGCCGCCCCCTAGCGTTTCAGCTCGCGGAGGTAGTCCTGATACCGCTGGACGGCTTCCTGGTCCGTCATCGAGGCGATCACCAGCCGACACCGGGCCTCGGCGGTCTCGCCGGCCCGAAGGTCGCGGCCAATCAGCGACAGGTAGATGGAGCGGTAGCCGGCCGCCTCGGGCGTGGCGGGGTTCCACGGGCTGGCAATCGCGAAGCAGTCCTCGGGCGGGCACATCATCACGGCCGCCAGTCCGCGCGCCGTGTCGCGGCGGACGATCAGCGGCCTGGCCAGCCATCGCTCGATTTCCCAATCGACGGGATTCGAGCCGATCTTCCAGCGGCCGTCCTGGATCATCTCAATCGCCTCGTTGTCCCGCGGAAACATCACGTAGGCGCCGGTCGATTGCGGTTTCCGATCGACCGGCACGAAACGCGGCCCCCGCGGGTCGTCGCCTTTCAGGTAGACCGACGCCCGAAACGTCTTGGTGAAATACGACGACATGAACAGTTCGAACCGCGGCATCGCGCGCTGGGGCTTGACGGAGATCGCCAAATCGAGCGTATCCGGCGTCTTCCACCGGTACACGCCGGTGATTTCCAGCGGATGCTTGTCCGCCGCGGGCCAGCGAACCTCGACGGCGCCGTCGTCAAGGAGCTTCGTCAGCGTGGGCCAGTCGCGAACGCATTCCCCGTAACGCTGGTTCCGCCCCAGCGCCCGATAAAAGCTGAAAACGCCCGGGGCATGGACCAGTTCCATTTTCGAGTCGAGGTGCACCAGAGGGTACATCCCCTGGTACTTGCCATCGACCTTCAACCGGCCCTCGAACACGCCCGTGTTGAAATCGTACAACCCCGCGCCCGCCGGCTTGAAAACAACTCCCGGCGAGTCCGCGAAAACAGGGCTTGCCACGCCCGCGACGAGCCCAAGAACGACCGATCGCCACATGCTGGAAACCTCCGGGAACGTTTGGGTCGATTTTGTCGGCTGGCGCCCAGGAAGCAGCAATGCCCGCGTTGCCCAAGCTTGGCTTGCGAACCTCTGGGGCGTCCGCGCCGCCGGCGTTCGCGGGGCGCGGATGGCCCGCCGCGGGGATCGCCCTCCAAGCGGGCCGTTTTCGGTCCATTTTCGTTTTTCGTTACTCCTCGGGCGATCCGCTGAAGGCGGCGGCGAGGCTGGCGGGCGGGACGCCGTTTTGGTCCCAACCGCGCTTCTGGTAATAGAGATCCAACAGCTTGTCGAACGCCGCGCGGTCGATGACCTTGCCCGCCGTCGCGCCGGTGCGGATCGGATGGGCATGGACCTTGTACGGCAGCGAATCGTCCTTGCGGCTCATGCCCAGGCGGGTGTTGATCAGGCGGGTCAAGTCGTACACGGCGCGGGATTTCTCCAGGAGCTGCTCCAGCGTGGCCTGGTAGCCGGTCACATGAGAATAGAACGCCGCGTAATGCCGCTCGTTCAACCCCAGTTCGATCCACGGCAAGCGGCAAACGCCGAGCATGTCGAACAGCGGGCGGAGCGACTGGTGGTAGATCACCAGGTTGGCCCGGTCCTCGTCGGTCCAATTCGTGCCTTGCTCGACTTCCTTGGCGATGGTCCACGCGCGGGTATGGTGGGCGCCGATGTCGCTGGTCGCGTAGGCCAGGGCCATGCTGGACGCGGCCCGGCTGTCGTAGGCGCTCTGTTCGAGCCCCTTGACCTGGACGAGGACCTGCTCCATCTCCGGCCAGCGCCGGATGACCGCCGGGGAACCGTCGGCGAGCGTGGCGCCGATTCCCTCGCGGCGGGCGATCTTGCGGAGCAGCTCGTGGATTTGCTCCTCGTCGCCCCAGGAGATCGGCTGGCCGTCGAGGTCCTCCAGCAAGAGGATTCCTCGCTCGTACCCCTCGATCACGGCGCCGATCAGGCTGCCGGCGGAGATCGAGTCCATGCCGAGTTCGTCGCACAGGCTGGAGGAACGCAGGACCGCCGCGTAGTTGTCCACGCCGTGATTCGAGCCGAGCATGGCGCAGGTCTCGTACTCGGGCCCCTCGGTCACCGTGCCCACGTAGCGGCCCTGCTTGACCAGGCAGATGTTGCCGCAGGCCATGGCGCAGGCGAAGCACGCGCTGTCGCCGATCTTGTAGCCGCCGAGCATCGTGTCGCCGTTGATCTGGTTGACGCGGGGAAACGTGCCGTCCTTGAAGTTGTAGGTGGGCAGGATCCCCGCCGCGCTGGCGTATTCCATGACCATCATCAGGCCTTCCTTTTGCCACATGCGGAAGTATTTGTGGCCGCGCATGTAAGCAAAGGCCTTTTCGGCCTCGTCCATCAGGCCGCGGACGTCGGCGACGGGCAGGTCCTTGCTGCCGCGCACGGCGATCGCCTTGAGGTTCTTCGAGCCGAGGATCGCGCCCATGCCCGTGCGCCCGGCGTTGCGCGACCAGTCGGCGTTGACCGAAGCGAACCGCACCAGGTTCTCGCCCGCCGGGCCGATCACGGCCACTTTGACCTCGTGCGTGCCCAGCCGGTCCTTGATCATTCCCTCCGCCTCCAGGCAGGCCTTGCCGGCCAACTCGGGCATGGGGAGGATCTGGGTTTCCTCCTCGTCCAGGAAAAGCACCGACAATTGAGGGGCGCGGCCGATGATGCTCAGCGCGTCGACGCCCGTCTGCCGCAGCTCGATCCCCAGCGTGCCTCCGATCGACGAATCGCCATAGATGCCCGTCTGCGGCGAAAGGGCCACGAACGACGTCTTGCCCGACGAAGGACAATACGTGCCCGTCAGCGGTCCCGGCGCGATCACCAGCAAGTTGTCCGGCCCCAAGGGATCGATGCGGAAATCGTGCTTCACCAGATGGTCCCAGACCAGTTTGGCCCCGAACCCCCGGCCGCCGATGTAGCGCTTGATGAATTCCTCGCCGAGCGGCAACCGGCGCGAAACCCCCTCGGTCAAATCGACGTGCAACCTCTTCTTGAAGTATCCAGAACGAATATCCATGAAAAATCCTCGATGCGGCGTGTCATGGTGGCCCGCTGAAAAGCGGCGGTACGGCGCCAAGCGGCAACGGCCAACGGCGAATGACCACGGCCCCCTCGGCTGCGCTGGCCGAAGATGCCCAGGCCCCGGTCGGGCCTGAAAACGCGTCCTTGGCGCTTGGTCGTCGGTCGTGCGTCATTTGGCCATGGCCCGATGCCGGCGGAGATTCCCCGTCCCTGGCGCTTACAGCTCTTCCTTGCCGATTTCCGCGTAACGTATGGTTTTCTTTTCGCCTTTTTCGGTGAACTCGATTTCCTTCATGTGGGCGTAACTCAAGACGTTGTTCATGCGTTTGGCCTCGCCCAGCGACTGCTCGGGCACGAGGCGGATCGCGCCCTTGGGGCACTTTTCCACGCACTGGGGACGGCCGCCGCACAAATCGCATTTGATCGGGTGGTCCAGATCGCCGTGGGCGAAGATCGCCCCGAAGGGACACGCCTCCACGCATTTCATGCACGAGATGCAGCCCGACGCGTCGAGCCCCACCACGCCGTTGGTCCGTTTCAGGGCCCCGACCGGGCAAGAATCCGCGCACACCGGCACCTTGCACTGGCCACAAACGATGGGCAGACGCATCACCGGGTGGGGGTACGTCACCAGGACGCGGACAGCGCTCTTCTTCGGGTTGTTGGAACCGAAATGGGATATTGCGCAGACCAGCTCGCAGATGCGGCAGCCGGAACACAATTCCGGAACCACCGCCAGTTTCTTGGCCATATCGTCGATCTCCCTGTCGGCGCGAGGCGCGCCTTGCAACTAGCGTCCCAGGATACTCCAACGTGTTCCCGCGGGAAACGTCCCATGCGGCTCGGCCGCGGGGGCCGGGCTTCCCGCCCCGCGGCCCGGCCGCTGGCGCGCCTGGCGCGGATTCATTCTTCCTCGTCGGGCGGTTCTCCGGCGGTTCCCGCCGCCGAGCGGCGCCGGCTCCTCTGTCGCGCCTTTTCCTCCAGCGGCGCGGCGGCTTCGTCCAAGGGGGCGCAAATCGGACGGCCATCGGCGTCGACGCCCGTCAACAGCTCGATCCGTCGTTCCGCCCGTTGCAGTTGCTCGTGACACTGGCGCAACAGCTTCGCGCCGCGCTCGTACCGCGTCAGGCTTTCTTCCAGCCCGAGTTGCCCCTCTTCCAGTTCGTGGACGATGGACTCGATGGCGGCCAAGGCCTGTTCGAAGGTCAACCGATCGGCGTCGTCGCTTTCAGGACCCGAACCCGACACATCCCCCTCCTTTTCCTCCGCGGCGCTCTGCCAACGAGGCTCCCCGGCCTGGGGCCTGGGGAAACCAGGGACCTTCATTCCCACTCGATCGTGGCAGGCGGCTTCGAGCTGATATCGTACACCACGCGGTTCACGCCCGCCACCTCGTTGATGATCCTCGTCGAGATCCTGGCAAGCAGGTCGTAGGGCAAGTGGCTCCAGTCGGCGGTCATGAAGTCCTCGCTGTCGATCGAGCGCACGGCGACCACGTCGGCGTAGGTTCTCGCGTCGCCCATCACGCCGACGCTTTGCACGGGCAGGAGCACGGCGAACGCTTGCGAAACCTGGCGGTAGAGCCCCGCCGCCCGGATCTCCTCGACCACGATCGCGTCGGCCTGCCGCAGGATCTCCAAACGCGGCTTGCTCACCTCGCCCACGCAGCGCACGGCGAGACCCGGGCCGGGGAAGGGGTGTCGCCAGACGATGTCCTCGGGCAGGCCGAGCTGAAGCCCCAGCTTGCGCACCTCGTCCTTGAACAAATCCCGGAGCGGCTCGATCAGCTCGAACTCGAGGTTTTCCGGCAATCCGCCGACATTGTGATGGAGCTTGATGGTGGCGGCCGGGCCGTCCAGCGAGCCGCCGCTTTCGATGACGTCGGGATAGAGCGTTCCCTGGGCGAGGAAGCGGGCATGATGGATCCGCCGGGCCTCGGCGGTGAAGCAGTCGATGAAGGCGTGGCCGATGCGCCGGCGCTTCTCTTGCGGATTGACCACCCCCGCCAGCGCGGCCAGGAACTTCTCCTCGGCGCGGACCACGTGCAGATCGGTCTTGAAATGATGGGTGAACTCCTCGATCACCCGCTCCGCTTCCCCCTTGCGCAACAGCCCGTTGTCCACCAGGATGCAGGACGCGCGGGGCCCGATCGCCGCCGACAGCAGCGCCGCGACGACCGACGAATCCACGCCGCCGGAAAGCCCGCAAATCACCCGCCCCTCGCCCACCCGCCGGCGGATCGACTCGATCGCCTCGGCCGCGAAATCGCTCAGCCTCCACGTTCGCGAGCAGCCGCACACCCGCGTCAAGAAGTTGCCAAGGATCGCGCCGCCTTGCGGCGTATGCGTCACCTCGGGATGGAACTGGAGGCCGTAGACGGGAAGCCGGCGATGCTTGACCGCGGCCACGGGGCACGTCGGAGTCGACGCCAGCGGCCTGAAATCCTCGGAAACCTCCGCCACCTGATCGCCGTGGCTCATCCACACCTGGATTTCGGCCGGCACTCCGTGGAACAGGTCGTCCGCCTGAAGCACGCGACACACGGCCCGACCATACTCGCGCGCCGGCGCGCTGGCGACTCTTCCTCCCAGGGCCTGACAAGCCAATTGCATTCCATAGCAAATCCCCAGGATGGGAACACCCAGGTGGAAGATTTCCGGATCACACGCCGGGGCGCCGGCCTCGTACACGCTCGCCGGCCCGCCGGACAGAATGATCCCCCGCGGGGCCAATTGCCGAACACGCCCGGCCCGAAGGTCGTGTCGAACGATTTCGCAATAAACCTGTTGCTCGCGGACCCGGCGGGCGATCAGTTGCGCGTATTGCGAACCAAAGTCAAGAACCAGGATCTTCTCGTCCGCCACGCGAGACATCGCACTCCTCGGGCAACACCGTTCGCTCTCCGGACCAAATCCGCCGGCCAGCTCGCTTTCCAGGGGGCATCCGTCCGAGACCAGCGACCCTTCTTTTTGGCCTAATAGACTACATTGACAGGGGGGACGCTATGCTCATTCAACTCCGACATGCCCCCACTTCGGGCTATAACATTCGTGGGATAGCGTAGTCCAGAAACGACGCACGCCCTTGAGATGCAAGGGCGTGAGGGTCTTTCACGGCGGTTGTCAATGCTTTTAGCACCCCCAGGGGGAGTCGAACCCCCGTTCTCGGACTGAGAACCCGATGTCCTAGGCCACTAGACGATGGGGGCCTCCGGTTGCCCGGCGACGTGGGGTCGGTTGGTCAAGGGGGACTCCAACTCGCGACCCTGAGTCCACCATCGACAGTCCCGACTGCCACCGGCGAACTACACTTTGTAACAGGCCGCCTCCGGCTTGTCAACCGGCCTCTGGGAAATGTTGTTTGAGCCAACGATCCCACTCTTTTGGGGCAGATAGTTTCAGCTTGCTTTGGTTGGTTCGGCGGGCATAGAAGACCATTTGGCGCAAGCGGGGATCGGTCAGCTTGTCGATGATGGGCAGGAGGCGGCTCATCACCGCCTCGGATTTCTGATACTCGCCCCGCATGGTCAAGATGCCCGCCTGGCCCGCTAAACCAAACGCCCTCAACTCGCTTTCAATCTCGTCGAGCGAGGCCAACTCGCCGAAGATCTCCAGGGCCCGGTCGTAGTTCTCCTCGCGCAGATAGATCAGGGCCAACTGTTGTTTCGCGCGATTTACCCAATAACCATCGTTGGGGAAATAGTCGATCACGCTTTGCCAGGCCTCGGGCGTGCCGACAAGCGAGGCATAATACCATTGCCGGAGGGCCGTTCCCTGATTCGGGATTTCCGCCGCGGCAAGCTCTTCGCGAACCAACAGCGGTTTTTCGCGCACCGTGAACCATGCGGCGGCGGCGCCGCACAACGCGGCGAGAATCGCGCCGCAGACCAAGATCGCCCACCGCGGCCTGGGCACGGTCTCTTGCGAGGTCGATCGCATGACCGCCGCCAGGCGGCGCGTGGGTTCGTGTTGAGCAACGGTGGCCGCCTCGACGGCGTCGATGTCCGCGGCGAGTTCGTCGACGGGCCAGGGATCCCCGAGGTGCGCCACCTGCAAGTGGTGCAACTCGCGCAACAGTTCGGCCGCCGAGGCGAAACGGTGCTCGGGCGACTTGGCGAGCATTTTGTGAACGATGCGGCACAGCGGGGCCGGCAAGTCGGGCCGGTGGTTTTCCAGAGGCTCCGGCTGCCGTTTCAAGTGTTGCAAGGCCACGCCGAGCGCGGTGTCGCCCGAAAACGGCGGTCGGCCCGCCAGCATCTGGTAACACGTCACGCCAAACGAGTAGATGTCGCTGCGGGGATCGAGCGGACGGCCCTCGATCTGTTCGGGGCTCATGTACATGGGGGTGCCCAGGGTCATGCCGACCTCGGTGAGATGGAGCTGATCCACCGAGCCGGACACCCGGGCCAGGCCGAAGTCGGCCACTTTGACCTCCCCCGTCCGGGTGATCATGATGTTTTCCGGTTTGATGTCGCGATGGACGATGCCGCGTTGCCCGGCCTTGACCAACGCCGCCGCCACCTGGCGCATGATGCCCAGCGCCTGGCGGAGGTCCAGCGCGCCGTGCCGCTCCAGCCACTGCCGAAGATTCAGACCTTGGACGTATTCCTGCGCCAAGTAATAAATCTGGTCCACATGGCCGACCTCGTAGATTTGAACAATGTTGGCGTGGACCAGCGACGCGGCGGCCTCGGCCTCGCGCTGGAACCGCCGCACGTAAGTCTCGTCGGCGGCCAGATGGCGTTTGAGAACCTTCACCGCCACCTGACGCTTCAGCGAACTCTGCTCCGCCAGATACACCTCGGCCATGGCCCCGGCGCCAAGCCGCCGAAGGATGCGGAACCCGCCCAACTCCTTCCCGGAAAGGTCGTCGCCGGCATCGGATGGTGGAGGGGGGCCGCTCGTCATGGCAATGGGGCACCGGATGCAACAGAGAACCACGCGCGCATGGAATCAGTATGGGTCAGCGGCGCGCTTCTCGCAATCGGTCGAGGTCCCCTGCGGCGGGACGGAAAATCGACCACCGCCGCCCGGGTTCTTTGGTTCATGGCCGCTGAGGGGGACCGTCCCGGTTTTCGCGCAAGGTCGGCCAAAAGGGACTCTCCGCCTGGCCGGTAAGCGGACAGGTAACCGTTCCCGGGGACTGTCCTGATTTTCGCGCAAGGTCGGCGAAAATGGACTGTCCCCCTGGCCGGTAAGCGGACAGGCACATATTTCGGCGCGAAACGGCCCGAAAAACGAGCCAGTCCACGGTCTGTGAACGGTTACGTTCCCGGTCAGGGAACGGTTACGAAACGCCTTCGCCGGTCGCGCGAGGCGCACCCGTCCGCCGGCAAGACGCGGTTCCGCGGCGCGCCGCCCTGTGCTGGCTGTCACGGCGATTCTTGGGATGCTAATATGGAGCGTCGCGTCTTCCCTCATGGAACCTTCGGCGGGACGAACCATGACTCCACGAGAGCGCGTGCTGACGGCCTTGAACCATCGGGAACCGGACCGCGTGCCGATCGACTTCAGCGGACACCGTTCGTCGGGCATCGCGGCCATCGCCTACGCCAGACTTCGCAAGGCCCTCGGACTGCCCGAGCGGCCGATCCGCGTCTACGACCCGATCCAGCAGTTGGCCATCGTCGATGAAGACGTTTTGGATCGGTTCGGCGTGGACACGATCGAGTTGGGTCGAGGGTTTTCATTGGCCGACGAGGACTGGGTGGATTGGACCCTGCCCGACGGCACCCCCTGCCAGATGCCCCGTTGGGCCGCGCCGGAGCGCGAGCCGGGGGCCTGGGTCCTGCGAAGCAAGAGCGGCCGGGTGATCGGGCGCATGCCCGACGGGGCGATCTACTTCGAGCAGTGCCACTGGCCCTTTTTGGAGCGCGACGACTTGGATCGCATTCCCGAGGCCATGGAGGAAACGATCTGGTGCGCCCTGCGCAGCCCGCCGGGGCCGCTTCCTCCCGGGCCCGAAGGCGACAGAATCCTTGCCGAAGGGGCCCGGCAGCTCCGCGCCCGCACGGATCGCGCCATCCTCGGCCTGTTTGGCGGAAACCTGCTGGAGATGGGCCAGTTCCTTTACCGCATCGATCGATTTCTCATGCTTCTGGCCGGCGATCCCGGCCGGGCCCATGCGTTTCTCGATCGCCTCGTCGAACTCCACCTGGCCAACCTGGAGCGGTTCTTACGGTTGGTGGGCGATTCGATCGACATCATCGTGTTCGGCGACGACTTGGGCTCGCAGCGCGGCCCGCAGCTTTCGCCCGCCATGTACCGCGAGTTTTTCCAGCCACGCCACGCGCGGATGTGGCGGCGGGCCAAGGAGCTGGCCAACGTGAAGGTCATGCTCCATTGCTGCGGAGGCGTTCGACCCCTTTTGCCCCTGTTGATCGAGGCCGGGCTGGACGCGATCAATCCGGTGCAGATCTCCTGCACGGGCATGGAGAGTCGGGGTTTGAAAGCCGATTTTGGGCGGGACATCACCTTTTGGGGCGGCGGCTGCGACACCCACCTCGTCCTCTCCCGAGGCACTCCTGACGAGGTTCGCCGGCACGTGCGCGAGCAAATCTCGATTTTCGCCCCCGGCGGCGGATTCGTCTTCCAGCAGGTCCACAACATCCTCGCCGACGTGCCGCCGGAGAACGTCATCGCCATGTTCGACGCGGCGGCCGGGAAAGGATGAGAGATTGAGGATGAGAGATGATGAAGGATGACAGATGACGGCGATCGAGAGGCGAAGCCTCGGCCTCCCCTCTCCCGTCGGACGGGAGAGGGGCCGGGGGTGAGGGCGGTTGGAACAACATTGCAGGAAAACAAACCCCTCAACCCTACTCCCGTCGAACGCTTGGGGGAAATCGCCTCGGCACGTGTTTCGATGGATGAGATTGCTTGACATGGATACAGAAACTGCCCGGAACGTGCTCTTCGCGATCGCGACGATCGGCTTCGTCGTGTGGCTGGCGGCCATGCAGTTCGTCGCCGTGTGCGTCAAGTCGGAGAAAGACGCGACCCGCAAGGCCGTCGAGGAATTCGGCCTCGACGAACCGCCCTCCGGCCGGCTCCTGGTTGGCCGGGCGGAGGTCGAGGGGCAGCCGGCCGCCCTGGCGGCCAGGGCCGCCGCCGCCTTGGCCAATCCCTGGAAGAGCCAGCTTGGACCGCTGAAGATCCTTACGAAATCCGACGACCGGGTCGTCTTCGAGGGCGTCGGCCAGGACGCCGCGGGACAGGCGGGGTGGCGGATCGTCGGCCGCGGAGAGATGCACTTTGCCAGCGCGGGCCCCAACCGGACCGCCGTGGTCTACGCGGCCGAATTGCGCGGCGGTCAATGGATGCTCTTGCTGGCGAAGTTGTTTGTCGTCCTCGGCCTGGCGACGCTTCTGGCGGTCGGGGCGTTGCTCCTCGTGGTCGTCGTCCCGCACCCTGATCCTGCCGTTCGGACCCAAGCGGTCCAGATGGTCCAGGCCGTTCATTTCCTCTGGCCGCCGTTTCTGTTCGCGGGGCTGTACCGGTCCGCCCGCCGCACGGCCCGCGCCGCGTTCGAGGTGTTGGTGAACAATCTGCCCTACTCCGCCGAAGTTTCATGAATCTCATCGACATTTCGGTCATTGCCGTCTATTTCGTGCTGGTGATCGGCGTCGGCTTCTGGTATCAGGCCCGGGCCGCGCGGGGATTGGACAGCTATTTCCTCGGCGGCAAGAGCATCCATTGGCTGGCCTTGGCGATCTCGGGGGCGTCGAGCAATTTCGACGTCACGGGCACGATGTGGATCGTCACCTTGATCGGCCTGTTCGGCTTCAAGTCGATGTGGAACCACTGGATGTGGGGCTTCCTCATGGGCGCGTTTTTCATGTCGTTCATGGGAAAGTGGGTGCGGCGCTCCGGCGTGATTACCGGCGCCGAGTGGATGATCACCCGCTTCGGCAACGGGCCCGGCGGCCGAACGGCCCGCACCGCCTACGCCCTGATGGCCGTGGTCACGCTGGCCGCGTTTTTGGGCTACGGGTTCGAGGGGATCGGGAAATTCGTTTCGGTGTACTTTCCGGCCTACCCGCAAACGTGCGCCGCCGTGATTTTCGGCGTGACCACGCTCTACGTGCTTTTGGGCGGGCTTTACAGCGTGGTGGTGACCGACATCATCCAGACGGCGATCCTCACCACGGCGTCGATCGTCATCGCCGTCCTGGCCTACCTGAAGCTCAGCCCGAGCGCGCTCGCCGCCCTGCCCGAACACTGGAACTCGCTCCTCCCCGCCTGGCGATTGGACAACGCGGCGGCCCTTCCCGAGGCCTATCAAGGATACGAATTCTTCGGGGCCCTGGTGATCGTTTGGGTGCTCAAGGGGTTGTTGTTGAACTTCGGCGGCCCGGCCCAGATGTCCGATTTCCAGCGGTTCCTGGCCGCGCGCGACGCGCGCGACGCGGCCCTGGTCGGCGCCGGCTGGAGCGTGTTCTTGATCGTGCGTTGGGCCATGGCCACGGGAATCGCGCTGTTGGCGCTTTCCGCCGGGGCGAACTACGTCTCGGATCCCGAGAAGTTCATGCCCACGGTGCTTCAGGACTACATGCCCATCGGCTTCCGCGGCCTGGTGATCGCCGGACTGCTGGCGGCGTTCATGGCCTCGTTCAGCGCGATGGTCAACGCGGGGGCCTCGTACATCGTCCGCGATTTCTGGCAGCCGCTGGTCTTCCCCAAGGCCGGTCCGAGGCACCAGATCATCGCCAGCTACGTGGCCACGCTCGCCCTGGTGGGCGTGGGCATTCTCATTGGCCTCCAGGCCGAGTCGATCCGCCAGGTGTTCGACTGGATCATGATGGCCCTCGGCGGGGCCTTCGCCGTGCCCAATGTGCTGCGATGGTATTGGTGGCGGACCAACGGCTGGGGCTACGCCATCGGGACGTTCGTCGGCCTGCTGGCGGCCCTGTTGGTGCCGTTCGGGCCGAAGATCGCCGGATGGCTGACGCCCGCGACGCTCGCCGGCGCGAGCGATTTGCCGCTTTGGGTCGCGTGGCTGAAGAACATGCACCTGGTCTACGTGTCGTTTCCCACGGTGCTCCTCGTCTCGTTGGTCGGCACGGTCGCGGCCACGCTGCTGACGCCGCCCACGGACAGGGGACTTCTGGTGTCGTTCTACCGGCACGTGCGGCCGTTCGGGTGGTGGGGGGAGATCCGCCGCGAGGCCCGGTTGTCCGAAGCCGAGGAAAACGACCCCGCCGAGAGCGCCGGCCTGGCGATCCTCAACACCGCGCTTGGCGCCGCGGCGATCCTCGGCGCGTATCTGGCCCCCATGTACCTGGTCGGTCACTGGCACCAGGAGGCCGCGATCGCCGTGGGCGTGGCCGCGGCGGCCATCGCCGTGCTGTACTTCACCTGGTATCGCACGCTGCCGCCCCGCGAGGCCGCCGAGGGAACGTCCCCGCCCGGCCCGCCGGCTACTGCCTGATCCGCGTCGCGTCGAGCAGCCGGCGGCACGCGGCGATCACGGTCTCCTCGACGGCGTCGGTGAACGGACCGGGCTGGCCGTAGTAGATCATGCTCGAGTCCGCCTCGTAGCCGCCCTCGCGCAGCACGCGGAGCGAAGGAATGTAGCAGGGGACCTCGTTGGTGTAGCCGGCCACGACCAGGTTCTCGTCCGGCAGTTCCCGCTTCAGCCGCAGGGCGTAATCCACGACCACCTCGCCGCCGAGGGCCACCAGGGTGGCGTCGCGGCCCAAGCGCACGACTTGGACGGGCAGCGGCAACTCGCGCACCGGGCGGCCGGCGTCGATCGCGGCCAGCATTTCCTTGGCGCGGAGCTTGCGGAATCGATCGGGCGATTGGGCCTCCTTTTCGAAGACCGCGCGATCTTGCGGGACAAACGCCAACCTGGCCTCCTCGTAGGCCGTGCGGATCGGCGGGCGCACGGAAGTCATCGGACCCGACAACACCCGCACCACCTCCCCGGCCAGGCTCTTGCCGTGTTGTTCGGCCAGTTCCAAGGTTCCGCGCGGCGCAGGGTTCTGGTCGGCGCCGCAAAGGATTATGAACATCGCGGTCGTTCCCGGCAGGGCCTTCTCCACCTCGATCTGCGCGAACCCGGCGTAATCGCCGTTGATTTTGTACCAATCGCCGCCCAGCGTGGTGTTGTGGCAAGCATAACCGAATACGGCCGCGCGGATCTTGCCGTCGGGCCCGGCGACCTTGAGCACCGGCACGTCGTGGTCGACTGGTCCTTGGGGATGGACGCCGATTTGCACCCCGCTTGCCGTGGGCCGCCGGCGGTTGATGGCGAATCCCACCGATCCGCGGCCCGCTGAAAGCGACGCCGGGGCCAGATCGGCCAGCGCCGCGCCCACCAGCGACACCACCGCGTCGGCCACGCGCCGCCCGTAGTCTTTCAAGCGTTCCCGCTCCGCCGGGCTCAGCAGATCGTACATGGTCGCGAGGTTGGGCCATACGACCGGCCCGGAATGCGTGTGCGAACAGTTGATCACCAGTTGGGACCGCTCCAACCCGTGCTCCTTCTTGACCCGCGACGCGATCTCGCTCGTCAACTCGCGGGGCAGCCCGATCAGATCGAGGGTCACCAGCACGACGCGCCCGCCGCCCTCGTCTTGCAGGGCCAAGGCCTTGGCCCAGAGATCATGCACGACCCCGTCGGAGGCGTGGGTCCGCGCGGCATAGCCGGACATCCAAATCGGTCCCTCGGGCGTGATCGCCTTCCGGGCCACACCCGCCTTGAACTCCGCGGCGCCCGCGGGCGCCGCCGCCACGACCAAGGCCAGTACGATCGCTTTGCATCGCATGGAAGTTCCTCCAGGGGGGTGTTCATCGCGTCCGGCGCACGCCCCGCGCCGACCGCGCCGCTCGGCGCGGCCCGCTCGATGGCCGGGGACGCGGTTTGGGTGTCTACGGCCGTTGCAACCGGTCACGGGGCCTGCCCCATTTTCGCGGCGAAGTCCGCGAACATGGGACGGTCCTCTGGCCAGTAAGGAGACAGGCACATTCTTCGGCCCGAAACGGCCCGAAAAACGAGCCCTCTCCGGCCTGTGATCGGTTACCGACCGTTATACCCCGCGCCAAGGCGCGAGGGAAGCGCGGCTCGAGGTGGAAATCGATCGTCCTTGCCCGCCGGGTGGTCTTGGCAACGGCGCACGCCGATCGTAGCCTGGAAGTCGTTTTCCCGCCGCCTAGGCGAGCATGGTTCAAGCAGCGGGCACGCACCTCAACAGAAAGGGAAAACCATGAACCGACGAAAGTTTCTTCAAGCCGCCGGAATCGGGAGCTTCGCCACGTGGGCCGCCCGAGCGTTGGGCGCCGAGCGTCCGGCCGGCAAGGCCCCTTCGAATCCCTTGCTTCAGGAACATCGCCGCCGGGACCGCCTGACGCTGGTCGACGAGCGCCGCCAGGGCGATCTTGCCCGCCGCTTGCCGAAGTGGCGGGGATTCAATCTGCTGGAAAAGTTCAACGTCGGCAACAACCAGCCGTTCGTCGAGGACGATTTCCGCTGGATGGCGGAGTGGGGATTCGATTTTGTCCGCCTGCCTATGGATTACCGCTGTTGGACCGACTCCAAGGACCCCTACCAACTCAAGGAAAAGGTCCTTGCCGAGATTGACCAGGCGGTCGAGTTCGGCAAGAAGCACGGAATCCACGTATCGCTCAATCTGCACCGGGCGCCTGGCTACACGGTGGCGCAGCCGCCGGAGAAGCTCGACCTGTGGACCTCCGAGGAAGCCCAAAAGCAATTCGATTTCCAATGGTCGCACTTCGCCCGCCGCTACGCGGGGATTCCGCCCGCCCAACTGAGTTTCAACCTGGTCAATGAGCCCGCCCGGATCCCCGCCGACGCCTACGCCAAGGTGGTCCGCCGCGTCGTGGCCGCGATCCGCAAGGAGGATCCCAAGCGCCTGGTGATCGCCGACGGTTTGTCGTGGGGCAGCGACCCGGTCTTCGAACTGGCCGACCTCGGCGTTGCCCAGGCCACGCGCGGCTATTTTCCCATGCCCATCAGCCATTACCAGGCGTCGTGGGTCCAGGGCGAGCGGTTCGCCAGGCCCACCTGGCCGCTCCGCGAGGGCAACCGCACCATCGACCGGGAAGTGCTCCGCAAGGAACGGATCGAGCCGTGGAAGAAGCTCGAAGCGAAGGGGGTGGGAGTGATGGTGGGCGAATGGGGCGCGTTCAACAAGACGCCCCACGACGTCGTGCTCGCCTGGGCCCGCGATTACCTCGAACTCTGGAAGGAAGCCGGCTGGGGCTGGGCTTTGTGGAACTTCCGCGGCAGCTTCGGGATCCTCGACAGCGGCCGGGCCGACGTGGCCTACGAAGACTTCCGCGGCCACAAACTCGACAAGAAGCTGCTGGACCTGCTCCGGCAGTACGGATGAATTTCCCAGCGGCCCGACGAGGCGAACGCCCTATCGCCACCCCAGGGACGAAAGCACGCCCACGCCCACGTTCCGCCCGCCGGGAACGCCCCGGTCCACAACCCGGCCGAGCCCCCGGGAACTCACCAACGTGGACCTCGACACCTTCGGAAAACGAAAAGGGGACATCACTGATACTCGCACGCCGGCGAGAATAATCAGTGATGTCCCCTTTTGTCCGCCCGCGGCTGTTTGGCGATTACGGCTCAGGGATTCCCAGATCCCGACAGATCTTGCGGGCGAGAAAATCGTTGATCTCGCGATGGAGCGGAACGGCGGAGGTCTGACGGTTGGCCGGATTGAAATGGACGCTGTGCTTGGCCCCTTCACGAAGCAATCGGCAACCGTGCGATTCCAAGTGTTGGATCAAAGCCTGTCGTTTCATGCCATAGAGAAGGCAAATCGTTCCTTGGACACGTTTTGACCGACCAACGATCGCTCGGCCAACTCGCGATTGGCTTCCAGTACGAGTTGCACGGCCTCCTTCAAGTTCTCGCGCGCCTCGTCCATCGTGGCACCCTGCGTGTTCGCGCCGGGCAACTCCTCCACGAAGGCAACGTATCCTTCGGGAACCTGAATGTAGACGGCAGTAAGCTCCATTTCCCGGTCCTCTGCGGATCGACAGCACCTTGACCTCGTGCCCTGGATGTCAGCCTAGGTGGCGCGATGCCGCATGTCAAGGTTCCCGGCGACCCCATGCCTCAAGCCCCTTGAGGCGCGCCGCCGGACAGTTGCATCTTCGCGCCGCGGAGCCCTCGCCCAACACTCCGACCACCCGCGCAAGCACGACGATCATCATGCCGACAGCGAAGACGAAGGGTCTTCTGGCGAAAACGAAAAGGGGACATCACTGATACTCGCACGACCGGCGAGAATAATCAGTGATGTCCCCTTTTGTCCGCCCAAACGGTAATGCCAGTCTGCGTTGTGGTGCTCGCAGAGCGCCCTACTCGGCTGGACCTGCTCCGGCAGTACAATTGAATTTCCCAGTAGCGCGAGGGGGCGAAGGCCCTATCGCCACACAAGGGACGAAAGCACGCCCACGCCCACGGTGATGGCCGTGCCGAGGAGCACGTACCACGGCCAGGCGATGTCGGCCAGGGGGGCCAGCGCCGGGGCGACGGCCGGATAGGCCTCGGCCAAGGGCCGGGCGAAGACCACGGCGGCCATCACGAGAATGCCCAGCGACATGCCCAGAAGGGCGTCGCGCTGCCGGGCCCGCGGCCAGCCGATCCCCAGAAAGAATCCCCCCAACAACGCCCCGTAGGTGAACGACGCGATGCCCAGGGCCAGGACCACGACGGGCGTGTTTTGCTGTTTGAACAGCAGGGCCCCCACGGTCAGGCCGACGCCCCAAACCAGCGCGAAGAGTTTGCCCACGCGGAGGGTTCGGGGATCGTCGGCTTTCCGGCCGGTGAGCGGCAGATAGATGTCGTGGGTCGTGGCCGCCGCCAGGGAGTTGATGGCGGCCGAATGCGTGCTCATGGTGGCGGCGACGATGGCGGCCACGACGAGGCCAACCAGGCCCTGGGGCATTTCCTCGAGAATGAACGTGGGAAACACCTCGTCGGATCGGGCGAACGCGCGGCCCTGGTAGAACACGAAAAGCCCCACGCCGATCAGGAGGAACAGCGTGAACTGGCAGAAGACCACCAGCCCGCTGCCGACGAGCGCCTGGCGCGCGTCGCGCAGGCTCCGCGAGCAGAGGAGCCGTTGGACAATCAGTTGGTCGGCGCCGTGCGACGCCATGGAGAGAAACGCGCCGCCGAGCAGTCCGGCCCACAGATTGTGGTCCTCGCGCAGCGTGGCCGAGGCGTCGAGGAGGTGGAATTTCCCGGCCGCCGCGCCGGCGCGGAGGATGTCGGGCCATCCGCCGGGCGCCAATCGGCCCAAAAGCACCACGGCCGCGATCCCGCCGGTCCAATAGACGCTCGCCTGGAGGATTTCGGTCCAGACCACTGCCTTCATCCCGCCGCGATAGGTATAGAGCACGGTGAGGGCCCCGAGAATCAGGATGGCGGCGGGCATGACCAGGTCCTGCGGCACGGTCGGTTGCAGGATCAAGGCCACGGGGATCGCGGTGGCGAAGACCCGCACCGAATCGGCCATCGCCCGGGTGACCATGAACACGATCGAGGTGAACCGCCGCGTCCCCAGGCCAAATCGCCGTTCCAGCAAGGCGTAGGCGGTGACCAGTTCGCCCTGGTAGTAGCGGGGCAAGAGCGTCGCGGCGATAACCGCCCGCCCCACGATGTATCCCGCCGCGATTTGAAGGAATCCCAGGTCGCGCGCGAAGGCGAGTCCGGGAATGCTGATGAACGTCAACGCGCTGGTCTCGCTGGCGACCACGGAAAAGAGCACCGCCCACCAGGGAATCGATCGATCGGCGATGAAATAATCCCGGGCGTCTTTCTGCCGCCGCCCCACCCAGATTCCCAGCGCCGTCGTTCCCAGGAGATAGGCGAGAACCACCACAAGGTCCACGGCGGTGAACGTCGCACGCATCGTTCGATCTCGGGTCGAAACAAGGGGCCAGCGGGTCGCAGGGGGCGTTCCGCGGAACGCCGCGAAAGGCGTTTTCGGCGGGCTAGAACGTTCGCGCCTCGGGCAACTTGCGATCGACGAACGTCCGTTCCTGGGGATCGAGCTGCTCCCAAAGGCCGTGGACCGAAAGATCGAACGATCGCCGCGGCGCCCCGTCGGGGCGGTCGCGACGGTCGCCGTTGTGGAAGCACCATCCGGCCGCTCCTCCCTGAATGGCCTGATTCAGGTCCGCGGCGAAGTCGTCGGCCGTCGGCTCCCAGCGGGTCGAAAACCCTCGCCGAAACGGCTCCTGGTAATGGACCGGAACTTCGCGCTGGATCTGCCGCATCCAGAGCAGCAATTGCCGCGTCGTCTCGGCCGTCTGGCTGGGCGACTTCGCGTGCCTCGGCCGGTGCGGCGCGACGAAGTCGACTCCCACGGTGCGGAGGTACACGACGAGTTCCTCGCGGGAAATGTCGCCTGCGTGGGAAGCGGTGACCAAACGGCCCGGGTCGATTCGCCGGACCGCCGCGCGGAGTTCGCGGAGGTCGGCGAAGCTGGCGTGGCGTTCGTCCTGGATGTTCCGCTCGTTGGCCAGATCGAGGTACCAATTCCCGTGCGGTTTCAGCGCCGCCACGATCGTCTCAACCGCTTGCCGATGCGAGGCCAGGGACTGAAGCCGCGGGGGGCCCGTCACCCCGTTGCCGCGCGACAGCGTCACATCGACCACCATGCCCCGGCGGTCGCACTCGGCCACGAGTTCGCGCAATCGAGTCCGTTGCGGCTCCCGGGGGTTGCCCCGCGCGTCCACCGCCGAAACGTCGTTGCCGAACGCGGCCCAAGTCGCCCAGACGCGAATCCAGTTGAACCCCCGTTCTTGCAAGGCGTCGAAATCGCGGCGGATCGTTCCCTTCGCGGCCCCCAGACCGCCATAGTAACTGACGCCCAAAAGGAAGGTTGGGCGGCCGTTCACCGTGAAACGAGTCCCCTGGACGGCCAATTGCGTGCGGCGGGCGGCCCCCTCGGTCCCGTCCGCTTCAACGGTCGCCGCCGCGCCCCAAACGAGCACCGCGGCCCACGCGAAGGAGTTTCTCGCAAGCGCCATCGTTTTTCGCCTTGAAAGCTGTTTCCCCTGCCGATGTGGAGCCCCCGGGGCCGCCGCTTTCCGCGGCGCCGCCGCCCAAAGCCAACGGCGTAACCGTTCCCAGGCCGGGGACTGGCTCGTTTTTCGGGCCGTTTCGCGCCGAAAAATGCGCCTGCCCCCTCACTGGCGAGGGGGACCGTCCCATTTTCGCGGGCTTCGCCGCGAAAATTGGGACCGCCCCGTGAACGGCTACGCAACGGCGAATTCCCGGCCATCGTACCACACGCGTCGCCTCGTCCGCCACGCGCTACTTGGGCAGATGGTCGAGCTGCTTTCCGGCGCGGAACAGGCCCCAGGCGAGCACGAGGACCATCAGGCAAATCACCGAACCGAGGAAAATCCAGTTGTCAAGCGCCTTGCGGACCGTGAGGCCCGGTTCGCCGCCGAACGCGGCGTTGTCGATCGGGTTTCCAAGGCCTACGGCCCTGGGCGGGAACGACTGGCAAAGCGCCGCCAGCACCGCGGCCGCCTCGTACTTGGGCGGCTCGGCGCTTTCCGAGCCGTAGTACACGCGATAGTTCTTGCCCGCTTCGGCAAGAAAGACCGCGCGATAAACGTTGCCTTCGGCCTTCACGCCGGCGATGTCCAGGGGCGGGTTGTCTTCGTTGTCGATCACGATGCGGTACTCTTCCTGCCGGCGTTCGGGGAACTCGATCCGCAACTGCTCGCGGTGGATGTCGCGGAAGCGGAAGTTATAGAGCGTGGCCTGGCCGATTGGCTGCCACTCGGTCGCCGGCCCGCGGAGGACCGGCGCTTCCACCGCGGCGCGACGGTGGAAGTTGCGGCTGGCGGTCTGGATCGTGAAGCCCGTGAGCGGCTCGCGGCCCGTGCGCACGCGGAGGATCGTCTGCTTTTTCGACGCGTCGGTTTCCTTCTCGAACGCGCCGACCGGGTACTCGGCCTTTTTGACCTTCTGGACGTGTTGCTGGGTGGTGGTCCAGAAGAACTCGATGCGGTCGATACGGAAGGTGCGGCGCTGGACCGTGGCGTCCTCTTTGCGTTCCTCCTCCTTCCCGCCGCGGAAAGTCCACGAAAGGTGCTTGTAGGGCGACTCCTTCTCGTCGGTCACGTCCTCGACCATGATTTTGAAATGCCGGAAGCGGTTCGTCGGCAGGGGGACTTCGCGGTTGCTCACGTCCATGTAGCGCGAATAGTCGAAGACCATGCCGTCGACGACCAAAGGCTTCCAGCCTGCGCCGTCGTCGGAGCCGAACACCTGGATCTTGCGCTCGTAATCGACTTGCGGCGTGAAGAAGGTGAAACCTTCCGCGGGCGGGGAATCCTTGGGCAAATGAAAGCGGATCTCGATCGCGTTGCCTTGCTCGCGGAGGGCCAGGCCCTCGACGTGGCCCGTGCGACGGGTCCGCTGCTCGCGGTACTCCACCACCGGCTCGATCTGATACGGGGCTTCGGCGTGGTTGGCGTCGAGGATGCGCAGGTCGGGCAGGCCGTCGCGCGTGGCGGCGTAGAGGTCGCTGTCCAGCGTGAAGGCCAGGATTTCCTCCTCGCCGGCCGCGCCGCGGTCGATGTCGCGCCAGAAGCGGAACCGCGTTGGGTCTTCCGCGAAGCAAGAGCGGGCCTCGCGCCAAGGCCCCAAGGCGCCCAGGAGGACGAGCACGAGCGTCATCGCGCCTTGGGGCCTGAGCGCGCGAGGCTCTTTTGGCCAGCGATTCATGAGTTCGCCTCCTCCGAGGAAACCGCCTTCGTGGCGAACGTGTGGCGGTATTTCAGGTAGATGAACGAGCCGCTGAGCACCAACACGCCCAGCACGGCGAAGGCCACGATGCGATAGATCTGCTCCAATCGGGCCAGATCGGAAAAGAACACCTTCCATGCGACGACGGCGAACAGCGCCAGGGCCGCGTAGCGCAGCGGCCCCGCGTCCTTCCAGATCCCGGCCAACAGCAGCCCCAGGGCGAACACCGCCCAGAGGATCGAGATCCCGCCCGCCTGCAAGCCTTTGACGTAGCAGCCCAAGAACGTGTTGACCTCCAGGCTGAGAAAGATGAACAGCAACGCCAAGGCTGCGCAGCCGAGCGCACGGCCTGCCTGCTTCGCCCGCACGTCGCCGGCCAGAAGCCGGAAGCCGAAGTACAGAAAGGCGATGATCGCCCCGAAATCCACCAGGCGCATGGCCGCGTCGAGGAAGGAGTAGTCGCCGCCGTAGATCCGCATCTGCTCGACCCGCCAGCTCGGCAGATCGAACGCGAAGAGCTTCGCCACCAGCGCCGCCGCGAACACGACGAGGGCCGCGAGCACCAGCCGGCTGGGCCGCGCCAGGTACTCGTAAACCAGAAAGACGCACAAAACGACCCACAAAAGCGAGAGGACCGGCAATCGGATCGGCGGGTAGAGGTAGTGGAAGGTCCGGTTCAGCTCCAGGTGGAGGAACACGAAGAGCATGGCGATCGCGCCGATGGCCGCCGCGCGCACCGCCCAACGCTCGCGGACCCAGCCCGCCATGTCGTTGGCCCTGTCCATGGCCCGCGAGGCGGCGCCCGGCGCGTTGAGCAAGCGGAACGCCCCGGCCATCGAGCCGATCGGGATTCCGAACGCCACCAGGCGTTGGAGCATCAGCCAAAAATACTCTCCTATCGGCACGCCGGTCGCCAGGGCCATTCCTGCCGAATACTGGCGCGGCAGGTCCAGGAAGCAGAACCGCGCGGCCACGATCAGGTAGAGCGCATAGGCCACGTGGCGAAGGAATTCGCTGGGAAGCTTGCCCGCGATCCACAGCATCACCAGTGCCTGGATGGCCCAGCTCACCGTGATCCACTCGGCCGAGAGCAACAACGGCACCGTCACGGCGAGGAAGAAGGCGGCCAGCCCGATGAAGCAGAACAGCAGCTCGCGGTCCACGAGCCGGCGGATGAGGAAATACCACACGTGGGCCACGTAGAACGCGGCCAAGGCGAGCGTCACCACAGCCACCCACCGATATCCGAACGCTTCCTGGACCAATTGGTAGCTTGTGGCGAAGTAGATCCCGGCGTTGATCAGCAGGCCGATCGGCTCCAGCAGCGTGGACTTCGCGCGGTGGACCAGGTTGAACAGGAAGACGGCGGTCGAGAAAAGCACGAAGAATCCGCTCAAGAACGGCATCACCTGCCAGAAATGTTCGACGGCGTAAGGCCTGGCGCTCATCGCGCCGAAGAACAGCCCGTAAGTGAACACGAAGCTCAGATAGTTCAGCAGGCGCCAGTCTCTCTTGTAGCTGATTCCCAGCACGCCGCACCCCAGGAGCGTCAGGTAGGCGAACAGCCCCACGAAGTCCACGACTCCGGTTTGGAGCATGATGGGGGTGCCGTAGCCGCCGAGGATGCCCAGGATGGCGACGAGCATCGAATTGAAGCGAATCGCCATGCCGCCGGCGCAGACGGTGATGAAGATCATCAGGCCGAAGGCCGCGAAGATGTCGATCATCCGGTAGAAGTGGAACGCGGCGAACACGCTGAAATAGAGCGTGGCAATGCCGCCGCCGATGAGTCCCTGGCCAAAGGCGTGGTACTTCCGGCCAAGCATGTTCATGCCGCCGGCGAGCATGGCCACCCCGGCAAGCACGGAGAGTCCCACGCGGCCCATCGGGCCGATCATGTCCCGCTCGATCGAATACTTGAGGAAGAACCCGATGGCCGTCACCAGGATCACGATGCCGACGCGCAGCAGCCACGTGCTGGCGACGGCGTATTCCATGGAGACGCCGGCCGGGCGGTGCTCCTCGCCAACGATGAGCCAGTTCCAAATCTTGAGCAGGACCTCTTGAGCGGCCGCCTCGAGGCGGTTGGGTTCGCGAGCCGGTCGGCCTGGCTCGGGCAAAGGCGGGGGGGCGAGCCCCTCCGCCGACCCAACCATGGCCGGACCGCCTGCCGCAGCGGGGCTTGGACCTGCCGACGCCCCCAAATCCTGCCCGGGCTCGGCCGCGGGCGGCAGCCGTGTTTCCAAAGCGATGGGCTCGGAAGCGGCCGCGGCGGCCACCTGCGGTTCCGGGACCGGCTCCGGTTTGGGAGCTTCCGCGAGTTGGACCGCGGCTTGCGGCGCACGCTCGTCAAGCGGACGCCTGGCGACGGCCTCCCCGGCCATGCGTTCCAGCAGGCGTTTGTGGAACTGCAACTCCTCGCGCAGCGACTTGAGGTGACGCGACATGAGTTCCGTCGACTCCTGCTGCCGACGCATGAGCCTGGCCATCATGACCACGATCGTCACCGGCAGGACCAACAGTGTTAATACAATCCCGACGATCGTGATCATCACGAGAAGGAACTCTTCCAAGCCCATGCTTCACCTCGCTCTGGCACGTGATGCCGCTTTGCCGGCGCCGAGCCCCAAGATTCCAGGCGGATTTGCCTATCGAATGTTACGCCAGAATCCGCGCGTCTCAGGCCCCCCGCTCCGGCGGTTGGGCCAGCGCGGTAGTGTTTGTCAATATGCGCACATTGTGACCCAGAGGCCTCCCGCCTTGTTCGGGTTGCAGGGCCCCGCGGCGGAACCTGGCCGGGACGGAAGGCCGCCAGCGGGCCAGACCACGCGTTTCCCGGTTCCTGGCTGAAAAGCACGCTCCCCCCACGGATCCGCAAGAAGGAAGTCAGCAGGGTTTCAAGCCCTCGGTGGGGCGAGTCGAAGACTGGTTCTTCAATGCCACGATCCGCCGCCCGGCCTGCTATCTTGCACTATCTTCGTGCCCAGGGCTGCTTGCCGCCAGGGCTCATGCCGTGCGGGAAAAAAGAAACAACCGTTCCCAGGGCCCCGCCCAGTCTTCGCGGCGAAGTCATTGAAAACAGGGTTGCCCCTTTGCCCAGAGGTGGGCACACGCAAAGACGCGCTCCGTGGGGTCGGTCGTGGCGTTGATTCCGGCCACGATGGAGCGTGGCCCTCCACGTGGTGTCGTAAACCGGCGAACGATCAAAAGAAGAACGAGCGGCGGTGTGCCCGTCGCGGGTCAGTGCCCCCCGCAGCCGGGACAGCCCCCGCCGCGCGGGTAGTTAGGGTTGTCGATCGTGAACCCGCGACCCATCGGACTGTCCTGAAAATCGATCGTCGTCCCGTCCAGATGCAGGGCAATCTTCTTTCGAGTCACCAAAGGCACGCCGTGTTGTTCATAGCGAACATCGACGCGGGCATCAAACTCGGTGTCGAAGCCCAAGGTGTAGGCCAAGCCGGCGCATCCCCCCCCGGCCACTCCCATTCGCAACACCGTGTTGGGCTCGACCTGCTGAGATTCCATAATTCGCTTGACTTCGCCGGCAGCTTGTTCTGTGAGGATGACTGGCATCGCTGATTGGCTCTCCCGTGGAAACTATGGTTCGCGAAGGAATTCGGTTGGGAATCGGTCCCGCAAAACGGAAGACCCCGGTTCCCATAGCTATGCTATCCCGCGGACGAACAAAATCCAAGAACACAACCTGAGAGGGGCTCAAGCCTCCCCCTGCCATTGCGGGATTCCCACCAGAACCATACTACCCGAAAGAGCGGTTATCCGCCCATGGTCCGAAGTCGATCCACTGCCTCGGCAATGGATTGCACCACCCGATCGACTTCTTCCGGTGTATTAAACCTGCCCAAACCGAAGCGGATGCTGCCACGGGCGGCTTCATCGCTCAACCCCAAGGCCCTCAACACGTGGCTGGGTTCTGGATTGGCCGAGCTGCACGCCGAGCCAGCGCTGAGGGCCACGACATCCTTGAGGTTCAGCAGGAGCGTCTCGCCGTCCACGCCGTGGAAGCAGAGGTTGAGGTTGCCGGGCAGACGCTGAGCGGGCGGATCCAAGGCAGGACCATTGAGCGTGAGGCGTGGGACTGCGGCGAGCAGTCCGCGGTAGAGCTGGTCGCGAAGATTGCGCAGGCGGACACTTTCGTCGGCCATCTGTTGAACGGACAGTTCTACCGCCCGCGCGAATCCGACGATCCCCGGCACGTTCAACGTCCCGCTGCGGAGCCCACGCTCGTGGCCCCCGCCATAGAGCAGCGGTTCGATCCGGATCGGCGGGGAGCGACGGCGCACGTACAAGGCCCCGACCCCTTTCGGTCCGTACAGCTTATGCGCGGTGAAGCTCATCAAGTCCACGTCCAGGGCGTTGACGTCCACCGGGATCTTGCCGACGGCCTGGGTGGCGTCGGTGTGCACCAGCGCGCCCGCCTCATGGCCGATCCGCGCGATCTCGGCAAGGGGCTGAATCGCTCCGATCTCGTTGTTGGCCAACATCACGCTGACCAGCGTGGTCTTGGCGCGCAAGGCCGCGGCCAGTTGGTCGAGTTCGACCAGTCCCGCGCGCGTGTCGGGGGCTTGGACCACCGGCAGAAGAATCGTCTCCCAGCCCCGCTGGCCGAGTCTTTCGATCGGATCCAGCACGGAGGGATGCTCCGTCCGGACGCTCACCACGCGTTGGCTCGCCGGCGGGGCGCGTTCCGCCACGCCGCGGATGGCCAGATTGTTGCTCTCGGTGGCGCCGCTGGTGAAATAGATCTCGCGTGCAGTGGCCCCGATCGCCGCGGCGATCGTTTCCCTCGCCGCCTCCACGGCCTCCTTGGCCTCCCAGCCGTGGACATGGGTCGTGCTGGCCGCATTGCCGTAGATTTCAGTGAAATACGGCAACATCGCCTCCACGACCCGGGGATCAAGCCGCGTCGTGGCGTGGTTGTCCATGTAGATGACGGTTTCAGGCGAGCCCATCGGAATGCCTCAAATCCGGCCCCCTAGGCCTTCCCGGGAGCATAGAGCGCTTGGATGCACAGTTGCGACCAGGTCTCGAAGGCGTCGAGTTCCGCGAGAATGACCGCCACCGGCTGGAATCCGCAGTCGAGGATGTCGGGCTCGTTGGGGAACACGGCGGGACGCTGGAGTTCGAATCGATACACGATCCCCAAGTGGACCCGGCCCACGTCGGTCAGATCGTCGTTGATCAATCCCACGCATTGCGCCGCATAGGGCGTCTGGATCGAGACCTCTTCTTCCAACTCGCGGCGCATGCCCACCTCGTAGGAACAGTCGCCTTGTCCGGCGTCGCGGGTGGAGATGTGGCCCCCGATCCCGACGCTTCGTTTCTTGTGCAAGCGTCCCTCGCCCTGCCCGGATCCTCGCGTGTACTGAAACACGCGCAGCCCGTCCGCCGCGTCGCGGTGCTCGAAAATCACGTAGGGAATGAGCTGCTTGAAATGCGGATCGCTTTCCACTTCGCCCCGCGGACGGTAGCTGGTGTGCGCGGGCAGCAGGAGTTCCGGCAAATAGCGGGAGACCTCGTCGGTGAAGCCCTGGAAATATCCTAGTCGCCGAAACAAGTCGGTCGACACCACGAGCACTTGCTCGGTCGAATCCATGGGTGTCCTTTCTTGGCGGGGGCCATGGTTCCCGGCGCGACGGGGCCGAGGCAATTCGCCCCATCGGCCGCCACGACGCCCTAGAGAATCAACATGGCGTCCCCGTAACTGTAGAAGCGGTACTCTTCCCGAATCGCCTCTTCATACGCGCGGCGAATCAGTTCGTCGCCGCCAAAAGTACGAACCAACACCAGCAAGGTGGTGCGGGGCAGGTGGAAATTGGTCATCAGGGCGTCGACCGCCCGAAACTGGTAGGGCGGCCGGATGAACAAATCGGTCATCCCCTCGAACGGCCGAAGCTCCCCGTCCTGCGCGGCCGTCTCCAAGAGGCGGACCGTGGTGGTTCCCACGGCGACGACGCGGCCGCCGCGATGGCGCGCCAGCTTGATCCTGGCCACCGCCTCGGGAGTCACTTGCCCCCACTCCGCGTGCATCCGATGTTCAGCAAGGCTTTCGCCGAGGATCGGCCGAAACGTCCCCAATCCGACCCGAAGGGTCAGAAAACATACGTCCACGCCTTGGTTCCTCAACGTCTGGAGCAAGGCGGTGGTGAAATGCAGTCCGGCCGTGGGCGCGGCCACCGCGCCGGGGCTTTTCGCATAGACCGTCTGGTAGGCCTGCCGATCGGAGGCAACCATCTCCCCCTTGCGGATGTAAGGGGGCAGCGGAACCCGCCCCACCCGATCCAAGATGGAATAAACCTCTTCATTCGACTCCGGCCGAACGATCCACGCGCCCTCGGGCTGCTGGGCCACGAGGATCAAACGAAGGTCGTCCATGCCCTCGGCATTGATCAGAGTGATGGACTCTCCGGGAGAAAGCCTTCCCCGCGTCTTGCAGACCACTTTCCAGAATCCCTCCGGGGAGGATTCGACGAACAGCCCCTCCCAATGGCCCCGCGTGGCCGTGCGATAGCCGACCAATCGGGCGGGAACCACGCGGGCATCGTTCAGAACAAGGCAATCCCCCTTCAAGAGGATTTCCGGGAGGTCGCGAACGTGCTTGTGGGCCAAGGAGTTGGTCGCGCGATCGACCACCAGCAGTCGGGCGTCGGAACGGTGCGCCAACGGAAACTGGGCGATCAAATGCCGCGGCAATTCGTAATCGTATTGATCGAGTTCCGACATGGTTGCCAGGCAAGCTTCCAGCAAGCTTTACTAGCGATCCTGAACCGAGTATAAGCGTTGAACCTGGTTTGGGGCAGGGCCGGTCAAACACCATGCGGATCGCGCTTTGCATCACCGACCTCGACGTGGGCGGAGCAGAACAGGCCTTGGTCGCACTCGCCACCCGCCTGGATCGCTCCCGCTTCACGCCGACGGTCTATTGTCTCGGTCCGGAGCCTACGCACGAAGAGGCATCATGCATCCCTCCGTTGAAGGCGGCGGGCATCCCGGTCCATTGCCTCGCCGCTCGCTCGGTGGCGGCTTTCCCTGCCGTAGTCTGGAAACTCCGGCGGCAGTTCCTGCATTTTCAGCCGGACCTAGTCCAGACATTCCTTTTTCACGCCAACATCGCGGGCCGAATCGCCGCCCGAGCCGCCGGCGTCCGGAACGTGGTCTGCGGCATTCGCGTGGCCGAGCGCCGGTCCCGCTGGCACCTGGAGTTGGATCGCTTGACCACCCGTTGGGTTCAGCGCTACGTGTGCGTGAGCCACTCGGTCGCCCGCTTCTCGACGGAACAAGGAGGTCTGGCCCCCGAAAAGCTCGTGGTCATTCCCAACGGCGTCGATCTCGATCAGTTTCCCGCCGCGCAGCCCGCCGCGCTGGCCGACGCCGGGGTGCCCTTGGGGAGTCGCGTGGTGGTCTTCGTGGGTCGCCTGGAGCCTCAGAAAGGCCTGTCGTGGTTGCTGGAAGTCGCGCCGCAATGGCTCGATCGAGCGCCGGGCGTCCACCTGGTCGTGGTTGGTCGCGGCCCCGAAAGGCCCGCCTTGGAGCGCCTCGCCCTGCGCCGAGGGGTAGCCGACCGCGTGCATTGGCTCGGCTGGCGCCGGGACGTGGCGGAAATCCTCGCCGCCAGCGACGTGCTCGTGTTGCCGTCGCGCTGGGAAGGAATGCCCAACGTGGTGCTCCAGGCCATGGCCAGCCGAATGCCCGTGCTGGCCGCCGACGTGGAGGGCGTCCGGGAATTGCTGGGCGAAAACGCCGATCCTCAAACCGTCGCCTTCGGCGACACTTCGGGCCTGGTCGAAAAGCTCGCCCGGTTGCTTTCCGACCGGCGACTTGCCGAGCGGCTCGGCCGCGAAAACCGCAATCGCGTCGAACAGACGTTCAGCGTCCAGCGCATGGTCGCCGCCTACGAGGCATTGTGGGAGTCGATGGCGACCGACCGCGTGCAAGGCCTCGGGTAGGCGTCCACGGAGACTGTCCCGATGGTTCGCGGCGAAGTCCGCGAACATCGGACCGTCCCCTCGTATCGTCAACAGAGAGCCGCGTCTTAAAGCGAGGCGAGCGTCTCTAGCGCGGCGGCGAGGGTGGCGTCGATGTCCGCCTCGGTATGGGCGGTGGACAGGAAGAGGGCCTCGAACTGGCTGCACGGCATGTACACGCCGCGATCCAGAAGCCCCCAGAACCATCGCGCGTACCGCTGCGTGTCCGAGCGCGCGGCCGTGTCCCAGTCGACGACCGGTCCGGAGGTGAAAAACAGGGTCATCATCGACTGGCACCAGCCCAACGTGCACGGAATGCCCGCGGCCCGCGCGGCGTTTTCCAGCCCCACGGCCAATCGCGCGGCGAGTTGTTGAAGCCGAGGGTAGGGATTCGTGTCGCGGAGGATCTTCAAGGTGGCGATGCCGGCCGCCGTCGCCAGGGGATTGCCGCTCAGCGTGCCGGCCTGAAACACCTTGCCCACCGGAAGCACGTGGCGCATGATCTCCGCCCTGCCGCCATAGACCCCGACGGGCAGTCCGCCGCCGACGATCTTGCCGAGGGTGGTCAAGTCCGGGCGCACGCCAAACAGCGACTGCGCGCCTCCGTAGGCCACGCGGAACCCGGTCATGACCTCGTCGAAGATCAGCAGGGCCCCGTGTTTTTCGGTGAGTTCGCGCAAAGCGGTCCGGAACGCCGGCGTAGATTCCACGCAGCCCATGTTGCCCGCCACCGGCTCGACGATCACCGCCGCAATCCCGTCGCCATGCTGGCGGAAGGCGGACTCAAGGCCGTCGGGATCGTTGTAGCGGAGCACCAGGGTGTCGCGGGCGGTGCCCGGCGTGACGCCCGGCGAGTTGGGCACGCCGAGCGTGGCCGCCGAGCTGCCGGCCGCCACCAGCAGGCTATCCACGTGGCCGTGATAATTGCCGGCGAACTTGACGATCTTTTCCCGGCCCGTAAAACCGCGGGCCAGGCGGATGGCGCTCATCGTGGCCTCGGTGCCGGAGCTGACCAGCCGGACCATTTCCATCGACGGGACGGCCCGGGTGATCATTTCCGCCAGTTCGCTCTCCGCTTCGGTCGGCGCGCCGAAACTGGTTCCGCGGCGAGCGGCCGATTCGATGGCGGCGACGACCTCGGGATGGGCGTGGCCGAGAATCATCGGCCCCCACGAACCGATGTAGTCCACATAGCGGTTGCCATCCAGGTCGTACAGATAGGCCCCTTGCGCCCGGTCGATGAAAACCGGCTCGCCGCCCACGGCGCCGAACGCCCGGGCGGGGCTGTTGACTCCGCCGGGCATGAGCTGCCTGGCGCGGGCAAAGGCGATGTGGCTGCGCTGGCGCGACATGGAATCTCCCTGGTTCATGGCTTGGCGGCGCCCGCCGCGGCTGGCCGCGGGCTGACGGCGTGGAGGTAGTCGCCCAACGGGAGGGCGATCTCCCGAAGCTCCTCGTGAGTGATGGTGATCGGCCGGGCGGCGGCCAGCTCCTCGGGGCGGAGTTCCAGGTCGCCGCTTTCCGAGAAATGGCAGATGCGGTCCTTCACGCCCGCCATGCGGCGACGGACCCGGGCCACCATGCCCAACCCATAGGCCGCGTGGACCGCGCCACACACGACGACGGCCGTCCGCCCCTCGCCCGCCGGCGACTTCAGATAGGAAACCAGCGCCGAGGCCATCGCCTCGTCGCGGGCGATTTGCGCCTCGATCATCGGACGAAGCCGCTCGGGCGTGGCCGCCGCATGGACCATCATTTGCCTTGCCAGCAGGTTCTCGTAGGGCGGATCCTTCAGTTGCATGTCGGCGGGCAGTTCGCGGCGAGCGGCCGGATCGAGCCGGGCGATCCCCCCGCCCCGAGCCACCTGGCGAATCGTTTCCGAGCGGGCGTTCAAGGCCACGATCGGGGCGCCGGCTTGACGGGCGGCCTCGATCAGGAGCCGATACTGCGGGTAGCCGGGCCACCGTTGGGCCCATTGGATCGCCTCGGCCAGTTGTTCCCAGGATATTTCGCCTCGCACATAGCGGTCCAGCGCCGCTTGATGGACCGCCTCGATCTGCTCCAATCCCAGGACCAACCGGACCTTGCGCTTGGCGAGTTGTTGGACGACGCGGGTCTGGAGTTCGTGGTGCCGCGCCAGACGATGCCGCTCCCCGAGATAGACCACCTGAACCCCGGCCAGATCGTCCAGCACCTCCTCTTCCTCGACCGGTTCTCCGGCGTACAAATCGATCCAGAAAGCGCAGCGAGGAGCGGGTTCGGCCGGCGCGGACGAGATCGCCTTCGCCCTGGCGACGTCGGGGGCGAGGGCCGCGCCTCCCGCCATGCCTAGCAGCGCCCCGCCGAGGTCCCGCCGCGTCATCGCCGCACGCCGCGAACCAATCCCCATCCAATCCTCCTCGCCGGCAAGAAACACGACGGCCCCGGCAAACCCACGCCCCATTCTCAAAAAAACCACAATCCGCCGCGCCATGGAGGCAACCGGCAACTTGCCGGACGATTGTACTCCCACCCCCTGGCTGAAAAAAAGGGCGCCAGCGCCCGCGGGAGCCGCATGCGCTGGGCGCCAGGGGTTGAGAGTTGGCGGGTTCGGCGATTGCTGGGCAACCCTCACCCCGTCGGCGCCGCCACCCCGCCCGGCTTTCCCCCGCCCGCAAGCGGCTCGCGGGACAGGGGCGTCTTGCAGGGGCTCCGGGCTAGCTCGCCGGGAAGTGATCGAGGGTGGCTTGCCGGACCTCGGCGAGCCACTGGCGGCGCTGCTCGGGGGTGCTCAGGACGATCGACTCGAAGTTCCGGCGGCGGAAGTCCCGGACGCCGCAAAAGCCAAAGATGCAGGTCTTCCAGAGGTTCTCCAACGGGTCGCCGAAGACCGCCAACTCCACGTCGCGCGGGGTGTTGGAGGTAGTGAAGACCAGCGCCCGCTTGCCCGCCAGGTGCTCGACGACCTGCCCGCTCGGGCCAAACTCATACGCCACGCCTTGCCGGAGCACGCGGTCGATCCATCCCTTGAGGATGGCGGGCGGCTGGGCCCACCAATTGGGATGCACGATCACGTAGCCGTCGGCCGCCCGGACCTCCTCGCAATGCCGTTGCACGACCGGATCCTGCGGGGAGTCCTTGGGGATCTGGTGGTGGCGGAGGATCGGATCGAAGTTTTCGGCGTACAGGTCGTGGTACGTCACCTCGTGGCCAGCGGCCCGAAGCGTCTGGACGGCCGTCTCGGCGATCGCATGGCAGAAACTCCCCGGATGCTGATGTCCGAGAATGACAAGCACGTTCATGGGCAAGGGCTCCGGATTCGGGAGGATGGCACGACGGTCGCCGCGCGCCGGTCGCCGACCAGGGTTCCGTATTCCTCGGAAACCACGGGAAAGGATTCGGCGACGTCGGGCGGCACGCGCACAGGCTGCCGGGTGGCGAAGTCGATGAAGGCCCAGCGGGTTTCGGCCGTCGCCAGGCGTTGGCCGTCCGACTTGCGGAAAATGAGGTAGCGGCGCGAGGAGGTGGCCTTGCGCATCGTGGCCACCCAAGTCCGGACCACCACCTGGTCGCCGGCGAAGGCCGGCTGAAGGTATTCAATCGCATGGGCGCGAACCACCCACCCCTGGCCCTGCGCCATGTAGCGCTCCGCCGGCCAGCCCAGGGCGGTGGAATGGGCCAACGCCGCCGCTTGCATCCACTCGACGTAAGCGACGTTGCTCGCGTGGTTCAAGGCGTCGATTTCGGCGTCGGCCACGGTGTGTTCGTAGTCAAAGATCGCAGCCATGGGAGCGGGGGGCAGGGAACTCGGGGCGGGAAACACGGTCCCACGATCCCTCCTCATCGGATGTTCATGTCGCAGCTCAGGCCGCCGGCGGCGGGCAAGTAGGCGTGGCGCACGTAGTCGGCGACCATGCGGTCGGCGCTGAACCGCCACGCCAGGGTGCTGATCGAATTCATCATCCGCTTGATCCATTGGCGCGGCAGGCCGTCGATGTCGCGGTCGTAGTACAAGGGGATGACCTGCTGCTGGAGCACTTCGTGGAGGGCCTCGGCGTCGCGCGCGTCGGTCACGTCGTCGCGCACATGGCTGGCCCCTTGGCCGATCGCGAAACCATTGGAGCCGTCGTAGGCCTCGGCCCACCACCCGTCGAGGACCGAAAGGTTTAGCGCCCCGTTCAACACGGCCTTCTGGCCGCTGGTGCCGGAGGCCTCCAGCGGGCGGCGAGGATTGTTGAGCCAGACGTCCACGCCTTGAACCAGGTGGCGGCACACGTTGATGTCGTAATCCTCGACGAAGGCCACGCGTCCGGCGAAGCGCGGGTCGCGGCGGAGGTTGGCGATCCGCTGGATCAGGCGCTTGCCTGGCTCGTCGGCGGGATGCGCCTTGCCGGCGAAGATCAGTTGGAGCGGCCGTTCCGGGTCGTTGATCATCGCCGCGAGTCGGTCGAGATTGTACAGGATCAGGTCCGCCCGCTTGTAGGTGGCGAATCGCCGGGCGAAACCGATGGTCAGGATGTTGGGATCGAGCATGGTGCGCGCGGCCTCGACGGCCTCGTCGCTCTCGCCGCGGCGGCGGCACTGCCGGCTGACGCGCCGCCGGACGAACGCGAGGAGCTGGTTTTTGAGGGCGTGGTGGGTTTCCCAAAGTTCGCCCGGATCCACGTGATGGATCTCCTGCCAGACCTCCGGTTCGCCCATGCGCCGGTCCCAGTCGGCGGGAAAATACCGGTCGTACAGTTGGCGCATCTGGTGGGCAAGCCAACTGGGGATGTGCACGCCGTTGGTGATGTGGCCGATGGGGATTTCATCCTCGACGCGCCACGGCCACAAGTGGGCCCACATCCGACGCGTGACCCGCCCGTGCAGATTGCTCACCGCGTTGGCCCGCCGCGAAAGCTTCAGCCCCAGCACCGTCATACAGAACGTCTCGTGCTCGTTCTGCGGCTCCACCCGCCCAAGACCCATCAATTGCTGCGGCGAAATGCCCAGCTCGTCGCGCAACGGGCCGAGGTGCTCCTCGATCAGTTGGGCGTCGAAGCGGTCGTGACCGGCGGGGACGGGCGTGTGCGTGGTGAACACGGTGTGCTCGGCCACGTCGCGGAGCGCCTCGTCGAAGCTCACGCCGTTGTCCTTCATGCGTTCCCGAATCGCCTCCAGGGTGGCGAACGCGCTGTGGCCCTCGTTCAGATGGTAGACGCCGGGCCGGATTCCCAGGGCCCGGAGCGCACGAACCCCTCCCACGCCCGCCACCAATTCCTGGCGGATCCGCGTTCGGTTGTCGCCGCCGTAGAGACGCGACGTCAGCTCGCGGTCCTCCGGCCGGTTGCCGTCCACGTCGCTGTCCATCAACAGCAGATTCACCCGGCCGACGCGCATCAAGCGGACCTTCACCAGCAAGCAACCCGTGCGCGTGCAGATTTCGATCATCACCGGCTTTCCGTCGGGGCCACGAGCGGGTTCCAGAGGAAGATTCTCGGCCTTGATGTCGAGGTATTCCTCCTGCTGCCAGCCGTTGATGTCCAGATGCTGCTTGAAATACCCCTGATCGTAAAACAGTCCCACCGCCACCAGCGGCACGCCCAGCCCGCTGGCGCTCTTGATATGGTCGCCCGACAGAACCCCCAGCCCTCCTGAGTAGATCGGCACCGATTCGTGAACGCCGAACTCGAGGGAGAAATAGGCCACGGGCTTGGAACCCAACACGCCCGCGTTGGTCCGCGCCCAATGCGGCACGTCGCTCATGTACTCCTTCAACCGCCGATACGCGTGGTTGATGCGGCTGTAAAGCACCAGTTCCGCCGCGCGCATTTCCAACCGCTCGGGAGTGAACTCCTTGAGCAAGGCGATGGGGTTGTGGTCGAGCTGCCGCCAGCGAATCGGATCCAGGTCGCGAAACAGACTGATCACGTCGGGATGCCAGCTCCACCACAGATTGCTCGCCAAGGCCATGCACTTGTCGTACAAGCTTTCAGCGCTGAGAAGCGGGGGAAACGTGGGGCGAGGACCCGTCGAGGAAACCGTCACCGTCTGGCTCATAGCAAGAAGCACCTATGCGTCCGAATCGCGGAAACTCACAGGGAAGGGAAAATTATACCGAAACACGGCCGACAATGCGAACCCAGTCCACCCAAAAGCCGGGATTTGCGGGAAAACGAAGGCCCTTGGTTGTCGCTTGGACAGTTGCAAAGGCCGGCGGTCAAGCCCTAACCTTGCCGTTCAGGAAAGCCAGGCAAGATGCTTGGGTTTCGTTTCCTCCCGGTCGTTTCTTTTGCTCCCCGAGGGCGCAAAGAAAAAGGCCGGTCCCCACGGACCGGCCCTTTGCTTCCGGCGGTTGGTCTTGATTTTCTATCCGTCGGCCTTCATCGGGGACCGTCGCTCACGGCCTGAAAACCTGTCCGAAGAGCCCCTTGGGGCAACGGCATCTTGCCCGCTCTCATGCGGCCGAGGCGGTCGCGCTCGGCCAGGTCTTGGCCGAGGCGGTCAGTCCCACCACCACTGGCCGGGCGCGAGCTTCAAGGCGGTGTCCTGATGGAGTTTGGCGACGCTCCCCTTCTCGTCGGCGAGCACGTTCTCCGGTTTGATGGCCATGAGGGCCTCGATGCGGACGCCGCCGGCGATGGGCGTCATCAACCGGCTCCCGCGCCACACGGTGGCCACGGTCGATTCGACCTGTTTCGGCGCGTTGTAGACTTCAGTGGGCATGGCCTGCTCGCTTCCGAAGATCTCCATTTTCCAGCCCGCCTTGCCGTAGTAATCCTGCTTTTGGATGAACGCCGCGGCCACGGAGAGATCGATCAGGTTGCGGAGTTCGGCGTAGACCGGGGAGCGTTCGGCCAAGGTGGGATACTTTTGCGTGAAGCTGGTCACGAACGCCTGGCTGGCCATGTTCGCGCGGCCCGACACCACCCGCTTGCCCCCTTCGGCCACCATTTCGTCCTCGCCGACGAGCTTCACCCCGTCGCCGACCAATTCCATGGCCAGGCCGTCCTCGCTGGTGCGGACGCAGTGATAATCGGGCACGAAGAACCAGCGGAACAGGGCGTTGCGCGCGACCTGGCTGGGATTGACGCGGTCGATGAAGCTCGTCATGCGGACCGGCGGCTGTTCCAGCCCGATCCCAATCAGCTTCATGCGATAATCCGCCTCGACCAGCACTTGGGCGAAATGGGTTTTCGGCGAGACGCCGTTGACCGTCACGTTTTGCATCCCCAGGCTGCTTTTCAAACCTTCGACCAATCGCGGAGCGACCGCCATCTCCTGGCCGCGTTGGAAGGTTGTGGGATTGCTTCGCAGGAACTGTTGCAGGGCCTCGAGGCCCTCGGGGGTCGGGTCGATCGAGCAGCCGATGACCTTGGCTCCCTCGCCGCCGGGCGGAAACGCCCGCAACGCGACCACCAGGTCCTGAAGCTGAATGACCGGCCGCCCGCTTTGGATGCCGACGATCCGGCCTGAACCGTCGTCGATCCAGCCCTCGGCCGGCCCGGCAATCACAATGTCTCGGGTTTGTGGAAAGAAAAAGACGAATCGCACCCGCTGCAACCCGGCAAGATACCGCATCTCGTCGGAAAGCACGCCGTTGGTTTGCGCGATGGCTTTCTCCAGGCGGGTAAGCGAGACCTTGCGGAGCTTGCTGGGGGCGAAGGCGTCGCGGCCGCTGGCGGCCCGTTGCGCGGCAAGCCGTTCCCTCGACGTCATGCCGGCGGTGTCCACGACGGTCTTCGTGCGGACCACCCCTTGGGCGTCGACCTCGATCCCGGAAACGCCGGCGTTGTTCTGTTGGTTCTGATTCTGCTGTTGGGCCTGCGCCGTCGAAGACCATGACGCGACGGTCAGGGCGACGGCCACCACGAAAAGCGCCCGGAGACGGAAGACGCGCGAACGCATGAGCAGGTACTCCCTCTGCGCGAAAACGATCCGCCACGCCCCATCGTTTCGGTCCGACGGCCGCGATGGGAGCGCATGGTAGTCATTCGAACTGGGCCACTCTTTTGATCTTAATTGGCGAAGTTGGGCAAAACAAGCAATTCACTCGGATTTTACTGGCCCCGCAGTCAGGCTATCCCACCAGGCAGCACGGTTGCCGAGGTCTGCCCCAGGCGGCGAGATTAGATCGTAAGTGTCTTAAGACAAGCAATTTACGATTCGAATCGCTTACTTGCCGTTCGATCGCCCATTGGACCGCCCGCCAGAGTGCCTATCGAACCGCCCATTGGGCTGCCCCTGGGCCCGACCGCCCGCGCCGTTGCCTTGGGAGGAGGCCACGAAGCGGACGTTTTCGGCCCCCAGCAATTCTTCCACGCGGGCGCGGAGTTCCGGGGTGACCTCGACGCGCGGCCGCTGGCACAGGCACTTGACCTGCGTGCCGTCGGCCAGAGCGACGAGCAGTTGCACCTCGCAGGCGCCGGGATAGCCGCGAAGGATTTCGTAAAGCCGCTCCAATCCCGCGACGCCGTGGGCCTCTTCGTGAATCCGCAGCACCACGCTCTTGGTGCGGCGGGAGGCCAATTCCTCCAAGGGGATCAATTCGTTGACGATCAGGTTGGCCTCCTCGCCGCCGCGTTTGTCGATGGCGCCGACGACCGCCAAGATGGCGTCCGCCTGGACGAGGTCGCCGAAGCGTTGGAACGGTTCGGGCCAGAGGATGCAGCGCATCGTGCCTTCGGCGTCCTCCAGGTCGAACATCGCATAGCGCGTGGGGCTTCCGGGCCGAGGGTTCTTGGTGTGGGCGAACTTGATCGAGGAGATCATCCCGCCCAGCACCACCTCGGCGCGATGGGCGAGCTTGGCCGCCTGGGTCGTGCTGTGCGAGCAGAAGGCGGCAAGGGTCGCCCGATGCTCGGCCAGCGGATGGCTCGATCGATAGAAGCCGAGCACTTCCTTCTCCTTGGCGAGCTTGTCGCGCGGTTCCCAGTCGGGGACGTCGGGCAGGCCGGCGACGGCGGAGGTCTGCGCGGGTTCTTCCTCGTCGCCGAAGAGGGCCATTTGGCCGCAGCGCCGATCGGCCGCCGCCGAGGCCCCGGCCTGCAACGCCCGGTCGATTCCCTGAAAAAGCCGGGCGCGGTTGGTTGCCAGGCTGTCGAACGCCCCGGCCTTGACCAGCGACTCGATCGCGGTGCGGTTCACCGCGGCGCTGTCGAGGCGTTCGCAGAAATCGAAGAGGCTGCGGAACGGCCCGTGGGCCTGGCGGTTGGCCACGATCGCCTCGGCCGCGCCGACGCCGCAGCCCTTGATCGCCCCCAGCCCGAACAGGATCTTGCCCTCCGAGACGGTGAAGTCGGCGCCGCAGCGATTCACGTCGGGCGGAACGACCTCGATCCCCATCCGATGGCAGTCCTCGATGTGTTCGACCAGCGAGTCTTTCCGGGTGAAGTTGCGGCCCGGCATGTCGCTCGACAACAGCGCCGCCATGAACTCGACCGGCCAATGCGCTTTGAGATACGCCGTCATGTAGGCGATCAGGGCGTAGGCGGTCGAGTGGCTCTTGTTGAAGCCGTAGCCGGCGAATTTTTCGATCAAACCGAAGAGTTCCTCGGCAGCCTTCTTGGCGAGCCCCTGGGCCTGGGCCCCCGCGAGGAACTCCTCGCGGAACCTGGCGATGATGGGGAGTTTCTTCTTGCTGATGGCCTTGATGCAGGTGTAGGCGTTGGCCAGCTTGATCCCGCCGAGCCGGTTGAGGATCCGCATCACCTGCTCCTGGTAGACCATCACGCCGTGGGTCTCTTCCAGGATTTCCTTCATGACCGGGTGTTGGTACTCGGCCTTTTTCCGCCCGTGCTTCACCTGGATGTAGTCGTCGACCATGCCGCCTTCCAGCGGGCCCGGCCGGTACAGGGCGTTCGTGGCGATGATGTCGCGGAAGTGGTCCGGCTTCATCCGCTGCAACAGGTCGCGGATGCCGCCGCTTTCGAGCTGGAACACCCCCTTGGTCTCGCCATGGCTGAGCAGGGCGAAGGTCTTCGGGTCGTCGAGCGGGAAGGTGTAGGGATCGATCCTCTGGCCCGTCGTCTGCTCGATCAGATCGACGGTCTTCGAGAGGATCGTCAGGTTGCGCAGGCCGAGGAAGTCCATCTTCAGCAGCCCCGCCCGCTCCACGTCGGCCATCGCCCATTGGGTGATGATTTCCTCCTTGCCGGTCACCCGCTGCAACGGCAGGTATTCGACCAACGGCCGGTCGGCGATGACCACGGCGGCGGCGTGCGTGCCGACGTTTCGGGCGAGGCCCTCGACCTGCCTGGCGAGGTCCAACAGCTCGCGGACCTCGGGATCGGAGTCGTAGACCTTCTTGAGGTCTTCGCTGATTTGCAGAGCTTTTTCCAGGGTGATGCCCAACTGCTCGGGCACGAGGGACACGACGGCGTTGACGCGCGGAAGGGAAAGGCCCAGCGCGCGGCCCACGTCGCGGATGGCCGCCCGGGCCGCCAGCGTGCCGAACGTGCCGATCTGGGCCACGTTTTCCGTGCCGTATTTCTCCTTGACGTACTGGATCACCTCGCCGCGGCGCTGCTGGCAAAAGTCGATGTCGATGTCGGGCGCCTCGCGGCGGTTCTCGTCCAGGAACCGCTCGAAGAGCAAATCGTACTTCAGCGGGCAGACGTGGCTCAGATACAATCCGTAGGCGACCAGCGAACCGACCCCCGATCCGCGGGCCGTCGCCGGAATGCCCTGCTCCCGGGCAAAACGCACGAAATCCCAGACAATCAAGAAATAGTTCGAGAAGCCCAGCTTGTTGATCACGTCCAACTCGCGCTCGAGGCGATCCATGACCTCCTGGGAGAGCTGTCCGTCGCGGCAGCGTTGGGGATCGTTTCGGTATCGCTCGCGCAGACCCTGCAAACACAATTGGCGCAGGAATTGTTCGGAAGAAGCGCCGTCGGGCGGAGTGAAGACCGGGAAGTGTCGCTGCCCGATTTCCAGCTCCAACTCGACGCGGTCGGCGATTTCCTGGCTGCGGCGCACGGCGTCTTCGTGGCCGGCGAAGACCTGGTACATCTGCTCCGGGCTGCGGAGGTAATACTCCTTCGAGCCCATCCGCATCCGCCTGGCGTCGGAGCGGAACTTGCCGGTGTTCACGCAGATCAGGATGTCCTGCGCGTCGGCGTCGTTCGGGTCGACGTAATGCACGTCGCTGGTGGCGACCAGGGGGATGTCCATGCGGCGGGCGACTTCGACCGCCCCCCGCATCGCCGTGCGCTGCATTTCCGTCCCGTTGTCCTGGATCTCGATGTAGTAGCGGTCACCGAACACGCCCCGAAACCACTCGGCGACGCGCGCGGCCTTCTCGACGTCAGGCTCGGACCCTTCCAGCAACGTCCGATTCAGCTCGCTCGAAGCGCATCCGCTCAAGCAGATCAGCCCCTCGCTGTGGTCCGCCAGGAGCTGCTTGTCAATCCGGGGCCGGAAGTAGAAGCCCTCGAGGAACGCCGCCGTGGCAAGTTTCAGGAGATTGCGGTAGCCGACGGCGTTGCAGGCCAGGAGCGTCAGATGGGAACTGGCCTCCCTCATGCTGGCGGCCTCCTTGTGGAACCGGCTGCCCGGCGCCACGTAGGCTTCGTAGCCGATGATCGGCTTGATTCCCGCCGCCTTGGCTTTCTGATAGAACTCCAGCGCGCCGTAAAGATTGCCGTGGTCCGTCAGCGCCAGCGCGTTCATTCCGAGCATCTTCGCCCGCTCGACCAGCCGGTCGATCGAACTGGCGCCGTCCAACAAGCTGTAGTGGCTGTGGCAATGCAAGTGAACAAAGGGGGGGCTGATCATCCTGACTCCTCCGAGAAGCGCACGCCGGCCTCTCCACGACCGGCGGCCCCACCACTGGGGACCTCTGATGGCTCCCAGCCTGAGACAATCCGCGCCGCCATCCCTTGCCGGAAGCAGCGGCCGATTCTACCGCGCCCGTCGAGAAATTATAGACGCCCCCCGAAGAAGAGTCGCCGTCCCGAATCCCAAGACCACTTCCAAGCAACGCCACCTGCGCCATCGCCCGACGGCCAGGTTGAACCCGCCGCAGGTCCCCACAGGTCCTTCGAAGAGATGATCCAAGCACCTTCAGAGCCCCGCCGTCTCGGTCGCAAGAGAGCCGGCAAGTTGCCGCCACCGCTTGTAACCGTTCACGGGGACTGTCCAATTCTCGCGGCGAAGTTCGCGAAAACGGGACTGTCCCCCTTGGCCGGTCCGGGCTTCAAACCTCGGGCTCGCCGATCGCCTTGATGTAGGCGGCCAATCGGGCCTGGAGATCGACGAGGTTCTGCCACTGGCGCTGTTCCAGCGCCACCCGGTCCGTCCGCGGCGAGCATCGCACCGTCTGGATCAATCCGCGAAGCCGCAGATGAAAGAACAACAGCAATTCGGAAAGTTGCGCGGCCTGGCCGGGCTGGAGGTTGGCGGGCAACTCCGGCGGCAACAGGGTGTGAAGGATGGCCCTGGCGTCGTCCGGGTCGCCCCAATGCAACTCCTCTTCCAGGGCAAGGCTGGGGCCGTCCTCGTCCCCCTCTTCGTCGGCGTCCAGGGCCACGCCCGCCGAAAGGTCCGCGCCGCGAAGCATGGCCAAGCGCTGGGCGATTTCCTCGCGCGAGCCGAACAACAGCATCGTCCGGCCAACAGCGATGACGTCGCCATACCGAAGCACCCACATCTGCACGCTCTCCCCATTGACCCGCGTGCCGTTGGTGCTCTGCAAATCGGTGAGCACGAGCTTTTCCTGATCCTCCTGAATCTTCAGGTGGAATCGGCTGACCCGCTCGTCATTGAGCTGGATCGAATTCCCTTCCTCGCGTCCGATGGTGACGGGAGTGGGAAGCTTTTCAAAGACTTTGCCCCGATCGGCTCCGTCCAAAACCCGAAAGGTGATCAATGCCATGGAAGAACCACTAGAAGCGGGACGGGAAGCTTCGCATGCCTTGCGGATCGTGTGCTCGACGGCGTCGGCCGCAACGGTTCGAGGGGATCGTTTCCGGTTCGAGGCGAAAACCCCGAAAGGCAACCTCTTCCTCCGGCCGTGTTGGCCAGTCTGGCCCTGTCGCGGCCTGGCAAACTCCCCCCTTGTATATCATGCGAAGGAAAGGCCGGTCAAGACGGCGGTCGGCAATCGGCCGACAATCCCGCGGTCGGATCGAGCGTCAGATGGGCTCGCCCCGACAGGGTGGCCTTTCCATCGGCGGATTGACCCCGAAAAACGTTCTTCCCCTCCGCAGACGGGAATCGGCGGCCGAGTGTCTGGTCCCTTGCCTCGCGCCGCGCCAATCCCCACAGTCCCGTGGACGACAACGGGGTTCGGCCTGCCTTCCCGGCTTCCACCCCGCGCGGCCGCGCCCGCTTTTCATCCCCGCGCGTTGGCGGTATCCTTGCCCTGGAAGTTCCTTCTGGCCGCACGGCACGTCTTGGAGAAACAGGATCATGATGCGTCGCCATCCCTGCGGGGTCGTCGTTGGGTTGTGGATCGGTTTTTCGTCCGCGGCGTTTGCGGCGGAGCCGATCGGCTTTCGCTCGGCGAGGCCCGTCTGGCCCAAGGGACGCGAGACGGAAATGAACCTCACGGTGGGTTTTCGGGCGGTGATCGAAGCACCGGCCGAGAAGGGCCCGAAGGTCGTGCTGCGCGTGGCGGCCTCCACCATCTATCGGGCGTGGCTCAATGGCGAATTCCTCGGCTGCGGACCGGCCCGCGGACCGCACGGCCACTACCGGGTCGACGCGTGGGATTTGACGGGCAAGCTGAAGCCGGGCAAGAACCTCGCGGCCATCGAAGTCGCCGGATACAACTCCAACAGCTATTGCTTTTTGGACCAGCCTTCGTTCTGCCAGGCGGAAATCACGGCGGGCGATCGGGTGCTCGCGTCGACGGCGGGCGAGGGCGTGCGATTCGCCGCCGGCGTGCTCGACTACCGGCTTCAGAAAGTGCAGCGTTACAGCTTCCAACGCCCCTTTATCGAGGTCTACGCGCTTCGGCCCGGCTGGGACCGTTGGTTCCGCGACGCGGCCTTCCCTTCCGGCGGCCTTGTTCCGGAACTCGACAAAGACCGCGCGGAACTCCGCCGGCAGTTGAAACAAGTGCTGGAAGAGGTGGCCAAACCGCCCGCCGACGCCGCGCCGCCTCGCCCCGGCAGCGAAACGAAGCCCCCCGCGAGCCCACCGGTTGCCAGCGCCCCGCCCGCCGAAAAAGGGCGCGAGAAAGACAAACCATCCCGGGGAGACAGGCCGGGCGAAGCGGCGGACGAATTGGCGTCGCTGCGTCGGGAAATCCATAGCGCGCAGGCCGATTCGGACGCTTCGCAAAAAAAGGCGGCGGAATTGCAACGCCAACTGGAGGCCCTGGACAAGGACATCCAGGCGGTGCGGGCCCAAAACGAACAGATGCGCCGGCAAGTGGAGGCCTACCGCGCGCAGATCGAGCTGCGGCGAGGCGATCCTTGGGCGGCGTCGCTTTGGGTTCCCGTCGATGCCGCCGTGCAACCCCCCAAGGCCTTCCTCGACCGCCACGCGCCGTATCCCGAGTTCGCCTTGAAACGCCCGACGCGCCTCGTGGCGGTGGGCCGGCTCCAGCGGCGGGACAAAGTGGAGAACCTCTGGAAGGATCGCGCCTTGGTCGCCGTTGGCCCCAAGCTCAAGGGGTTTCCCGAACCGCAACTCGCCGTCATTCCCTCGATCGACATGCAGCATTGGGTTACGGCCGAAAAGACCGTGCGGGACGAGGCCTGGGCCGCGCCGCGCCTCGGGGAACGCGCGCTGGCCATCGCCGATTTCGGGGCGAATCTGACGGGCTTCCTCGGCGCGCACTGGACCTGTTCCAAGCCCTCGCGGATCGCCTTGACGTTCGACGAGATCCTCACCGACGGCGACGTCGACTTCAAACGCCTCGGCTGCGTCAACGTCGTGACCTGCGACGTTCAGCCGGGAGAGTATCGCGTCGAATCCATCGAGCCCTACACGATGCGCTACTTGAAACTGCATTGCCTGAAGGGCGAGTGCCAGATCCACGACGCCTATCTCCGCGAATACGCGCATCCGGAACCGCGGGCGGCCCGATTCCACGCCAGCGACGAGCGGCTCAACCGGCTGTTTGCGGCCGGCGTGCTCACCTTCCGCCAAAACGCCCTGGACATTTTCATGGACTGTCCGTCGCGCGAGCGGGCCGGGTGGCTTTGCGACAGCTTTTTCACCGCGCGCGTGGCCGCCGACCTGGCCGGCAACACGGCCATCGAACGCAACTTCTTCCAGAATTTCTTGCTGCCCGAGCGATTCGACCACCTGCCCGACGGAATGCTGCCCATGTGCTATCCCGCCGATCACTACGACGGCGTCTACATCCCGAACTGGGCCATGTGGTTCGTCGTCCAACTGGAGGAATACGCGGCCCGCGGCGGCGATCAGGCCACGGTGGCGGCCCTGCGGCCCAAGGTCTTTCGGCTGTTCGATTTCCTCAAGAAGTACGAGAACAGCGACGGGCTCTTGGAAAAGCTGCCGAGCTGGGTGTTCGTCGAGTGGTCGAAGGCCAACGATTTCGTCCAGGACGTGAACTACCCGACCAACATGCTTTACGCCGGCGCGCTGGCGGCCGCCAGCCGGCTCTACGACGCGCCGGAGCTGGCGGCCAAGGCCCAGCGGATCCGCGCGGCCGTGCTCCGCCAGTCGTTTGACGGCCAGTTCTTCGTGGACAACGCCCTGCGGCGCGACGGAAAGCTCCAAACGACCCGCAATCGCAGCGAGGTGTGCCAGTATTTCGCCTTCTACTTCGGCGTGGCCGATCGGAAGACCCACGCCGAACTCTGGCGCGTGCTCCGCGACGAGTTCGGGCCGCAGCGCGAAAAGACCAAGGCCCATGCCGAGGTCCACCCGGCCAATTCGTTCATCGGCAACATGCTCCGCATGGAACTGCTGTCGGAGGCCGACCGCGGCCAGCAGATCCTCGACGAATCCGTGGCATATCTGCTCTACATGGCCGATCGGACGGGTACGCTTTGGGAGAACGTGGGGGCGTATGCCAGTTGCAACCACGGGTTCGCGTCGCACGTCGTCCACACGCTGTACCGCGACATCCTTGGCGTGCGGCGCGTGGACGCGGCCGCCCGGCGGTTGACCATCCGCTTCCAGGACTTGAAACTCGCGGCGTGCGAGGGCGAACTGCCCACCCCCGAGGGCCCGATCGCGCTGAGCTGGAGCGTCCAGGGCGACCTGCTCCAGTACGCCTTGAAACACCCGCCGGGATACCAGGCGACCATCGAAAACGTGAGCGGGAAGCGGCTGCAAGCGAAGCAACCCGCGCTGTAGCGGAAAAAAGGGACCGGGCGCGGTCCGCCGGACCGCGCCGGCGCCGCGATCGTTTCGTAACCGTTCACGGGGACTGTCCCGTTTTTCGCGGCGAAGTCCGCGGAAATGGGACTGTCCCCCTGGCCGGTAAGGGGAAAGGCACGTTTTTCGGCACGAAACAGCCCGAAAAACGAGCCAGTCCCCGGCCTGTGAACGGTTACATCGTTTCGGTCTCCCTTCGGGCCTCTTGGCCAGAACCCAAGGTGAAATCTCATGGCGAACAAGCGATATCTCGTGGTGGGCGGGGTGGCAGGCGGGGCGGCGTGCGCCGCCAGGCTGCGGCGGCTCGATGAGAAGGCGGAGATCGTCCTGTTGGAACGCGGGGCCGACATTTCCTTCGCCAATTGCGGCTTGCCGTATTACTTGGGCGGCGTCATCCCCGAGCGGCAGCGCTTGCTGGTAGCCGGGCCGGCGCGGTTCCGCGAATGGCTCAACGTCGAGGTCCGCACCCGGCACGAGGTGCGAAGGATCGACCGGGCCGCGCGAACCATCGAGGTCGAGGACCTGCAAACGGGGGCGCGGTCGGCGGAACGTTACGACGCGTTGGTGCTCTCGCCCGGCGCCCAGCCCGTGCGGCCGCCGCTGCCGGGCATCGACCTGCCCGGCGTCTTCACCCTGCGGAGCCTGGAGGATGCGGACCGGATGCTCGCGTGGCTCCAGGAGCGCCGTCCGGACCGCGCGGTGGTCGTGGGAGGCGGTTACATCGGCCTGGAGATGGTCGAGAACTTGCATCGGCGGGGCGTGGGGGTGACGGTGCTGGAGGCCGCGTCCCAGGTCATGGCGCCCATGGATCCGGAGATGGTCGCCCCGGTCCACGCCGAGCTGCGCCGCCAGGGCGTGGACTTGCGCCTGAACCGCGGCGTGGCCGGTTTCGCGCAAGGCAAGGATGGGCAACTCGAGGTGCTGGCCACCGGCGGCGAGCGGTTCGCGGCGGGCCTCGCCGTGTTGGCCGTCGGCGTGAAACCCGACATCGCGCTTGCCCGCGACGCCGGCCTCGAGATCGGCGCGCTGGGCGGGATCCGCGTCGACGAGCACATGCGGACGTCGGATCCGGCGATTTGGGCCGTGGGCGACGCGGTCGAGGTCCGCGACGTGGTCACCGGCCAATGGTGCCTGATCGCGCTGGCCGGTCCGGCCGCTCGCCAGGCCCGCGTCGCCGCCGACGCGATCTGCGGGCGGGCCAGCGCCTTTCGCGGCGGACAAGGCACGGCCATTGTCGGCGTATTCGGCCTGACCGTGGCGATCACCGGCGCAAGCGAGAAACGGCTCCGCGCCGCCGGCATTCCCTATGAAAAAAGCTACACCCATTCCCCGCACCACGCCGGCTACTACCCCGGCGCGGAGATGATGACCATCAAGCTGCTTTTCGCGCCGGACTCGGGCCGCCTTCTCGGGGCGCAAGGGGTGGGCGGGGCGGGCGTCGACAAGCGGATCGACGTGTTGGCCATGGCCCTCCAGATGCAGGCCACGGTCTTCGACCTGGAAGAGGCCGAACTCTGCTACGCCCCCCAGTACGGCAGCGCGAAGGACCCGGTGAACATGGCCGGCTTCGTGGCCGCCAACATCGTGCGGGGCGACGTGGAGGTCGCGCATTGGGACCAGTGGCTCGCGCGCCGCCCGGCGACCAGTCTGGGGCCGCTCGTGCTCGACGTGCGCACCGCCGCCGAGGCTTCCCAAGGCGCGGTGCCGGGCAGCGTCAACATCCCCCTGGGCGAATTGCGGGCAAGACTCGACGAACTCCCCCGCGATCGCGAAATCTGGGTCCATTGCGGCGTGGGCCAGCGCTCCTACTACGCCACGCGCGTGCTCCGCCAGAACGGGTTCCAGGTCCGCAACCTCTCCGGCGGCATGAAATCGTTCCAGTCGGCGCAGCTCGGGTGACGGCGAAGCATGAAGGCCGAACCAACTCGATGGGTCGTGACGCTCAGGCCCGCGGTCCTGGCGATTCCCAGCCTGGCCTGCCTCGCCGTGGCCGTCGCCGCCCCGCCGGGAAGCATCCTCCGCGAAAAACGGCCGTTCTTTCTCCTTGCCGGACTGGGGCTGTTCGCCCTCGGGGCCCTGCTCCACGGGAAGGCCGCCAAGGACGAGGCAGCCCGCGGCCGAGGCTACTGGAAAACCGTGGCTTTTGTCCTGCTCCTTTGGGCCGCGCTGTTCGGCCTGCTCGAGGCGGCCGCCCGGCTGGGTTTGGCGCTGACGGGCACGTCGGGAGAAGCCTTGCGGCAGTTCAACCGGCAATGGCATTGGGCGGCAAGTCGCGGCTATTTCCGCAGCTACGAGGGCGAGTATCCCTATTTGCCTTACCGCGTGCGCCCCCAGGAAGCGGGCAGTTCCTACTCGAATCCCAAGGGATATCGCGGCAAGGACTTCTCGTGGAACAAACCGCCGGGGACGGTCCGCGTGGCTTGTCTGGGCGGCTCCACCACTTGGGAAGGAACCTATCCCGAAACCCTCGAACGCCTGCTCAACGCCGCATCGCGGAAGGCCAGCGCGGCGGGCCCGACCTATGAGGTGCTCAACTTCGGCGCGGAGGCGTGGACGTCGGCCGAGATCATGATCAACTACGTCGTGCGGGGCCAGCACGCCGACCCGGACTGCCTGATCTTCTACGAGGCCGTCAACGACGTGGTGGCGGCCAGCCACCCTCGCGGCGTTCAGCCCGAGCCCGACTACAGCCACTGGCGCACCCGCCTGAAGCCGCCTCCAAGCCCCGCCTGGATGACCGTCGTGCCGCTGACCCTGGACCATCTTGCGTGGGTGCGGGTGGTTCGCTACCTGGACTATCGCCGGCAAGCGGTGGACACGTGGCTGACCGCCATGCGGCGATACGAGTTCCGCGGCGATCAGGAGTTTCAAGGCACCGAAACCTTCCGCCGCAACGTGGAGAGCCTAGTCGCCGTGGCCCTGGCCCGCGGAACCACGGTCTTCCTGGTCACCCAGGTCCATTCGCCCGAGTGGAGCCGAAAAATCTGCGGCAACGACAACGGCATCCAGCGGGCGGCGGCGATGAACGAGACGCTGCGCGAGATCGCTCGAAGACACGGGTCCACGGGCAAGGTGTTCCTGATTGACGCGGCGGCGCAGGCGGAACGTCTGGGACTTTACGGCGCCATGCACGACTGGTGCCATTTCTCCCCGGCCGGCTATGCGGCGCTCGCCGAATTGATCGCCGCGGAGATCCTCAGCCGCGTTGGCGTCGGTCCGCCCTCCTCGGATCGGCCTGGCCCGTGAAGCCCGGTTCACCGGGCGTTTACGGCTGGTTCGACGAGGGGGCGCGGCGGTGCAAAGCCGCCGCGACTCGGCGTGACGCCAGGGTCGCGGTTTCAACGACCGTCCTGATCGGTCGTCTCCACGATGGGCATTTGATGGCCTTCCCGGCTGCTGTGGTAGTAAGAGTAGTTTGCGCCGTAGGGTTGGTATTCGGGCGGATGGAGGAAGCGGCCCAAGGGCCCCCACTTGCTCTCGATCAGGACGAGATTCTCGTGGACCACCTCGAGCACGATTCCCGTGTGCATCACGACGCCGGCCTCGTTGCGATAGACGATGAGGTCCCCCTTGGAAGGCGACGCGACCGGCTGGTAACCATTGTCCTCGAGGATGGATTCCACGTCGTCCGGATGGATGGCGTAGCGGCCCCCTGTGAAAACCCAGCCGTGGCAATTGCTCGACGGATCGACCTCACCGGTTCGGATGATGTGGCACTCCAACCGTCCTTCAGCGACCCAATGGCGCTCGGCCTCCGCCGCTTCATCGGTCACGACAAAACGGTAAAGCTTCAGTTTCCGCCCACGATCGGTTACGATCCGAATGCCAGGTATCTCGTCCCGCCTGAGGACGACCGAGTGAACCCACTCCAGCGAATCGGGCGGCTCCGCCAGTTTGGTGACCGCATACGTCGCGTAGAGCGGACTGCCGATCAACAGAGCCAACCAGATCAACCGAGGTTTGGCAATCCGACGGGCAGCGTGCCAGAACTGCGCCGAATAGGCTGCCCAAGCAACCAGCGACATGCCCCCAAGGGCAGCCAACGGGACCCAGAATTCGGCCGCCAAATCGGCGACACTCAGCACCGCGGCCCCGACGCAAAAAGCTAAGCCCCCTAGCGCCGCGGCTACCCTGACATAGCGCCAGCCTGCATACTTCTCAAGCAGGAGGCAGCTCAAACCCAGAGCCGTACCCCCAACCCCAACGCACCAAACACGCAATAATAATCCAGTACCGTCGAGGTAGGGCATCGATTGCCTCTTCCGTCTGGCCCATCGGCTCGCCGATGCGTTTGCCGCGTGCCGGTTCCGAGTCTCGGCGCGGAGACAAACCCTCTGCCCCCTACCCCTAACGATGAAACCGTCCGAATGTCTACAAGGTTTCGCTTAGTGCATGGAATTTGCCGGTTTTCCAGAAGCATCGACTTGCCAGATCCGGCCTGACTCGACTTCCAGGGCAGTCAGCCACCCGCCACAATACAGGCCCGTGTCAATGCACTTCAGATGTCCCAAATCAAGAATCCGTCCGTCGCGTTGGGCTGTGTGCCCCAGAATGGCGATCTTGCCCGAGACATGGGGGCCGGGTGGATCGCTCCGGATCGACGCCCAGCGGAGGACTTCGGGCGGCTGCCAGTCGAGCGGCAGCTTGGGATCGTAGCTGGCGTGGACGAAGAAGTGACGTTCGGTTTCGTGATAGGTCACGCAGTTCTCGAGGAATTCGATGTGGTGCTCGGGAATGTCGCGGGGATGCGTGCACCCGTAGGCCTCCAGCGTCTCCCGGCCACCCCACTCCAACCACGAGCCCAGGCCCGGCCCCTCGTTGTGTAAATCCAACACCATCTCATCATGATTTCCCAGCAACGGCACCAATCGGCAGCGCTCGGCCAGCGCGATCAGTTCATCCAGGGCGGCGGGGGTTTCGGGTCCGCGATCCACGTAATCGCCCAGGGCCACGATCGTGTCGTCCGGCTCGGGCGCGATGGCCTCCAACAACGACGCCAGGGCGGTGGCATAGCCGTGAATGTCTCCAATCGCAATGAGGCGTCCAGACATGGAAGGAACCATCCCAATTCAGAATGCGGAGATCAGGTTTCCGTCGCGCAGGGACTCGGGCTGTGACCGGCCAAGGGGGACAGTCCCATTTTCGCGGACTTCGCCCCGAAAATCGGGACAGTCCCCGTGAGCGGTTACAATTCCCTGCCTCGAACCATCACTGCACCCCACTCGCGAAAGGGCGGCGGCCGGGGCCCTCCCAAGCATCAAGCCGAATCTCCGCCGGGCTGAAGATCCCGAGCCGCTTGTCCGATCGCCAGCGCGGCGACCTTCTCACTCGTTGGACGCGTCGACCGCATAGGCGTAGAGCAGGTCACCGTGGCGCACATAGAGCCTGCCGCCGCAGACGACGGGATGGGCCCAGCTTGGCCCCTCGCCGCCGGCCGGGATCTGGAATCGGCTCACCAGGCGGTGGCGGTCGGGCAAGGCTTCGACCAGGCCCATCACCCCATTCTCGCTGAGCGTGTAAAGCATCCCGTCGGCATAGGTGATCGAGCCCTTGCCCACGCCGCGTTCGGCGTACTTCACCTCGCCCGTCTTCCACTCGACGCAGATCCACCTGCCGTCGGAATTGACGTGCGAGGCCCCATACACATGTCCGTCGTGCAAAACGAGACCGCCGTGTTGATTGTCCAGCGCTTTGGTTCGCCACCGTTCGCGCACCGCGCAGCGCTTGCCGTCGACCTCGAGGGCCAGAAGCACGGTGCCGGCGGTGCGGGTGCTGATCAGCACGCATCCGTCGTGGTAGATCGGCATGGTGATCATCTCGTCGAAGGGCGTGACGTGCTCGAACCGCCAGAGCAGCTCGCCGGTGTCGGCGTCAACGCCGATCGCCGCCCGGCTCGTCAGCGTGAAGATCATGCGCAAGCCGCGATGTTCGCCGAGCGCCGGCGAGGCATAACCGGCCAGATCGCCCGCGCTGCCCGATTTCCACACCGTCCGGCCTGTGTGCTTGTCCAAGGCCGCCACGGCCGCTTCCGGCCCGCCGGGACAGCAGATCACCCGATCGCCGTCGATCAGGACCGACTCCGACAGGCCCCAGTTGATGTTCTTGCCGTGGAACCGTTCAAGAATGTTCACGCTCCAACGTTTGGTTCCGGTCTTCGCGTCGAGGCAGGCCACGTCGCCGTGGGCGTTCTCGTGATACAGCCGATCGCCGTCGAGGGTGGGAGCGCCGCGGCTGCCAGGCACGGAACCCTCCCAGGCCGGCCCGTTGTCGTGTTGCCAGATCATGCGGCCGTCGAGGTCCAGCGCCGAAATCATGGTCTTTCCCTGCCGGTCGCCCGACGTATAGATCCTCCCGCCCGACACCGCCACCGTGGCGAATCCATGCCCGAGCCCCCGAGCCGTCCACAGCAGCCGGGGTCCCTCCGGCGGCCAAACCTTCAACAGGCCCGTCTCCATCGAACGATTGTCGCGACGGGGGCCGTGAAACTGTGGCCAATCGGCGGGGCCTGAGCCGCCAGGCGCGGCGCTGGCCAGCAAGACCGGGAAGACCGTGAGGACCAGAAAGAACCCTCGGATCCACATCGTGGGGGTTTTCTCCATGTGAGCGTGTTGAAAACATGGTTGCGCGTATTGTAAGCGTTCACGCGGACTGTCCCGATTTTCGCGGCGAAGTCCGCGAAAATGGGACTGTCCCCCTGACCAGTAAGGAGACAGTCGCATTTTTCGGTAGGAAACGGCCCGAAAACCAGCCACGCTCCGGTCTGTGAACGGTTACCGCGTATTGTAGGGGACTTCCGGCCGTCGCACCACCGGCGAACGCCGCGGCGGTTTTTCGCCCGGGCGGTCCTTGGCGGCCGGGCACGAGGCAATCGCGTGAAACAGCCTCCGTGGAGGCGCCGTTCCGCGAGGGGGCTCGATTTTTCCTCGTCGGCCGCCGACAATCGATGCGCCGCCGCGTCACGGCGGCCCTGTCGCTTGCGGAGCCGACGGCGCCTTCAGGCCATGGCGATCGAGGAGAACACATTCATGGGGTCCAACCCACAGATCCACCAGGCCGTGTTGATTCCGGGGGACGGGATCGGGCCGGAAGTGACCTCGGCAGTGCGCCGCGTCTTCGAGGCCGCGTCGGCGCCGGTGGCTTGGAATGAGCACCAGGCGGGCCTGGCCGCCGTGCAGGCCAACCGCCCCTTGCTTGCCGACGAGACGATCGAGGCCATCCGCCACGACCGCGTGGCGCTCAAGGGGCCGTGCACCACGCCCGTCGGCGAGGGCTTCACCTCGATCAACGTTCAGTTGCGCAAGCGGCTGAATCTGTACGCCGCCGTGCGGCCCGTCCGCAGCCTCGACGGCGTGCCGACGCGATTCGAAAACGTCGATCTCGTGATCATCCGCGAGAACACCGAGGGCCTGTACAGCGGCGTGGAAAACCAGGTCACCGACGGCGTCGTGATGAGCATGAAGGTGGCCACGCAGGTCGCCTGCGAGCGGATCGCCCGGTGGGCCTTCCGCTTCGCCAACCGCCGACACCGCCGCCGGATCACCGTGTTTCACAAGGCGAACATCATGAAGGTGACCGACGGGCTGTTCCTCCGCTGCGCCCGAAAAGTCCACGAGCAGGAGTATCCCAACATCGAGTACCAGGAACTCATCATCGACGCGGGTTGCATGAAACTCGTCCAGGACCCCTCGCAGTTCGACGTGCTCCTTTTGGAAAACTTGTACGGCGACGTGGTGAGCGATTTGTGCGCGGGTTTGGTGGGCGGGCTGGGCGTGGTGCCGGGGGCGAATATCGGCGACGAACTCGCGGTCTTCGAGGCCGTCCACGGCTCGGCCCCCGACATCGCCGGCAAGGGGCTGGCCAATCCGCTGGCCTTGCTGATGTCGGGCGTGATGATGCTCAACCACCTTGCCGAAACGCGCGGCGACCCCCGCTGCCAGCAAACCGCCGACCGGATCAAAACCGCCTACAACCGCGCGCTGGCCGAGGGCCAGAAGACCCGCGATCTCGGCGGGACGCTCGGCACCGAGGCCTTCGCGGACGCGGTCATCGCCCGCCTGGCGACCTGAGGGTTCCGGCCGGAACCCTCGCCGCCTCCAATGCGAGCAGACGCCGTTTGGTTTCCAGGCCGCCCACTCCCGAATAGCCCCGAAGCCGCCCGTCTGCCCCCAACACCCGGTGGCAAGGGACAACCAAGGGAACGCGGTTGGCGGCCATGCACCGGCCCACGGCCCGGGCCGCGCCAGGATGGCCGGCACGCCGGGCCAGTTCTCCATAAGAAACCACCTCGCCCCAGGGGATCCGCCGACACGCCTCCATCACGTCGCGTTGGAACGCCGTGGACCGGCGCCAGTCGATCGCGACCTCCAGGAAGGTCTGCCTTTTCCCTCGGGCATAGGCCAGAAGGCCGCCGATCAATGGCTCGTTCCAGCGGCGGAACCTGGCTCCATCGAGGCATGGCCCCGCCAGGGCATCCAAGGCGGCGTCCTGCGAGGCATGCCCAAAGGTCAAGACTTCCAGTTTTCCGCCAATACCCAGGATCGCCATCCAGCCCAGCTCGGTCGAAAAAGCGAAAACCTCCCGAGCCTCTCGATCGCCATGGGGCTTGGTTTTTTTCATGACCGCCTTCCGATGGGGCGACGCCCTAGTGGAGGGCAATGGAATCGCCGATGGATGGGTTGCTTTGACAGTCGATGCGGATTGGCCCTATACTTAAACAGTCTATAGAACGGCCTTGCGGTGGCATATCACCCCTAGTTTGGCTAGGGCCGACGCGCGCGACGATTTCGATGAGCAGGGACTCTTCGCATGAACCGCTACAGTTCCTTGTGTGACGATTTTTACGTCAATATGAACCTCAGCACGGAGATGGAACTGCCCAACAACCGGGAGACGATCCTGCACTTCTTCGAGCGGCTTCAGAAAAGCTACCCGACGATGCGGAATTTCTATTGTCGCGACCGAGGCGACATCGTGCTTGAGGAGGACAAGGAGCAAGGCTCGTACCGCTGGTGCACGATCGAATCGCGCCGGGTGTGTTCCGGCCAGGTCAACCCCGAGGACGTCCGCTCCGCCTTGGAGCAGCACAGGCTGGTGCTGGAATTGGCCCCCTACACGCTCTCGGTGAGCCCCTTGGACTGCGAGGCGTTGGATCTGCTGTATGGTTTCGACTTCACCTATCGGGGAAACCATAATCACGTGGTGGCGGAGGCCCTCGGGGTGCCGCCGGCCCTGGAACGGCTGCTGGACATTTCGGGCGCCACGGTGATCAACCACGAACCCTCGGTCACCATCGCCTTGGACGAGGAATGCCGCCTGCAATGCCGGGTGAGCGTGGAAACGCGGACCAACGCCTACCAGATCCGCACCGGCGATTTCCCCGAGGAACAATTGAGCGTCTACGTCACCGCGCGACAATACGGCAGCCTCGGACCAGGCCGCACCTTTTCGGAGACCCTCGACCGACTCTCCGAGATTTGCCAGGAGATCCTGGACAACCACGTGATCGACCACGTCCTCCGGCCGCTGGCACGGACCATCTCGATGAAGTGACGGATCTGCCGCCCTGGGGGACCTGGCGTGGGCCCTTGGCCAGCGCGGCGATCGAAGCCCTCGTCATTTTCCGGGCCGGTTCGGGCCGGGGAGCGGAGCGGGGGGCGGGGCGGGTTGTTGGCGACGCGGCGGGGCGGGCGCGTCGATCTTCATCGCCTTCTCCGAGGCCTCGTCGCCCGAAGGATAACGGCCCGCGTTGTCGCTCAGCGGCGAGGACTGCGGGTAGGGCCGATCGCGCAACGCTCGGCCCAGCGGCCCGATCGCGCAGAAACGCTCCTCCAGGAAGCGAATCCCGTGCGACTCGAGGATCGTGCCGGTCCGCTCTTCGAGGTACGCCAGTTCGACGTTGTAGCGGGCCAGGGCCTGCGCCTCGGCGCTGACGGAATTGCCCCAGTTGGTGATCGCCTGAAGCACGTTCAGGTACAGCGTCGCCCGGCCCTCGCGATAGTCGGCCAGTTGGTATTCGAGGTTGGTCCACGCGGCTTGTCGGGCCTCGGAAAACGCCCGATATTGCTCGTAGTACTGGGCCAGGTTGCGCAGGCTTTCGGCCAGATCGTGTGCGGCGGCGTGCAGGCCCTGTTCCAGGTTCGCCCGATCGTGCATGATCAACAATTCCTGCTGCCGCACCGCCGCCCGTTCCCGCCGGAGTCCCAACGGGACAGAAAAGTTCACTCCAAGTTGCCATTCCGTGAAGTCGTTGGGGTCGGCCCGCACAAACGCGCCATCCGGCAACCGCCCTTCCAGGCCGTTCCAGCGGTAGAGCGCGACCGCGTCGAGGCGCGGCAGGGCTTGATTCTGGGCCATCTGAAGCCGCTGCTGGTCCGCCTCGAGGATCAGTTTCAGTTCGATCAGATCGGGCCGCTGCTCGGCGGCCAATTCGAGGATGCCTTCCCAATGGGGCTCGACCCGTTCGGTGGACATGGGCGTGACGGGAACCAACATCGCCCGCCCCGCCGGGGGCAAGCCCAACAGGTTGCGCAGCGCAGCCTCGCGCTGAAGCACGTTGGCCTCGGCGGTGATCAGGTTGGCGCGAAACGTTGCCAAGGCCGAGCGGGCCTGGGCGACCTCCGCGGCCGTGCTGAGCCCGGCTTCCAGCGAGGCCGCCGCGCGCTCGAACGCCTCTTGACCTTGCCCCACTTGCTGCCGCAAGGCCCACACCTCCACCCGCGCCAGCACCAGGGCCCAATATCCCTCCACCACCCCGCGGACCATCCGCTGCACGCTGTCCTTAAGCTGAAAAAAAGACCGTTCGGTGTCGATGCGGGCGATGACGATCGGGGCGACATTCGCCCGCACGCCGGCTCCCTGGAGCAACGGCTGCGTGTAGCTCAGTTCCGTGCTGGAAGGCGCCCGGGGATTCATCGCCTGACCCGGCAGCGCCAGGCGATCCCGAATCGGCGACGTGCGCAGGTTCATGCTCGCCGTGCCGCCGGTCGCCGTGTCTTTCGCCAGGCCCATCTGCATGTCATAGGCATGTTGCGGAACTCCGGTCACCCACGGCGGCGCGGGGGCCGGAGGTGTTGCCACCAGGCTGGGATCGTCGTTGCGGAAGAAGTTGTTGTTCAGTGCGAAGCGCGGGTCGAAACGAGCCTTTGCCTCGTCGATCCGGGTGTTCGAAATGGCGGGATCGTAGATCGTTCGACCGCTGGAGACCGCGGTGATGCCGGCCAGCACGCGGACCACTTCGGCGCGCTCCAAGGCCATGCGGATGGCCTCGTCCAGCGAGAGGTGCAGCGTCTCCACGTCCGCTTCTGGCGTCCTGACCGTGGCCGGCGGCGGCAAGTCCGGAAAGCGAACCCTGGCAAACTGCGAGGGATCGCGGATTTCCATGTGGCGCTGCTCGGGCAGCACAAACCGCCAAGGCTCCTGGCCCGGGCCACCGCTTGACCCCACCAGAAGCACGACGCAAGCCCCAAAACACCAATGGACCCCCGCCGGACGATGCCTCATATCCGTTAGCATCGTCACGACCGTCGCGATCGGTCCATTGGAAAAACGGCTGGATACCTTGTCTGGAGGGAGTGGAGGCAGTGCCTTTTCCGCCTCGCGGCCTGACCCAAGACGGGGACAGTCCTTCTGGCGGCGAAAGGAGAACCCATCGAATTATGGGATCACGTTCGCACCCAGGAGATACACCCCATTTGGGGATCATCTCTAAAGATTACCCAAAATCAGCCAAAGGATGTAAAAATGCCATCCTTGTAAGCAGGGCTCTCGTCCAGCAGCTTTCTATTGGTCGCCGTTGGTGAAGTGAAGGGCCTGGATGGCTTGGGAAATGTCGGTGGTGTCGGAGACTACCAGTCCGTCGCGCAGCACGAGAATGCGTCGCGTGCATCGGGCGACGCTTGGATCGTGGGTTACGACGATGATCGTAATGCCGCGGTTTTCATTCAGTTCGCGGAACAGGGCCATCACATCTTTGCTGGTGCGCGAGTCCAGGTTGCCCGTAGGCTCGTCGGCCATGAGGATTGCCGGCTGGTTGACGATGGCCCTCGCAATGGCCACCCGCTGTTGCTGGCCGCCGGAGAGCTGGCCGGGATGGTGATCCATCCGATCGGCGAGGCCAACCAATTGGAGTACTTCGCGGGCACGGGAGTGCCGCTGGCGGCTGGTCATTCTTCGCGAGTAAAGCAGGGGGAGTTCGACGTTTTCCAGGGCGCTGGTGCGGGCCAGGAGGTTGAAGTTTTGAAACACGAACCCGATCTTCCGATTGCGGAGCGCGGCCCGCTCGTCGCTCGACATCTTGGCCACTTCGATCCCATCCAGCCGATAGCTGCCCTCCGTGGGCCTGTCCAGGCAGCCCAGCGTGTTCATCAGCGTCGACTTGCCCGACCCGGAGGGACCCATCAACGCCACGTACTCGCCTTGCTCGATGGACAGCGAGACCCCGCGCAGGGCTTCGACTTCCATCTCCTCGATGCGATAGACCTTGCGGATGTCGCGGAGTTCGATCAACGCCATGGGCTTGTGAACCAAGGCAAAAAGACCGGCGCTGCCGGGGATCGTCTCTCTCCGCTCTGCCCGCGCCGCGTCGCGCGGGCAGAGCGGAGGCGGCGGGCTTTTCGAAGCATGGCGAACGGCCTCGGTCAGGCCGCACCCCATAACGCCACGTCGACTCCCGCCCACGTGGCGCCCAACCCGCCATTGTATCTCGGCCGAGGCGGCGGGGAACCGCGGCCGTCGGGCTTCTGGGAACCGCAGCGCGGCTGGAAGCCATCGGCGCAGCCGTTCTCGCGGGGGCGATCACGATTCTCGCCACGAAGTCCGTGAACGATTGTCCGCGAACGTTCACCAGTCCCCGGCCGGGAAGCGGTCAGGCTCTCAGTACCACCGTGGTCGCTGTTCCCAACGGAGGGCGACGCGACAATAGGGGCACTGTCGGGCCAGTCCGCCCAAACGGCTGAAGCAATTCGGGCACTGGGTCCGCTTATCGACGGCAAAGGCGACCAGGACGCCCATCGGGCCGAAAAACAGTCCCAGCAGCATTCCGGTGTAGAAGGCCATTCGGGCCGCCCCCACCGCACGGCCGAGCACGGAGCAGACGACCATCGAAACCGTGTACGCGGCCGCGGACAAGAACGCGATTCGCCCTTGCGCCGCCTCGCTGACCCCGGCGCTGGCGCTGAGGGAATCGGCCCCGAAGTACACGAGCACGGGCGTGGTCAGCACAAAAACCACCGCCAGCATGGCGAAAAAGACCAGCACGGCGATCGGATGTTCGCCGCGGTAGGGAACGTCGATCGTCGTCAGCATCAGGGAACGTCCGCAACGCGGGCACGCGGCGGCCTGCTGCGACACATACTCCCCGCAATCCACGCAGGGGCGCAAAGGCAGCGGGCCGCGACGCGCCGCGGCATCCTGCTCGCGCGACGTCTTGGGCATCGCTTGGGATGGATCCGGCCACGTCGGCGACGTCAACGCCGGCAGACGCGAGACGGCGGTCCACTGGCCGGTCGGACCGTCCCGCGCGAGGCTTTCCGGCGGGATTTGGCCGGCGGCCACGCGGCGACGCAAATCGTCCAACGACATCGGCCCGTAGATCTTGTCCGCGAACTGGACATACCACTGGTTCATCACGATCTCCCCGCCGAAATTGGGTGTGCAGCTCCTCTGATGACCCTCACGTGTCGCCCGAGCCGGGTCCGCGGCTCATTGGCCAAGTAGAAGGTAATAGAACGCGCGCTCGCTTCCCCCGCGCACCGACCAGATGGGTTTCTCGTTGGGCCGGGCCAGATTGCCCGACTTGTCCATGGTGAGCGAATGACGGGGCGCGTACCCTCCGTTGTCGCCCGGCGTCTTCACGACCGATCGCAGGGTGCTCGTCTTGCTCTCGCCGTCGTATCGATGCCAGATGCAATAGCCCTGACCGAGATAGCTCAACTCGATCTGCGCGTCCGTCCGGCTGTGGAACACCAGCGACGGGATTTGCTCGGCCAAGGGCACGATCGCGTCCAAGAACTCCCCGAACAGTTGCCGGTGCAACAAATAGTCATACCCGATCGTGGTCAGGTGCATCCGAAACGAGGCGGCCTGGGCCAGCGCGTCGGATTCGGCGGGAGGCATGGAAGGGTCTCCTCTGGCTAAAGGCGAGAACCTTGTTTCAACACGGCGGCCGCGAGCTTTTTGCCCTGATTTTGCAGATTGCCTATTTCCAACAACGCCCGCAGTATGAATCGCGCGCCGGGCCATTGTCAATCAATCCACCCAAAATGGTGGCCCTGCCCCTGTTCCCGGATCCGCTCGTTCCCCGTAACTTAGTCCACAGCGGCGCATCGAAAACCTTGGGGAGTCGTTCTGCTCGATCGGGCTGCGCGAACGGGAATTGGGGAGCCACCATGCGAAAGGGGCTTTGGGCGATTGGTGGGCTGATTGGTTTGGCAATCGTGGGGGGCATTTGCTGGTCCTTTGCCGGACGCGCGGTGGGAGGAGTGGATGCCCCGCGGCAGCATTTGCCTCGGCCTGTTGGGCACGTGGACCACGCCGCGTTGCTCACCGGCCCGTTTGCCGACGGTCCCTCGGTGACCCGCGCGTGCTTGAAGTGCCATCCGGAAAGTGCAAAGCAAGTGATGCGCACGGGGCATTGGACCTGGGCGGGACAGAAGGCCCGGCTGCCTGGCGACCAGCAACTGGTCGCCGTGGGCAAGAGGAACCTCATCAACAATTTCTGCATCCACGCGGGCCCGAATATCGAGAAATGCGCTTCTTGCCACGTCGGCTACGGCTGGAAAGACAACGCGTTCGACTTTGGCAATGCCGAAAACGTCGATTGCCTGGCGTGCCACGAGCAGACCGGCGCCTACCAGAAGGGACTGGCCGGTTATCCGGAAGCGGGGGTCGATCTTCTCGCCGCCGCGAAAAGCGTGGGACGTCCGACCCGAAAAAACTGCGGCGAATGTCACTTCAAGGGCGGCGGCGGCGACGCGGTCAAGCATGGCGACATGGACGGCTCGATGTTCTTTCCCTCGGAGCGCATCGACGTGCACATGGGCCGCGAGGGGCTCCACTGCGTCGACTGCCATCGCACGCGAGATCACGACATCCCAGGAACGCGGATGGCGTCGCCGGACGACACCATGCCCCGGGTGCAGTGCACCGATTGCCATCTCCAGCAGCCGCACCGCGACGCGCGACTTGACTCCCATACCCGGGTCGTGGCCTGCCAGACCTGCCACATCCCGCGCATGGCCATCGACGCCCCGACCAAGACCTACTGGGACTGGTCTCAGGCCGGCCAGGACGGCCGCCCGGAAGACCCTCACGTGTATCTGAAAGGCAAAGGCAGCTTCCAATACGCCCAAAACGTTCGGCCGGAGTATTACTGGTATAACGGGACGGGCGAGCGGTACCTGACCGGCCAACGGATTGATCCGTCAACCGTCGTGGCGATCAATCGGCCGATGGGCGGCCCGCGCGATCCCCAGGCCAAGATCTGGCCCTTCAAGGTCCATCGCGGCAAGCAGATCTACGATCTGAAATACAAGCACCTTCTGACGCCCCAGACTTGGGGCAAGGGCGGCTACTGGACGGAGTTCGACTGGGACAAGGCCTGCCGCCTGGGTTCCCAGGCGACGGGCCTGCCGTATAGCGGCCAGTACGGTTTCGTCGAGACGGTCATGTACTGGCCGCTTTCCCACATGGTGCAATCAGCCGACAAGGCCTTGCAGTGCCTCGACTGCCACTCGCCCAACGGGGTGATGGACTGGCAGCGCCTCGGCTATCCACGCGATCCCGCCTTCCGGCCCGACAACTGGATCGGCGCCGACCGCTTCCGAGTGGCTCGAACGGGACCACCCGCGAAAACGGCCGAACCGGGCCCGGTGAAGCTGGACCTTACACCGGGGGCGTGGCGCGGGGCGGCGACGGGCATGATCTTCTCGCCGCAGCGGATCGCGGATTCGGCGTTGAACCTGGCCAACAAGTCGTCCCTGACCCAGCCCTGGGACGTCCACGCCCAACGCCTGCTGGAATGCGCAAGCTGCCATCCGTCGATGGATCACCCCGCCAAGACCGTGGCCACGCTGCGGGTGCCGTTGGAGGGTGCGAGCCGGCGCGTGGCGGGCGGTTTCAGGTCGGGCGATCGGACCTGGCGATGCGAGGATTGCCACCGCGCCGAGGCCACGCACGACTGGCTGCCCTATCGCCAGGCCCATTTCGCGCGGCTTGCCTGCGAGGCCTGCCACATCGCCGAGGTCCACGCCCCGGCGCTTCGCAAGTTGGATTGGACGATGCTCGACGCGAGGGGACTGCCCCGCGCCGAGTGGAACGGCCTGGACGGCGATCCCCGCGACCCGCTCGTTCGGATCACCGGCTTCCGGCCCGAGATGGTGCCCAAGCCCGAGCCGGACGGCCGCCCACGCTTCGCTCCCGTCAACGGTGTGACCACGGTGTTTTGGACGGAGGAGACGGGTGAAGGCCCGGGGCCGCGTCGATCCCAGGCCGTGCCGCAGGAAGTGCTTCGCAAGGCGTTCCTGGCCGGCCCAAACCATCACCCCGAGATCCTCAAGGCGTTGGACCGCGACGGCGACGGAACGCTCTCGGACGCCGAATTGGTGTTGGACTCGCCCGAGAAGATCGACGCGGCGCGGCGGCGTCTGGTGGCCGTCGGCGTCACCAATCCGGATCTTGCGACGTCGGTGGAGCAGCGGGACCTGCACCACGGCGTCGGTCCCAAACGGACCGCCGTCCGAACCTGCGAGAGCTGTCATGGGCCGGATTCGATCCTCTCCGATCCGGCCAGCGGCGAAGCGTATGTCTTTGGACTCAGCCGGTGGCGATGGATCGACGTGTTCGGCGCGGTGATTTTGGGGAGCGTGACGCTCTCGGCGGGCGTCCACGCCGGGCTCCGCGTTTGGATTGCCCGACGGCGACGCCGTTCCGAGGGAGGGCCCGGCGCTGACGCCGCCGTCAATCAGCCCGTGCCCTCGACGCTGGGCGAAGGACAGGAGCGAGAAAGAGCGTAACCGTTCACGGGGACTGTCCCGATTTTCGCGGCGAAGTCCGCGAAAATGGGACTGTCCCCCTTGGCCGGTCACGGCCTGTGAACGGTTACGAAAAAGCGAGCAACTGAGGGGTCGCGATCATGCAGGCGAATCGTCGGCAAATCTATTGCATCCACGAACGCATCTGGCACTGGCTCCAGGCGGCGGGGATCGGGGCCTTGCTCCTTTCCGGCGCGGCGATCCATTGGCCGGCGCTGAGCGCCGGCCTGCCGTTCGCGTGGATGATCGTCGTGCACAACGCGCTGGGAATCTTGTTGTCGGTCCACGCGTTCTTGGGACTGTTCTATTACGCGACCACGGGGGCGATCCGGCAGTTCTTTCCCGATCCCGACCACTTCTTTGCCCGCGCCGCCCGCGTGGCCGATTACTACCTTCGCGGCATGTTTCGCGCCGACCCTCATCCCGAGCAACGCGACCCCGACCGGCGACTCAACCCCCTGCAACAGGCGACGTACCTGGCGATCCTCAATGTCTTGCTGCCGCTGCAAATCGGCACCGGGTTGTTGATGTTCAGCGGCCAGACTTGGTCGGGGGCGGTGGACTGGCTGGGCGGCCTGCCCGTCCTTGCCGCCGTCCACACCCTCGGGGCGTGGCTGTTCGCCGCGTTCCTCGTGATGCATGTCTACTTGACGACAACTGGCCCGACGCCGCTGGCGTATTTGAAGGCCATGGTTTTGGGATCCTTGGACGACGGCTCGCCGGCCGGCGGCAACCATCCGCAGACGCCCTGCGCCGCGGCCTGCGACTCGCACGCGCAACGCGTCCCTTGAGGGATTGGGGAGGTCGAAGATGAACCGCGCCGAAAAGGTTTCTGGTTACTGGAATCCCTACGCGGCGGGAGTGGTGCTCGGCCTGGTGCTGTTCGGGTCCTTTTTTGTGACCGGCAGCGGGCTTGGCGCCTCGGGCGGATTGGCCCGGGTGGTCGCCTTTGGCGAGCGCCACGTCGCCCCCGACCGCGTGGACCGCAACCCCTATCTCGCCCCCCTGGCCGCCGGCGAAAACCTTCCCTTGAAGCATCGCATGGTGTGGATGATTCTCGGCGTGGTGGTGGGCGGGGCGGCGTCCGGATGGCTGGCCGGCCGCATGAAGTTCGAGACCTTTCGGGGGCCAGCCGTCTCCAACGGCGCGCGGTGGGCTTTGGCGGTCCTTGGCGGCGCCTTGATGGGCTACGGGGCGGGCATGGCCCGAGGTTGCACGTCGGGACAGGCCCTCTCCGGCGGCGCGGTCCTCGCTGTGGGCAGTTGGGCCTTCATGATGATGGTCTTTGCCGGCGGCTACGCCCTGGCCTATCCCCTGCGACGGCTCTGGAATTGAAGGAGACCGCGACCATGGCCCCGTGGAGCTTTTCCCCCGCCGTCGAAACCGCCATCACCTTGCTGATCGGCTTCTGTTTCGGCTTCGTCCTGGAACGGGCCGGTTTTGGCAACGCGCGCAACCTCGCCGCCCAATTCTACCTGCACAACATGCGCGTGCTCAAAGTCATGTTCACGGCGATCGTCACCGCCATGCTTCTGGTGTTTTTCACGTCGGCCTTGGGCTGGCTCGATTTCGAGCGGGTGGCCGTGCCCGCCACCTACCTCGGGCCGGCCGTTCTCGGCGGCCTGCTGCTGGGCGTGGGATTCATCTTGGGCGGATACTGCCCCGGAACGTCCCTCGTGGCCGCGTCCACGCTGAAACTCGACGGCATGGCGTTCGTCGCGGGCGTGGCGGCCGGACTGCTGGCGTTTGCCGAAACCTCGCCGATGTTCTGGTCCTTTTACAACACCGCGGGCCATCTGGGGCGCGTCACCTTGGCGGACCTGCTGGGGGTGGACGCGGGCTGGGTGGTCCTGGGGGTGGTCGCGATGGCCTTGGGGGCCTTCGCCTTCGCTGAACTGCTGGAACGCAAGTTCGCCCGTCCCGAATCGCCCGCCGACGCGGGCCAGGCCGAAACCCGCCAACCACCCGCCGATCGCCGTTGGCGCTGGGCCGCCGTGGGGGCCGCGCTGGGCCTCGCCGCGGCGACCTGGCTTGTCGGGCAGCCTTCGTTGGAACGGAAGATAGCGCGGGCCCAAAGCGCGCTGGACGCCTCGCTTCGCAGTCGGACGGTTCACATCGACCCCGCCGAACTGCTGACTCTGATGCACGGCAACCAGATGCCCCTCGTCCTGCTCGACGTTCGCCCGGAAAGCGACTACCACGTCTTCCATCTGCTCGATGCCCGCCGCGTCGCTCTGAACGACCTTACGCCGCAGTGGGCCTCGCGGCTTCCCGCCAACGCGGTGGTGGTGGTCATGTCGAACGACGAAGCCGGGGCCCACGAGGCATGGAAGCGATTGGCGGTCCTCTTGAACCCCAATCCCTACGCGCCGGTGACGGACCGCAGCCGGGTGTACGTTCTGGCGGGCGGCGTCAACCGGTGGTTGGACCTTTACCAGGCGAATCGGGGCGACGTGCCCGGACCGGAGGTCCCCTCCTCGGGCGACGACCGGCTGGCCCACCGCTTCACGGCGGCGCTCGGGGCCCGCCACGCTGTTTCCCGACCGCCCGCGACCTTGGCCTCCGGCCGATCGTTCCATCCCAAGGTCAAGGCCCCCGCGGCCCGCCGCGTGGTCGGCGGCGGTTGCGGCTAGCTCGCGGCGCGGGGCCGGTGAACACACGGCCGAGAACGTGTTCCAAAGCCGTAACCGTTCACAGGCCGGGGACTGGCGCGTTTTTCGGGCCATTTCGCGCCGAATAATGCGTCTGCCCCCTGACCGGCCAAGGGGCACAGTCCCATTTTCGCGGACTTCGCCGCGAAAATCGGGACAGTCCCCGTGAACGGTTACTCAAAGCCAGCGTCTCCCCCGCGCGGAAGAGGGTCGGGAAGCGAGGCCGGCTCGAATCGCCGCCAGGCCCTTGGAGATCGACAACAAACGCCCCCGGCGTCCCATGCCGCGGAAAAATCGATTCCTCAGGATTCCGGCCAGGTGATGCGGAACTGTCCTTCGATCGCCTCGTCGAAGTCGTAAACGTTGTCGAAATCCTCGCGGCGGTCTTCCGGCGTCTTGCGCATGTGCCCGATGCCGATCAGGTTGAACACGATTTCGCCGAAGTCGCTGGTGCTCGTGATGCCCCAGGAATTGAGCACCGTCTTGGCCAACATGCCGTATTGGCGCAAGGCGTACTGCCTGGCCGCTTCACAAAGCTCCTGGCCGGTGACGTGGCGCTCGGGCTTGGATCGCGCCTCGGCGCCCTCGCCGACAGCCGCCTCGCTCAGCCGGGGCGTCCCCATCTTCAGCTCTTCCTGGGCGAAATTGAGGGCTTCCCAAACGAACTGATAGGCCTCGGGCCGGTACCGCCGGTCGCGGCGGAGCAAATCGTGAAAGGATCTCAAGGAATCGGTCATGGGGTTTCGGGATCGAGCGCCTCGCAAGGAGGGCGCACTTCGAGAACAGACACTTCCGCTAAGGGCACGAGCCGCCGGCGGCGGTCGTCGGTCTCGACGAGGAGTTGGCCGGCCAAGACCTCGTGCCCGACCACTCGGGCGGGCCCCTCGCGGATCTTCACGCGAGAACCCACCGGCGGCAACTCCCTCTGCATTTTCTCATACATCTCGTATTCGTAGCGCAGGCAGCACTTCAGCCGGCCGCACCGCCCGGAAATCTTCGTCGGATCGAGCGTCGCCTTTTGGAGCTTGGCCATTTTCATGGAAACCGGGGGCATCTCGATCAGGTGCGTGTTGCAACAGACCGGCTTGCCGCAATCGCCGTAGTCGGCCAGGAGCTTGGCCTCGTCGCGCACGCCGATCTGCCGCATCTCGATCCGCGTCTGAAACTCGCTGGCCAGAAGCTTGACCAGCTCGCGGAAATCGATCCGTCCCTCGGCGAGGTAATAGACGATGATCCGTTCTCCTCCGAACAGGTGCTCGACGTCGACCAGCCGCATGTCCAAGCCCAGCTTGGCGATCGAGCGCAGGCAAATCCGATACTCCATCCGTTCCTGTTCGTGGATGCGCGAGAGTTCCCGGGCGTCTTCAGGCGTCATCGCCCGAAGGATTTGCCCTTGAACGGAAGGAGGCCCCTCGGGTTGAGGCGGCCGCGCTTCGCATAAGACCTGGCCCGCCTCCAATCCCCGGTCGGTGCGAACGATGACCTTCGTGCCCCGTCGAAACTGTTGTTCCCCTGGAGGAGCGAACGTGCCCAGCAATCGCATCGCCCCAAAGCGCACGATATAATTTGGCATTCCTCGACACCGCGAAGGCGAATCCGGCATTCTCCCCCCAATATACCCCCCCGAGCCGCGAAGCGGAAGCGTGAACCGCGGAGGCTTCGGGTTTGCGAGGGGGGAAGACGCGGCAGGAGAAGTCCGCGGCGCTGGACCTCGACGCTGCCCGCGACCCCCCCGAGGCTTTCCAGCCCCACCCGACGCTCCGCCGGTCCCTTCTTGGTGACGGGGAGACGATCGCCAGAGAATCAGCGCAGGCAATCCGCCTCGATCTGATACAAGACCCCGCCTGAGGCCTCGTCCATGGGATCGCGGTACACGGTCAACTCGCCGCCTACGCCGATTTGGCGGGTGGTGAACTCCGTCTTCAGGTTGTTGATGAGTTTGACGCGGATGATTTGGGTGGGCCGGGGCTGGGGAGCGCAGAAGTTGCACGTGCCGGGATCGTCCACCAGCAGGAACTCCTTGATCCCCGTCCGTTGGCGTCCGGGATACATCCAACCCCAGATGAACACCTTCCGCTTGTCGAGCATCTCCGCTTCTTCGGAAACGCGTTGGTCGGGCCGGTTGGGATCGGGTTGCAAACTCTTGTAGGAGATCAACAGGTAGCCCTCGGGCACCTGGTGGAAGTAACCATAGGCGAGCCAGCCGTACCCGGCGACCCAGAAGAACGCCGACAGCGCGATCCCGGCGATCGCCCAATGCTCCCCCAGGCTTTCCAAAGGATTGCGCCGGATCCGCCGCAGCGCGATCCACCCCAACACGATCCCGATGACGGGCAAGAGGGCCAGCGACCAATCGAGGAAGGTCAACGCCGAAAGGCAGCCGAAAAGGACGCTGGTCACCGCCAGACCGCTGAGCGCCCGATAGGACGTCTCAACCGTCTGCTGCATTTGCACCGTATCGTCGCTGAGGATCGCGACCCGCTGGCTGGCAAACTCCGACGGCTTGGGCATGGCTGGCTACGGGGATGCAATCAGGGATTGGGCCACGTCGGTCCGATAGGCGACGACGGCGGGCAAATAGCCTACGGCCGTGGCCAACAGGATCAGGCCGGGGATCAAGATCAATTCGCTCAACTGGAACTGGGCGGGATTGATGGAAACGCCGGTCTGGTCGGCGATGATCGGCGCCAAGACGCCGGTCAGCCCGTGGCCCAGCACCAGGCCGGCGGCGCCCCCTCCGAGGGCCAAAAGGATCGACTCCAAGAGCACCACGACCATGATCGTCGTGCGCCGCGCCCCCAGGGCCCGAATGATGGCGATCTCGTGCCGCCGATCGCTCATCGAGTTGTAAATGCTCACCATGATCCCGATCCCCGCCACCACGACGATCATCACCGCCAGAATCAGCAACACCAACTGGACATTGCCGACAATGCCCCGAAGCAAATGGTCGATCTGCTCGACGGGGGCGACCGCTTGGACGTCCAATTGCTTGGACACCAGCTTGGGAAGCGCCACCCGCCGCGGCGGCGGGATCTTGGGATTCAGCACCACGAGCACGGCGGTCACCTCCTTGTGCTCGTCGTGGACCGCCTCGTGGCCGGGCTTGCCTTCGGCGTGCGGCTGGGGCTTCTCGCCTGGCTTGTCTTCAGCCTTGCCGGCCGTCGGATCACGCTTCTCGCCGCCCTCCTTGTCGTGGTCGTGGTCGGCGGACTGCGGCTTGGGCTTCGCCTCCGGCTTGGAATCCGCCTCGGCCTTCAGGGCCGGCAGGGACCGCTCGGCTTCTTCCGGCGATTTCGTGTGCATGTGGTAGAATCCTTCCATGTTCACGAAAATCCCGCGGTCGTTGGGCGTCCCCGTCGGCGCCAAAACGCCTACAATCTCGAACGGTTCGTGCTCCTCGCCGCGATCGGCCGCCGAGCCGTGGACGGGTTTGAACTTGTCGCCCACCTTCAGGCCGGTCTTCCGCGCCGCCGTGGCCCCGATCACGGCCTCACGCGGCGCGTCGTCGTGGAAATTGCGCCCCTCGGCGAACTCATACTTGCGACCGCCGAGGTACTCCAGGCGCGCGAACATGTCCGGCGTCGTCCCGATCACGCGGAACCCCTTGAAGTTGTCGCCCAGGCAGATCGGAACCGCGAATTGGATGTCGGCGGCGAATTGGCCGTTGACCAGCTCGTCGTAGGCGTCGTACGACATGTTGGCCGGGACGCGGCCCAGGTGATAGACGGCCGCCAAGACCAGTTCCAGCGGGCTTCCCTTGGCCCCGACGATCAGGTCGTATCCCTGCGCCCCCCGGCGGAACGACTGGTCGATCACCCCGTGGATCACGATCACCGCGACCACCAGGGCGACGCCCAAGGCCATGGAAAACGCCGTCAGCGCCGACGCCAACGCCCGTTGTTGAATGCTTCGCCAGGCTATCTTCCAAAGACTCATCGGCCCACTCGCACGAGGTTGATCTTCTCCAGGTATTCCACGCGATCGAACTGTTCGGCCACCTCCGGGGCGTGGGTGACCAGGATCAACGCCACCTTTTCCTCCTGGCAGGTCTCGCGCAGCAAATCGATGATCTGCTGCTGGTTGCCGACGTCGACGTTGGCCGTCGGCTCGTCGGCGAGGATCAGTTGCGGCCGGTTCGCCAAGGCCCGCGCCACCGCCACCCGCTGCTGTTCTCCCACCGAAAGCATCGGCGGCTTGTGCGTGAGCCGGTGTTCCAGCCCCACACGCCTCAAAAGCGCCTTGGCCCGCTCGCGGTCCGGACGCACCCGGCCGAACGTCATCCCCAACAGCACGTTCTCCAGCGCCGTGAAGCTGGGCAGCAAGTTGAACGTCTGATACACGTAGCCGATCCGCTCCGCGCGGAACTGATCGACCTCCGACTCGGCCATCAGGGCAATGTCCCAGCCGTCGATCTTCACGCGGCCGGAGGTCGGGCGGCTGATCCCCGCGATGATGTGCAACAGCGTGGTCTTGCCGCACCCGCTGCGCCCCACCAACACCACCTGGCAGCCCGCATCGAGACTAAACTCCGGAATATCCAGGATGGGCAGCTCGGTTCCATCCGGCTGGAAAAACGACTTCTTGACGTCGCGCAACTGCAACAGCATGGTAGGATGGGTCGCCGTGATAAATCAGTCCGTCTGTCCGCTTCCCGCCCCTCGATGCCAACGCCCGACTCCCGCTGGATGGTGCCGATTGATGCACTATTCGTGGAGTGTTGTGCTGTATCCACTGAGCGGGATTGTGCTGCATCCGATAAGCGGGATATTGTGTGTGTGCTTCACGTCGAGCCGCCTTGGGCGCGCGATGCCACACGAATACGCTACGCGGAGGATCAAGTCTCGGTTCAAGCGATCCCTGGATGCCAGACGGCTGCGCCGACCTCTACTCATTATTGTGGATATAAAATGTACCCATAAATGGTAGCAACCATTCACGGGCGCTGTCCCAGTTTTGCGGCGAGGTCCGCAAAATGGCGCCGAACCCTTTGGCTCGGCCCATGAACGGTTACAAATGGCAAATCAAACCCAAGAGCGATCGCCCAAATCATCATCTTCAAAGAAATCCCCCTTGTTTGGAATGGCAACGCGCGCCATTGGCAGTAACCGCAAGCCACGAACAGACAGGATATCGCCGTGAAAACGTACCGTGTCGGCATCGTCGGATTCGGCTTCATCGGCAAGGTCCATGCCTACGGCTACGCGGCCTTGCCGTTCTATTGCGATCCGGTTCCCCTGGCAGCCCGCATCACCCACGTCGTTGCCAGCCGCAAGGAAAACGCGGAAAAAGGCCGTCAGCTCGTCGGCGCCGACGTGGCGGCCACGGATTACCGCGAGGTGACCGAGAACCCGGCCATCGACATCGTCCATATCTGCACGCCGAACCACCTGCACAAAGACGCGATCTTGTCGGCCATGCGGGGCCAGAAGCACATCTATTGCGATAAACCGCTGACCGGCTCGCTGGCCGAGGCCGAGGAAATCCAGGCGGCCTTGAGACATTACCGCGGCGTTGCCCAAATGACGTTGCAGAATCGATTCTTCCCGGCCACGATTCGCGCCAAGGAGCTGGTGGCGTCCGGGGCGTTGGGCAAGCCCCTTCAGTTCAGGGCCTGCTATCTGCACGGCGGGAGCGCGGATCCCGAGGCGCCGCTGAAGTGGAAGCTTTCGGCGGCGGCGGGCGGGGGGGTGGTGGCGGACCTGGCTTCCCACGTGTTGGACCTGGTGGACTGGCTCCTTGGGCCCTTCCACCGCGTGTGCGCCTTGACCCACATCGCCTATCCGGATCGCCCCGCGCCCGACGATCCCGCCCGGCGTCTGAAGGTCGATGCCGAGGATTGCGTGGTCCTGCTCGCGGAGCTGGAGTCGGGCGCGGTGGGCACGATCGAGGCCACGAAAATCGCCACTGGCACGGAAGACGAGATCCGCCTCGAGATCCATGGGTCGCGCGGCGCTCTGCGTTTCAACGGCATGGATCCCCACCACCTGGAGTTTCACGACGCTATGGCGGCCGATCGCCCTCACGGGGGCATGCGCGGCTGGACCCGCATCGACGCCGGGCATCGCTACTCGGCCCCGGCGACCAGCTTTCCCAGCCCCAAGGCGGCCATTGGCTGGATCCGCAGCCACGTCGCCTGCCTGGCGAATTTCCTCGAAGCGGTGGCCCAAGGCCGGCCCGCCACGCCCGGCCTCGAACAGGGCATCGCCCTGGAACGCCTGATGGACTGTGTGCTGCGTTCCGCGGCCAGCGGTTGTTGGATCGATGTCCCACGTTGAAGGGGCGCGGCCATGCCATGGGATATCGACCGATTGGTCCGCGAGAGCTTTGTCGCCGGGGCCGAGCACCATCCGGTCCTGGGCTCGACGAACGATCGGGCGAAACAGCTCGCCGCCGAGCCAGGTTGGCCGCTGCCCTATCTGGTCGTGGCGGATCGGCAGACCGCAGGCCGCGGCCGGGGCCGCAACCGTTGGTGGACCGGCTCCGGCAGCCTGGCGATGAGCCTCCTTGTGGATGGCCGATCCTGGCCCGACCATCCCAACCCCGGCCCGCTGGTTGCCCTCGCGGCGGCGGTGGCCGCGGCCCAGGTGGTTGCACCCCTGGCCCCGGCCGTTCGCGTTGGCATCCATTGGCCCAACGATGTTTTTGTCGAAGGCAAGAAGCTTGCCGGCGTGTTGGTCGAGGCCCCGCCCGGACAACGCTACGTGGTCGGCGTCGGCCTGAATTTGAATAACACGCTGGCCGAGGCCCCCCTGGAACTTCAGTCCACGGCCGTCACCCTTCGGGAACTCACCGGCAAGGAGCACGATCCCACCGAGTTCGTCCTCGGCTACCTGAAACGCCTTGCCGCCCTGCTGGACGACGTTGCCAACCAGCCGTACTGCATCAGCCAAGCCGCCGCCGAAATGTGCCTCCAACGCGGCGCCTCGCTGCTCGTGGAAACCGGCGGCCAGACCGTCCGCGGCGTCTGCCAAGGCATCGCCACCGACGGCGCGCTGCTGCTGGCAACCCCCCAAGGATTGCGCCGCATCGCCAGCGGCGTTGTCTTGCGAGACGGTCGCTCGGAGGATAGTTGAACGCCCGGCTGCCCTCCCTCCGCGGTTCGTGAGCTTTCCGGACCCATAGGGAGGCAGATAGCCCGAAGTGGGAGACCTTGGGTCCGTTGTCCTGCCTTGCGAGGGGGTAAGGGAAAATCGGGGTGGGGCTTCTTCAGACGCTCAGGAATGTTAGAATAAGGCTTCCTGAGATGCGTCTCGGTTCGGCGGTCGGCGTATTGGCGAACCCGTCCGACCCAAGGATTGGGGTTAATGCCCCCCTGGCGCTCTTGAGGACGGGAACTGGGGCCGAAGGCCCCCCAAAAAACCCCGCACCCCTAGCTCAATTGGATAGAGCATCGGTCTACGGAACCGAAGGTTACAGGTTCGAGTCCTGTGGGGTGCGCTTCGAAGCCGCTCGTTGTAACCCCCCACGCCGCAAGGCCTAACCCCTTGCGGCGTCATCTTTTGTGGTAACCGATCACGGGAACGGTCCCGATTTTCGTGGCGCGGTCCGCGAAAAGGAGACGCTGCCCCGGGCCGGTCAGCGCAACGGCCCGTGTTTCGGCGCGAAACCGCCGAAAACATGAGCCAGTCCCCGGCGTGGCAACGGTTAGCTTTTCTGGCCACAACTTGGCCCCGCTGCCAGGGCCAGCGTCAGTCCGTACTCACTCGCCCACACGCTCACCGCGTGCAACGCCCCCAGACCCTTCCCACGGTCATGGCTCCGCCGAAGCGTCTTGCCGTCCACGGCCAGCGTCGGTCGCTCCACGCCCGTCGCTTC
>Ga0073932_1000338_pt1 | contig 120321 bp, 80 predicted proteins | sample DewCreD2012metaG_FD_76967 | JGI IMG/M metagenome (GOLD analysis project Ga0073932, IMG submission 76967) | Hot spring sediment bacterial and archeal communities from British Columbia, Canada, to study Microbial Dark Matter (Phase II) - Dewar... ...
CCGTTCTTGACCTGACCATAACAATCTGGCTAGGTATCACGGTCGCGAACCACCTGTCAAGCGAAATCCGCAGGCCGGCCGCAACTCCGCGTCAGATCAAGGCCGGTTTGTCAGCAGCCTCCCCGCGTGCCGCCGCAGGAACGCGGAACGACGGCTGGAGACCGCCACCCCCGCCGCGCTATACTCCCCCACGGCCCGGGTGGCGGAACCGGCAGACGCCGGGGGCTTAAACCCCCCTGACCCGACCGGGTCGTGCGGGTTCGACTCCCGCCCCGGGCACCCCCGAAACCAGCACCCCCCCGCTTGCCTCCACCCGCCGCCTCGGCTACTCGTATTTCGTCGGCCGACGCTCGCACACCGCCGGCCGCACATCGCACCCGGCGCGGAGGAACCATGCACCACTCGACCCCGCTCCCCCTTCCCCTTCCAAAGTGCCTCCTCACCGTCGGCGGCTTGGGAATCCTCCTCCTCGCCGGCGCCGCCTGCCGGCGCCCGGCCGCGGAACCGTCCGCCCGCGACACCGCCGGTCCACCTCCCGCAACGGTCGGGGCGGACGCCGCCGGCCCCCCCGTTCGCACGGAGCCTCCGCCGCCCCCCGAAGGCCCGCTGGTCCCGCCCGCCGGCCCGCCCGAATCGGCCGGCATCCCACCGCTCGGCGGCGCCGGCGCGCCGTCGGGCTTCGAGCAGTTCCACACCGGCGGGACGCCGGCCTACCGCGCCGCCGGAACGCCGCCGCCGCTGCCGATCCCCGACTCGATGCTGCGCGCCGACCCGGTCGTCGCCGCCGGACGACTCGCCGCCGACGGCCTCGACGACACCGCCCTCGACCGCCTCGCCCAACTCGGATTCGTCGTCCTCGCCGCCCCCCGCACCATCGCCCGCGAGGACTACGGCGAAGCCTACGAGGCGCTGCGCGGCGCCGAGGTGCCGATCTTCGTCTCCGCCGATACGGCGCTGCACCTGTACCACCTGCTGTTCGACGCGCTGCTCCAGCGCATCGAAACCGAACACCTCGCCGGCCTCCTCGGCCGCCTGCTCGACGCGCTCCGCGAACGGGCCCGCAGCGCCGCCGACGACCCGGGCTTCCTCGGCGAGGCCGCCCTGGCCAATCTCGCCTTCCTCGACACCGCCCGCCGCCTCCTCGACCCGCAGTCCGCCGTCGATGACCGCGTCCGGCCGACGGTGGACGCCGAAATCGCCCTCGTCGCCGGCCGCGCCGGCACCGCCCCGAGCCCGGTGTTCGGCTACGACGAGGACTACACCCAGTACGTCGTCCGCGGCCACTACACCCGCTCCGCGACGCTCGAACGCTACTTCCGCACGATGATGTGGCTGGGCCGGATGGCCTTCCTCGCCCGCGCCCGCGAAGACCCCGAACCGTCCGGGACGATTCCGCTCGAACTCGCCCGCCGCCTCGCCGTCCAGTCCCTGCAACTCGTGGAGTGGCTGCGCGAGGCGCAGGTCGACGGCACCGCGGCACAGCACGCCTGGTCCCGCATCTACCGCGTCACCGCCTTCTTCGCCGGCTTCGCCGACGACCTCACGCCGCTGGAAATCTCCCTCGCCGCCGAACGCGCCCTCGAGGAACTCTGGACCGTCCGGATGCTCGACGGCCCCGAGACGATCGACCGGCTGCGCCTGCGGATCGCCGCCGTCCGCACCCCCCGCCTGCTCACCGGCACCGGTCGCAGCGCCGTCCAGACCTCGCCCGAAACGCTCACCGACCGCGACCGCCGGCTCGTCGCCGGCGCCGGCCTGCGCCTGTTCGGCCAGCGCTACACCCCCGACGCCGAACTGATGTCGCGCCTGACGTTCCCCACCGTCGGTCGCCACACCGGAACCGGCAAACCCTTCACCCTCGTGCCGGGCCCCGACGGCGGCGTCCGCGGCTTCGCCCGCGGCCTCGACGTCTTCGCCCGCCTCGGCGCCCCCACCGCCCGCGCGATCCTCCGCGAACTCGGCGACGACGCGTACGAAGGCTACGACGCGGCGTTCGACGCCGCCGCCGAGATCGTTCCCCCGCCCGGCGACTCCGCCTGGCACGCCAACCTGTACTGGGCCTGGCTCGAAGTGCTGCGCGAACTCGCAGCCCCCACCGTCCCCCCCACCCAACCGTTCCAGACCACCCCCGCCTGGTCCGGCCGCCTCCTCGCCTCCGCGCTCGCCTCCTGGGCCGTCCTACGGCACGACACGATCCTCTACGTCAAGCAACCCTACGCCCCCAAAGGCCTCGCCTCCGGACGCCCCGCCGGCCTGGTCGAGCCGTACCCCGAAGTGTTCGCGCGACTCGCCGCCCTGACCCGCATGACCCGCCGCGCCCTCGGCGACCTCAAGCTCGTCGCCGGCAACTCCGAGGCGTCCGCGGTGCTGGACGAGTTCGAACGGGCCTTCGCCCGGCTGGCGGCGATCGCCGTCGCCGAGGTCGAAAACCGGCCGCTCGACGACGCCCAACGCGCGGAACTGGCCGGCTTCCCCGAACTCTGCCAGGACCTGCTGGACCGCGTCGCCGCCCTCTTCCCCGCCGGCCGCGCCGGCGTTCCCGCCGCCGACCTGCGCCCGACGCTCGTCGCCGACGTGATGACCAACGCGGAAACCGGCGAGGTGTTGGAAGAGGCGAGCGGGCCGCTGGACCTGCTGCTCGTCGTGGCCCGCAACCCCGGCTCCGAAGATCTGTTCGTCGCCGGCGGTCCCGTCGCCTCCTACTTCGAGTTCCGCCGGCCGATCGCGGAACGCCTCACCGACGCGACATGGCGCGCCCTGCTCGCCTCCCCCGCGGCCCCGCCGCCTCCGCCCTGGACCTGCGCCTGGCGCGTCCCGTGCGCCACCCCGCCCGAATCACCCTGATGCTGGGGACCGTCGAGGTCGGCGCCCGACCGTCCCGCCCGACTCCGCCCCGCGGAAGATCACCCGCCGGCTCGAACGCGTCGTTGCGCTCGAAAGCCTATCGACACCGCTGCAGCGCCGACTCCGACATCCCCGAAGGCGTGCACGCGCCCATGGCGGCGTTCCACAGACAGGTCACCAGAATCTCGGAAGCCCCGCACCCCGGCACGGTACACCCGCCGGACCGCTGCCATCCCGACCTCGCGGCGCACTCCGCGGGGGTCCCCGGCGCGGCGAGGCTGCACGTCTCGCAGTTCGGGTACTCCTGCTCCACGATCCCGTCGCAGTTCCAGTCCCACGACGAGGTTCCAGCGGGACCGCAGGTGTAGGAGTCGGGCCGGAAAACCCGCACTCCCGGGTGGACCTGGCTGTTGGAGTCGCAACAGTCGCCCGCTGCCGGCACGTACCCGGCCGGCTGCACGTTCGCGCAGGTCGTCACGGTGTCGTTCCCGTGTCCGTCGCCGTCGCCGTCCCGGTACCACACCGGCAGCCTTCCGGTCGCGACGCACACCCCGGCCACGCAACGGTCGCCCGTCGTGCAGGGATCCCCGTCGTCGCACGGATCGTCGACGTTCATGACGCCGCAGATCCGCCCGGTCCCCCCCACGACGCAGACCGCGGCCTGGCAGACCGGCGCCCGCGGACACACCTCCGGACTCTCGCAACTGAATCGGCAGGTGGTCGTGCAACCGTCTTCGTTGTTGGCGTTGCCGTCGTCGCACTGCTCCGGGGCTTCGCGGATGCCGTTGCCGCAGCGGGGGCCCGCATCGGTCGAGACATCCGACACATCGGTCGCCACCTCGGCCGGCCCGTCGGCCGGCGCGTCCGGTACCACCACGTCCATCGCGGCGTCGAACGCGACATCGATCACCTCGTCCGGAACATCCGGAACGAATCCGTCCGGCACGCCGGTGTCCGCGTCGGCGCCCGGGACGTCGCCGAGGCCGTCGCCCGTCCCGTCCGTCGTCCCGTCGTCCTCGCTCGTCGTCGCCACCGAACCGCAGGCCAGCGACCCGCCGGCGACCAGCCCGCACACGATGTACATGCACCGGAAGCTGCTCCTCGCCCTCATCGTCGTCCCTCCACGGTTGGCCTCGTCACGCAGGAAAGAATAGCACGGCGCCCGGCGCCCGGTCACCCCGCCGGTCCGCCCGGGGCCTGCCCGCGAGCCGTGAGGGAAACCCCGCGCGACCCTACGCCCCGCGCAGCCGGCCGAGGAAGGAGACGCCGTGACCGGTGCCCGGCACCCCGAAGAACTCCGCCACCGTCGCCCCCACGTCGGCGAAACTGTCGCGCGTGCCGAGGTCGCCGCCGGGACCGCCGCCGGCCACCAGCCCCACCACCGGCACGTACTCCCGCGTGTGGTCCGTCCCCGGCGTCGTCGGGTCGCAACCGTGGTCGGCCGTGATCAGCAGCAGGTCGCCGGGCCGCAACACCCCGAGCAGCATGCCGAGATGCCCGTCGAACGCCTCCAGCGCCCGGGCGTAGCCCGCCGCGTCGTTGCGGTGCCCGTACGTCATGTCGAAATCGACCAGGTTCACGAACACCAGCCCCCGCCCGACCGCCCGCGCCAACTCGATCACCCGCCGGCAACCGTCGTCGTTGCCCTCGGTGTGGATCGATTCCGTCACCCCACGCCCGGCGAAGATGTCGTGGATCTTCCCCACGCCGACCACCGGCCAGCCCGCCCCGGCCAGCGCCTCCAGCACCGTGGGACGGGGCGGCGGCAGCGCGTAGTCGCGCCGGTCGTAGGTCCGCCGGAACGACCCCGGCTCCCCCTCGAACGGCCGCGCGATCACCCGCCCGACATGGAACGGGTCGAGGATCTCCCGCGCGATTGCACAGCCCCGGTACAGCTCCGAAAGCGGCACGACGCCCGTGTGCGCCGCGACCTGGAACACCGAGTCGGCGCTGGTGTAGAGAATCCACTTCCCGGTCGCCAGATGTTCGGCTCCCAGTTCCTCGAGAATCTGGGTCCCGGAGGCGGCCTTGTTGCCCAGCACCCCCCGCCCCGTCCGTCGCACGAACGGCTCCACGATCTCCGGCGGAAAACCGTCCGGAAAGGTCGGGAACGGACGATCGTTCGGCACCCCCGCCAGTTCCCAGTGGCCGGTCGTCGTGTCCTTCGCCGGACTCCGCTCCGCCATCCGCCCCGTCCACGCCGCCGGCACCGCCGCCGGCGGCACCCCGCGGATCCGATGCGCGTTGCCCAGCCCCAGCCGCTCGAGCTGCGGCAGCCGCAGCCCGCCCACCGCCTCGGCCACGTGCCCCAGCGTGTCGGCCCCCGCGTCGCCGAACGCCGCGGCGTCGGGCAGGGCGCCCGCCCCGACCGAATCCAGCACGATCCAGAACGCTCGCCGCTCGCTCATCGCTGCCTCGCCCGCCCGCTTCCTCGACGAGGGACGAACCCGCGCCGTCTCCCCACCGGCCGCCCCCGCACCCCCCCCCGCCTCAGCGGTGCCGGAGCGACGCGCGGATCAGGTCCAGGTTCATCCGGGCGATGAAATCCATCGAAATCTCCTTCGGACACGCCGCCTCGCACTCGCCGTGGTTCGTGCACGAGCCGAAACCGGCCTGCTCCATCGCCGACACCATCGTCCGCACCCGCTCGAACCGCTCCGGCTGACCCTGCGGCAGCAGCCCCAGATGGGCCAGCTTGGCCGAGGTGAACAGCATCGCGGAGGCGTTGGGACAGGCGGCCACGCACGCCCCGCACCCGATGCAGGCCGCCGCGTCCATCGCCCGCTCCGCGTTCTCCTTCGGCACCGGAATCGCGTTCGCCTCCGGCGCCGCCCCCGTCCGGATCGAGATGTACCCGCCCGCCGTGACGATCGCGTCGAACGCGCTCCGGTCGACCACCAGGTCCCGGATCACCGGAAACGCCTTGGCCCGGAACGGCTCGATGTAGATCGTCGCCCCGTCCCGGAACGAACGCATGTGCAACTGGCACAACGTCGTCCCCCGCTCGTGCCCGTGCGCATGGCCGTTGACCACCGCGCCGCACATCCCACAGATCCCCTCGCGACAGTCGTGGTCGAAGGCGATCGGCTCCTCGTTCTTCGCGATCAACCGCTCGTTGACGATGTCCAGCATCTCCAGGAACGACGTGTCGGAACTGATGTCCGCCGCGGGATAGGTCACCAGCCGCCCGGGCGCCTCCGGCCCCGCCTGCCGCCAGACCTTGAGCGTGAAGTTCATGGCTCGCCTCTCCTCCGCCCTACTTGTAGCTGCGCTGCGCCGGCTTCACGTGGTCGAAGCGCAGCGGCTCCTTGTGCAGCTCCGGCACCGCCCCGTCCCCCCGGAACTCCCAGGCCGCCACGTACGCAAACCGCTCGTCGTCCCGCTTCGCCTCGCCGTCCTCCGTCTGGTGCTCCTCGCGGAAGTGGCCGCCGCACGACTCCTCGCGGTGCAGCGCGTCCCGCACCAGCAGCTCGGCGAACTCCAGGAAGTCCGCCACCCGCACCGCCTTCTCCAGCGTCTGGTTCAACGCGTCGTCCGCGCCCGGCACCCGCAGGTTGCGCCAGAACTCGTCCCGGATCTTCGGGATCTCCTCCAGCGCCCGCCGCAACCCCGCCTCGTTCCGCCCCATCCCGCAGTGGTTCCAGACCAGCTTGCCGAGCTGCTTGTGGAACGAGTCCGGCGAACGCTCGCCCCGGATCCCCAGCAGCTTCGCGATCCGCCCCCGCGCCTGCTCCTCCACCGCCGCGAACTCGGCATGCTCCGCGTCGACCTTGCTCTTGCCCGCCGTCGCCAGATAGTCGCCGATCGTGTACGGCAACACGAAGTACCCGTCCGCCAGCCCCTGCATCAATGCGCTCGCCCCCAGCCGGTTGGCCCCGTGGTCCGAAAAATTCGCCTCGCCGATCACGAACAGCCCCGGCAGGTTCGACATCAGGTTGTAATCGACCCACAACCCCCCCATCGTGTAGTGGCTCGCCGGGTAGATCCGCATCGGCTCCACGTACGGGTCCTCGGCCGTGATCTTCTTGTACATGTGGAACAGGTTGCCGTACCGCTCCTCGATCACCGGCCGCCCGAGACGCTGGAGCGCGTCGGCGAAGTCGAGGTACACCCCGAGGCCGCCCGGACCGACCCCGCGCCCCTCGTCGCAGACCGCCTTGGCCGCCCGCGAGGCCACGTCCCGCGGCACCAGGTTCCCGAACGCCGGATACCGCCGCTCCAGGAAGTAATCCCGCTCCGCCTCCGGAATCCGGCTCGCCGGCCGCGCGTCGCCCTTCTGCTTCGGCACCCAGATCCGGCCGTCGTTGCGCAACGACTCGCTCATCAACGTCAGCTTCGACTGGTGGTCCCCCGTCACCGGAATGCACGTCGGATGGATCTGCGTGAAACACGGGTTGGCGAAGAACGCCCCGCGCCGGTGCGCCCGCCAGATCGCCGTCACGTTGCACCCCTTGGCGTTGGTCGACAGGTAGAACACGTTGCCGTAGCCGCCCGTCCCCAACACCACCGCGTCCCCCGCGTGCCGCTCGATCTTCCCCGTGATCAGGTCGCGCGTCACGATCCCTCGCGCCCGCCCCTCCACCACCACCAGGTCCAGCATCTCGCAACGCTTGTGCAGGCGGACCTGGCCCGCCGCCACCTGCCGCATCAGCGCGGAATACGCCCCCAACAGCAGCTGCTGGCCCGTCTGCCCCCGCGCATAGAACGTCCGCGAAACCTGCGCCCCCCCGAACGAACGGTTCTCCAGCGTGCCGCCGTACTCCCGCGCGAACGGCACCCCCTGCGCCACGCATTGGTCGATGATCGCATTCGAAACCTGCGCCAGCCGGTAGACGTTCGCCTCGCGCGCCCGGTAGTCGCCCCCCTTCACCGTGTCGTGGAACAGCCGCCAGATCGAGTCGCCGTCGTTCGGGTAGTTCTTCGCCGCGTTGATCCCGCCCTGCGCCGCGATCGAATGCGCCCGCCGCGGACTGTCCTGGAAGAAGAAGCAATCGACCGCGTACCCCAACTCCGCCAGACTCGCCGCCGCCGACGCCCCCGCCAGCCCGGACCCGACCACCAGGATCCGGTACTTCCGCTTGTTCGCCGGGTTGATCAACTTCAGCCGGAACCGGTGCTGGTCCCACTTCTGCTCGATCGGCCCCTCCGGCACCTTGCCATCCAGCGTCATCGCCACACCCTCCGCTACACCGGACGAACCCACCCGGCCAACACCCCCACCGGCACCGCCGCCATCCCGCAACCCACCAGCAGCGCGAACGCCGCCGCCAGGAACCGCCGCCACCGGTTGTACCGCGGATGCGCCGCGCCCACCGTCTGCAACATGCTCCACACCCCGTGGTACAGGTGCAGCCCCACCATCCCCACCGCCAGCAGGTACACCGCCGAGGTCCACGGCACCTGGAACCCGTAGACCACGTTGTTGTACACGTCCGCCCCGTCGAAATGCGGCGCCGACGGGTGCAACTGCCCCGTCGTGAAATGCAGCAGGTGGTAGACCACGAACAACCCGATGATCGGACCACCCCACCGCATCGTCCGCGCCGCGTACGTCGTCTCCCGATACCGCCGCACCGCATACCCCTCCGGCCGCGCCGCCCAGCTCTGCAGCGTCACCTGCGTCGCCGCCACGATGTGCAGCACCGCCGAGATCAACAACAGGCCGCGGAACGCCCAGAGAAACGCTCCCGTCCCCTTGAGAAACCGCGCATACGCGTTGAGCTTCTCCGGCCCGAGGAAAACCTGCAGGTTGCCGAGCATGTGCACCGTGACGAAGCCGAAGACGATGAAGCCCGTGACGGCCATCACCACCTTCTTGCCCACCGAGGTGCCGTAGAAGGTCATCACCTTCGTCGCCATGACGCCCCTTTCCTTCGACCCGCCGGCCGGCCTCGACCGCGTGCCGGGACACGCCCCCCCGGGTCCGATCGCCGCGGCCTATACTCCCGTCCCCCGGCGATGTCCACCGCCCGGAATCCCCCGCCCGCACGACCGCGGGCACTCCCGCTTCAGGACACCCCCGCCAGCCGCCGCTCGATCGAATCCACCAGCTTCGCCGCCTCGTCGACCTGGATCGCCACCATCCGCTGCGCGTCCTGCACCCGCCGCCGGTAGAACCCCGCGTCCCCCGCCGCCCCGCCCTCGCCGGCCTTCGTCGCGTCGACCTCCAGCGCCGCGATCCGGCCGCGGAACTGGCCGAGCTGGAACCGGACCTCCTCCAACTCGACGTTCTTCGCCGCCAGGTCCCGCTCGATCGATTCCCGCTCCGCCACCGCCTCCCGCCAGCGCCGCGCCGCCTTGCCCGCCGTCTCGAACGCGATCGCCGTCCCCACCCCCCCCGGATCGTCCCGCTGCAACCGCGCGAGCTGCGCGCGCGCCTGCGCGAACTCCCCCTCCGCCTCCTGGGACTCCGCGTGGGCCCGCGCCAGCGCCGTCCGCAACCCCTCGATCTCGCGCCGCGCCCGCGCCTCGTCCTGCGCCAACTCCCCGACGGCCCGGCGGAGCCGGTCGAGCGTCCCGCGGCCGTGCTCCAGGAACTCCCGAAGCTCGCGGTCCGCCCGCTCCAGGTCCCCCTGTACCCGGCGCAACGCCTCGATCGAAGCCTCGAGCCGCTCCAGATCCCGGCCGATCCGCGCGTCCCGCCGCGGCCCCGCCTTCTCCCAGCGCGCCCGCGCCTCCGCCAGCCGACATGCCAACTTGTCGGCCGTGTCCGCGGGAAACCGCAACACGTCGCCGGCCGCCGTCCGGATCGTCGACGCCTGGCCCGCCTGCCGCTTCGACGCCAACCGCCGCTCGCACGCCGCCAGCGCCTCGTCGAACTCCCGCGCCGAGGCGAACCGCTCCTCGGGTTCCTTCCGTAGCAGCCTCAACACCAGCTCGTCGACCTCCGCCGGCACATCCGGCCGCACCTGGCTCGGCGGCTTCGGCAGCTCGTGCAGATGCTGGTAGATCAACCGCGCCGTCGAACCGGTGAACGGCAGCCGGCCCGTCATCATCTCGTAGAACACCACCCCCAGCGCATAGAGGTCCGAACGCGCCGTCACCTCCGCCCCCGTCGCCTGCTCCGGCGACAGGTACTCCGGCGTGCCGAACACCTGCCCCGCCGTCGTCAACCGCTTGTCCCCCAGGATCTGCGCCAGCCCGAAGTCCAGCAGCTTCACCCCCTCCCCGCCGTCCTGCCGCCGCACCAGGAAGATGTTCTCCGGCTTGATGTCCCGATGCAGGATCCCCAGCTCGTGCGCCCGCTGCAGACCCAGACACACCGGATGCAGGATCTCCACCGCCCGGCTCAACGTCACCGGCCCCCGCGTCACCACCTCCGCCAGACTCTCCCCCTCCAGATACTCCATCACCAGGTACACCAGCCCGTCCTCGGTCTCCCCGAAGTCCGTGACGTCGATCACGTTCTCGTGGTGGATCCGGTTCGCCGCCCGCGCCTCCCGCAGGAACCGCTCCTTGTGGATCGGGTCCTCCGACAACATCCGCGACAACACCTTCACCGCCACCGTCCGCTCGAGCTGCTCCTGGCGCGCCTTGTAGATCGAGGCCATCCCCCCCTCCGCCACCCGCGCCTGGACCCGATACCGCCCCCCGATCACCCGGCCGATCAGCCCATCGACCTGCTCCACCAACGTCGTGCCGTCGATCGGACAACGCTCGACCGCCCCGAGAAACTGGGAGCTGCACTGTGGACAAACCCGCATCGCTCGGCCGACCCCAACTTCCGACCCCGCAGCATAGGTGGACCGTACGCGCGTTGTAAAGGATCGGACCCGGGCGCTTTACATCCTCGGCCCCTGGTGCAAGATCCCCGATCGCTGTCCCTCCGCGGGACAAGGAGGAGTCCGATGAACCACCATCGCACCGCATCCCGCCGCTCGCCGTCGGTCGGCCTCCACGGGCTGCCCGCCCTGATCCTCGCCCTGCTCGCCGCCACCGCCTGCGGCAAGAAGGAGTCCGGCGACCGGGGCGCCGCCCCCGCCGCCGAGGCGGCTCCGCTGCCGCCGCCTCCCGAAACCCAGGATCGGCGGACGACCGCCGAGGCGCCGGCCGCCCCCGCCGCCGGCGGCGCCACCGCGACCCCAACGACCCTGCCGCCCGAATCCGCCGCCGGCGGCGCCGCCCTCTGGGTCACCGCCCCGAACCTCGCCCGCTCCGTCGAACGCCTCGCCGCACTCCTCGAACGCCTCCGCGCCGCCGGCGGTGACCTCGCCGCCCTGCTCCCCCCGCCCGGCGACCTGCGCTCCCAGGCCGAACGGATGCTCCGCGGCGCCCTCTTCGGCCAACTCCTCGGCCTCGCCGACCCCTCCGTCGTCGATTTCTCGCAGCCGGTCCGGCTGCGCCTGTCCTTCCCCTCCACCGGTGGCCCGAGCGTCGTGGTCTCCCTCGGCACCACTCGCCCCCTCGAACCGATGCGCACCGGCTCCCTGTCCGGCCTCACCGCGCCCGACGGACGCTACCTGATCGGCCTGGGCGTCGAACCCGACACCGCCGCCCCCTGGCCCGCCGAAGAACCGGCCGCCGCCGCCGAAGACCTCTCCGCCGCCGTGCAGGCCCGCACCGCGCTCCCCGCCCTCGTCCGCGCCCTCGGCGAACTCCAGAACACCGCCGCCCGCCTCGGCGGCGCCGAACCCCTCCCTCCCTGGCTCGGCGACTTCATGCTCCAGGCCGTCCGCTTCGCCGTCGAAACCGTCGGCCTCGACCGGATGACCGCCGGCCTGTCCCTCCCCGCCGCCGACGCCGACCCCCCCCTGCGCCTCCGACTCGGCCTGCGCACCGACCCCGCCGGCCCGCTCGGCGCCGCCCTGACCGCCCTCGGCGAAAACCCCCCGCCCTTCGCCTTCCTCGAAACGCTCGACGCCGGCGCCGAGATGTGGCTCGCCGTCCGCATGAACCCCGAAGCAGCCCGCCGCTACATGAAACTCCTGGCCGGGCCGATGGAACGCTTCGTCGGCGAGGCGCTTGCCGAGGAATGGCGCGCCGGAACGCTCGAGATCCTCCGCGCCATGACCGAAGTCTACGACACCTTCGACGGCCGCATGGCGATCGCCTCCCGCACCCGACCGGACGGCCGCGGCGCCTTCTCGATCGTCCTCGGCCGCACCGGCGACCCGGCCGCCATCCGCGCCGCCCTGCGCCGCGGATTCGCCGCCGCCGCCTCGCTCCTTCAGGCCGTCTCCGACAAGTACTCGTTCGGCGCCACCATCACCTGGACCCAGGCCGCCGCCCGGTCCGGCAGCGCCGAGGTCGACCGCCTCACCGTCGTCGTCCCCCGCGCCAGCGTCGGTCCCGCCGTCGCCGCCGCCCTCCAGCCCGGCACCGCCGACCTGCGCTGGGAAATCTCCGTCGCCGTCGCCTCCCCCGCGGCCGTGCTGACCAGCGAAACCGACCCGGCAACCCTCCAGCGGATCCTCGCCGGCCGCGGCCAGGGCGGCGGCGCCGCCTCCGGCTCCCCCCTCGCCCCCCGCCTCGCCGCCCCCGAACCCGGCCTCGTCGAACTCGGTTGGCTCGACTTCTCCGCCAGCTTCCGCAACAACCCGGCCCTCGCCTGCCCGGCCGGCACCACCTTCCCCACCCTCCCGATCCACATCGCGGCGTCGTTCGTCCCCGCCGGCTTCGACATGCGCTTCGACATCCTCCCCGACAGCCTCGGCCAGGTCGGAGCGTTCGCCAAGGCGATCCAGGCCTGCACCCCCCAACCCCCCTCCGCACCGACACCCTGACGCCCCGCCGCCCCCGCCCCCCGCCTTGCCCCTCCGACCGTTCCGTGCAAACCTGACCCCCGGACGCACGCGCGACGCGGCGAGACCGCCCCGCGCGGGGAGGGATCCATGACGCGAACCATCACTCGGCCGCTCCTGCTCGCCGCCGGCCTCGCCCTCGCCTCCGCCGCCTGCGGCGACGACGACTCGCCCCACGACGCCGCCGACGACGCCGGCACGGACGACGTCGCGACCCCCGACGACACCACCCCGGACGCCGACGCCGACGCCGACGGCGCCGACGACGCCGCGACCCCCGACGACACCGCCCCGGAGGCCGACGCCGACGCCGACGGCGCCGACGACGGCGCCGACGCCTCCACCGCCACCTGCGACCACCCGGTCCCCCTCGCCTGCGGCGACCGGCGCACCGCCGAAACCACCGCCGCCGGCGCCTCGTCCCTCGACCGCTACTCCTGCACCTCCTACCCCGAAACCGGCCGCGAAGTCGTCTACTCCCTGGTCGGCACCACCCTCAACCGCGTCACGATCTCCATGACCCCCTCCGGCGCCCAGGACCTCGACCTGTTCCTCCTCCCCGCCGCCTGCGAACCCGCCGCCTGCCTCGCTGCCAGCACCTCCACCGGCGCCGAGTCGCTCACCTTCTCCGCCGAGGCAGGCACCGAATACCGGGTCGTCGTCGACGGCTTCGAAGGCGCCGAGGGGGGCTACTCGATCGCCGTGGCCTGCGCCGCCGGTGAACTGTGCGACAACGGCACGGACGACAACGGTAACGGCCTCGCCGACTGCCTCGATTCCCAGTGCTGGACCGCCACGGCCTGCACCGAACGCTGCGCCGGCGGCCACGACGAGGACCGCGACGGGCTGCTCGATTGCCGCGACGCCGCCGATTGCGCCGCCGACCCCGCCTGCGCCGAACGGACCTGCGCCGACGCCGCCGACAACGACGCCGACGGCGCCACCGACTGCGACGACTGGGACTGCATCGCCAGCCCCGACTGCCCCGCCGGACCCGGAACCGTGGGCGACCCCTGCACCTCCCACGCCGACTGCGCCGACCGCGCCTGCCTCCTCGAAACCGAGTGGGGCTGGCCCGGCGGATACTGCACCCGCTGGTCCCCCGATGACGAAACCTGCGGCAGCTGCCCCCCCGACAGTACCTGCCACGACGTCAGCGGCTCGGGCCGCGGCCCCTTCCTCTGTCTCCGCCGCTGCCCCTCCGGCACCGAGTGCCGCGCCGAGACCCAGGTCTGTCACTCCGCCGGCGTCTGCGTCGGCACCTGCACCGACGATGCCCAGTGCACCGCCACCGGCCACTGCGAAACCGGTCTGTGCCGCACCCCCCCCGAAGACTGCGAAACCCCCGGCGACGAGGACAGCGACACCCGCGCCGACTGCGCCGACCCCGCCTGCGCCTTCTTCTCCCCCTGCACCCCCGCCCCCCGGACCCTCGAAGGCGCCGCCACTTGCCCCGCCGCCTCCCCGCTCGCCCTGCCCCCCGGCGAACGCGGCACCATCCTCGTCGCCGGCTCCCTCGACGCCGCCGACGGCGACGACCGCCTGCCGGATTGCGGCTACCGCGACTCCGCCGATGTCTTCTACCGCTTCGAACTGACCCGCACCACCCGCGTCTCCCTCTTCGCCCTCTCCCTCTCCCCGACGCTGCCCGCCCCGATCCTCGCCCTCGCCTACGCCTGCGACGAACCGGACTTCCAGTGCGCCGCCCAGCCGACCACCACCCGCCTCGAACTGACCCTCGGCCCCGGAACCTACTACCTCACCGTCGACGCCTACGACGGCGGAACCGGCAACTACCAGCTCGGCCTCCTCCTGGCCGACCCTTGATCCCCCCTCCTCCCGTGGTCGTGGTCGTCGTCGTGGTCGTGGTCGTCGTCGCGGTCGCGGTCGTCGTCGCGGTCGTGGTCGTCGTCGTGGTCGTGGTCGTCGTCGCGGTCGCGGTCGTGGTCTTGGTCGTCGTGGCCCCCGCGCTACGACGCTCCCCACGCCGTCTCTACCCGATTGCGCCCGCGCTCCTTGGCCCGGTACAACGCCTCGTCGGCCTCCCGCACCACCGCGGCGGCGTCGACCTTCTCCCCGCCCCGCTCCGCCGGGTCGAACACCGCCGCGCCGAAGCTCACCGTGACCACCCCCGGGCCGCTGCCCGCGTGTTCGATCCGCGCTTCCTCCACGCAGCGCCGCAAGCGCTCCGCTGCCTGCAAGGTTCCCTCGCGCCGCTGGTGCGGGAGCAGGAACACCAGCTCCTCGCCTCCATAGCGGAACACGCCGTCCATCCTGCGGATCGTCCCCCGGAACAGACCGGCCACCGCCGCCAACACACGGTCCCCCGCCGGATGGCCGTACCGATCGTTGTACTGCTTGAAATGGTCGATGTCCGCGATCAGCAGCCCGTACGGCACGCCGTAGCGCTGCGCCGTCGCGTGCTGCAACGCCAGCGCCTCCTCGAACGCCCGCCGGTTCGCCACCCCCATCAGCGCGTCCGTCGTCGCCAGCTCGTTCAGCTTCCGGTTGAGCCGCTGGAGCTCGACGAACTGCCCATTCACCCGGATCGCCACCACCACCAGGTCGGCGATCATCTCCGCGAGCTGCCGGTCGGTGGCGTCGAACGGCTCCGCGCCCGGCGCCCGGCCGAGCATCATGATGGCGACGACGCGGTCGCCGTCGCGCAGCGGAAGCCCCAGCATCGGCCCGACACGCGGGTGCCACCCCGGCCACTCCTCGAAGTCCGGCTCGGCCTCGGCCCGCGCCGTCTCAATCGTCTCGCCGCTCGCTACCCGACCCAGCAGGCCGCGGAGCCGAACCTCCGTCCCGGGCGGCATGCTGTCGGCCGAGATGCCCGACGCGACCAGGTCCGCCGCGCGACCGGTCTCCGGATCGATCCGCACCACGGCGGCAATCTCGGCCCGCGCCAGCTGCCGAACGCGATCGACCGCCGCCTGCAGCATCCGGCGGAGATCGACCTGCTCCGCGATCTCCCGCGCCACCTCCCCCAGCCGGGTCAACCGCTGCTGGTAGGCGAGCAACTCCTGCTCGCGCCGCCGGTCGACCGTCCGGTCCTCCGTCAGCACCAGCAGGTGGCGGCCTTTCGGCAGGTCGAGCGGCACGAAATGGAACTGCAGGTGGACCGGGCGCCCGAACGTCGTCTCCCCCCGCGTCTCGAACTCCACCGCCTCGCCCCGCGCCAGACACGTCTCGGCCCGCTCCAGCAACCCGTGCCGCCGCCACGATTCCATCCGGCAGAAGTTGAGGCTGCGAACCTGCTCCACCGAACCGCCGACGATCCGCGCCAGCGCCTCGTTCGCCTCGACGCACTGCCCGCCCGGATCGTACACGCTGATCCCGACCGGCGCCCGCTCGATCACCGCGCGCGCGATGGTCAGCAGCTCGTCGATTCGCCGCCGCGCCGCCCGCAGCTCCGTCACGTCGCGGAAGATCCCCCGCGTGTGCGACGGCCGACCCGCGGCGTCTCGGGCGAGCATCACCCGGCCTTCCAACTCCACCTCCCGGCCGTCGCGCGCGACGAAGACCGTCTCGACCAGCGGCAACTCGGCGCCGGCCAGCAGCGCCTCGAACATCCGCCCGCACCCTTCCCGGTGGTCGGGCCGGATCACGTCCCACAACCGCAGCCGCCCGACGTCCTCCGGCGAATACCCGAGCGTCTCCCGCCAACAGCGGTTGATGTACAGGAACCGTCCGTCCAGGTCGACGCTCTGGACGAGGTCGGCAGCCTGTTCGATCAGGTCGAGAAGTTGTTCGGGAGACAGGGACACCGGCAAGGTCATTCGCGTCCGTTCCCCTCCGTCGGTCGCAGGGTAGACTGACCCCTCCGTCGTCCGCAACCCCGCGTGCGCGCGACGGATCGACGGTCGTTCCGTCGTCGCAGAGTCAACTGCCCCCTCCGCCGTCCGAAACCTCCGCCCGGCGCGCCGCGGTCCCGCCCGCCGGACGCGGAGGCGACGGCGGCGCCGGGCGGACATCCGGCGGGAAGCGTCGCGGGCCCGGACCTACGGGCGGCCGCGGGCGACCGAAACGTAGTCGAAACGCAACAGCACGTCGTCGACCCGGTTCAACACCAGCCCGTCACGCCGGCCGTCGCTCAACGTCTCGGCCGGGAAGAACAGCGCGTAGTCGCCGTACAACCCCCGCCCCGCCAGCTCCTGCGAGTCCCCGTTGAAGTAGCGCTCGTCCTCCAGTTCCGCCCGGCTGACGTTGAAATAGGCCGAGATCCGCGCGTTGCTGTAGGCGTTCGTTTCGTCGATCGAAGTCCGGTCGGGCTGCGGCGTGGCGGGAGTCAGCGATTCCTCCCAGCCGTACGGGTCGAGGAACAGGTTGCGGGACGGGCGCGTCGAGGCCACCTGGAACTCGACGTCGTGGGCACCCCCGCACCACTGGCTGTAGAACGTGTTGCGCTTGCGCAGCACCACGCGCGTGAAACTGCTGCCCCCGATGTGCGGCTCGTCCCCGAGCACCGACGCGTTGACCGACCACAGCCGCTCCGCACAGTCGGTGCCGGCCAGGATCGGGATCCCCCCCGGGTCGCCGAGGCCGATGCGACCGAGCGGCTGGAGGCTGAACGGAACCTCCTGGCCCAGGTAGTTGCCGTCCGCGTCGTACACCGCGTTCGTCCTCGACGAGAGCCAGACCCGCAGCCGCTCGGCCGGCGGAAGATCCTGCCACCCCGCGGGCATCGCCGAACGGTCGGCGAGCTGCAACAGGTGCTGGCGCAGGCTGATCACCGTGAACAGATTGCCGGGCGCCGCCCCGCCGATCGTCCCCGTCATCGCCACCGCGCGCAGACGGTCGATCGAAGCCTGCAGCTCGGCCGGCGTCCGCGCCGCCAGGATCCGCCCCCGCTCCGGCGTCGATATCTGGAACTCGTACTCCACCGCCATCGCCGCCAGATACGCCGCCCGTCGCGCCTGCCGCAGCGCGTCCCGGTACCGCTCCACGTTCTCGTCCAGCCAGTAGTCGGTCGTCAACGGATCGACCCGGCGGTTGCGCTCGTTCTCCACGGCGCAGTGCCCTTCCCACAGCAACGCCCGCAGCGACCACTTGTCCCCCTCCAGCTCCAGCCACGTGCGGACCTGGTCCAGCAACGCCTGCTGCACGCGGAGCTTCGCGGTGCGCAGCCCCACCAGGTACATCTGCGCGTCGTTGGTGCAGGTGGCGTCCTCCAGCGCGTGCTCCAACTCCATCATCTCCGCTTCGTGCGCCCGCTCCGCCTCCTCCATCGCGAAGTCCATGCCATCGACCACCGACAGCGCCGTCGCCTCGGCCACCGCCGCCCCCGCACCCCAGGCCTTGGACAACGGATCGGACATCGTGGCGATGTCCTTCGTCGCGGCGGCCAGATTGGCCGTGATCTGGAAGGCCAGCTTGACCGCGCCGAGCGTCGTCATCATCTCGTTGTGCCGGGCGAGCGCCTGCTCCATCGAGTCGTGGTACGACCGGGTGATGATGCAGGTCCGCATCGCCACGTCGTAGCTGTCGATCAGCTCCTGGGCCTCGGAACGCGCGATCTCCACCTCCCGCGCCGCCGCGATCGTCGCCAGCGCCAGCTCGCCGATCGAACCCGTGTAGCACTCGGCCCGCTCCTCGCCCAACCCCGGGTCCGGCACGCAGGTGCCGTCGTCCGCGCACAACCAGTCCAGCGGACAGTCGTCCGCCAACGCGCACGCCGCCGGCCGCTCCACCGGTCGCGCGGCCCGCGTCGCCTCCCGCCCCGCGATGCAGCGCAGCCGCGACTCCTCCAGCACGTCGCCCGGCAGATCGGCCGGCAGCCGCCCCTCGAGCCGCCCGAAGTCCTCGTGGCCCATCCAGTACTCGCGGGCCCCCACCGCGAACCCCACCCCCCGCTCGTCCGCCGCCACGATCCGCAACGCGAACGGCTCGTCCGGCCGGTCGAGCGTCGGACCGACCTCGTCGATCAACGCATCGAGCGCCTCGTCCCCCGTCGATACGTTCTCCCCGAACCGCGCCCGCAGCCGCCCCGCGTAGCACAGCCAGTTGCCCACGTCGGCCGCGTTGGCCCGCCGGCCAAGATCGGCGCCGGTCGGCCGGCACTCCTCCAGCAGGTAGCACGTGTTCGGGTCGACCTCGTCCCACCGCGCCAGGATCGTCGCCGAGTCCCAGTCCATCTGCCAGCACAGGCTCGTGATCTGCTCCCCGAATCGCCGGTTGACCCCCTCCATCCGCCGCTCGTGCTCCGCCGCCTCGAGCTGCGCCTGGTAATTCCGCGTCACGTTGGCGACCCAGGCCGCGCGGGCCGCGTCCAGCGCCCCCTGGGCGCGGTTCACCATGTACGGCGCCACCGCCCGCAGGTCCGCGCCCACCCCCAGCAGATAGTCCGAAAGCGCCGACAACCGGTCGTTCGCCGAAACCTCGTCGCCCACCCGGTAGATCGGAAGATCCCCGTCCTCGATCGACAACACGTTGACCCCGGCGTCCCGGTCGTCCAGCGCCCGCAACAACCGCGCCGCCCCGGAACCGAAGTCGATCCGCGCCACCTCCCACTCCGCCTGCCAGTCCGGCTCCGCCACCGCGCGCGCCGCGTCATAGAGCCCCTGCGCCAGCCCCAACACGACGAAGGAACGCCGGAAGAAACCGGTCAGGTACGGCTCCACGTCGGCGTAGCGCACCAACCCGCTGCGCGCGTCCGTCACCAGCTTGGCCAGCATGTCGAGCTGGTCGCGCAACGCCCGCAACAGCGCCACCGCCAGCCCCACCGGCTGCTCGTGCGAGTTCGACGCGGGATACGAAGCGGACGGAAACAGCCGCGGGCGGTAGTCCGGCGCGTGCAACACCACCCCCGGCAGCACCGGCAGCACCGCCGCGAACCGCGGATGCAACAGCAGGTCCCACCCGTCCAACGCCGCCTGCAACGCCCCGGTCAACGTGAACTCCTGCGCCAGACGCTCGGCCTCCGGCAGGATGTCGTTCACCTGCTGCACCTCCAGCGCCTCCCGGACCACCATCGAGTGCAGGTCCAGCCACTGCTGGGCCAGCCGATGACCCAGGGCGCTCGCCCCGAAGTTCCAGGGCGCCGGCACACCCAGCGCCCGGGACCGGTCGTCGGCCCAGGCCAGCGACCACGCCGCGATCATCCGGCCGGCGTCGATGCAGCCGTCCGAACCGGGCACCCCCGCCGCGGTCCCGATCCGCTCGAGATCGTCGAGACACGTCCGCACCTCGTCGTTGACCGCGAAACTCCCCCGCTCCAGCAACGGCAGCGTCCGCGGCGCGTCGCCGGGCCCCGGCGAACACGAAAGGTCGCCGGCCGGGGAGGGCAGACCCGTCGCCGCCGGGACGAAGATCCGGTCGACGAACCGCCGGACCGTCGAGCCGACCCCGGGCGCCGTGCACACCGCCGCCGCCGCCCGCTGGGCCGGGTCGGCGCCCAGGTCGCTCGGCAGCCCCGCCAGCGTCCACGCCTCGACGTCCAGCGCCTCGGCCGCGCGCGCCGCCGGGTCGGCGGACCGCTCGTAGGCCGCCGGCAGCGCCGGCGCCGTCTCGCCCGCCGGCAACTCCGCCGTCCAGGTCAACGCCACGCGCCAGTCGACGTACGGCGCGTGGACGTCGGTCGTCGCTCCCCCGAAGGTCGTGCGCAATACCACGCTCAGCACCCCCGCATGCCAACGCACCGACCGCGCCTGGGCGTCGATCGTGACCTCCGGCCCGCCGTCGCCCGGCGTCGCCGAACCGACATACAGCCGGCGGACGATCGAAAGATTCCACCCGCCGCCCGTCACCGGGACCAGCCGCCCGACCGTCGGCTCGTCCACGAACAGCGCCTTCCGCCGGTCCGTGAACGCCAGCACGTACTCGGCCCGCGGGGCCGGGTACACCTTCAACGTCACCGGCAGCCGCAGCGTCTCCAACTCCTCGGACAACGGCGCGATGTCGGGCCGCGAGACGAATCCGGCCCCCACCGGCCAGGCGAAGCCCGAGTAGATCCCGCTCCCGTCGGCCGGCGGCCCCGCCTCGACCACCGGCGCACGGACCCGCACCCCGATCCCCAACCGGCTCCCGTCGGCGAACACCGCCACCTGCCGCGCCAGATCCTCCCCCGTCGCCGCCTCGCCGACGTAGCGCACGCGGACCACCGCGCCCGCGCCCTCGGCGGCGATGCCGTCCATCCCGCACTCCTCGGCGAACGGCGCCCCACCCCCGCACGCGACCTCCACCCCCTCGCCGCCCACCACCCGCACCGGGCCGGCGTCCCGCCCGGCGGCGCGCAGCACCACCGCCTTCTCCACGCCCGCCCGGCGGAACTCGAGCAGGTCGGGCTCCGCCGACAGCACCGCCCGCGGCTGCCGCAGCGGCAACGCCACCCGCGCCGAATCGCCCGCGGCACGGCAACGGCCGAAATCGTCGCACCACCCGCCGCCCCCGCACTCGCCGTCCGCGACGCAATCGTGCGCACACCGCCCCAGCGCGCAATGCGCCCCGCACGGACAGTCCTCGTCGACCACGCACGCGCGCGGCTCGGCCAGCAACACCGGGTCGCGCTCGCAACGCCCCGCCGCCCCGTCGCCACCATCGCCGTCGAACCCCTCCTCCACGTCCGCATCGCCGGCGTCGGCCGCGGTCGAATCGTCGCCGCAGCCGAAGCCCGCCCCAGCGGCGGCCAGCAGGCAGCAGAACATCCGGAATGCGAGTCGCCCCGTCGTCATCAGCTCCTCCACCTTCCTTGTCCCCGGACGAAACTCGAACCGCCGCCGGTCGGTCGGCGACCTACGGCCTCACGCAGACCAGTACCCGCCGCCGGTCGCCCTCGTTGGAAACCTCGTCGCCGTCCCACTCCACCGCTCCGAACCCGGAGACGAAGCCGCGGGAACGACAGGTGCGGTGGATCGCCGAGTTGCACGGCAGGGTCCAGAAGTTGGTGTTGTAGCGGCTGCACGACGACACGACCGACTCCAGCGCCGACTGCTGGACCTCGATCAACTGGACCATCGAGTGCGGCAGACAGACGACCGTGGCGTCGGTGCTCGTCCGCGCGACCGGACCGAACCCGGTCCCCCAGCCCTGCGACAGGCAGTAGCGGTGGATCGCCCGGTTGCAAGACCAACCGGCCCGCTGCTGGTCCGAACCGATCCCGCACGAACCGTCGAAGGTCGAAAGCGTGGTGTAGCGGACCGTGATCTGCGGCGGGGCGACCAGACAGGCCGCCGTCACCTCGTCCCCCGACGCCTCCACCGGACCGAAACCGGTGGTCGTGCAGTCGCGGCCCTCGCAATACCGGTGGATCGCCGAGTTGCAATCCGTGCTGACGGCGTTGCTCGAGGTGCACCCGGAATGCAGCGGCGTCAGATCGATGCTGAACCTCGGACGCGCCTCGGACGCCCGGAACCCCTCGTCCATCAGCCCGTCGCAATCCTCGTCGATCCCGTTGCAGACCTCCGGGTCCGTGACCAGCGACCAGGCGGCGCAGGGATCGGCGCAGGAGAGGCTCGCCGAGACCCCGCAGGCGTCGGTGTAGCCCCGGACGCCCCCCAGACAGCACGCCGCCGTCTCGTCGCAGACCCCGTCGACATCGTCATCGATGCCGTTGCAGGTCGCCGCCTCCACGGGCGTGCCCTCGATGCAACCACCCGCCAGACCGATCTCCGCGCCCGGCAGGCCGTCGGGAGAACCGGCCGCCGAACCGCCGAGTCCACCCGCCCCGGGGACGAACGTCGTCGCCCCCTCCACGGCCAGCACCGAACCGACGCACCACGCCGCGGCGGAGGTGCCGCCGGCGCCGTTGCCGCCGCGCCCGCCATCCTGGCCGCGCCCGCCCGGCCCACCCGCGGCCCCCGCAGCGCGACGGCAGTCCAGATGGGCGAAGCATGTGCACCCGGACGGTCTGGCCGCCCCAGGCACGCCCCCCGCGCCGCCTGCTCCGCCGGCGCCGCCTGCTCCGCCCGTTCCGCCGGGCCCGCCCGCTCCGCCGTGGATCTCGCAGTCGCGCACCACCAGACCCGTGGAATCGACGGCGAACAGACCGATCGACCAGCCGCCCGAATGGCCGCCGCTGCCGCCACCGCCGCCGGCGCCGCCGGCCCCGCCTCCACCCCCGCCCGCCCCCGTGATGCAGTAGCTGTTGAACCCCTCTACCTGGCGGTCGCCGGACCCGGACCCGCCGCCGGCCCCGCCGTTGCCCGGCTGGCCCGTACGCCCCGTTCCCCCACGCCCGGCGGGGATCAGCCAGCGGACGCCGCCGCCTTCCACGACGATCGTGTGCCCCGGTCGCCCGGGATCGCCCGGCCGGGCCGGGACCGCCGCGCGCGATTCTCCCGATTGTCCCGCCCCCGCCGCCGCCATGCCCCCCTGGGCCACCAGACACTCGCTGCCGCCCACCGGGCAACCCCCGGGGCTGCCGTTCGCCCCGGGCGCCGGCACCGCGTCTCCGGAACTGTCCAACCGCGCCGTTCCGCCATCGCCGCCCCGCGTCATCACTTCGCTCCCCGTCATTGCTCCCCCCGCGCCGCCGGTGGCCGACAGCGGAAGGCGACAAGCGGAAAAGCTGCTGCCGCAGATCGAGTCCTCTCCGGCGGCACCCGCGGCCCCGCGCGCGCCCGCCGATCCCGCCTCGCCGTTCGCCCCCGGCCCCCCCTGGCCGGGCTGCACCAGGATGCGGATCAGCCGCAGCTCGGGCGCGTGGCGCACGTACAGCCCGTAGTTCACCGCCCCCTCCGCGGACGACGTGATCGCCAGCGGCTCGGTGAGGAACGTCAGGTTGGACAGCGCGGTCGGGTCGCCGATGTCCTCGACGCGCACCCCGACCAGCCGGTTGCCTTCCGCCAGCGAGGCCGGCACGATCCACGTCGGCCGCTGCGAACGGTCGGGTCGCCAGTCCGGAATCCCCGAATACCCCCCGTGCACCGACAGGCCGTTCACGAACGTTGGCCGCTCGCGGAAGATCGGCGAACCGCCGATGACGATCGCCCGCGCACCCCGCAGCCACGCCCCGTCCGTGGCCTCGTCCAACGTCCGGTACGGCCGCTCCCGACTGCCGTCCGCGTCGTCCCCCTCGTACCGGACGTCCATGTACACGAACGGCGAGGCCGGGGAGGTCGAGTCGCACACCACGAACGCGGGGTCGAGCCCCAGCGCCTCCACGATGTGCCGATCGTCGCACAGGAACTCGCCGGCGTCCGGATCGCAGCCGGCCAGCAGCCCCAGGCCGCACAGACCGCACGCCCCCGACAACTCGTCGACGCACACATTCCCGTAGGTCACCCGCACCCCGTCGGAAACCGGCGCCGGGTCGCAGTAGGAACCGGAGCACAACACGTCGCCGCACGAACGCAGGTCGTCCGCATCGCACGCCGCGAGCCGACAGACGCAGGCGGCCGAACCGCACGTCACCGGCGCGTAGTCGCAGACCCCCTCCGTGCAACCCACCGCCGTCTCGCACGGACGAACCGGACAGTCCGTCGCCCAGGTCTCCGCCGTGCACGCGCACCCCGCGAAACAGTCGATCGTCCCGCCGCACCCGTCATCGAACGTCCCGCAGACCGGACCGAGATCGACGCAACTCCGCGGCGTGCACCCGTCGTCCCCCGTACCGTCCTCGACGCGACCGTCGTCGAGAACCGCCTCGTCGGCATCGACGTCTGCGTCGCCAGGGCTCGCCTCGTCGTCCGCGTCGAAACCGTCGAACGCATCCTGTCCGTCGGGCCGCGAGTCGCCGTCGCCACACGCCGCGCACGACAAGACCAGGGTCAACAGCGAAATCCATCGTTCGGAAAACATGGGGCCTCCTTTTCCCGCGGGCGTTCCGCTCGCGGCAGGGCCCACCTTCCCCGCTGCGACCGTTGCCGCGAGACTACCACCCCCCCCACCGACTCCGCAATCGTCCCGCCCGCCGGAACTACTCCGCCAGATAACGCCGGTAGCGCTCCAGCGACGCCCAGACCGAATCGATCACCCCCCGCGACGTGTAGGTCGCCCCGGTCACCGCATCGACCTCGTAGGGACCCCAGTCCCGCGCGTCGACATCCAGCCGCGTGGTGTCGAGACAGCGGAACTGGTCGAAGAACGCCGGGTCGAGCGCCCAGATCCACTCGGCGCCGGACGACGAAGCGTATTCCACCCGGATCGTCGTCGCCCCCGGATCGATTCCGAGCAGCGTGAACACCGGGCCGTAGAACCCGCTGCCCGAGGACCAGAGAGCGTAGCCGAGCGGTTCCCCGCCGCGGAACGCCGCGAAGTGCGCCGCGTCGTCCGAACCGACCGCCTCCACCCGGTCCGCCGTCGGAAAGACCACCGACAACGCCCGACCCACCCCCTCCGGCAGATCGGTCGGCAGGCACGCCTCGCACTCGTTGACGTTCCCCCCGTCCGCGATCTCGCAGTAGCGGCCCGTCGGACCGTCCGGAACCACCCCGTCGTCCGGCCCGTCGTCCGCGTCGTCCGCGCGCCCGTCGCCGGCGACGTCCGCCCCGTCCCCCGCCACCTCCCCATCGGCCGGCCCGGTCGAACCGTCGCAGCCGCCGAACCCGCCGGCCGCCAGCAACATCACCCCGGCGACCGTCCAGCCGCCGACCCGTCGCACCGCCGCCTCGCGTCCCATCCACCACGCCTCCGCCCCGCCGATTCCCGGCGGGAACTTCCGCGGCACGCACGCTACGTCGGTGGGACGACCCGACGCAACTCGCCGCGCAACCCCGAATCGCGGCCCATCGACCGCCGCTGCTCCGATCCTCCGGACGGCACCCCGTCCCCCGGATGCGGACCCAGACCCGGCCGCCGTCCCCCTCCACAACCTCGCCGCCCCGCGAACCCACCGACGTCGCCCCCGCGCACCACGGTTTCCCCCTGCCGTGCGACACGGGTCGGCTCCCCGTTCCCTCTTCCCCGGTTCCCGTCACTCGCTCGGATGCCCCGCGCCCGCCCCGGGAATCGACCCTTGTGGACATTTGTCGCTTCCACCCCGCCGTTCGAGGGCGCAAGCTGGAATCCATCATCGCTCTTTCGTCCCCGTTTCCTCGAGGACGAAACGGTCGACCCAGGAGGCGAAGCATGATCGGGATGACGCGCGCCACTCGGACTCGGTGCACCCTGCCGGCCCTCGCGGCGCTCGCGGCGTGGCCCCTCGCCTGCGGCGGCGACGGCGACGACGATGCCGCGACCGACGCGACCGAGACGACCGACACCATCGAGGCGACCGACACGACCGACAGCACCGAGGTCGCGCCGGTCTGCGGCGACGGCACCGTGGACCCGGACGAGGACTGCGACGACGGCAACGATCGCGCCGGCGACGGCTGCGAAGCCGACTGCCGCTGGACCTGCACCTCCACCGCCGACTGCGACGACGGCGTCGTCTGCAACGGCGCCGAAACCTGCGCCGGCCACGTCTGCCAGACCGGGTCGCCGGTGGAAGACGGCACCCCCTGCTCCACCGCCGGCGGCGCCGACGGCACCTGCCGGTCGGGCCTCTGCGCCCCCTTCGCCTGCGGCAACGGCGAGCGGGAAGGCGACGAGGCGTGCGACGACGGGAACCTCTCCAACGCCGACGATTGCCTCGCCGACTGCACCGCCGCCTCCTGCGGCGACGACTTCCTCCACGACGGCGTCGAGGAGTGCGACACCGGCGCGCCCGCCCCCTGCACCACCTCCTGCGGGTCCGTCGGCACCCGGCGCTGCGTCGCCTGCGCCTGGGAGACCGCTTGCGCCGCCCCCGACGAGGTCTGCAACGGCGCCGACGACGACTGCGACGACGGCACCGACGAGGGGTTCGACTGCATCGCCGGCACCGGCGAGTCCTGCACCACGCCCTGCGGCACGGCGGGAACCCGCGGCTGCGGCCCCGACTGCCGCCCCTCCGGCGATTGCACTCCGCCCGCCGAAACCTGCAACGGCGCCGACGACGACTGCGACGACCTCACCGACGAGGGCTTCGCCTGCGTGCCGGGCACCGTCACCTCCTGCATCACCGCCTGCGGCACGCCCGGCACGCGGAACTGCGCGGCGGACTGCACCCTGCCGGCGGACTGCGTCCCGCCGGACGAGATCTGCAACGGCGAAGACGACGACTGCGACGGGGAGGCGGACGAGGGCTTCGGCTGCGTCGCCGGCTCGGTCCTGCGCTGCACGACCTCGTGCGGCTCCCGCGGCGTCCGGCTGTGCAGCTCGGGCTGCACCGTACCCGACGCCTGCCGGCCGCCGCCGGAATCGTGCAACAACCTCGACGACGACTGCGACACCGCGACCGACAACGGTTTCGAATGCCGAATCTACACCACCGGTTCCTGCACTACATCCTGCGGTTCCACCACCGGCACCAGAACCTGCGACTCCCACTGCACCTGGGGACGGTGCAGACCGAGGGACCGCGAAACGGTCTGCGACGGGATGGACGACGACTGCAACGGAACCACCGACGACTTCTGCCCGCGTTCCATCACCACGGGCCTCCGCGAGGATGGACCGCTGTGGGGCAGAACGACCGGCGGCACCCCGTTCCGCGAGATCTGCCCCGGCAACGAGGTCCTGATCGGCCTCGATGGCCGGGGCGGCTGCGCGGTGGACGGAATCCAACCGGTCTGCGGACGGCCGGTCGTCGAGGAAGATCGCAGCGTCACCCCCTTCGCCTACCGGTTCCGCGTCGCCGCGGGAACCTCCATGCCGTACCACGGGGGCGGCGGCGGCAGCCCCTTCTCCCTGCGCTGCCCCGCGGACTTCGTCGCCGTTGCGCTCGCCGTCCGGGGCAGCAGCACCAACGGCATCACCGGCCTGCGGCTGGAATGCAATCGGCCGACAATCACGGTCCACGACACCGAAACCGAACTCGACCCGGGATCTTCCCACCCCCTCCTCCAGTTCGCGCCTTCCTGCGCACCCCCGGACGAGTGGACCTCCTACTTCGATGCCGGAGACACGCCCTGGGGAGCGTCCGGTTACGAAGACGTTGCCGCGCTCTCCGGGATCCACGGACGGTCCGGCACGCTCCTGGACGCGCTGGGCGGCCAGCTCGTGCAGATGGTCCTGCAACCATGATCGTTTCGGCCACAAGCGAAAATGACGGGAGGTGTGTCGTGACCTTGCATCGTCGGCTGTCCCTGGCGGCGCTCCTGTTCGGGTTCGTTCTGGGGTTCGGATGCGGTGACGGAGGCGGTGACGACGACACCGACACCGACGCTCCCTCCGATGCAGACGGCGACGCAGAACCGGACGGCGATGCCGAGCCGGACACGGACGTCGGGCCGGAGGGCGACGCCGAGCCGGATGCCGAAACGGACACGGACGCCGGCGCGGACGCGGACGTCGAACCCGACACGGATGGCGATTCGGACGGCCTGGAGACGGAGGGCGGACGCTGGGACCACCGAGGCTGCGGCGAGGACGGCAACGTCCACTGGTACGACGCCGCCGGCACCGAAGGCCCGACGGTGGAGGAATGCGAGGCGCCGTTCCAGGAATGCGTGGAGACCTCCTCGATCTCCGCGGCGTGCCGGTGCGTCGGACACCGCGACCCCGCCGACCGGTGCCGGTCCTGCCTCGCCGGCTGGGAAGGCGCGGACTGCTCGGTCTGCCGCCGGTACGTCCGTGCCGGCGCCGCCCCCGGCGGCGACGGCGGAAGCTGGGCCGCCGCCTTCGATTCCGTCGTCCTCGCCGCCGAGTCCACCGTCGACAAGCAAGACGAAGAGACGTGCGAGATCTGGGTGGCGCAAGGGGTCTACCCGGTCTACGAAAGCGGCCCCGCCGACACGGTGGTCCTCCGGCCGCTCGTGGCGCTGTACGGGGGATTCGCCGGCACCGAAACGGATCTGGCGTCGCGCGACCCCGCCGCCCATCCGACCGTGCTCGACGGCGCCGACCCGACCGACGAGGACGCCCGCGTGTACCACGTGGTGCTCGGCGCCGAAGGCGCCCGCCTGGACGGCGTCACCGTCCGTCGCGGCCACGCCGCCGGCCTCCCCGGGGAACCCTACGCGCCCGAAAGCTACGGCGGCGGCCTCCTGTTGGAGGACGGCGCCATGACGGTCGCGAACTGCGTCTTCGAGGAAAACGAGGCAGCCGTCGGCGGCGGCGCGATCCGCGTGTTCGCCGGCCAACTGGAGGTCCTCGATACCCGCTTCACCGCCAACCGCGCCCTGCGGGGCGGCGCCATCGACGCGGACTCCTCGGAGGTCGCTTTCGCGCGCACGACGCTGACGGCCAACGAGGCGACCGCCGACGGCGGCGGCATCGCCGTCCAGCTCGGACGATTCCACGCCGAGGACTCGACCTTCGAGGATCAGGTCGCCGCGAACTCCGGCGGCGCCGTCCTGCTCGTGGAGACGGAAGGCACCATCCAACACGGCACGTTCGACGGAAACACCGCCGGCCACGCCGGCGGGGCCGTCGACACCACGGACGGCCCCGTCCTGACGATCGAGGACTCCGTCTTCCACTCCAACCTCGCCCGCTACGGCGGCGCCGTCCACAGCCTCCGCACCCGGCTCGACGTCGCCGCCTGCCGGTTCGAGACCAACGCCGCCGAGCGCGCCGGGATGGAAGCCGCAGGGGGCGCCGTGCACTTCTCGGCTCAGGGGGCCCGGTTCGCCGACTGCCGCTTCGAACGGAACACCGCGACCGACGACGCGGGAGCGGTCATCGGCGTCATGGACGTCATCGGCGCGCTGGACGTGGTTCGCTGCCGGTTCGTCGGCAACCGGCTGGCGGCCGGCAGCGGCGCCTCGGCCCTGTACTCCAGCCGCGCGACGGTCACACGGATCCGCGACAGCCGCTTCGAGGGCAATGTCGGCGGTTCCGCGATCCTGACCGCCGGTCGGGGCCCCGCTTCCATCGCCAATGCCGTCTTCTACGCCAACGTCGGCGACGTGGCGCCGGTCGGTTGGCACAACGATGACGACGGCACCCTCTACAACCACGCCACCTTCGCCCACAACGTCGTCGTCCCCGCCAGCGATTCCCCGCTCGACTACGGCCTGATCACCACCTCCGACCATGCCTCCGGTCCCGCACCGGTCGTGGAGAACTCCATCCTCTGGGACAACGGCGACGCCAACCACGGCGTCCCGATCACCGGGTTCTTCGAACGGCGCATCGGCATCGGCGGATTCCTCTTCGACTGCGATGCCCAGGGAACCCCCGCCGGTGACCCGTCGGGCAACTTCTCCTCACCCCCTCGCTGGCACACCGTCCCGACCTTCGTCGATGCGGCCTCCGCCGCCGGAACCGTGAGCTCGTTCCCCACGCACCACCCCGCCCGCTACGCGGTCGGCGACGTCCTGGTGCTCGGGCGCGACGACGTCGCCCGCACCGTCACCGCCGTGACCGGCGGCTCGGTCTCCTTCACCCCGGCCGCGGCCGGCGCCGTTCCCCCGTGGACCCCGATCGAGAACTGGAAGACCGCCCCCCTCGGGACGACACCGGATCTCTCCCTGCGCCCCGCCTCTCCCTGCATCGATGCCGCGAATCCCGAAACCGCTCTCGACGCCGACCTGGCCGGCGCCGCACGCTTCGACTACCCCGGCGTCGGAGCGACCGGCGTGCTTCCCGACCTCGGCGCCTTCGAACTCGCCGCGACCGAGGCCGTCTGGACCGTCGGCAGCCGCACCTACCGCCTCGGCCCCGGCCTCTCCTGGGACGCCGCCCGCACCGCCTGCGCCGCCGGCGGAGGGGACCTCGCCATCCTCCGCAACGCCGCCGAGAACGCCGCGGCGGCCGCCATCACCGACGCCAACACCTGGATCGGCGCCACCGACGCCGCCGCCGAAGGCGCCTGGTCCTGGCACGACGGCACCGCCATGGGCACCTGCACCTCGGCCCTCCCCGCGAGCTGCACCTGGAACCCCTCCGTCTTCCAGGCCTGGGACACCGATTCCCCGAACGACTCCGGCGGCAACGAGGACTGCGCCGTGATCCTGGAATACCGGCCCGCTTCCTGGATCGATGCCGACGGCACCTGGGACGACCGCAACTGCGCAACGGTCTCGCCGTATCTGTGCGCCGCCCCGTGACCGGAAAGGAGCAAGAACCATGTCTCGACTCTGTCTCTTCGCATCCGCAACGCTGCTGGCGCTGGCGACCTTCGCTTGCGACGGCGACGACGACGACGACCAGGACGCGCTCGACGGTGGAGAGGATGTCGTCGAGGAAGTCGATGCCGACGTCGCGGACGTCGAAGACGTCGGCGAAGCCGAGGACACCGCTCCCGACGCCACGGAGGTGACCGGCTACACCTGCGTGCGGCTGCCGGAACGCATGGCGGAACGCACCTCGTGCCGCCAGGACGACCACTGCCCCTGCGGCATGCACTGCCTGCGCGGCCTCTGCGCCTACGACTGCCTCGAAGACGCGGACTGCGCCGCGGCGGGCCAGTGGTGCGACCCCTTCGGTCGCTGCCGGCCCGCCGAACAGACCCAACCGATCCCTCCGGTCGACCGCGCCCCCGAAGGCTCCCTCGCCGTCTCCCCCGTCGCCATCCGGATCACCGACCGCACCACGCCGCAGACGGTGACGCTCGAGGCGGTCGGGCTGCCGGTGACCGACGTCCGGGTCGAGGCGGGTACCGACCTCGAAGTGCGCTGTGACGTCCGCTGGGAACGCGAGTGCCTCCTGCCCTCCATCGATCCCGAAGCCCCGGTGACCCTGTGGGTCCGTCCGGTCGCTGTGCCGCGCGAGCCGGACCGGAACGGCTGGCTCCTCCGGATCTTCCACGGCAGCCGCATGGAAGTGGTGGGCCTGGAAGAAGAGGCCCTGGACGCGGATGCGTCGGGACCACCGCCGGCCGGCACCTATGCCGGCACCGCGCGCCTCGCCACGGCCTCCCTCCAACTCGCCGGGACGGCACCGCGCACCTCCGAGGAACACCGCGCCGCCCTCCGCGGGTTCTGGATGGACGTCACGCTGGAGGTGTTCCCCGACGGCTCCGTCGTGCTCCGCGACCCAATGCGCGTCCTGCTGCCCGACGGCTTCGTCCGCCTGCAGCTCCGATCGGACGGCTCGCTCGTGGGCGCCGGCGGCGCGGGCGAAGGCGCGACCCGCGTCCTGGTCCTCGGCACCGACCCGCGCGCCGGGCGCGGTACGGTGGAGGCCGAGGTCACCGCCGTCTTCGGCGGGTCCCTGCACCTCTACCGGGAAAACCGACTGGCCGGCTCCCTGGTGGCGGCCCTGGACGGTCTCGGCGGCCTGGTGTCGACCGGCGCCCGGCTCGACGAACGACCACGCCTCGAATGGGAGGTCACGGCACGGCGCACGGGCGACGCACCCGCCGCAGGACCTCCGAGCTTCACCCCCTACGTCCCCGCCTACGCGAGGGCCGAGCGCCTCGGTCACCGGCTGCCCTGGGAGGCCGAGGTGGCGGCCTGCCTCCCCTCCGACTGGTGGCAACCCGCGGCCTGGGCCCAGCGCGTGCAGAATCCGTTGTGCCACGCTCATCCCACCGGGTCCGGCCCCGCCTCCGCGCCCGCCGTCGCCTACGACCCGGACCCCGCCGCGCTCACACCGTCCGGCGACTTCCTGTGCCACGGCGCCGGCGCCGCCCCCACGCTCGGCTACTTCGCCAACGCCCTGCGGACCCCGCCCCTGCACGCGTCCACCCTTCTCGGCGTCTGCCTGACCGACGCCGAACGCGCCGCGGAACCGCCGGTCGCCGGCTCCGACAGCTACGGTCCCTGCCTGGCCCGGGTGTCCGGGGTCGCCCCGGGATCGCCGCCGTCCTGCCTCGATGCGCCGCTCGTGTTGCGCGCCCTGGGCGTCGGCTTCGATTCGATGGAACGACGCGGCACCGACGAATACCCGTACTGGACCACCCGCGCGGAGGACGGCAACCGCATGGCCCTGCGGGTGCTCCAGCAATGGCTCGAAATCCACGCCTTCCTGGCGAGCGAGGCCGGCCAGCAGAACGACCTGCCCCTCGCCGCTTCGCCTCCCTCGCTCGAACGCGCCCTGCGCGACTCGCTGGCCGGCTGGAACGCCCTGCTCCATCCCCGCGTGGCCGCACGCCTCCTGCACCTGCCGGCGACCGTCCTCGCCGACCCCGACTACCGGGACGGCGTCGAGGAACCTCCCTCGGCCGGACGAACCGCGCCGGTCGGCATCCCGACCGCCATCCTCGACACCCTCTCGGCCCAGCTCGAAGCCGCCACCGTCCTCCTCGAACAGGCCTCCTACCGCTCGGCCGCCACCACCCCGGAACCGGTGCCCGCGGTGTTCCGCCACGCCCTCCTGCTCGCCCCGCTGGCCGAACTGCTCCACGAACGCGCCGCGGCCGCCGGCCCCCTCGCCTGGGATGTCCTGTGGCAACGGGCCGCGGCTCGCTTCGCCCGCGCCCGTGACGGCGCGCTGCGCATGTGGAGGTCGTTCCTCGCCGGCGAAAACCCCCTCGGCATCGCCGACGAGGACCTCCCGCTGTACCGCGATCTCTCGAGCCCCACGGCGGCGGCCGAACGCTTCTCGGCCGTCTCGACCTACCTCATCGACGGCTGGGCCCGCGACGCGGTGGCGGCCGCGCAGGACGCCCATGACGACGCCGTCGCCGCCTGGCGGGCGCTGCTGGAGCGCAATCTGCAGATCGACATGGCGACGAGTGAGGCACGCGAACGCAAGACCCAACGGCTGGACGAGATCCGCCGGACCTACGGCGAGCGGATCCTCGAACTGTGCGGCAACCCGCTCCGCCTCGGCGATGCCCGCGAGGTGCTCGACCGCTGGACCGACATCGATCCCGCAACCTGCTTCGTCGACCGCGGCAATCCGGCCTGCAACTGGGACGAGTCGTTGCTGCTGGCGGATCTCAGACCCGCCGACGTCCGACTCCGCCTGTGCACACTCGGAGAGATACGACAGATCGCGCCCGGCGCGGTGAGTTTCCACGATGCCCGCTACGACGAGCTGGTGCGCCAGGCCTTCCTCTGCCCCGACTGCGGATACCTGAATGTCCTCCCCGGCGGTCGACAGTTCACGCTGGGCGGCGCGACCTACGACTCGAGCCGCTTCTTCTCGGATCGGACGTTCGACCTCGGCGACCTGGGCGACGAACTCCGCCAGGCGACGGCCGCCTGCTGGCGGAAATACCCCGACGGCCGCCCGGACGTCCTGTCGCTGGCGCGCCTGCCCGACTCCCCGATCGAGAAGGCGACCTGCTACGGCGGCACCCTCGGCGAGATGGCCCTCGCCGTGAGGGCCTCCCTCTCGCAGGTGGAGCAGGCCAAGTCGGCGGCCGGCGACTTCAAGGATCGCTATGACATCGCCATGCGCTCCTGCTTCATCCAGAAGCTGGCCTACGATGAAATGCGGGCGGCGGAGGAGCGCCATGCCGCGGTGATGGCGCCGCTGGAGAACTGGCATCTGGGACTGACGATCGGCGCCATGGAACTCCGGGCGATCGCCGACTTCCGCTTCGACCAGGGTTGGTGGTCCGCGGCCTTGAACATGACAGCCACACAAGCGGAAATCGCTGCCCTCCTCATCCAGAGGGAAATGGAGAACGCGCAGGCCGAGCACGAGGCGCAGATGACGGAGATCCAACGCCACACGACGGAGCGGATCTGCTTCAATGACGCGGAAATGCATCTGGTGGGCTGCGACACCCAGTCCCGCGCCATCAACACCGCCATCCTCGACGCCACCCGCACCGCCGTGCAGTTCCGCAACGCCCAGGACGAGGTCCGTCGCCTCGTCACCGAAGGCCGGGCCCGCCTGGCCGACACCGAGGCGCTGACCTACACCCTCCCCACCGAGCGCTGGTCCGACCTGTGGAACGCGCTCTACGAAACCCATCGCGGCGACGTGGAACGCTACCGCCGCCGCATGCGCCTCGCCCGCCGCACCACCTACCTGGCGGTGCGCGCCGTCGAATACGAATGGCAGATGTCCCATCGCGCCCGCGCCGACGTCCTCGCGGCCACCACCCCCGACGACCTCGAAGCCGTGCTCGACGACCTCCGCACCAGCATCGCCTCGGGCACCATCGGCGCCCAGCGCCCCGAGAACATCCACGTCGTGGTCAGCCTCCGCGACCACCTGCTCCAGTTGGCCGACCACAGCGACTGGAGCGACGGAACCCACACCCTCGACCCCGTCTCCCGCTTCCGCCTCCTCCTCGGCTCCCGCCAGTTCGCCCGCTACGACGACCGCGGCAACTACCTCGGCCAGGTCATCCCCTTCTCCATTGCCCCGCTCGGCGAACTCGGCCTCGGCGAACCGGGAACCATCCCGCTGCTCACCGGCGCCGACTGCTCCGAACGCGTCTGGACCGTCAACGCCACCCTCCACGGCGACGGGATCTCGGGCTCCGCCTCCACCACGACCCGACTGGAGCTGCTCCAGGAAAACACCTTCTTCAGCCAGTGGTGCCTCCCGCCGGATGCCGGCGATCCGCCGATGCAGGAGGTCTCCACCCGGCCGATGCGCAACCTGTTCCGCGACCCGATCTATGGCGGCGACTACGGCTCCAGCGTCGCGAACACCACCCCCTACGTCCGCGCCCGCATCCAGGCCTACCACAACGTGCCCTGGGCGACTTTCGAAAGCGAGGGATACCACGACGGGGCGTCGGAAGAACTCGCGACCCGCGCCCTCTACGGCGACTGGGCCCTGTTCCTCCCGGCCGAAATGCTCGGCCCGACCGGCCTGCAACTCGACCGGCTCGACGACATCCTTCTGCGTTTCGACTACGTCTCCGCCGCCAAGACCTGGTAGGCTCCCCACCGGTCCCAGCCGGCGGGACCCCCGCGGGGACGTCTCGATGGACATCCTGGGCAGGCTCCTCGATCTCGACTCCTCCGGAAACCCGGCGGCGGCCGACTCCTTCCCGGACCACGCACGGCGGCTCACCCTGCGCCTCGTGCGGTTGGGGTGGATCACGCTCGCCCTCCTCTGCCTGTTTGTCCTCCCCTTCGACTTCCTCCTCTACGACGCCCGGGCACCGGAACTGCTGCCCGTCCTGCAATGGCAGGGCCTGATCGGACTCACCGCCGCCGCCGTCCTGCTGCTCACGCGCGCCGACACCCCCGGCGCCCGACACCCCTTCGCCGTCGGCCTCGCCGCCTACGGCCTCGCCGGCCTCTTCTCCGGCTGGGTCACCGCCCGCGCCGGCGGGCTCGACAGTTCGATCTTCTACAACGTCCACTGGGCGCCGCTCGTGATCTGCTCCTTCGTCGTGGGCCTGCGCCACCGCATCGCGGCCACCGCCGTCTGCCTCGGCCTCTTCGCCGCGGCCTTCGCCGCCACGGCGCCGGGCCAGACACACCACCCCGCCTTGCCCTCCACCGCGCTGTGGCTGCTTCTGACCTCCGCCGCCGCCGTGCTCCTCGGACACGTCATCTTCCTCCTCGTGCGCGTCCGCTTCCATCAGGGCCGCGAGCTGCAACAACGCGCCGCCGCCCTCGAAGAACTCGACCGCCTCAAGAACCAGTTCGTCGCCAACGTCTCCCACGAACTCCGCACCCCGCTGACCAACATCCTGGCCTCCCTGCGCGAACTGGGTCGCCAACCGCCGCCGGCCGACACCGCCCACTCCCTGGACGTCGCCCAGCGCAACGCCCGCCGACTCCTCCTCCTCGTCAACGACCTGCTCCTCCTCACCACCCTCGGCGAACCCCGGCGCCGGACCGCCCGACGCCGCGTCGATTTCGGCGCCCTGGTCGAGGCCGCCGCCTCGACCTTCGGCGGCCGCGCCGCCGGACTCCGCCTCCACGTCGCCGCCGGCGCCCCGACCGTCGTCCGCGGCGACCCCGCCGCCCTCTGGACCGCCATCTCCAACCTCGTCGACAACGCCTTCAAGTTCGGCCCCGAGGACGCCGGCCCCGTCGAGGTCAGCGTGGACCGCCAGGGAGAAGACGTCCGCCTGCAGGTCCAGGACCACGGCATCGGCATCGCCCCCACGGAGGTCGACCGGATCTTCGGCCGCTTCTACCAGGTCGACGGCGGGGCCACCCGCTGGCGCGGCGGCACCGGCATCGGCCTGGCGGTCGTCCGCGAGACCGTCGAACACCACGGAGGTCGCGTCACCGTCTCCAGCCGGCCCGGCGCCGGATCCCTCTTCGAAGTGCGATTGCCGGCCGACGAAACCCCGGCCGGCGATCCACCCTGGCACCCCGGGGAGGAAGGAGCGCTGCCGGAAGAACTGCTGCGCCGCGAATCGCCCGACGGCTCCGTCCCCCCGCCCGAATCCCCCGAACCGGTCGGACCCCTCGAAGCCCCGCTGATCCTCGTCTGCGACGACGAACTGGATGTCCGCGAGGGACTCCGCCGGCTGCTCGGCACCACCTACCGCGTCGTGACCGCCCCCGACGGCGCCCAGGCCCTGGAGACGATCCGCACGCGACCTCCACGGCTGGTCCTCGCCGACGTCATGATGCCGCGCCTGTCCGGCACCGACCTCCTCGCCGCCCTCCGCGCCGACCCGAACCTGGCCGACATCCCCGTCATCCTCCTCACCGCCCGGTCCGACGCCCGCACCAAGGTGGGCGGCCTGAGCTCCGGTGCCAACGACTACGTCACCAAGCCCTACGACGAGGCCGAACTCCTCGCGCGCATCCAGACCCAGCTCTCCCTCGCCGACCTCACCCGCGACCTGCGCGGCCAGGTGGCCCGCTACACCGCCGAACTCCGCGCCCTGGCCGCCAGCCTGGTGGCCCTGCAGGAACGCGAACGCGCCCGCCTGGCCGGCGACCTCCACGACGACCTCGGTCAATGCCTGACCGCGCTCCGACTCGCCGTCGAAGCCGGACCGCCGGGCCCGGCCGCCGAACGCATCGCCGCCCTGTTCCGCGGCGTCCACGAGGCGCTCGATCGCCTCCTCAACGCCCTCCGGCCCCGCCTCCTCGAACGCCACGGCCTCGATGTCGCCCTCGGCCGGATGGTCGAAGACGCCTCCACCCGCTTCGGCCTGCCGATCCGACTCGATCTGGACGCGGACGTGGACGCCATCGGCGACGAACGCGCCGTCGCCATCTTCCGCGTCGTGCAGGAAGCCCTGACCAACGTGGGACGCCACGCCCGCGCCCAACACGCCTCCGTCCGCCTCGCCGAAGGACCCGACGGCATCACCCTCGAAGTCCGGGACGACGGCGTCGGCTTCGACCCGGAAGCCGCCTTCCACACGGGTCGGCTCGGTCTCCTCGGCATCCGCGAACGCGCCCGGGCCCTCGATGGACAATGCCGCCTGGAATCCACCCCCGGCCGCGGCACCCGGCTCGTCGTCACCCTCCCCCCGGAAACCGCCGCCGCCTCAACCCAGTAGCCCCGAACGACGCGCGACGTCGACCACCTCCACCACCGTCCGCACGCCGGCCTTGATCTTGATCCGCTGCACGAAGCTGTTCACCGTACTGCGGCTGACCCCCAGCTCCTCGGCGATGTCCGTGGCCCGCAGCCCCGCCGCCAGGTGCCGGATCACCAGCAGCTCCCGGGGCGAAAACGACGGGTCCATCGAATCGCCCACCTTCAACCCCTGCGCCAGGAACCACTCCGCCAGATCCTCCGGCACGTACCGCCGCCCCGCCGCCGCCTCCCGGATCGCTCGCACCAGCTCCGCCGGCGGTCGCCGCTTGCCGATGTACGACGACGCCCCGGCCCGCAGGTACACCGCAACACTGGTCTCCTCCGGGTACATGCTGAACACCACCACCCGCCCCCCGGGGTGCGCGGCCAGCATCTCCCGCACCGTCTCCGGACCCTGGTGCCCCGGCATCTGCACGTCCAGCACCACCACGTCGAAATCCCGGCGCGCCGCCCGCGCCAGCACCTCGGCGGTACTCCCCACCCGCCCGCAGACCACCATGTCGCCGCACCGCTCCACCACCCCGGCCACTCCGTCCCGCACGATCTCGTGGTCGTCGGCGATCAGAACCCGGATCATCCGCCCCGCTCCCTTCGCCCCCGGTCGCGCCCACCCGGAATCCGCCCCACCCCAGGGTACAATTCCCCCCCGGCCGCCTCAAGACGCCCCCTCCGGCCAAGACACCCCCCGGCCTGTCTCGCCTTTTCCCGCCGGCGGCGTAGGCTGCTTCCTTGCAGGAACCGCCAGGAAGCTTCCGCCCGCGATGGCCACGCCAACCTCGCGGGCGGGACGCAAGGAGCAAACGATGGGTCACATTCGCCGGGTCGTCCCCTGTCTCGTGCCGGTTCTGCTCGCCACCGCCGGATGCAGCCTCGCCCTCTTCGGCGACGAACCGGTGGACGGCGGCGGCGAGGCCGATGAGGGCCACGCCGAAACCGACACGCCCGATCCCGACGCCGAGGACGGCGACGACGCCGATGCCGAGGCGGACGGCGGCTGCATTCCCGAGGACTGCGACGACGACAACCCGTGCAACGGCCTGGAACGCTGCCTGCCCGACGGCACCTGCTCTCCCCAAAGCCCGCCCGCCGAAGGAACCCCCTGCACCACCGCGAGCGGCCAGAGCGGCCGCTGCTTCGACGAACGCTGCCGCCCCGATACCTGCGGCAACGGCACCGTGGATTCCGGCGAGGACTGCGACGACGGCAACTTCGTCGACGACGACGGTTGCGACTCCGACTGCACCTTCTCCTGCCGCTGGACGTCCGAATGCGACGACGGCGAACTGTGCAACGGAGCCGAGACGTGCACCGGTCACCTCTGCGTTCCGGGCGCGCCCCCCGCCGAAGGAACTTCCTGCGGCGACGGCCTCGTCTGTCGCCGCGGACGCTGCCTGTCCGGAACCTGCGGCGACGGCACCACCGACACCGCCGCCGGCGAACAGTGCGACGACGCCAACGACCGGCCCGGCGACGGCTGCGAGAACGACTGCACCTACTCCTGCGAGGTCGAGGACGACTGCAACGACCTCGCCTTCTGCAACGGCGAGGAACTCTGCACGCTCGCCACGCACACCTGCGCGCCCGGCGTCCCGGCGGAGGACCGGACGCCGTGCATGCTGGGCGAAACCGGGACGGGCTGGTGCCGCGGCGGGACGTGCGCCCCCACGAGCTGCGGGGACTCCGTCGTCAGCGGGACGGAGGAGTGCGACGACGGGAATACCACGCCGGGCGACGGCTGCGAAAACGGCTGCACCTGGACCTGCGAGACGCCCGAAGAGTGCGCCGACGCGTCGCCGTGCGACGGGACCGAGAGCTGCGTGACCGAAACGCACACCTGCGCGGAAGGAACCCCCGCCCCGAACGGAACGGAGTGCAACCTGGACGGCAACCCCGCCACCCGCGAGATCTGCCGCGCGGGAACGTGCGCCGCCTCCCGCTGCGGCGACGGGTTCCCCGACCCGGGCAACGACGAACAGTGCGACGACGGCAACGCGGTCGAATCGGACGGCTGCCGGACGAACTGCACCTACTCGTGCGCCGCACCCGCCGACTGCGACGACCGCGACGCCTGCAACGGCGCCGAAGACTGCAACCTCGGAACCCATGCCTGCATCCCCGGCGCCTGGCAGGGCGACGGAACCCCGTGCACCCGACCGGGCGGAGGGGACGGCGTCTGCCGCTCCGGCACATGCGTCCTCGCCACCTGCGGCGACGGCCTCCTCGGCACCGGCGAGGAGTGCGACGACGGGAACATCGTCGCCGGGGACGGCTGCGAGACGACCTGCCGGTTCTCGTGCCACTCCGCCGACGATTGCCGGGAACAGCCGACCGACAACCCGTGCACCACCGACACCTGCGGCACCGTGCCCGGCGGACAGGCGTGCCGCAGGGTCGCCAACACCCTGGCCTGCGACGACGCCGACCCCTGCACCACGGCCGATACCTGCCGGGGCGGCGACTGCACCGGCTCGCCCATCGATGCCGACGGCGACGGCTTCGGCCCCGGCGCCGCCTGCGGCGGCGACTGCAACGACGGCGACCGCAACGTCCACCCCGGCGCGCCGGAGGTCTGCAACGGCGTCGATGACGACTGCAACGGCATGACCGACGACGGCGCGGGGATGACCTGCGTGCGCGGCACCTCGCGCTCCTGCACCGCGCCCGGCGGCTGCGCCGGAACGCAGCCCTGCACCTCGAGCTGCACCTGGGGCCCGTGCATCGCGACCACCACCGAAACCTGCAACGGCGCCGACGACGACTGCGACGGCGCCGTCGACGAGGACTTCGCCTGCGTCCGCGGGTCGAGCCGGACCTGCACCGCGAGCGGCGCCGGCGGCGCGTCCTGCCCCGGCTCCCAACCCTGCCTCCTCGATTGCTCCGGCTACGGCTCCTGCGTCGTCACCACCGCCGAAGCCTGCAACGCCGTCGATGACGACTGCGACACCCTCACCGACGAAGGCTGCGAAGGCGGCATCGTCTCCTGCACCGACGACGCCCCCTGCACCCCCAGCGGCAGGATCTGCAACGAACGGTGGGGCGCCTGCGTCGTCCCCGACTGCGCCGGACGGCCCGACTTCACGCGCTGCGAAACCGTCACCACCCCCGACCGCGCCTACGACATCTGCCTCCGCGGCACCTGCGTCTCCCCGGGCTGCGGCGACGCCGCCTGCAACCCTCCACGCCCGGACTGGCCGCTGCCCGATACCAACATCCGCGGCTGCTTCGCCGCGGGCGGATCCGTCACCTGCCCCGGCACCGCCGGCTCCCCCTCCTGCGCCACCACCCCATGCTGCGGCCAGGACGCCCAATACGGATGGGACCTCACCCACCCCGTCACCGACCGGTTCGTCCGTACCGAGCCGATCCCCAGCGAACCGATCGTCACCGACAACATCACCGGCCTCGTCTGGCAGGGCTGCGCCGCCGGCCTGACCGGCCTCGGCTGCACCGGCACCGCCGCGACTCTCTCCTGGAACGACGCGCTCGCCTACTGCGACGCGCTCGTCTGGGGCGGCGTCACCGACTGGCGCCTGCCCGATCGCTACGAGCTGCAGTCGATCATGAACTACGGTAGCACGAGCCCCCCCGCCAGCTACTCCACCTTCTTCCCCCGCTCGACCCCCAACCTCCACTGGACCTCCACCACCTACGCCTACAACCCGCTCCAGGCTGACTACGTCAACGTGGAGTTCGGCTCCACGCACCACACGCCGAAGACCGAGGCGTGGTACGTGCGGTGCGTTCGCCGCGGGCCGGTCCCCGAACCCGCGGTACGCTTCGTCCGCACCGAGCCGACCCCGAACCAGCCCGTCGTCGCCGACAACATCACCGGCCTCGTCTGGCAAGGCTGCGCCGCCGGACTCTCCGGCAGCGCCTGCACCACCGGCACCGCCGTCACCCTCAACTGGGAGGCAGCCCTCGCCTACTGCGAGGGCCTGGTCTGGGGCGGACGCGACGATTGGCGCGCACCCAACAACATCGAGGCCAACAGCATCGTGGATGACGGCCGCTTCGCCCCCGCCATGGACCCCGCCGCCTTCCCGGGAATGCCGGACTACCGCCTCTGGACTTCCTCGCCCTACGTCCGGTTCAGCGGATCCCTGAGCGCATGGGCGGTCTCGAACAACGACTCCGTCGTCTACACCCGGCCCGCCACCAACTCGTTCCACGCGCTCTGCGTTCGCCCGGGACCGTGATCGATCCGGCCGGCAGACCGCCCCCCGCGCCCCCCCCCGCACCCGGCCTCAACGCGCCGCCGCCACCGCCGAGCCGAACGCCGCGTTCATCATCGCCCCTTCCGGCGCGAGCACCGGCTCCGCCGACGGCTCGACCGGCCCCCGCCACACCACCACCCGGCCCGCCCCGGAACGCGCCCCATCGAAACCGGGAGCACCGACCGCCACGTCGGCGAAACCGTCGGCGTCGAGATCCCCCACGCCCGCCACCACCGCCCCGTGCTCGTCGTCCGCCGCCGCCTCCTCCTCCAGCACCCGCGCCGGCGTCGAGACCGGCGGCCACCCCCCCAGAAACAGGTACGCCCGCCCCGCGTCGATCGCCACCCCGTCCGCCAGCGGCGCACCCACCAGCAGGTCGGGCACCCCGTCGCCGTTCACGTCGCCCGCCCCCCCCACCGCCCCCCCGAAGCGGTCCCCCGCCGCCCAACCCTCCAGCGCCGCACCGGCCGTCGCCCCCGGCACCACGCCCCCGCGGAACAACTCGACGCGCCCGCGCAACCCGTCCGCCCCAGGTGCCCCGATCGCCACCTCCTCGAAACCGTCGCCGTTCAGATCCCCCATCCCCGCCATCGCCGCGCCGAACTCCTCCCCGTCCCCGGCCCCCGCCCAGACCTGCGCCGGCACCACGATCGAATCCACCGGTCCCCCGGAATACAGGAACGCCGCCCCCGACCGCACGCCGCCCGCACCGAACCCCCCGGGCTCGTACACCAGGAAGTCCCCGAAACCGTCGCCGTTCACGTCGCCCGCTCCGGCCACCGCAGCGCCATACCGCCCCCCGGGCTCGAATCCGTCCAGCACCCGGTCGACCTCGGCCTCCGGCACCACGCCCCCCCGCAACAACAACACCCGGCCGGCATCCGCAACGGTCGCGTCGGCCGAGGGCACGCCGACCAGCCAGTCGGCCGCGCCGTCCGCATCCACGTCGCCCGCCCCGGCGACCGCCGCGCCCAGACGCTCGCCGTTCGCCGTCCCCTCCAACACCAGCGCCGGCATCGTCGAAGGCGGATCGCCTCCACGGAACAAGAACGCCGCGCCGTGCCCCCGCCCCGTCGTGGAGTACTCCGGGTCCCCGACCAGTAGGTCGCCGTACCCGTCCCCGTCGACATCCCCCGCCGCCGCGACCAACTCCCCGAACCGGCTCCCCCCGCGCACCTCGAACACCACGTCCGGCGTGTCGTCCGGAACGGCCGCCGCGCCGCAGAAGACGTACACCCGCCCCGTTCCCGCGCCCGTGGCGTCCCCAGGGGCGCCCACGGCCAGATCGGCAAGACCGTCGCCGTCCAGATCGCCGGGCGCACGGCCGACGTCCACGTACCGCACCGGACTCCACGGCCCCGGCCCCACCCCGGGCAGCACCGAACGCACGCGCCAGAAATAGCGACGGCCGACCGGCGGAACCGTCTCGATCGCCAGGTCCGTCGCCGGCTGCCACGAAGTCGCCGCCAGACCCGTCGCCGAACCCTCGGGACTCGCGAACTCGCAACCGCCGAACCCGACCGCCGGACACGAGTCGTCCACCTGCACGTCGTACGACACGCCGGGACACGCCGACGGTCGCCAGCGCAGCCGCGGGCGCAACGCCTGCCGCTCCGCGGGCAGGAGCAGCGAACCGGTGCGGGCGCCGTTCGGCGGCCACAGCGGCGCCGGCGGCGGCGGACCCGCACCCCCCGCCTCGCAACGCCGCCCCGTTCCGACCGCCACGCACCTCTCGTACACGCACGGGTCGCCCCCCACGCAGTCGAAGTCCGTCCGACAACCGAACCGGCAGTCGCTGCGGCACCCGTCGTCCTCCACCCCGTTCCCGTCGTCGCACTCCTCCCCGCGATCGACCTCGCCGTTGCCGCAACTCGCCGGCACGTCGCCGTCCGCCCCATCCGCCAGACCGGCGTCGTCCGCCTCGTCCCCGTCCACCGGCCCGTCGCTCTCCGGCCCGTCGAACAGCTCCCCGTCGCCGCCCGCATCCCCCGACACCGGCGGCGGCACCTCGCAGATCAACTCGCACGAACCCACCGCCCAGGGGAGGACGAACAGCAGCCCGGCCAAACCTGCCGCCGCCCGCGTCCGCCAGCAACCGCCTACCACGTCAACACCAGCCCCCCCGGCACCACCACCAGCGCCGGCTCCGCCTCCGGCGCCGCACCCTCGCCCGGCGGCGCCCAGGCGAACCACGCCAGCAGCCCCGTCGCGACCGCGGCGCCGAGCGTCAGGCCGAGCGCCACGTCCGCGGCCAGCGCCACGTCGAGCGTCCGCTCGTACAGCGCCGCGTCCCGCCGGTCACCCAGCAGGTAGTCGTCGCGGAGCAGCACCATCGCCGTCCCGAGCCCCGCCGTCGCCAGCCCGAACGCCCCGGTCGTGCAGACCAGACCCCAGAACCAGACCTCGAGCGGGTCGTCCTGCGGAACCTCGAGCGGCACCAGGCCCAGTTCGACCGTCGTCCGCACCCCCGCCGCGATCGCCACCTCCACCCGCGCCTCGGCGTACCCCGCCCGCCGCGCCGTCACCCGGTGCGTCCCCGCGCGCAGACGCACCGAACGCGCCGCCGGCGTCGCGCCGACGACCCGCCCGTCGACCGCCAGCTCCGCCCCCTCGACCGCAACCTCGACGTCCAACTCGCCGAGCTGCTCCGCCATCTCGCTCCGCTGCCGCGCCGCCTCGGCCAGCCGCTCCGCCGGCTCCGTCTCGCGCCCGGCCGCCAGATACTCGTCGAAGGCGTCGACGGCCGCCGGCCAGTCGTCGAGCTCCCGGTAGCACATGCCGATGTTGAACAGCAGCACCGGCCGGTCGGAGATCGCCCGCGCCTCGCGGAACGCCTCCAGCGCCGCGGCGTAGTCGCCCGCCCGCAACGCCCGCGCCGCCGCCGTCATCCGCTCGTCGAGGCGTTCCGCCTCCGACGAGACCCCCTGCGCCGTCACGCTCCCCGCCCACAACCACACGACGAGCGCTCCGAGGCGAGTCATCGGCCCTCCCCCAGGTCGAGCACGAAGGTCGTCCCCTGTTGCCCGTGGATCACCGTCGCCCCCGCGTCCCGCGACACGGGCGTCGTCGCGCGACGGAAACTCGGACGGATCTCCTGGCCCCGCGACGCGGAGACCGCCGCCCGATACGGCCGCAACCCCGCCCGCCCCGGAACGATGACCACCTCCACCGTCCGGTCGGCCTGCGGCAGATCGATGCCGACCGTGGGGTCCACCTCGATCCCGTCCACCGTCACCTTCGCGCCCGCGGGCACGTCGCGGAAGCCGAAATGCACCGTCGGCCCGGCCGGCACGGCCGCGTCCGGAACAGCCCCCGCCGCTTCGGTCGAGGGCAGCGCGACCGTTTCCGGGGCGCCCACCGCGTCCGCCCCGACCTCCCCGATCGGCCCGCCCCCGTCCGCCTCCCTCCCCGCCGGCTCCCCGCCCGACGCCTCGACGGCCCCGACCGGCAGGACCACGGCCCCCGTCCCACGGGGTTCCGGCTCGCCCCCCCGCAACAGCGCGACCGTCAACACCGCCGCCGCGCCCGCGCCGGCGATCGCCGCGCCCACCCCGTACAGGCGCCGGCGCCCCGGGACGCGGGGCGGGAGCGTGCGCGGCGTCGGCACCCCGTTCGCCGTCGTCCCGCCGGCCGGCCCCTCGGACGCCGGCCGAACCGCAGGCGGCGGCTGCGCCAGCCGCGGCAGCACCCGCTGCTCGATCTCCAGCAGGTCGGCCTGCATCTGCTCCGCCGACCCGTACCGCTCCTCGGGGTCGTTCCGCAGCGCCTTGGCGACGCACTCCTCCAGCGGCGCCGGCAGCCCGGGGACGTACGCGCCGAGCCGCGGCGCTTCCGGCGGATTCTCCCGCGCCTCGTACCGCTCGGCCCACAACGCCGCCGCATGCGTCTCGCGGTACGGCAGCCGCCCCGCGATCATCCGGAACAGCATCACCCCGCACGCGTACAGGTCGCCCCGCGCGTCCGGCGGCCGCCGGCGGAACATCTCCGGCGCGACGTACGCCGGCTTCCCCATCAGCGTCCCCTTCTGCGTGATGTTCGCCCGGTCCTCCTCCTCCCCCTCCGGCACCCGCGACAACCCGAAGTCGAGCACCTTCGCCAGGTACTTGCCCTCCGCCTGCGGCACCAGGAAGATGTTCGACGGCCCCAGGTCGCGGTGCACGATCCCTCGCGCGTGGACCGCCGCCAACCCGTCCAGCACCTGCAGCATGATCGATACCGCCAGGGTGGGCGATACCGATCGGCGCCGGCGCAACAACCGGTCCAGCCCCTCCCCCTCGAGCAACTCCATCACCACCCACGGACGCCCCGGCTGCCCCGGCGGCGGCGCGAACGCGTCGAACACCCCGACCACGTGCGGATGCCGGATCGCACGCAACGCCTGGATCTCCCGGTTGAACCGGACGCGCGACGCCTCCTTGTCGAGATGGTCCTCCCGCAGGAACTTGATCGCGTAGAGTTGATGCGTCGCCACCCGCTCCGCCACGTACACCGAACCCATCCCCCCCGCGCCCAGCGGACGGACCAGACGATACCCGGGGACGCTCGGCGTCGCTTCCAATCCCACCATCCGTTCACGACCGGACACCACTGCCCCGACCGCACCCCGAAGACCCGGGCCACCAGTCGTGAACACCCCGAGAATAGCGGCTTGCCTCGCTCCAGGCAATCGTCCCGCGGCGGATGCACCCGCGCAGGACCCGCGGCGCCGACCCGCTCGGTGCTCCCGGCACGCGGCCGCCGAAGAATCCCTGGATCATCCCGACCGGCAGCGGCATGATTCATCGGCGACGCGCCGGTCCTGCGCGACCGGCGACCGATCGGTTTCGCCACGGGCGGGAGGACCACCGGAATGACCACGCACGGCCGGGGGAAAGAGAGGATCGCAAACCGCAGCGCGCCGCGCGCGGGATGGGCGGGGGTGCTGGCCTGCCTGCTCCTCGCTCCGGCCCCCGCCGCCGCACAGGTCCTCGAACTGACGTTCGACGACGGACCGGACGGCAGCGGCCCGGCCGACGGACGCGCCGACCTCGTCAACAACCAGGAGGCCTTTCCCGTCGGCAGCCCCTGGTTCACCGCACGCCTCGCCGGCGCCGCGCATCGCTCGGCCGTCGGCGAGGGACGCTACGGCCGCGCGGCGGTGCTGGCGGGCGGAGCCGATGCCGTCGAGATCGCGGGGCCGCTCGGGAGCGGCGCGCTGTACTTCCTGATGTGGCTCCAGACGTCCGGCGCGTCGTCCGGCTGGGTCGGCGTGGTCGAGCACAGCCTTGGCCTGCGGCTCGAGGACGGTGCGCTGTCGGTGCAGGTCTGGGATCCCGCAGCGGGCGCCTACGTCGCCCGCGATCTCGGCCTGACGCTGCCCCGCGACGGCGCGTTTCACCACCTCGGGGTCCTCGTCCAACCCGCCGCACGCTCCGCGGGAGCCCTCGTCGACTTCACGCACCAGGCGACCGTCGACGGCCTGCCGCCCGTCCCCCCGGGAACCGGCCCCCTGCGCATCGGCCTCGGACTGGTCGGGGCCGTCGACGAACTGACCATCTTCCAGGACCAGGACCCGGACCGCTTCGATTTCGATCCGCAGGACTGCGGGGACCCCGGCGGCATCGTCGCCTGTCGCGAGGAGGTGTTCACCACCACGCCTCGCGGCTGGGCCTGGCCCGTGCCCGTCCGCGTCAAGACCGTCTACGACCCGGCCCGTTGCACCCCGGCCAGCCGCTGCAGGCTCCTGTTCCTCATCAGCGGCGGCGGCAAGTGCAACGACAACTACGAACAGGCCGAGACGGTGGTCGCCTTCGCCCGCGCGGGCTACGCCGCGGCCACCGTGGACCCCTACTGCGAGAACACCACCGCCTTCGCCCAGTGGCCGCACGAAACGAGCCAGCTCGTCCAGGCGCGGGCGTTCCTGCGCGACCGCAGCGCCCTGTCCGGCATCCTCGCCGCGGACCCTTACGACGCCGCCGGCACGAGCCACGGCGCCGGCCTCGTCGCCCACCTCGCCCTGCGCGAGGCCGAGTTCCCCGCGCGGACGTTCGCGATGAGCGCGAACACGAGCCCCCACTGTGCCTATCACGCGGCGATGTGCGACGACATGCGGGACTACGTCGACGCGTACTGGATCCCCTTCCCTCACGACGACTCCGATCCGCGCATGGCCGCCCTGCATGCCGCCGTCGAACTGCCCGACGTCTTGACCACCGACGTCGTTCGTACCCGCGAGTTCGGCGCCTCCTGGGGCGTCGACCTCTCGCCGGACTCGCCGGTCTGCGCACCCGACGGAACCCACCGCTGCTACGAGGAAGGACTCGGGTTCACCTACGGCGGCCGCCGTCTCCGCGACGCCTGGCATGCGTTGGAAGACCCCGGCTCGCCCACCGGGTACTTCTTCGAGGTCCGCTCCGCGGATTGCCGGCACGGCCTCGGGTCCTCCGCGGAATGGGACTGCGTGCGCTGTTTCTTCGACTACGGCCGTGTCGGCATGGCCACGGCCTGTCCCGCCTGCCTGACCCTGCCCGAAGGCGGTCCGTCGCAGTCGTGCCCGGTGACCTTCCCGGCGGCCGACGCGGACGCGGATGCCGACCCGGACGCCCGGGCCGACGGCGAGGCCGACGCCGGCGCCGACGCCGAACCGGACGCCGGTTCGGACGGGGATCGCGCCGACCACGGGGTCGTCGAGGACGACGCGGGGGTCCCGACGGATGCGCGCGCCGACACCGCGCCGCCCGCAGACCGGACCGCCGGATGCGGCTGTCGCGCGGCCGGCACATCGGCCGTCCCCCGGCCTGCGCTGGTCGTGTCGCTGATCCTGGCGGTCGCGTGCGCCGTCCGCCGCCCAAGGAAGCACGCCGCATGAGACGCAACGCAGCGCCGCTCCGCCTCGGTTCGCTCGCCCCTGCCGGCGGATCGCCTGCCGCCTTCAGCGCTTCTCACCGCCGGGTCACGGGCCCCTGTCCCTGAGTCCTCGCGCCGCGCCTCGAGAACGCCGCACCGTTCCCGCGCCCCCTACAGACCCGCCTCCGTCAACAGCCGCGCCTCGGTCGCGTCCAACGCCGCCAGCAGCTTCCCCAGCGCGCCGCCGGCCTCCATCACCCCGGCCAGGAAATACTCCCCGACCGAACGCCGCACGAACAGGACGTGCTGGTCCGTCACCACCACCAGCTCCCGGATGCCCCCCGGCGCCAGATGCGGCGCCTCCCGCTGGATCGATGCCAGCAACACCCCGAGCACCGCGCCGGCCACCTTCGTCTCGTACGGCTCCAGGTACGTGTGGTAGTCGACGACCTCCCCCTCCTCGTCGCAGAACGCCACCGCCTCCAGCCCCGGCACGTCCTCGACCAGCCTTCCCAACGCGGCCGTGAACCCCGTCCGCGGAAAGTCGCGCTGCGGCACGAACCGGCGCGGAATCGTCACCGCGAACCCCGCCCCTCGCCCCCCGCCGTCCACGGCAGCAACTCGGGCCGCGCCCGCACCGGATGCCGCCGCTGCACCCCGTCCCGCAATGCCTCCGTCCGGCGGAACTCCATCGTCGCCCGCCCGCGCTCCAGCATCTCCGGCAACGCCTCCTCGAACGATGCGTTCCGCGGCGACAACACCTCCACCAGAAACAGCAGATGCCAGCCGAACGCCGACCGGACCGGCTCGGACACCGCCCCGGCCTCCGGCAGCCCGAACGACGCCGCCAGGAACGCCTCGTCGTACGGACCCTGCCGGTCGAACGGACCGATCCGCTCCGTCCGCACCTCCGGCAACTCCGCCTCCGGCAGCCCGGCCGCCGCCCACTCCCGCCGCAGACGGATCTCCAGCATCGGCCGCAGCGCCCGGAACGCCTCCGCCGACACCGCGCCCCGCGCCAGCGGCGCCAACTCCTCCACCGCCCGCCGCGCCGCCTCCCACGCCGCCGGCTCCGCCGGCGCCCGACCGGCCGGCGGGTTCGCCAGCACGATCACCAGATGCTCCACCGTCCGGATCTCCGGCCGCACGAACCAGTCGCGAATCCGCCCGTACGACGCCCGGAACTCCTCGAGGTCCCGCGCGTCGGGCGGGTCCTTCACCGCCACCTCGCGCCGCAACAGCCGCCGCACCAGCAACGCCCGCCGCTCGCGCTCGAACCACCTCGCCCGGTCCTCCCCCCGCCGCCGGGCCAACTCCCCCAGCGCCGCCGTCTCCACCGCCCGCCGCAGACCGGCCTCCACGCCGCCGCCGTGCCGGGCCGCCGCCGCAACCCACTCCACCGGCACCGGACGGCCCCCCACCACCGCCGCCGCCCTTGCCGTGAGCCCTGCCTCCGGCGCGGAATGCTTCCCCCTCCCGCATGCCTCCGCCGACCACAGGAGCAGCGCCATCATCATCCGGCGGCAGCCGTGCACGCGCTGGCCGCGGTGGGGGGAAGGGCAGGGTGCATCGGCGAGGGTTTCGCCCGGGACGATGCGCCGTCCCCCCCCGCCACCCGCACGGCGAACCGCCGCCCCGCCGCCGCTACTCCCCACCGTCCGCCTCCCGCGACGCGCCGCGCCCGCCGAACATCCTCCGCACCGCCTCCGCCCCCAGCAGCCCGCCGGCGCAGAGCCCCAGCACCGCCGTCCCCACCCGACGGTCGGCCAGCAGGTCGAGCGACCCGACGATCGGCACCAGCGCCGCCGCAAACAACAACGCGCCGATCAACCTGCGGGCGGACGCCCACCGCCTCGCCGCCATCACCCCTCCCCACCGGCCGGCGCCTCCGCCGCCCGCAGCAGGTCGGCCGGGTCGAGCGCCAGACCGGCCAACAGCCGCATCTGCGCCGCCCCCTGGTGCGCCCAGTGCGCCAGCCCGGAAATCGCCCGCCCCCCGGCCTGCGCCGCCGCCCGGAGCAGCGGCGTGCGCGGCGGGTCGAGCACCAGGTCGAGCACCACGCGGCCGGCCAGCGTCGCCGCATCGGCCACCGGACACGATACGCCGTCCGCCCCCAACGGCGTCGCGTTCACCAGCACGTCGAACGGCAACGCCGCCGCCTCCGACCACTCCACCCACCCCGCCCCCAACGCCTCCGCCACCGCCGCGGCCCGACCCGACCGCCGCGCCGCCAGCGTCACCGTCGCCCCCGCGTCGAGCAGCGCGCGCGCCACCGCCCGCGCCGCCCCGCCCGCCCCCAGCACCACCACACGGCGACCGGCGACCGCGGCGGGACCGCCCAGCGCCCCCAGCGCTCCCGCGCCGTCCGTGGAATGACCGACCAGCCGCCCCGCCACCGGCACGATCGTGTTCACCGACCCCGCCCGCCGCGCCGACGGCGCCTCCTCGTCCAGCAGGTCGCGGACCGCCTCCTTGTGCGGCATCGTCACCGACAACCCCGCCAAGACCTCGGCCCGCAACAGCTCCAGCACCGGACCGGGACGCGACGTCGGCAGCGCCACGTAGGCCGCCGACTGCCCCGAACGAGACAACAGCGCGTTGTACACGCGCGGCCCGGGCGAACGCAGCGCCGCCGGCCCCCCGAGCAGCCCGTAGACCCGCGGCGCCTGCCGGTCCAGCCCCGCGCGGCGCGCCTCCGCCAACGTCCACTGCCCCGCCGCCGTCCGCGACCGCTCGTCCGCCGCCACGTACGTCCACTCGCTCCCGAACGCCCGGTACGCCACCCGCGACAACACGCCGGCCGGCCCCGTCCCGATCGCCACCACCTTGCGCCGCGTCGCCGCCGCGGCGTCGCGCAGCGCCGCCAGGTCGGCGGCGTCCTCGATCGGCAACGCCAGCTTCAACACGTGGGCCCGGTGCGCCCCCAGCCGCGCCAGTACCCCCAGCGCCGTCTCCCCGTCGCCCGCCGCCGGATGCGCCGACACGATCCGCCGCGTCGGCCCCGGCATCCCCAACAACTCCTCCAGCAGTTCCCCCGGCGTCGAACCCTCGACGTCGATCCAACCCACCCCCGCCTCCACCGCCTCCCGCAACCGCCGGACGCGCCGCTCCTCCGCCCCGTCCCACCCGCCGCCTTCCCGCTTCGGCCGGCACGTCACGATCAGCTTCTCGCGCCCCGGCAGCCGCCCGCACACCCCGGACGGGATCCCCTCCAGCAGGTCCAACCGCACCTCGTGCAGCCCGACTTCCGGCGCACTCTCGATCCGCCGCACCAGCTCCGCCACCGACCGCTCGTTGCCCGTCACGCACAGCATCCGCTCGCCCTCCCGCCCGCCGCAGGGACCGGAGACGCACGGATCGGGAGCTACCCGGTCGGAGCGGGCGGGTCAAGAGCGTCGGACATGGACCGCCGGCCGAAGCCGGCGCGGCGGGAACGAAGCGGGACGGGTCAGCCGTCGCGCTGGCAGGCGCCCAACTGCGCCGCGCAGTTGGTCGTGATGCAGTTCTGGCACTCGGTCTCGGTGCCGGTCGTGCACTGCGTCTCGCAGTGGTCCATCGCGCACTGGTTGAACCCCAGGTAGAGGTCGATCGCGTTCTGGTCCGCCGCGACGAAGCAGTCGTTGTAGCAGGCAATGCCCGCGTTCGTCGGACACGTGCTCGCCGTCCCCGAACCGTCGGCCGGCAGGTCCGGGCACTCCTGCAAGCACAACGCCATCGTCAGACAGCCGCTCGTGCCCGCCGCCCCGAGGTCGCACGCGTCGGCCTCCGCCGAGCAGTGGGCCTCGACGCAGGCGTTGCACGCGTCCGCCGTGCCGCCCGACCCGCACGGGGTCGCGCAGTTCGTCGAGAGGCAGCCGAAGAAGTCGGCCATCTGCGTCTGCGCCTCCGTCGAACCCGCCGCGTCACACGCCGTGTAGCACGCCTCGTCGTCCGGACAGCAGTCGTAGCAGACGAAGACCATCTGGCACGACAGGTCGCCCGCGGCCGTCGAACAATCCGCCGGGCACGTCGCCGCCGTCTCGCCCGCCTCGCACGTGCCGTTGCCGCAGACCGGTCCGGTCGTCTCGTCCGGCGTGACGTCGGCGTCCGCATCCGCGTCCGCATCCGCGTCCGCGTCCGCGTCCGCGTCCGCGTCCGCACCACCCTCGGTCGTCCCGTCGTCGCGCGCGTCCGGTCGCGGGGTGACGGTGTCGTCGTCATCCGCGCAGTTCGCGGCCAGCGCGAAGATCGTGAACGTGGCGACCACGGCCATCCAACGAAGGTTCCTCATGGCTTCTCTCCTCTCCGCGTGGGCGACGCCTCTCCGGGCGGGCCCGGCTTTCGGTGCGCGATCCGTACTCCGCGAATCGACGTTCGTCAAGGGCCCCCTCGCCCCGCCCCCGCCCGCCAATCGCAAAACCCTATTGTGCGATCCCTTGGAGCCGTTGTAGCCTCCGCGCCATGACGCACCCGGCACAGACCGCCCGCGAGTACCTGATGAAGGCGCTCGAGGCGACGCAGCGGGATCCGGCACTCGAGTCGGAACTGGGCCGCCTCACCCCGATCATCGCCAAGGCGCAAGGACTGCTGTTCCAGGCGACGAAGGAACCGCCGGACAGCTTCGAGTGCGGCGGCATCCTCAAAGGGGCGATGGAACACCTCGCGCAGGCGCTCCAGATCTTCCAGGACGTCCAGAACGGCGGCCCCGCCGTCCAGGAAGCCGCCAGCGCCGTGGCCAAGACCCTCGCCCTCCTGTTCCCGATCGTCCAGGACGCCAAGAAACGCTTCGTCGAAGAAAAACAACGCCTCTCCCTCATCCCCCCCGAACAGCGACCCCCGTCCCAGGCCCCGCCCTCCACCGGCGGCGCCTTCGCCGGCCAGCACGTTCCCGCACGGACGATCAACTGGAACGTCCTCCAGCAGCTCACCCTGGACAGCGAGACGCAGTTCTATACCGGCTTCTCCCAGAACCTCGACGAAGGCGGCCTGTTCGTCGCCACCTTCGACGTCAAACCGATCGGCTCCAAGGTGCTGTTCACCTTCGAACTGCCCGGCGGCCGCCAGATCACCGCCAAGGGACGCGTGATGTGGGTCCGCGAATACGACCCCAAGGCCCCCGACGTCACCCCGGGCATGGGCCTCAAGTTCATCATGCTGCGGGACGACGATCGCAAGCTGATCGAAGGCTTCCTCAAGAAACGCGTCCCGATGTTCTTCGAACAGGAATAGCCCGCGGGACAGGGGAGGGCCCTCGAACTTGCCGCTTCCGCCCCTTCCCTGGCGCCGCATCGCCCTCGCCGCCGCCGCCACTCTCGGAGGTCTCCTCGCCTTGACGTCCGCCTTCCTCCTCTGGGCCTCCTCCGGCTTCGACGACACCGACCCGCTCCACGTCCGCCCCGAACGCTACGGCGGACCGGCCGCCGAACGACCGCCCGCCGCCCCGCCCGCCCGCCTCCGCGTCATCGCCTGGAACATCGCCTACGGCCGCGGCCGCCCCGACGACGCCGGCGACCTCCGCTCCGCCGACACCATCCGCGCCAACCTCGCGGGCATCGCCCGGGTCCTCCGCGAACTCCACCCCGATGTCGTCGCCCTCCAGGAAGTCGATTTCGACTCCGCCCGCACCCACGGCATCGACCAACTCGCCTGGCTCGCCCGCGAGGCCGGCTACCCCTGGGCCGCCCGCGTCGAAACCTGGACCTGCCGCTACGTCCCCTACCCCTACTGGCCCCCCTCCCAACACTACGGCCGCATGCGCTCCGGCCAGGCCATCCTCTCCCGCTTCCCCATCCGCTCCAACGTCCGCCGCCTCCTCCCCCAACCCCCCAACCCGTTCTGGTACAACTGGTTCTACATCCACCGCGCCCTCCAACACGCCGAACTCGACCTCGGCGGCGGCCTCCTGCTCGACGCGATCAACGTCCACACCGAGGCCTTCCACCAGCGCAACCGCGAAGAACACGCCGACCGCATCGCCGCCTACGTCCGCTCCCTCCCCCCCGACCGCCCCCGCCTGCTCCTCGGCGACTTCAACGCCATCCCCCCCGAGGCGACCCTGCGGCGCGGCTTCCCCGACGAACCCGAAACCGACATGACCACCGACCGCACCATCGCCACCATCCGCTCCCTCGGCCTCGCCGAAGCCCTCGACCCCGCGACCCCCCTCCCCGACACCTTCACCTTCCCCGCCGACGCCCCCAACCGACGCCTCGACTACGTCTGGTTCTCCCCCACCCTCCGCCGCCTCGACGGACGAGTCGTCCGCGAGGCCGGCAGCCTGTCCGACCACCTCCCCGTCGTCGTCGATCTGGCGCTCGAACCCCGCCTGCGATAGGCTCCCCCCCGGCCCGGAGGCCCCATGTCCGACGAACTGCTCGGCACCGTCATCGACAAGCGCTACCGCGTCGATCGCAAGATCGGCGAGGGCGGCATGGGGGTCGTGTTCCAGGGCGAACACGTCACCGTCGGCAACAAGGTCGCGATCAAGGTCCTCCACCCCGAGTACTCCAAGGACGAGGAAGTCGTGCGACGCCTGGCCCAAGAAGCCCGCGTCGCCGGCACCCTCGGCCACAAGAACATCGTCCAGGTCTTCGACTTCTCCCAGACCGACGACGGCACCCACTACCTCGTCATGGAGTACCTCGAAGGCGAAACCCTCGCCGACTACCTGGCCCGCGAAGGCCCCGTCGCCCCCCGCTTCATCGTCCCCGTCGCCCTCCAGGTTCTCGACGCCCTCGCCGCCGCCCACGCCCGCGGCATCATCCACCGCGACCTCAAGCCCGAGAACGTCTTCCTCACCTCCGGCACCGACCCCACCGCCCACGTCAAGGTCCTCGACTTCGGTATCTCCAAGATCCGCACCGGCGGCGCCGACCTCCACCTCACCAAGACCGGCACCGTCCTCGGCACCCCCTACTTCATGTCCCCCGAACAGGCCTCCGGCAAGAAGGACATCGACGCCCGCACCGATATCTACGCCCTCGGCGTCATCCTCTACCAGGCCCTCACCGGCCGATACCCGTTCACCGGCGAGACCTACAACGAACTGATCATCAACATCTTCTCCACCGAGGCCCCGGCGCCCCGCGAATTGCGGCCCGACCTGCCCGAACCCGTCGAACGCGTGATCCTCCAGGCGATGGCCAAGCAGCGCGAAGACCGCTTCGCCAGCGCCCGCGAGTTCTCCGAAGCGCTCAGCGCCCTCATCGCCGACCCGGACCTGCGCGAACACTTCGGCGGCCTGTCCCGCTCCGCCCTCATGCGCTCCGCCCAACGCACCGCCCTCGCCTCCGCCCCGCCCCCGCCGCCCAAGGGGCTGCCCCGCACCGGCCGCGACGCCCTCGCCTCCGGCGTCGGCGCGACCACCGACCTCGCCGCCCCCCGCCGCCGCGCCGGCCTCTGGACCGCCGTCGCCCTCGCCGCCCTCGCCGCCGCCGCCGCCGTCTGGTACCTCTTCCTCCGCGGCAGCCCCGCCGGCCCCGCCGCCGCCGGCCCGAACGCCGCCGACGTTTCCGTCGTCGCCGCCCACGCCTCGACCGACGCCGCCTCGGGCGCACTCCCCGAAACCACCCCGCCGCCCGCGGAACTCGACGCCGCCCCGCGCGACGCCGCCCCCGAGACGACCGCGACCGCCGCATCCGCCGACACCGCGGGCGACGCGCCCGATACACCGCCACCCCCCGCCGACGTCGTCGTGCTCCGCATCGCCGCTCGGCCCCCCGAGGCCGAGATCCATGTCGACGGCGCCAAGGTCGACAACCCGTACGAGGGACGCTTCCGCCGCGGCGCCCCCGACGTCAAGGTCGAAGTCTCCGCGCGCGGCTACGAAACCGCCGCCCAACTGGTGACCCTGTCCCAGGATCGCGAACTCGAGATCACTCTCGAACGGCGCACCTCCGCCCCCCGCCGCGACGCCGGCCCCGCCGTCGCCGATGCTTCCGCCCCACCACCGCCGCCGCCGCCGCCTCCCCCGCCGCCGCCGGCGGACTCGGGCCGCCCCGGCATCGATCAGAACAACCCCTTCACCCGCCGCGACGCCGGCTCGACCTCGATCGATCGTTCCCGCCCCTTCCCCTGAACCCGCATCCGCCCCGTTGCGACCTCGCCCGCAGGCCCGCCGGGCCCCGCGCCCACGGGTCGCCCGTTCCATCCCGGTCGCACGGGTCGCGGCCGGGTTGCGACCCGCCCCGACTTCCGGCTAGATTCCGCTCCGCCCGGCGGCTCGCCCGCCGGCGCGGGAGGTTTGCGCAAGATGCAGAACCGCAACGGGATCGACCGCCACGTCCGCCTCGGACTCGGCGCCGGACACGTCATCCTCGGCATCGGCCTCGCCCTCGTGCCGCTCGTGGCCCTCCGCGCCCGCTACCTGCCCGTCGATCTCACCCTCGGCGTCGTCGCCACCCTGCTCGCCGGCTCCGGTGCCGCTCTGCTCTGCGGCCTGCGCCAGGCCCCGCTGTTCGCCCGCGTCTCCGCCGCCGTCGCCCTCGTCGCCGGCCTCGCCTTCACCACCGCGCTGATCTGGACCGCCGCCTACCTCAAGGGGATCTACGGCGACCTCGGCCGCGGCGCCTCCGCCTTCTTCACCCTCCTCGTCTTCACCGTCCTCCCCTACCTCGTCGTCTACCCCGGCCTCGCCCTCACCCTCCTGCGACCCGCCGCCGCCGCCCCGGCCGCCGCCGAGACCGCGCCGCCCCCCGCCGCCGCGCCGGAACCCGACGCCCAGGCCGGCGACCCCAAGGCCGCCGCCGATACCGGCGCCAGGCACGACGCCCCCGAGAAGGACGACCGGAGGCCCGCATGAACGACGCCCATCCCGCACGCACGACCGCCACCCCATGGTGGCGCCGCCGCCCCTGGCTGCGCGACGGCCTCGCCGCCTGGGCCGCCATCACCCTCCTCGGCTCGATCGCCGTCACCCGCTGCGCACGCCTCGACCCGGCCGAACCCCCCCCGCCCGAACAGGTCGCGGCCCTGCTGGCCGCGCTGCGCGACGCCGCCGAAGGCCGCGTCCCGGGCGATCTCGGCCAGGCGGCCCGGACCCCCCTGCCGGGCCCGGTCCGCGTCCTGCTCTGGCACGACGGCCTCCCGGCCTTCCGCCACGAATTCGAAGCCCCCACCCTCGGTGAACTCGCCGACCAGGCCGCCCGCGCGCTCGGCGAAGCCCGCGCCGCCGGACGCTTCGAAAAGCTCGAACTCGCCCGCGCCCGGTTCCACCTCTCGTTCGTCGTCGGCGAACAGGCGATCCTCGAATGGCCCGTCCTCGCCGCCTCCGCCTCCTTCGTCACCACCCTCGACGGCGTCGCCCTCCGCCTCGCCGATCAGACCCCCCGCCTCTACCCGGACGACCTGCTGCGCGCCCGCATGTACTCCGCCTTCCTCCCCCTCCCCGGCGGCCAGATGAAGGCCGGCCTCGACGTCCCCCGGGCCGTCGAGTCGCTCTGGCTCGGCACCCACCTGCCGGACGAGGCGTGGGACGAGCAACACCCGTCCCTCCGGCGCTTCCGCACCGCCGAGTTCGTCGAACGCCCCGGACACCCCCCCGAACGCCTCGTCGCCGGCCGCATCCTCAACCCGCCGCCCCGGAGCGTCGACGACTACCGCGCCGCCGCCCTCGACGGCGTCCGCTGGCTCGACCGCATGCTCCAACCCAACGGCCGCTTCCAGTACGACTACGACCCGCTCGCCGACGCCCCGTTCGACTTCGGCTACTCGCTCCCCCGCCACGCCGGCGCCGCCTACTTCCTCGCCTTCGCCCACCGCAAGACCGGCGACCCCACCGCCCGCGCCGCCGCCGCCCGCGCGCTGGACTACGTCGTCGAACGCGAACTGCGCGACTGCAACCCCGCCCCGGGCCGCTGCGTCGGTCAGGGCGGCGTCGTCGATGCCGGCTCCACCGCCCTCACCGTCGTCGCCATGGCCGAGTACGAACGCGGCACGCACGAGGGGAAGTACCTCGAGCCGCTGCGGCAGATTACCGAGTTCCTGGTGTGGCTCCAGGAGCCGAACGGCGACTTCGTGCACCTGTACGACGTGACGCAGAACCGCCGCTTCCCCGACCGGCTGCTCTACTACTCCGGCGAGGCCGCGCTCGCCCTGGTCGAAGCCTACCGCGTCCTCCAGGACCCCGACCTCCTCGACCGCGTCCGCGCCGCCCTCGACTTCCTCACCACCGAGAACTGGTCCTTCTTCGGCTCGGCCTACTTCTACGGCGAGGAACACTGGACCTGCATCGCGGCGTTCGAGGCCTTCCCCGAGGTGCAGAGCGACGCGTACCTCGAGTTCTGCGAGGAGTTCGCCGCGTTCCTGCGCGAGATGCAGACCGAAGAGGGCGAGCCGCCGTTCGGCTTCGAGGGCGCCTACGTCGTCACCCCGTTCCTCGCCCCCCGCACCACCCCCGTCGCCGGCCGCACCGAGGCCACCGTCGCGACCTACAAGCTCGGCGCGGCGATGGGCCGGCCGAACCTCGTCGTCCTCGAACAGGTGCGCCGGTCGCTGTCGTTCCTGATCCGCCTGCGCTACGCCCCCGACGCCAGCCCGCTGTTCCCGCGACCCGATCGCGCCGCCGGCGGCATGCCCGGCGGCTTCGACGACCCCGTCGTGCGCATCGATTACGTCCAGCACGCCGGCAACGCCCTGCTCGGCGGCGCCGACATCCTCGCCGACTACGAACTGGCGCCGCCCTGAACGAGCGGCGCGGGACGGGACCGCCGTGCAGTTCATCGATGAAGTCACCGTCGAGGTCCGCGCCGGGGACGGCGGCGACGGCTGCGTCGCCTTCCGCCGCGAACGCTACCGCCCCCGCGGCGGACCCTCCGGCGGCGACGGCGGCCACGGCGGCGACGTCGTCCTCGAAGCCGCCGAGAACGTCCGCACCCTCCTCCAACTCAGCCTCGCCCCGCGCCTCGAAGCACCCCGCGGCGGGCACGGACAGGGCAACGACCGCTTCGGCCGCAACGCCGAACCGCTCGTCGTCCGCGTCCCCGTCGGCACCGTCGCCACCGACCTCGCCACCGGCCAACTCCTCGCCGACCTCCGCCGCCCCGGCGACCGCGTCGTCCTCGCCCGCGGCGGCCGCGGCGGCCGCGGCAACATGAGCTTCGCCACCCCGGGCAACCGCTCGCCCCACAAGGCCGAACCCGGCGCCCCGGGCGAGGAACGCCGCGTCCGCCTCGAACTCAAGGTCCTCGCCGACGTCGGACTCCTCGGCTTCCCCAATACCGGCAAGTCGACCCTGATTCGCGCCGTCTCGCGCGCCCGACCCAAGGTCGCCCCGTACCCCTTCACCACCCTCACCCCCCACGTCGGCGTCGTCACCCTCGGCCCCGAACGCACCTTCGTCGTCGCCGACATCCCCGGCCTGATCCCCGGCGCCGCCCGCGGCGCCGGCCTCGGCTTCCGCTTCCTCCGCCACGTCGAACGGACCGCCGTCCTCCTCCACCTCGTCACCCTCGACCCCGCCCCCGGCCGCAAGCCCCTCGCCGACTACGACGCCCTCAACGCCGAACTCCGCGCCTACTCGGCCGCCCTCGCCGCCAAACCCCAGCTCGTCGTCCTCACCAAGCTCGACCTGCCCGACGTCCGCGCCGCCCGCCCGCGCCTCGAACGCTTCTTCGCCCGCCGCGGCGTCGAACTGCTCGCCGTGTCCGCCGCCACCGGCGAAGGAGTTCACGACCTCCTCCTGCGCGTCGAAACCCTGCTGCGCGAAACCCACGCCCCCCGGCCGCCGGACTACCGCGCCGACGACCCCGGAAACAACGACACCCCCCCCTCCGCCGAATAGGACGCCTCGCCCGCGCAGCTCGCGAAACGCTCCACCCGCCGCGCCACCGCGTGGAAGCGCCGTCCCTTCCTCGGCCCCGCCCGCTCAGGCGCGCGGGCGGAAGGGGCCCTCGGGCGGCGGACCGATCCTCTCGCAGGCGAAGGCGAACGCATCCTCGGCGGCCCGCACCGCGCTCGACGCCTGTTCCTCGGTGCAGAGGATCTCCAGGTAGAGCGCCGGGGCGCGCTTGTCCGCGAGCTCCGCGGAGGCCCGCTCCAGCCCCGCCAGGCGCTCCTCGTCGAACGCCACCCCCCGCTGCCGGAGCAGCGCCACCAGGGCCGGCGCCACGTCGTGCACGCGAGGGCAATCGGCGCCCAGGTGCAGCAGCACCGCCTTCAGGCTCATCTCCAGCGCCTCCTGGCCGCGCCGCACCGCGCCGTTCCATACCCCCGCGCCGAACGCCGCGCGTGCCTCGGCGAGAACGCCCCGCGCGTACCAGAGCAGGTCCCGCGCCCGGAGATCGCTCGTCATATCTCGACCACGTCCCCCGGCTTCCAGTCCGGCTTGAGATCCCAGTACCAGGTGCCGTCGGGCAGCCGAACCCGCCGCGATCCGAGCGCCGCGAGCCGGCGCCGGACCGCCTCCATCTCCCGGCCCAGCACGCCGTCGTCGAGCAGCACGATGCCGTCGACGGCGACGTCGATCAACAGCCACGGGTGACCGGCCAGATCGACGTCGGACCAGATCACCGCCGAAATGAAGGGCGGCTCCCGCAGACCGTGCCCCCCCAGCGACCTCGTCAGGGCACCGTAGTCGTCCGCGCCCCTCCCCGACACCACAATCGCCAGGTCGACGTCGCTCCGGGCCGTCGCCTCTCCGCGCGCCTGCGAGCCGAACAGCGCGACCGATCGCAATCGGCCGGGGAAGGCGTCCCGCACCGCAAGCATCGCCCGATCGATCACCTCCCGAATCGCCGGCGGAACCGCAGTCACGCCGAAAGGCTACCCCGAGCGCCGACGACCATCAAGCGACCCACGCCTCGGCGGGAACGACCGCGCTCCCCCGTTTCCCCTCGCCGGCTCGGACCGGCCGGGTCGGCGCCTATGGATCCCCACCCCGCCCGCCGGACACTCCCGACGAGAACCCCGGAAACAACGACACCCCCCCCTCCGCCGAATAGGACGCCTCGTCCGCGTAGCTCGCGAAACGCTCCACCCGCCGCACCGTCAACCGATCCACAAAGCCCCGCGCCGGCTCCACCTGGTAGTGCCACGCCCGCCGCGTCCCGCCCGGAACCCGCCGCGCCACCGTCCGCAACACCACCGACCGCTCGTCGAACGGCATCGCCCCGACCGACCGGCGGAACGCCTCGCTGTAGGCGAAGTACTCCTCCGCGTTCGACAGGTACACCACCCGCATCGGCACCCCCAGCGCCCCCTGCGCCGCCGCGATCGCCGGCATCGCCCCCGCGCCCAACAGATCGCCGAGCACGACGCGGACGCGGTCCGCCGCGAACATCGCCCGCACCCGGCGGTACCACGCCGGGTCCGCCAGCCACGAACCCGGCCCGCCGTCCGGCGCCCGCCGCGCCGCCACCCGCTCGAAGTAGCGCCCCGCCGCCGGCCGCAACGCCGCGAACAGATCGAGCAGCTCCGCCCGGTCCGGGTCGCCCGCGAACGCCGCCTCGAGCAACTCCCGCGTCGCCGGCTCGTCGAACGGCTCCCAGCGCAACAGGAACTCGTCCGGCGACACCGACTCCACGATCAACGCCCGGTAGATCCGATGCGCCTGCGTCACCACCGCGTCGTAGTCGATCAGCCACGCGAACTCCGATCGCGCCGCCGCGAACAGCGTGTAGTTCTGGTCCGCCCCGACCCCCAGGTACCCGCCGCCGAGGCCGGCGACGTACGGCAGCCACAACGCATGGTCGCTCTCGTTCGACAGCGCGAAGTGCCGGTCGTCGAAACGCCGCCGCGGCAGCGGCTCCCCCGCCACGCCGAACAACGTCTCCCGCTCCGCCGCCGTCAACGGCCCGACCCCCGTCCCGGGCGGCGACGGCGGCTCCGGCCGACGCTCGTACGGGGCGTCCAGCGCGCAACGGAAACCGAGCCGGTGGCCGCCGGAGTCGGGTCGCATCCCCCGCCGGTTCGCCACCCGCAACTGCTCCGCCGGCCAGAACCACGAACCGCCCCGCAACACCCGCCGCTCCCGCCCGGGACACTCCTCCAACCCGCCGCACGGCCCCCGCGGGTCGCGGCCGAAACACGCCGCACCGCACTCCCCCGCACAACCTCGGTAACAGGGCGCGTACCAGTCCTGCACGAACTCGTACGCGTTGCCCGACAGGTCGAACACCCCCCACGGATTCGCCGCGAACGAACCCACCGGCCGCGCCCACGCCGGCTCGCACCCCCGGTACATCGACCGCTCGCACGTCGGCGGCTCGTTCCCCCACGCGTACACCCGACCGTCCCCCCCGCGCGCCGCCTTCTCCCACTCCGCCTCCGTCGGCAGCCGCTTCCCCGCCCACGCGCAGTAGGCCCGCGCGTCCTCCCACGTCACCGCCACCACCGGCTGCTCCGGGTCCTGGAAGCGCGGATAGTGGTGCCGCAGCCGACACGCCCCCGCCTCCATGCACCGCCGGTACGCGGCGTTCGTCACCTCGTGCCGATCCAGGTAGAACGTCGAAACCTCGATCTCCGCCGCCGGCCGCTCGTCCGGCTCCCCCCGGTCGTCGCCCCGCACGAACGGCCCGCCCGGAATGCACGCCATCCCCGGCGGCGGCTCGCCGCACAGCACCCACCCGTCCGGCCCCAGCAGCCCCAGCCGTGCCGCCCCCGCCTCGGCCTCTTCCGCCTCGCCCCGAGCATCGCCGCCCGTACCGACCGCCCCGTCCGCGACCCCGTCGCCCCCGCCGTCCCGGTCGCCGGCCCCGTCCCACCCGCTCGCGGGCCGATCCGCCCGCGCCTCCCCGCTCCCCCCGCCCGCCTCCTCCGCACCTCCCCCGGCCCACTCGCGCCGCTCCGCTCCGCACCCGCACATCCAGACCACCACCACCCACGGCAAGAACCCCCACCCCCTCCGTCCCACCCCCCCTCTTCCATCGTGGTCGTGGTCGTGGTCGTGGTCGTCGTGGTCGTGGTCGTGGTCGTGGTCGTGGTCGTCGTGGTCGTGGTCGTGGTCGTGGTCGTCGTCGTCGTCGTGGTCGCCCGACCCCGTCCCCACCCCCCCGCCCCGCCCCCGGCCAATCGCCGCATCCATTGCCCGCGTCTCCACCCGCATCGCGCACCCCATCCTGCGCCGCCCCCCGAAGCGCTGTCAAAACGCGCCGCCTGCGCCGCCCGGGATGTCGTCAAAGCGCATCGGCCCCGCGCCCGCGACGATGCTGGAGTTCGGCCCCCGGCCCGCGTTCCGTGCGCCGTCCTCGCCGACTGACTGTTCGAGTGCGCCCTCGAAACGATCCCGGACGAAGTCGCCGGCCAGACGCAGGCGGAGATCCGCCGGCAACTCGACGAGCGGCTCTGCGGCCGAGCCGGGACGGACGACGACATGCCGATCTCCCCGACGCGCCTGGCGGCCTGCGCCGACCTCGCCTGCGGCAGGATGGGCAGCGACCTCATGCGCTGCATCATCGGCGACCCGGACGCTCGCGGCCCAACTCCCTGAACACGGCCGTCCCCAACAACCCCAACAACAGGACCAGCCCCGCCGCGGCGACGATCCACGGCAGACGGCGCTCCCAGGGATTCCACCGCTCCGGCGGCGGCCGGAGACTCAACTCCAGGGAGGTCGCCGGCAGCGTCTCGAAGGAGGAGGTCAGCCGGTCGCCGTCCCGACGCAGCGGAAACGACGCGGCCGCCCGCCAGAACGGCGGCAGCCGCACCTCGACCTCCACGGGACCGAAGCCGGCCCAGCGGTCGGAATGCCCGAAGACGTAGGCCAACGTCCGCTGCGCCGCGCCGGCGCGGCCCGGCTCCAGATGGTACGTCACCCGCAACACATGCTCCCCGGGCGGCACCGCGAGATGGAAGCGGAACGCCTCCACCGCGCGACGCCCCGCCCCGCACCAGCGCGCCCGCGGCGTCACCGCCGCGCGTAACGGCAACACCCCGCCGTCCGGCGCGGGCACCTCGGCCGGCGGACGCCACTCCGGCCGCAGGCCGCAAAGCGCCGTCGGCGCGACGAACAACTCCCGCTCGTCCAACTGCGCCTCCGCGTCGACCATCCCGGGCGCGACGAACAGGACCCAGGTCCGGGTCGTGGCCGGGCCGCGCATGTCGCCGAACGAGGGACCGTCCCGGCGATCGTTGCGCAAACGATACTCCGCGGTCACCCGAGCCGGCGCCTCGTCCTCCAGCGGACGCAGGTCCAGCACCAGCGACTCGCGCTCCACCGCCAGCGGTACCGCCCACCGCTCGTCCGACCCGTCGCCGTCGAAGAACTCCCCGGCCGGGTCGAACGCCGCGATCGCGTTCCCAGACGCCACCGCCGGGAACCACGCCCCGACGACCGCCCCGAAAACCAACCACCGGCCGGCCGAATGCGCCATCCGCCCCTGCGACACCTCCCCCCGCCCCGCGTTCCCGCCCCGAACCCGGTCACGCGCCGCACGGCGCCCCCCGGCTCCCGCCGTCGGGCGACCACCTCTCCAGTCTAGCCGCCCGGGCGGCGCGGTCCAACCGCCGGCTCGACCGGGCCGCGATGCTCCCCGTCGGTTCGGCTGTCCGCCGTCCGGCGGTCGAAACACCGCGCCGTCGACCGAACGGTCCACCGCCACAACAACGCCGCGGCGATCCCCACCCCCGCCTGCCAGCGCACCGGCAACTCGACGGCCAGCAACCCCCACACCACCGCCCCGCCCGGCGCCTTGGCCAGCCGCACCCCGAAGATGTCGATGAGACCAGGGTGGAACCAGAGGAAGCGGCCCGGGAAGTCGGGGCGGTACTTCCGCGTCTCGAACTGGGCCTTCGAGAACGGGTTGCCATCTCGTCCCTTCCCACCCGCCCGCCACACCATTTCCGAGGGGGGCAGGTGTCTCATCCACGTTGGCAGGGAGGGATCCGGTTCCGGCGAAGGACCGGATGCGGAAGCTACCAGATGAGACGAATGGAATGAGCCGCGCGGTCGGAAACCACCAGGTGCCCGTCCGGAGTCCGGACCACGTAGTACGGCGTGTTCAACAGGGCATCCACCGCCGGTCCGTAGTCCCCGGCACTGCCGGCTGTCGTCGGGTTGCCGGCCAGCGTGGAGACGAGGGTTGTGGTCCCGTCGACGCGCCGGATCCGGTGACCGGTCGGGTCCGCCAGGACGATGGAACCCGCGTCGTCCGCGTCGATGCCCGAGATGGATGAAAAGAGGGTGTCGGCGGCGGGGCTGCCGTCCGCGGGACTTCCGGTGTACACGCCCGCCAGCCGCGTGATGTTCCCATCCAGGTCGCGCCGCGAGATGGTCGGGCTGGAAGACGAGTTCGTCCAGACCCCCGTGTACGGATCGCGCGCGGTGCGAAACAGCCCGGCGAACAGCAGTTGCCCCAGCGAGTCGTAGGTCAGGAAGTCGAACGTCCTGAACCGGGCCCAGTAGTCGTCTCCTCCCCAGGTCGTGTAGCAACCCACGGCGATGCGCCAACTCAGACCGGTGACCGCACTCACAACGCGAATCTCGTGATGGTAGGACGCCCCGCAGGAGGGCGTCCGCCCCCCGCAAGGCGCCACGACGTTGTAGACCCAGTCCCCGGACGGAGCGACGGCGACGCTCGTGACGGGTCCGGTGCAGCCGGAGGTGGCCGGCGTCCCGTCCGCGGGGGCGATACCGCCGCCGCCGGTGCCCGCCACGGTGGTGATGAGGCCCGACCCGAGGTGGATGCGGCGGACACGCCAGTTGCCGGTGTCGGCGACGTAGAGCCACTGACGAGCTTCGTCCAGGGCGATCCCCCAGGGGGAGTTGAGTCGGGCGTCGCGCGCAGGACCGTCGTCGCCCGAGAAGCCGTCTCCGTTGCCGCCGGCGATCCGGGTGAGGTATCCGGAAGGGTCCAACGCATAGATCGCGTGGTGATAGTTGCTGGCGAAGTACACCGTTCCGTCGGAGGCCACGGCGAGTCCGGTGGGGTGGTACAGCCGGGCGGTGGTGCCGGGTCCCGGAATCCCGGACGCGCCCGCCAGGTGATCCGCGTTCACCAGCGGCAGGATCGTGCCCGTCGCGGGTGCCGTCGCCGCAGCGGTGAAGGACACCGGGCTCCCGGGCACGTCGTGCTCCCGCAGGTCCAGGAAGCGCGCGCGATAGGCCTGCGTCCCGACCGACCGTCCGAGGCGCGCCGCGACCCGGGCCACGCCGTCGGCGCCGGTCGCAGCCGCCGCGGGCACCACGGCGCCGCCGCCGTCCGCCTCGAAGCGGACCAGCGCCCCCGCCCGGGGCGCGCCCCCGGGTCCGGTGACCGTCGCCGTCAGCGGTTCCGGCAGCACCGCCGTCACCACCCCGCTCTGTCCCGATCCGGTGGGCGTCCCCAACCGCACCTCGGTGGGGACGCTGGCGGCCGCTCCCCGCACCGCCCGCAGCGAGGCGTTGCCGGTGTCCGTCACCCGCAAGTCGCCGGCGGCGTCGAAAGCGACGGCCGTCGGTCCGTTCAGCAGCGCGGCCGTCGCGGACCCGTGATCGCCGTCCGCTCCGGCCGCCCCCGTGCCGGCCACCGTGGAGACGACCCCGGTCACGCCGTCGATCTTGCGCACCCGGTTCGCACCCGTCTCGGCCAGGTAGAGGTTGCGGGCCGGATCGAACGCGATCCCTCCCAGCGCCGCGAACCGCGTCCGCGCCGCCGACGCTCCGTCGGCCGTGCCGCCGTCGGCCCTCCCCGCCACCGGCCGCAGGCGGCCGGTCGTCGTCCGGCGCGCCACTCCCGGCGTCGCGCCGGCGCAGTCGGCGCCGGTTCCCGCCGCCGTGCCGCCCACCGTCCCGGTCACGAACAGTTCGCCGCCGTCCCAGGCGAAGTCGGCCAGCGAAACCAGCGCCGCCTCTGCCGCGCAATCGGCGGTCGTCGTCTGGAACGTCGTGATGGTCCCCGTGACGGGATCGACCCGTCGGATGCGGTTCGGAGAAGGCGACAGGAGGAACAGCGCCTGCCCGGGTCCCAACCCCACCGCCGCCACCGGTCCCAGGGAGGCGTCGGTCGCCGGCCCGCCGTCGCCGAACCCCGGGCCGGCGGCGGTGCCGCCTCCGGCCGCCGTGTCGATCACGCCGGTGCGGAGGTCGACGACCCGCACCCGTGCGTTGCCGCGGTCGGCCACGTACAGGCGGCCGTAGGTTTCGTCGAGCGCGAGTCCGGCCGGCGCGGAGAACTGGGCCGCGACGGCCGGCCCGCCGTCGCCCGAGAAGCCTTCGCCGCGGCCGCCGGCGAACAGGGTCAACACGCCTGCCGGAGACCGGCGGTACACCGCGTGTCCCCCCGCGTCCGACAGGTAGATCGTTCCGTCCGCGGCCACCGCCATCCCCCGCGGCTCCCGCAGGCGTGCCGCCGTGGCCGGCCCCGGCACTCCTCCGTCTCCGGGGGCGTTGTCGGCGTTCACCAGCGGCAGCATCGTCCCCGCGACCGCCTCCGTGGCCGTCGCCGACACCGACGCGCTGCCCGCCCGGTCCGCCTGCACGAGGAAGACCTGGGGGCCCGGCACCGGTCCGAGGCGCATCCGGAAGCGGAACCTTCCTCCGGTGTCGGTCGCGCCCGTGGTCGGCGTCGCCACCGCTCCCTCCGGGGCGAGCACGCGGACCGGGTTGCCCGCCACCGGCGCGCCCCCGCCATCGACGATCCGGACCTCGCCCGCGCCCGGCAACACCGCCAGGACGGTGCCGCTCTGGCCGTTCCCTCCCACCACTTCCAGCGTGTTCTCCCGCAGGCAGCGCGTCGCGCCGAAACAGTCGGCGTCGTCGCAGTCCACGCGCCCGTCGCAGTCGTCGTCGCGGCCGTCTCCCGTCTCGCAGTGCTCGTCCGCGCCGGGATGCACCTGGTCCTCGGCGTCGTCGCAGTCGCCGGGGGGATACGCGGCGGTCCCCGCCGGTCCGCAGGCGAGCACCGGTTCTCCCGTCCCGTAGCCGTCGCCGTCCGCGTCCTCGTACCACGCCTTCGCCTGGAGATCCTCGTCGGTCCGGCCGTCGCAGTCGTCGTCGACCCCCGCCGCGCCGGAACAGTCATCCCACCCGGCCGGGCTCACGCCGGCGTCGGCGTCGTCGCAGTCTCCTCCCCGAGGCACGCGGCCCGGCACCGGCACGCAGGACACCACCGGCGGCGAGCCGTCATCGCCGAACCCGTCTCCATCCCGATCCGGCAGCCAGTCGGCGTCGACGGTTCCGGCGTCCACCGTTCCGTCGCAGTCGTTGTCCCGGTCGTCGCACAGTTCCGCCGCCGCCTCGTGCGTGGTCGCATCCCGGTCGTTGCAGTCGGTGCCGCCCGGACAGCGGGCGTCCGGGTATCCGTCGCCGTCGTCGTCCTCGCCGTCGCCGGGGGACAGTTCGTGGTCGGCCAGGCCGTTGCAGTCGTCGTCGCGGCCGTTGCAGGCTTCGCGCGCCAGCGGGCTCACCCGGCGGTCCAGGTCGTCGCAGTCCAGGGCCAGCAGCGAGTACCCGGCCGGCGGGGCGCAGGACACCAGCACCCCGCCCTGGGCCGCGCCGAACCCGTCGCCGTCCGCGTCGCGGTACCACGGCACGGCGGTCGCCTGCTCGTCGGTCTCCCCGTCGCAGTCGTTGTCCCGCCGGTCGCACACCTCCACCTGGCTGCCGTGCACGAACGGGCTCAGGTCGTCGCAGTCGTCATCCACCGTGGAGAATCCCGGCGCGCCGGGGCACCCCATCACCGGCCGGGTCGGGTCCCCGTGCAAGTCCCGGTCTTCGTCCGCCCATCCCGGCAACCGCATCCCCTCGTCCACCGTGCCGTTGCAGTTGTCGTCCGTGCCGTTGCACGACTCGATTGCCCCCGGGTGGATCGACCGCCGAGCGTCGTTGCAGTCGTCCCCGCACCGCCGTCCTCCCGCTCCGTCGGGGTTGCAACAGGCGGCGTCCACGAAGCCGTCCGCATCCAGATCCCGCTCCCCCACCGTCGCCGGGTCGCAGTCCTCGTCGAGCCCCTCGTCGTCGCACACCTCTTCCCGGTCCGGCGCCGCGCGCGGGTCCGCGTCGTTGCAGTCGTCCCCGCCGCACTCGAGCGCCTCGTGTCCGTCGTCGTCCGCGTCCGGGTCCACGTCGCAGGCGCTCCAGCACCGATCCGCCGCTTCGTCGCAGGTCTGGGTCGGCAGGCACGGCCCCGCCGCCGCCGCCACGCAGCCCGCCGCATCCGCGCCCGGGTCACCCGGCAGACAGCGTTCCACCCCGTTGCAGAAGAGCCCGTCCCCGCACTCCTCGTCCCGCACACAGACGGGCGTTCCGCCCTCGTCTCCCGCGGCGTCATCCTCCCCGTCGTGCGCCGTGTCGTCCGCCTCCCCGTCCTCCGCCGCGTCCTGGACGACGTCCGCATCACCGTCGTCCCCCCCATCGCCGCAGGCGCCCGCCACGAACCCCGAAAGCAGCCACCAGGACAGGACGCACCCCGACCAGACCACCCGTGTCCCCATGGATGTCATCTCCCTGCTGCGCCGTCGCGCGAAGCCCTGCCACCGAGTCGCCGCCGCCGCGTGCCTGTCGCAAGCTCGCAGTCCGGTCCAGGCGTTCGGGGAGATTCTGCCGACTTCTCCCGCAGGAAGGCAAGCACCCGCCACGATGCCGAAACTCCACGACGCCTCGCCGGCTTGACTCGGTAACCCCGACCGGACCACGATCATCCGCGGCGCCCCGACCTTCGAGACGATCTCGGGGGCCCCGGACCGGAGAACAGTTCCAGCTTGCGGAGGGCGTGATGCGTACGGTTTCCGCGGTCATTGCGATGTGTCTCACCGGCTGCGGGCTGATGGGGTTGTTCGAAGAACCGGTGACGCAGTGCGGCACGCCGGGCGAGCGGCGGTCGCGGGCGAACGCCTGCGGAGTGTGCGGCACGGGGCTCCTCACCGAGGAGTGCCAGGCCCACGGTGGGTGGAGCCGCGTAGACTGCGTCGACCCGCTGGACGGCGACGGCGACGGCTTCCAGAATCCGGCCTGCCTGGAGGTGCCCGAAGGATGCTGCGCCGAACGGGTGGACTGCAACGACGGCGACCCGACGATCCACCCCATCGACTACGAGTGCCTGCCTGCCCGCGACACCGGCGCTCGCCCCTGCGACACGGCGTGCGGCACGTCCGGCACCCGGACCTGCTCCGCGGCCTGCACGTGGAGCGCCTGCGCGGCGCCCGTCGAGGCGTGCAACGGGGAGGACGAGGACTGCGACACGACGCCGGACAACGGATTCGCCTGTGCTGCGGGAGCGTCGGAATCGTGCGCCGTGGAAGGCTGCGGCACGGCCGGGGTCCGGGCCTGCCTGGAGGATTGCAGCGGTTGGGGCGGCTGCGTCGCCGAGGAGGCCTGCAACGGCTGCGACGACGACGACGACGGCTCGACCGACGAGCTGTTCGCGTGCGTGCGCGGTGCGGTGGGCGTCTGCACGGTGGAAGGGTGCCCGGGAACGCGGCGCTGCAGCACCGAGTGCGCCTGGGACGCCTGCGCGCCCGATTTCCCGGTGCCCACGGCGCCTCGTCCGTTGGCTCCCCTGCCGGGACGGGCCACCGGATCGTTCCGCCTGCCCCCCTGGCGCTTCGCGCTGCGGCCCGAGTTCTCCTGGTCTGCGGCGGTCGGCTGCCCCGCCTCGGCCATCCGCTACCAGGTCCAGGTGGACGACGATTGCCCGCCCGACGCCTGGTCGGACTGCACCTTCCCGCACCCGGAAGTGGACCACGGCGACCTCACGACCACCCGCTTCCGTTCGACGGCCGACCTGGCGGTATCGACCACGCCGCCGGTGGGCCGACGGTACTACTGGCGGGTCCGGGCCTGCTACGTCGATGGAGCCTGCGGAGACTGGAGCCGCGTGTCGTACCTCGACGCGGGGCGCGCCCCGGGCGACGTGAACGGTGACGGCTACAGCGACTTCCTGGTGGGGGCGCCGGACACCTCCACGATCGCTCCCTCGGGCCTGGCCTACCTGTATCTCGGCGGGCCCGACCCCGCAGACCTGACTCCCCTCGCGTACCGCTCCGCCACCTCCCGTCACCTGGGCCGCGCGGTCGCCCTGCCGGGCGACGTGAACGGCGATGGCTTCGCCGACCTGGTGCTGGGGGCCGAAGGGAGCGATGGGGCGCAGCTCTTCCTCGGCGGGGAGACGCCGGACGCGACTCGCGACGGCCAGTTGTCCGGACTCGGCTGGTTCCTCGGCGCGGTGGGCGACCTGGACGCGGACGGCTTCGCCGATCTGGCGGCCTTCTCCGAAAACTCGGGCGAGGTGCGGCGCGGGGCGGCGGCCGGGTTCGCCTCGGCGGGCGGCGAACTGGTCCTGGCGGGCGCGGGGCCCTACGCCACCGCTCCAGGCGGCGACCTCGATGGAGACGGATTCCCCGATTTCGTCCTGGGCGAACCGCAGTCGGCCCGGGTGGGGCTGTTCTACGGCGCCACCGACCTGCCGGACCGGTTGGCTCCCCTCCACGCGCTGGTCGGCTCGGCGGTCGATGGGTTCGGAGCCGCAGTGGCCGGCCTCGGCGACCTCGACGGAGACGGGTGGGGAGAGGTCCTGGTGGGCTCCCCCCAGAACGTCGGCAGCGGCCCCTTGGGACCCGGTGCACTTGAGCTGTTCCTCGGCGGCGACCCGCCCGACGCCGACGCCGACAACCGATGGCTCTCCGAAACCGATGGCGACCTGTTCGGCCTCGCCGTCGCCGCGGTGGGCGACCTGGACGGAGACGGCAGGACGGACTTCGCGGCCGGAGCCCGCCACCGCAACGCCGCTTCCACGGGTGGCGCCGTGCTGGTCGTCTGGGACCGGACCGATTCCACCGCCCAGACCTGGGTTTCCGGACGAGCGCCCGGCCAGGGGTTCGGCTCTGCGGTGGCCCCGGCGGGCGACGTGAACGCCGACGGGTACGACGACCTGGTGGTGGGGGCACCCTTCGACGACGGCTTCGGACTCGATGCGGGTCGGGCCTACCTCTACACCGGCCGGCCGGAACGCACCTTGACCGACACGGACCGGGTGGCACTGTCGGGTGGCCCCGAGGCGAACCAGCGCTTCGGCTCCGCGGTGGCGGGAGCGACAGCCCCGTAGCACCCTCCATCATCTCGATGTCGCGGCGAGGGCGACGGCGCCCTTCGGCGCAAGGCAGGGGCGGCGAACCGGGCGAGGAACTCCTACGACCGCCGCTCCGCCTCGCTCCGCGCCAGCACTGCCCCCACGGCGGTGACGAGGCGGTCGTTGTCGCCGGGACCCTCCTTGGAAGCCACCAGCACGCCGTTGACGAAGGCGGAGGGGACCTTCTTGCGCTTGCCCGCTGCCGGGTAGCCCGCGGTCGGCGTGACGTACGGCGACGCACCCGCTTCGTAGACGTCGAGCCTGACCCGGTCCGGATAGCGCGCCACCAGCTCCTTGATCATCGCCAGCTGCCGCCGGCACTGCGCCGTCGGCGCTCCCGCCACCGGCAACTCCAGCCGCAGCCGCTTCCCCGTCGTCCGGGCCTCGCCGCCACTCATCGTCTGCCTCCAACTCCCCCCGCAGCCGCACCAGCGCCTCCTCGCGCGGCAACAACGCCCCCGGCTCCAGCCCGACGTCGAAAGCCTCAAGCCATCGGCCGTCGCGCGCCCGACGGTCCGACAGCGCGGATCGCTCGCCCGCTCGCGCTGTGCCCCCGAGCCGACCCCGATGCCACCGTTTCCGCCGTGGAGCCAGGACGCGCGGATGCTTCGGCAGATACCAAACCGGCGTCGGATTTCCTTCCATGATGGCTGTCGAGTGATCTTCGCCGCGAGCCATCCGCGCTGTTGTGCTTCCGGACGGGGCGATGCACGAGCCGTGGTGTGACACGCAGGGAAACACCACAACGGGCTGATGGCGGGGCGACCGAACGTGCGACATCGCGGATGGCTCGCCGGCCGGACCGCGAGCACCGCGGGTCCAACTCCTATTCGCAAACGCCGAACTCCCAGTAGCGGTTGGCAAACGACTGCTCGTTGCTCCACTCGGCGTCCCACGTCGCACGGACCACCAGACGCCCGAGCCAGCAGTCGCCGTCGTAGAGGAACGGGAACGGCAGCGGCACGTCGATATCGACCCGGTACATCGCCCGGCCGTCGACGACAACCGGCCGCGCCTCGACGGTCCCGGGCGGCAGCGCCACGCCGAAATCCCGCCGCACCGTCGGCGCCCCCCTCCCGCTGCCGCGCGACCACCTCTCCAGTCTAGCCGCGCGTGCGGCGCGGTCCAACCGCCGGCTCGACCGGGCCGCAATCCTCCCCGGCGGTTCCGCCGCGGGCGGCGCGACATTCGAAACGCCGAGCCGTCGACCGGACGGCCCACAGCCACAGCAGCGCCACCGCGATCGCCACCCCCGCCTGCCAGCGCACCGGCAACTCGACGGCCAGCAACCCCCACACCCCCGCCGCGCCCAGCGCCTTGGCCAGCCGCACCCCGAAGATGTCGATGAACGCCTTGGCCCGGTACTTCTCGGCGACCGACGTCGGCGCGTAGAGCGCCTCCTTCGACGTCTGGTGGATCCCGTAGTTGAGCGTCGCGTCCGCGCCGAACCAGATCGCCGCCGCCGCCAGCCCGGGGACCACGAGGAACACTCCCGCCCCCGCCAGCAGCGCCAGCGGCAACACCGCCAGCGCGGCGCCCAACCCCAAACGCCGCTGGATCGCGCTCGTCGCCAACAACTGGATCGCCAGCCCCGCGACGCCCGTCGCCAGCGAGAACCGCCCCAAGAACGCCGTGCGCGCATCGCCCAACGCCCGCCCTGGAAACTCCACGGCGACGTGCGCGCTGAACTGGTAGTCCGCAATCACCGAACTGACCTCGTAGGTCGTCACGATCGCCAGGATGCCCAGCAGATAGGGCGAACGGACCACCATCGCCAGGCCGTCCCACGCGGCCCGGGCCGACGGCGCCCGTCCCTCCGCCCCCGCCGGAACCGCCGCCGCCGGCGCCGCGCCTCCCGCGCGCCGCAACCGCCGGTCCAGCCACAGGATCAACACGAACGTCCCCGCCGTCGGCGCCGCGGTCAAGAGCAGGAGCTGACGGCCCCCCACCGCCGGCGCCAAGAAACCCGCCAGCGCGCTGCCGAGGATCCCCCCGAGCATCCCGCCGGCGCCGATGATGCCGAACAGCCGCTTCGCCGCCTGCGCCGTCACGTGCTCGTTGAGGAAACTCCAGAACAACGCCACGTTCGCCGTCACGAACAGATCGACCCAGAAGTAGAACGGCACGTGGACCCAGACCGGCGGCACGAGCGGGTCGAGGAACCAGAAGACGAGGTGCCCGATGCCGAACGCGCCGGCCACCCCCAGCAGCAGGCCGCGACGCGGAACGCGCGCCGAAAGCCAGGCCAGCAACGCCCCGAGCGGCAGGACCAGCATCGCCGTGACCAGCCGCGCCCACGGCAGGTGCTTCGCCCCCAATACGCCGAGAAACTGCGACGTGCGCAGCGGCTTCAGGATCCAGAACGTCGCGATCACCAGGAAGAAGTAGCCGGCGAACGCCAGCGCCGACGCCCACTCGTCCGACCGCACGTCCGCGACGAACCGGGTCGCCCGCCGCCATCGTTCCGCCGCCGGCGCCCCGCTCCTCAACCGCCCGCCCGCCTACTCCTCGAAGAACAACACATTCGCTTCCCCGAACCGCCCGATCAACTCCCCGATCCGGTCCAACGCCCGGTCCCGGCGCCGCCGCAACCCGTCGAGCTGCTCCATGGTCAGGATGTCCGACAACAACGCCTCGAGCGCCGCGTCGTCCAACGCCCGCAACCGCTCCACCGTCTCCCGGCGGAACCGCTGCGCCCGGCGAAAGTGCGCCCAGACCCGCGCCTCCCCCGACGCCGCCCCGAAACCGGCCGCGTTGTCGATGAACACCAGCGGACCGTCCGGACCGCCGGCCCGCCGCACGTTCCCCCCCGTCCACCGGTCGGTATTCAACGTCAGCCAGTCCAACAACACCAGGTCCGACAACGCCGCCGCGTCCTCCCGCCGCTCCGGCGGAATCCGACCGCCCTGCGCCAGCCACGCCGGCCACTCCCCGTCGCTCGCGTACTCCTCGCCCCCCCGCAGGTCCGGCACCCAGTGCATCGCCATCCCCACCACCGTGCCGTCCGCGTCGAACAACACCGACTCGCCCAGCCGCCGGCGGAAATCCGGCGTCACCCCCTCCGCCCCCGCCAGCTCGTCCCGCGTCGCCGAACGCACGCACGACGGCGGCACCCGGTGGATCCCCAGCCGCCGGCTCAGCCGATACGCCGCCACCTCGGCCTCCCAGTTGGAATGCCCGATCGTCTGGTCCGGCTTGTAGGCCGCCTGCGAACCGTCCGCGAACGTCAACCGGAAACCGATCGTCGTGCCCCGCGGATTGCGCTCCCACCGCACCGGCGCCGCTTCGCACAACACCGCCAACAACGCCGCGTCGTCCCCGCCGCGAAACCCGGCCTCCTCCTCGACGGGTTCGCCCGGTTCGCCCGGTTCGACGGGTCCGCCCGGTTCGGCCGGCTCGACGGGCCCGCCCGGTTCGCCCGGCTCGATCGGCTCGGCCGACTCCACCACCCCCGTGTGGGCCGGACAACCCCACGCTCCCCCGGCACACACCGCGAGAACGACCGAAACGGCCCGCCGGGCAACGATGTGCGTGCGCCGCGCCGGGCGCGTCGCTCCGTTCACGGCCGCGCAGCCTATCGCGGGCCGCCCCGGGACGCCAGTCCGCGGAAACGCCCCGCCTCAGGCGCCCAGGTCGGACGGGTTGTGGCGCTCGAGGACGAAGTAGGCCATCGGCAGGCGCAGCGGACCGATCGGAATGTAGGCCTTGCCCAGGTACAGGTCGAAGTTGTCGGGGTAGACCTGGACCAGATAGTCCCGCAGCAGGCGCGACGGGTCGGCCTTGAAGTTCTTCTCCGAGGCGCCGTAGTCGATCAGGATCGCGTTCGGATACTTGTTGTGGGCGCCCGCCAGATCGACCTTGCGCGCTTCGTACCAACCGATGCGCTTGGGCCGGCCGCCCTGCTCGACGTCGATCCAGGGCTCCCCGAGACGGTTCTGGACCACGACGACGTTGTAGCCCTGGATCCCCTGGTGGTGCGGCCGCGACGGGTCGGCGCGGTAGAACCCCTTCTTGAACTTCTTCAACCCGACCAGCGCCAGGACGTCGGGAGTGTTGAAGCCGCGGAACTCCCAGCCGCTGAGGCGGGCGAGGTCGGGCGTCACGCCGCAGCGCATCACCGCCTCGAGATCCTCGGGCCGCGCGAGGCACAGCGCCTCGTAGGTCCAGCGTTCGCCGTTGGGCTGTCGCGGTTCCTGGGTCATGACGTTCCTCCTTCCCGGCCGGCGTCAGCCGTCGAGCCAGCCGTTTTCGCGATACCAGCGCAGCGTGTCGCGCAGGCCGTCGCGGGCCTCCGGATACTGGAACTGGAAGCCGGTCGACTTCAACTCGTCGTTCGCGTACTGCCAGTCCTCGTTGAGGTAGTCGACCGTGTCGGCCTCGAGGGGCGAAGGAACGCCCAGCAGGCCGGTGATCTTCTGCAGCGCGCCGGCGACGCCGTGGATCGCCGGCTTGAGCCGGTCGATCGGCACCGCCGGCAACTCGACGAACTTGGCGCCGGTCAGGCCGGCCATGAGGCGGAAGAACTCGAGCGTCGACATCTGGGTGTCGTCGTTGAGGTTGTAGATCCGGTTCTCGGCCCCCTTGGTGGTCGCCAGGTGCAACGCCGCCCGGCACACGTCCCGCACGTGGACCCACGGGATGCGGCCGGTGAAGTTCCGCGGCGCCGCCGCGATCTTCATCCCCGCGGCGGCGAGGATCATCTGCCCCGAACCGTACACCGCCCGCGGCCCGTAGACCGTCGTCGGCCGCAAGATGGCCCACGACAGGCCGCGGCCCTGCGCCCGCATCGTCGCGTGCTCCGCCAGCCACTTGGACCGCAGATACGGGTTCGCGGGCAGCACGGCGTCCGTCTCGCGGAACGGACGCCCCGGACGCCACGAGGGCAGCCCGTACACCCCGCCCGCCCCCCACAACACGAACCGCTTCGCCCGCTTGTGCGCCAGCACCGCGTCGATCAACGCCTCCGTCCCCGACTCGTTCACCTGCCGCAACAACGCCCACGGCGCCGAGTACGAAAACACCCCCGCGACGTGGAACACGTAGTCGACATCCCGGACCAGCGCGGCCAGGTCCCCCGGGCGCGTGAAGTCCCCCGGGACGAACTCGACCCCCAGCCGGTCGATCACCGAGGGAAACCGGCCCTTGGCCCGGTCGTCCTTCTCGTGGGCCGCGGGCAGGTCGGTGGCCCGGATGCGATGCCCCGCCTCGGCCAACACCTCGCACATGTGCGTGCCCATGAAACCGCACGCCCCGGTGACCAGCGACAACGGACGTTCCATCACGCTACCTCCTTTCGCCGGCCGGCCCCAGCCGCCGGCGGATGATGCGGTCGACCGCCGCGTAGTACCGCTCGAGAATCCGACGCGCCTCGTCCGGCCGGTGCCGCTCCACCGCGCGCACCAGCGAGATCCAGGTGCGCCGCAGGCCCGCCTGCCGCACCCACAACCCCGGCAGCCGCTCGACCAGCCCCGCAAACGCCCGGGCGAAGGTGTTGAACAGCCAGACCGCCACCAGACTGTGGCTGGCCTCGACCAGCCGCCGAAAGAACGCCAGGTCCTGGCCCCACGGGTCCTCCGGGTCATCGACCGCCGCCTCGGCCGCCGCCCGCAACCCCGCCACGTCCTCCGCCGTCGCCCGCTCGGCCGCCAACGCCCCCGCCTCGGCCAGCACCATCCGCCGCAGCCGCAGCACGTCGTCCAGCGCCCGCAGCGTCTCCCCGGCGTCCGCCCCCTCCGCCAGGAAGAACGGCAACAACCCCAGCTCTCCCTCGCGGCGGAAATCCCGGACCACCATCCCGTTGCCGTGCCGGACCTGGACGAGCTGCAACTCCTCCAGCGTCCGGATCGCCTCGCGGACGGTGTTGCGGTTCGAGGCGAGCTGCTCCGCCAGCTCGCGCTCGGACGGGATGCGGTCGCCGGCGCGCAGCCGGCCGTCGAAGATGCGGCGCCGGATCTGCTCGGAGACCAGCCGGGCCAGGCTGGCCCGCCGCACCGGCTCGAAGCCGTCCGCCTTTCTCCGGCCCCCCGCCGCCGTCCGCCCGGCCGCCATCGCCGCGCCTCCCCGCCACCGGGCCGGTGGCCCAGTGGTTCAACCACCCGACCACCTAGCCTCACCCGCTCCGCTTGTCAAGCGTTTTCGTGCCCCGCCGCTCCCGCGTTCCGCCCGGGCGGCGCCGTCCCCCTTGACCCCGCCCGCCGCTCGTGGTTCATCCGCGGTCCAGATGGCCGTTCGTCGCCCCCGTCCCGCGTCCCCCTCCGCCGGAGCACCGGCATGAACGCCGTCGCGGCCGCCGCCCGCCCCCTCGCCGCCCCGCTGCCCCCCGAACTGCAGGCCGATCGCGACGCCGTCGAGGCGACCCTGCGCGATCTGCGCACCGAACACTCCCTGCGCCTCGGCGCCGCCGCCCGCCATCTGCTCGAAGCCGGCGGCAAACGCCTCCGCGCCCTGCTCACCTGCGCCGCCGCCCGCGCCCTCGGCCGCGACCCCCGACCCCATGCCGCCCTCGTCGCCGTCGTCGAACTCGTCCACGCCGGCTCCCTGCTCCACGACGACGTCCTCGACGCCGCCGCCGTCCGCCGCGGACGCCCCGCCGCCCATGCGGCCTACGACGCGCACACCGCCATCCTCGCCGGCGACCTGCTCTTCTCCTGGGCCTTCGACCGCCTCGCCCGCTCCGGTCCGCGCGAACTCCAGGTCGCCCTCGGCGAGGCCGTCCGCGCCCTCTGCGAAGGCGAAGTCCTCGAACGGGAACGCCGCCGCGACCCGACCGCCGACGTCGCCCACGTGCGCCTCGTCCACCAGCTCAAGACCGCCGCCCTCTTCGGCTACGCCGCCGAGGCCGCCGCGCTGCTCGCCGCCGCGCCCCCCGCCGCCCGCCACGCCCTGCGCCGCTACGGCCTCGCCCTGGGCCAGGCCTTCCAGGCCGCCGACGACCTCCTCGACTGGGAAGGCCACCCCGAATCTCTCGGCAAACCCTCCGGCCAGGACCTCGCCGAAGGCCTCGTCAATCTCCCGCTCGCCCTCGGCGCCGAACGCGACCCCGCCCTGCGCGACGCCGTCCGCGCCTGCTGGGACGCCGGACCCGACGCCGGCCCCGCCCGCCGCCGCGCCCTCCGCGACGCCCTCCGCCGCGCCGGCGCCTTCGACGCCGCCCGCGACCTGGCCCGCCAAGACGCCCGCCGCGCCGTCGACGCCGCGGCCGCCCTCCCGCCCGGCCCCTGGCGCGACTGGCTCGAACTCGCCGCCGCCGCCGCCGCCGAGCGCGACGGCTGAGCCAGGAGCGGGACGACCATGGCCGAAACCCGCGCCCTCGATGCCCTGGGTCGCACCGCCCGCCGCTGGCTCGAACGGGCCTACGTCGAACGCCTCCGCCACCAGGTGCTGGCCGGCCCGATCCCCCGCCACGTCGCCGTGATCCTCGACGGCAACCGCCGCCACGCCCGCCGCCTCGGCCGCGCCCCCACCGACGGCCACCTCCTCGGCTCCGAAACCCTCGAACGCCTCCTCGACTGGTGCCGCAAGCTCGGCGTCCAGACCCTCACCGTCTACGCCCTCTCCACCGAGAACCTCCGCCGCGACCCGGCCGAAGTCCGGGCCCTGATGGACCTCTTCGCCCGCAAGCTCGCGGACCTGGCCGAAGACGCCCGCGTCCACCGCCACCGCATCCGCGTCCGGATCCTCGGCCGCCCTGACCAGCTCCGCCCCGACGTCGCCGCCGCCGCCGCCCGCGCCGAGACCGCCACCGCCGGCTACGACCAGTTCGAGTTCCGCATCTGCCTCGCCTACGGTGGCCGCCAAGAGATCGTCGATGCCGTCCGCTCGATCGCCGACGACGTCGCCGCCGGACGCCTCGACCCCGCCGCCGTCGACGAACACCTCCTCGGCGAACGCCTCTGCGCCGGCGCCGACGAACCCGACCTCCTCATCCGCACCGGCGGCGAAATCCGATTGTCGAACTTCCTGCTCTTCCAGACCGCCTACTCCGAACTGGTCTTCACCGACGTCCATTTCCCCGCCTTCCGCGAACTCGACTTCCTCCGCATCGTCCGCACCTACCAGCAGCGCACCCGCCGCTTCGGCCGCTGACCCCCACCGCACCCCCGCCTCCTCGCCCGCACACTTCCCCCCGGACATTCCCCGGTCGTGGTCGTGGTCGTGGTCGTGGTCGTGGTCGTCGTTTCCCTCCCCGCGCCGTTGCCGCATCCGCCCCAGCCGCGTATGCTCGATCGGCGTCGAAGACGCCGCGGAGGAAACCATGCCGTACGCCAGAACCGCCGCCCGACTCGCCCTCTGCCTCGCCGCCGTGCCGGCGGCCGCCGCCTGCGGCGACGACGACGCCGCCGCGCACGACGCCGCCGACACCGCCGAACTCGCCGACGTCCCCGGCGAGGACCTCGGCGGCGAGTCCGCCCCGGACGCCGCCGACGACCGGCCCGACACCGGCGAGCAGGACACCGCCCCGCCCGACGCGCCGCCCGACACCCCCGCCGACATCCCCGAGGATCGCCCGCCCGCCGACACGACCGACACCCCCGACGCCCCCCCCGGCGTCTGGCGCCCCGCCCCCGGCACCCGCTGGCAGTGGCAACTCAGCGGCCCGATCGATGACTCGCTCGACGTCGACATGTACGACATCGATCTGTTCGACGCCCCCCAGGCCGTGATCGACGGCCTGCGCGCCCGCGGTGTCGCCGTAATTTGCTACTTCAGCGCCGGCAGCCGCGAGGACTGGCGCGAGGACGCCGGCGACTTCCCCCCCGCCGCCGTCGGCGAACCGCTCGACGGCTGGCCCGGCGAACGCTGGCTCGATATCCGCTCCCCCGACGTCCGCCGCATCATGCAGGCCCGACTCGATCGCGCCGTCGCCCGACGCTGCGACGGCGTCGAACCCGACAACGTCGATGCCTACGCCAACGACTCCGGCTTCCCCCTCACCGCCGCCCACCAGCTCGACTACAACCGCTTCCTCGCCGCCGAAGCCCACGCCCGCGGCCTCAGCGTCGGCCTGAAGAACGACCTCGAACAGGTCGAGGACCTGCTGGCCGACTTCGACTGGGCCCTCGACGAAGAGTGCTTCCAGTGGGACGAGTGCGACCTGTTGCGGCCGTTCGTCGCCGCGGGCAAGGCCGTCTTCCAGGTCGAATACGGCGACGCCAGCCTCGCCGCCGATGTCTGCCCCCGCGCCAATGCCCTCGACTTCGATACCCTGATCAAACGCCTCGACCTCGACGCCTGGCGCATCCCGTGCCGCTGACCGCCGGCCGGCCGCTCCGGACGCCGCCCCCGCGAAGCGGACCGAACGTCCCGGTTGCATTCCGGGCCGACCACATAGTACACGGACCATGGCCGGACGGGCCGGACGCAGGGGGAGGGGAGGGCGGCACCGCGATGCTGGAAGCCCTGATTCCGCGGGAAAAGATCTTCTTCGAACTGTTCGCCAAGGCGGCGGAGAAGAGCGTCGCGGCGTGCGAGGCCTTCGAGACGATGCTCGGCGACATGCAGAACCTCGCCTCCCACGTGCGCCGGATCAAGTCGTACGAACACGAGGCGGACGAGGTGACGCACCGGACGGTCGACACGGTCCACCGCACGTTCGTCACCCCGTTCGACCGCGACGACATCCACCGGCTCGCCGGGCGCCTGGACGACGTGCTCGACCTGGTCGATTCCGCCGCCGCCCGGATGGAACTGTACGAGATCCACGAGGCCACGCCGGAGTGCCGGGAACTGGCCGGCGTGCTGACGCGGGCCGCCCGGCTGCTGCCCAAGGCCGTCAACGAACTGGAACGCTCGCGCAAGAACCCCCGCGCCGTCCTGGATCTGTGCATCGAAATCAACCGCCTGGAGAACGAGGGCGACGCGGTCGCGCACCGAGCGATCGCCCGGCTGTTCCACGAGGAACAGGACCTGCGGAAGTTGATGAAGTGGAAGGAGATCTACGAGGTCCTCGAGACGGCGATCGATCGTTGCGAAGACGTGGCGAACATCATCGAAGGGATCGTCATCGAACAGGGATGACCCGCCGCCACCGCCTCCGCACCGCCCCCCGGTCCTCCGGCCGTCCCAACCACGGAATCCGCCCGCGGTACAAGCGCGTCAACTCCGCCTGCATCACCGCCTCGATCTCGCGGTAGCACGCCCCCACCACCCCCGGGTCGCGCTCCGCACCGGCCGGCAGCCGGTCCCAACGCAGCGCCGGCAGGAACGACACCGTGAGCTGCGCCGGCAACGGCAGGTACGGCAGCCAGGCCGACGTCAGACCCCACGGGACCGACCACGCCAGCGGGAACGCCTTGGTCCGCAGCCGCCGCGGCAGCCCCAGCACCTCCGCCAGCCGCTCGCCCCGCGTCAGCCCGATGAACTGCTCCTGCCCCCCCGCCCCGACCACCGGGATCACCGGCACCCGGGCCCGCAACGCCAGCCGCACGAACCCCGTCCGGCCCCCCAGCACCACCCGCGCGCGCTCCCGGAAGGGACGGAACGAGTCGTAGTCCGAACCCGGGTAGACCAGCACCAGATGCCCCGCCGCCAACGCCCGCTCCGCATCCCCGTGCGACGCGCGCAACACGCCCAGCGGCGCGAGGTAACGCCGCAGCAGCGGGTCCCACTGGATCGCGTCGTGCCCCAGCCCGTACAACCGGCGCTCGGGCCCGAACCGATCCCACACCGCCTGGAACACCAGCAGCGCGTCGAACGTCTCCAGTCCGCCGCTGTGGTTGCCCACCAACAGCGCCGGTCCCTCCGCCGGCAGGTGCTCCAGCCCCTCCAGCCGCGGGCGGAACCACCGGCGGAACAGGAACCGCGCCGCCTCCACCACCGCCCCCACGTACTCCGCATCCCGCCGGTCGAGCGGCGTCGGGCCGGGCTCCGGATGCGCCGCCCGCGCCAGCGCCAGCACCCGGCCGAGAAACGGCCCGGGCAGGAAGTACCGCAGGTCGGACAGCCGCCCGTAACGCGCCAGCCGCCGCAGCGGGTGCGTCACCGCCCCGGGCCCCCCAGCACCCGCAGCGCATGCGTCCGGGCCGCCTCCAGCGCCGCCGGCCCCCGGTCCAGCCGGAACGGCCCGCACCGCGGCGGGTCCGGCTCGACCACCACCAGCCGCCGCCCGCCCCGCGTTGCCGCCTCGATCAGCGCCTCGTCCAGCCGACCGCGCAACGCCTCGAACGCCGCGCGGGCCACGTCCAGCGGACCCGGACGTCCCACCCGCGCGGGGGCCGACGCGGAACGCAGGTGGTGCACCAGCACCACGTCCAGGTCCGGACGCTCGAGCAGCGGCTCCACCGGGGTCTTCTCGACGAAACCGGCGTCGAGCAGCCAGCGGCCGTCGACCCGCGCGGGCTGGAACAACCCCGGCAGCGACGCCGACGCGCGCACCGCCGGCGCCAGCGGCCCGGCGGACAACCGCACCGCCCGCCGCAGCCCCACGTCGAAGGCGTTGACCGTCACCGGAAACCGGCACTCCGCGAACGTCCGGCACGCCAGGTGACGCTCGAGCAGCCGCTCCATCGCCTCCCCGCGCAACAGCCCCGGCGGCCCGCGGAACCAGTCCAGCGGCGGGGCGGGGTCCCAGAATTCCGCCCGGCGCAGCGAGAACAGCCGGTCGCGGATTTCCGCGGCCGAGCGGCCCGACGCCCACAACGCCGCCACGATCGCCCCCGCGCTCGAACCGCTCGCCGCCGCCGGCCGCACCCCGAGTTCCTCCAGCGCCAGCGCGAATCCGGCGTGGGCGAAGAAGCCGAAGAAACCGGACGACAGGCACACCCCAACCCGGGCGCCCGCCGCGATCCCTCCCGCAAGCGTCGCCGTCACTCCCATTCGATCGTCCCGGGCGGCTTGGTGGTCAGGTCGAGACCCAGGCCGACGACCCCCGGCAGGTCGAGGATTCCGCGAATCGCGTCCCGCACCGGCGCCGGCAGATCGGCCGGACGGGCCGTCATCGCCCGCTCCGAATGGATCGGCCGCACCACCACGAACTCGCCGCGACGACCGTCCAGCTCCAGCGGCAGCGCGACCGTCGGACACTGCCAGATCGCCCGCATCAGGCCCGAACGCTCCAGCACTCCCATCACGATCGCGTCGGCCTCGCGCAACAGGTCCAGACGCTCGCGCGTCACCGCGGCCGCCGCCGGCCGCGCCGTTCGGAAACCCCGACCGGTCAGGTCGAGCACCGCGCGGTTGACGCCGGGAACCAGCTTGAACACCCGCGCCGCCACCTCCACCAGCCGCTCGTGCGGCAGCTCGCCCCACACCAGCACCGGCAGCTCGTAGCTCCGCAGGTCGGCCTTGACCCCCACCGAACGCACCGGCAGCAGGTCGCCCTGCAGGCCGAGCGGCGCGAGGATCTCCCGCAGCGCCCCCCCGGCCGCCGCCGCGGACCCCGCGAAGCCCGGCGGCAACTCCCCGTCCGAACACAACAGCCGGATGCCGAGACCCGGGCCGGGGAACGGATGGCGCCACAGCAGGTCCTCGGGAATCCCCAGCGTCTGCCCCAGCTCGCGCACCTCCGTCTTGTACAACTCGCGCAGCGGCTCGACCACCCGGCCCTGCGCGATCAGCCGCTCGATCACCGGCACCCGGTTGTGATGCGTCTTGATCACGTCGGCCCGCTTCGTCCCGCCGGTCTCGATCGTGTCCGGATAGATCGTCCCCTGGCCCAGCAGCATCCCGCCCAACTCCAGCCGCTCGGCCTCGCGGTCGAACACGTCCACGTACGTCTGCCCGATCGCCTTGCGCTTGGCTTCCGGGTCGACCAGTCCGCGCAAGGCGGCGAGGAAATCGTCGGCGGCATCGACGAAGTGCAGGTTCTTCGAGACGTTCAGGCGCTCCAGCGACCGCATCACCCCGCGGCTCTCGTCCTTGCGCATCAGGCCGCTGTCGACGTGCAGCAGGTGGAGCTGCCTCGGCCCCAGCGCCTCCGCCAGCAGACGGGCGCAGACCGTCGAATCGACCCCGCCCGAGACGAGCAGGAACACCCCGGTCGAACCCGCCTGCCGCCGGATGGCGTCGATCTGCTCGTCGATGTAGCGGTCCATCGTCCAACTCGGAGCGCAACCGCAGATGCCCAGCGCGAAGTTCGCCAGCATCCGCTCGCCGAACTCCGTGTCGTCCACCTCCGGGTGGAACTGGAACCCGTAGCGCCGCCGCCGCTCGTCGGCGATCGCCGCGTTGCGGTGCGGCCGCTCGTCCCCCGCCACCTGCGAAACGGCCAGCTCGACGAAACCGGGTCCGAGCGCGACGACGGTGTCGCCGTGCGACATCCAGACCGTCGACTCCCGCGGCACGTCCGCGAACACCGGCGACGGCCGCGCGATCCGCAGCCGCGCCGGCCCGTACTCGCGCTGGCAGTGCTCCACCCGCCCGCCGTAGTGCTTGGCGATCTCCTGGTGGCCGAAGCAGAACCCGAGCACCGGCACGTCGAGGTCGAGGATCGCGCGGTTCCAGTCCGCCTCCCCGCCGGCCGACGCGAGCGCCGGGCTGCCGGAGAGGACGATCCCCCGGTACGGCCGGAACGCCTCCAGCGGGTCGTCCGGCTGGCGGATCTCCGCCAGCACCCGCAGACGGCGGATCTTGGTCGCGATCAGATGGGCGTACTGGCCGCCGAAATCGACGACGGCCACCCGGTCGTGCTCGGTGCGGGACGTCATGGCGCCGCGAGTCTGCCATGGTTCGTCCTTGACTTCCATCCCCGGCCGGGCTTTGTTGACCAGGCCATGATCCGCGTGCTGGTGGCCTACAGCCCGACGCGGCTCGGTCGCGACAAGGCCGGCCGACCCCGGCTGGAACAGCACATCCTCTCGACCGTCGCCGACGTGACCGGCGCCCTCAAGGAGGCCGGCTACCGCGTCGAAACGGCGGCCCTCGGACGCGACCCGCGCCGGTTCCTCGCCGTCGCGCGCCGCTTCCGGCCCAAGGTCGTGTTCAACCTGTGCGAAGGGGTCGCCGGCGCCGCGGACCTCGAAAAGAACGCCGCCGCCCTGTTCGAACTGGTCCGGCTGCGCTGCACCGGCAACGGCTGCCTCGCCCTCGCCGTCTGCCTGGAAAAGGCGATGACCAAACGCCTGCTCCGCGCGGCGCGCATCGATACGCCGGAGTTCCTCGCCGTCCCGCCGGGCCAGGAACCCGAAGGACACCCGGGACTCCCCGCGATCGTCAAGCCCGCCCTCGCCGACGGCTCGGTAGGGATCACCGCCCGCAGCGTCGTCAAGACCCAGGCCGCCCTCCGCCGGCGCGTCCAGCACGTCCACCGCCGCTTCCGCCAGCCCGCCCTCGTCGAACGCTACGTCGCCGGGCGCGAGTTCCAGGTGGCGATGGTCGGCAACCAGCAGCCCGAAGTCCTGGCCGTGGCCGAACTGTCGTACCGCGGCCTGCCCCGCTCCCTCCCCCGCATCTGCAGCTTCTCGGCCAAGTGGAACCCCGCCTCCCCGTACTACCGCCACACCAACCCGCTGCTCCCCGCACCGGTGCCCGAAACCCTCCGCCACCGCCTCGTCACCGCCGCCACCCGCGTCTGGCACGTCCTCGGCCTGCGCGGCTACGCCCGGGTCGATTTCCGCGTCCGCCGCCACCGCCCGTTCGTGGTCGATGTCAACCCCAACTGCGACATCTCGGCCGACGCCGGACTGGCCCGCGCCGCCCGGCACGCCGGCATGACCTACGCCCAACTCTGCGACCGGATCGTCCGGCTGGCGCTGGAGTGAGCGTGCGCCTCTCGCGCCGACTGCTCTTCGACGACGAAACGCGCAAGGCGGAACTGCTCTCCTCCCGCGTCTGCGACCTGCCCCTCCGCCTCCCCGGATCCCTCGTCGGACGCTGCGTCGAGCGCGCGCTGGAAGACGCCCGCGCCTTCGGCATCGCCCTCGAACCCCACTTCTACCTCTCCGACGGCTACGGCTGCGTCCAGGGCACCGCCAACATCGGCCTCGGCTTCTGGGATGCCGACGAACTGCTCCGCGACCTGCACGCCGACCGCCTCGGCCGCCGCCGCGACGAAATGGACCTCCTCCTCCTCCTCCGCCACGAGATCGGTCACGCCTTCTGCTACGCGCACAAACTGTACCTGCTCCCCGAGTTCCGCCGGGTCTTCGGCATCCGCGGCAACTTCTTCGCCACCTACCCCGAACACGACCGCTACCGCTTCGACCCGTACAGCGTCGATCACGTCAACCCCGACTTCGACTGGTACGCCCAGAAACACCCGGACGACGACTTCGCCGAGACCTTCGCCGTGTTTCTCGATCGCACCGGCGGCTGGAAGGAACGCTACCGCGGCCGCCTCGGCGCCCTCCGCAAGATCGCCTACGTCGGCCGGCTCGTCCGCAGCTACGGCGCCCGTGCGCCCCTCGTCCAGCCCGGCGAAGGCCCGATCGACAAGCCCGTGGAACAGATCCGCCGCACCGTCGCTCAGTTCTTCCGCGTCAGCCGCAAGCGATACCTCAAACGCGCCCAGGGCTTCCTCGACGACGACCTGCGCGCGATCTTCCGCAAACCCGACCGGCTCCAGCGCCCCACCAGCCCCGCCCTCACCCTGCTCCGCCACCACCGCCGCTTCCTCGAAGCCGCCGTCCGCAACCGCGTCCGGCCCCGCGACCCCCACGTCGTCGCCGACCTGCTCGACAAGATCCGCCAACGCCTCGCCGCCCTCGGTCTCGTCTACCCCGACGACGAACGCGAACGCACCCTCGCCGAACTGCTGGGCCTGGTGCTGCACAAGACCGAACTGTTCCACCGCTTCGGCACCTTCCGCGAAGTCTGACCAGCGGGACCCTTCTCCGGGTGCGCGGTCAACGGCATGCTCCCCGCCGCTCGCCCTACCACCCACCCCCTTTCCGGTGTATCCTTGCCCCGCAGGAGGAGGCCCGCCATGAAGCACCCCATCGGTTCCCCGTGGCCGCTCGCCGCCGCGACCCTGGTCGTCGCCCTGTCGGCCGTTCCCGCCGCCCGGGCCGCCGTCCCGCTGATCAACACCTTCGGCGGGCCGCGCGGCTTCGGCACCCGCTGCCTCTCCCCCAACGACGACGGCTCCTCCGCCCGCATCGATCTCACCCCCTACTTCCCCTCCGGCCTCCACTTCTTCTCCGCCACCCACACCTCGGCCTACGTCAACACCAACGGCAACATCACCTTCAGCGGCGCCGTCCCGATCTAAACCCCCGACGCCTTCCCCGTCGCCGCCCGACCGATGATCGCCGCCTACTGGGCCGACGTCGACCTCCGACCGCTCGTCGACGGCAACTGCCGCGGCCTCGGCGCCTACACCTCCGAACCGGGCGACGGCCCCTGCGAGAACCCCTCCAGCAACGGCGCCTGGTGGTACCTCGAACGCGGCCGCTGGGTCATCACCTGGGACCAGGTCGGCTACTACTCCTGCCACCTCAACCGCCGGATGAGCTTCCAGATGATCATCACCGAGGCCACCTCGGGTTGCGGAATCGCCCCCGGCGACTTCGACGTCGAGTTCCGCTTCGAACGCTGCGAGTGGACCACCGGCGACGCCAGCGGCGGCTCCGGCGGCTTCGGCGGCTTCGCCGCTCAGGTCGGCTTCGACGCCGGCGACAGCGTCAATTACGTCGAAATCCCCGGGTCCCGCACCGGCTCGATCCACACCATCTGCTGCGACGACTCCAACGTCGGCGAACCCGGTATCTGGCGCTGGCAGATCCGCAGCGGCACCATCATCTGCCCCGACGCCGGCAACCCCTGCACCGTCCCCGATGCCGTCGGCGTCTGCGCCGAAGGCCGCACCCAGTGCGTCGCCGCCGATGTGATCTGCGTCGGCAACGTCCCCCCCTCCCCCGAACGCTGCGACGCCCTCGACAACGACTGCGACGGCGCCATCGACGAGGACGACGGCATCTGCGCCCCGTTCGAGATCTGCGACCACGGCGTCTGCCGCACCGTCTGCTCCGAGTTCGGCTGCCCCCCGGGACAGATCTGCGGCGAGGACGGACGCTGCATCGATGAGGAGTGCGTCGGCGTCTTCTGCGACGAGGGACTGCGCTGCGTCGATGGCCTCTGCATCGGCGCCTGCGACGGCGTCGTCTGCCCCTGGGACCGCGTCTGCGTCGCCGGCAACTGCGTCGACCTCTGCGCCGTCATGGTCTGCGACGAATGCAGCACCTGCACCCACGGGATCTGCGAAACCCGCTGCGACTGGGAACCGTGCCCCCCCGGCGAAGTCTGCCAGGCCGACGGCCGCTGCCTCCCCGAACCCTGCCTCTCCGTCTCCTGCGAGCCCGGCTTCCACTGCGAAGGCGGCGCCTGCGTCGATAACTGCCTCGGCGCCGTCTGCCCCGCCGGCCAGGAATGCCGCACCGGCGAATGCGTGCCGATCCCCGCCGGCGCCGACGCCGACGCCGACGCCGACGCCGACCCCGGCGCCGACGCCGACGCCGACCCCGGCGCCGACGCCGACGCCGACCCCGAGACGAGCGGGGACGCGCGTCCCGATACCTGGACCCCGCCGCCCGCCGACACCGACGACGGCCTCGGCTGCAACTGCCGCGCCGCCTCCGGCTCGAATCCCGCGCCGGCCCCCGCCGCCCTCCTCGCCCTCGCCGCCCTCGGCCTCGCCCGGCGCCGCCGCCGCTGAACGCGCTCCCCCCGGGCCGTCAAGACCTCGTGGGAGCACGTGCGCGCGGAGGCGCCGCGCGCTCCCCTTCCGATCGGAGCCGCGTTCCGGCGGGGAATCGTGGGGCCCCCACCGGTCCGTTGCCCCGCCCGCCCGGTCGCGGTATCGTGACGACGATGGATCCGTCGAGCGCCGGCCCCGACCCGCGAAATGCCGGCTCCCGAACGAAGGACCTCGTCGGCCAGGTCGTCGGCGGCAAGTACCGCGTCCAGCGACGCATCGGCGGCGGCGCCCTCGCCGACGTCTACGAGGCGGTCCACGAACGGATCGGCCAGCGCTTCGCCCTCAAGGTCCTGCGCCGCGACCTGGCCCGCTTCCCCGGCGTCGCCCGCCGCTTCCTCACCGAAGGCCAGGCCGCCAGCGCCGCCCGCCACCCCGGCATCGTCCAGGTCTTCGACGTCGATCAGCTCGAAAGCGGCGAGCTGTTCATCGTCATGGAACTCCTCGACGGCCAGGAACTCTCCCTGGTCCTCGAACGCGAAGGCTCCCTCGACACCTGGCGCGCCGTCCAGATCGCCATCCAGGTCCTCGACGCGCTCGAAGCCGCCCACCGCGCCGGCGTCGTCCACCGCGACCTCAAACCCGAGAACATCATCCTCGTCGCCGGCGCCTCCGGCGAGGAATGGGTCAAGCTGATCGATTTCGGACTCGCCCGCCTGGAACGCGAAGGCCCCGCCGCACCCCGCCGCACCATCGAGGGCAAGGTCCTCGGCACTCCCTACTACCTCTCCCCCGAACAGGCGCGCGGCGACGGCGACATCGACCACCGCACCGACCTCTACGCCGCCGGCGTCGTCCTGTACGAAATGCTGACCGGCGAACTCCCCTACACCGGCCTGTCCGTCGAGGCGATCGTCCACAAGGTGCTCCAGGAACCCTTCCCCAGCCCGCGCAAGCTGGAACCCGGCCTCCCGGAAGGGCTCGAGGAGATCATCCTGCGGGCGACCCGCAAGCGACGCGAGGAACGCTTCCGCTCGGCCGCCGAGTTCGCCGACGCCCTGCGCACCCTCCGCGACCTCGCCCGCCCCGCCCGCTCGCTCGAACCGGGCGAGGCCGAGAAGGCCGTGGCGCGACTGGAGGCCGAACTGGCCGCGCGCGGCGGCCCCTCCGTCGCGCCCTCCGCCGCTCTTCCCGGACAGGACGTTCCGACACCGCTGGTCATGACCCCCATCCGGACGCTCGAAGAGTCCATCCCGTCGGGCGAACTCGCCGCTCCACCGGCCGCCTCGCCCGCGGGGGAAGCCCTCGCGCAGATCGCCGCCGAACCGACGGACGAAGTCGGCGCGGAAACCGCCGCCGAACCGGAGGGACAAGCCGTCAACGGCCTCGAACCGCCGGCCGGCCCGCCGATCGTCGTCGTCCCGGCCCGCGTCTGGCTGCTCGTGGTCGCCGGCGCCCTGCTCGCCGCCGCCGTCGTCGCCGCCGCCGTCGTGTTCTGGCTGTCGCGCGACCGCGGCGCCCCGCCGCCGCCATCCTACCCGCCGGCGACCGGCCCCGCCCCCGCCGCCGCCCCGGGCCTCGCGCGCCTCGGCCCGCCCGACGCGGCGCCGATCGCCGCGCCGGATCCGTCCGGTCCCGCCGCCGCCGACGGCGCGGACGGCGCCGTCGCGCCCGCCGACACCGCAGCGGCCGACACCCTTCCGTCCGGCGAGGCCGCGGCTCCACCCGAAACGACCGCCGGCCCCTCGGCCAAGGTCCGCCTCACCCGCCTGCCGCCCGGCGCGCGCGTCTTCGTGGACGACCAACCGGTCGAACGGGAGTTCGAAGTGCCGATCCGGGAGCAACCGTACCGGATCAAGGTCGAGGCGCCGGGGTGGAAGACCTGGACGCGCTCGCTGCGCGTCGCCGGCGACCTGGTCGTCCCGGCGGACCTCGAACGGCGCGGCGGCGACGCGACCGGCCCGCCCCCCGACGCCGGCGGCGCGACCCGACCCGACACCTTTCGACCCCTCGCCAACCCCTTCGGCGAACCGTGACCTGCGCGACACGCGATCCCGTCGCCCGCCGCTGCGCCGCGAAGCCGCTGCGCCGCGCGCCCGCCGGACCCCGCGCCGCCGCCGCTCGGCGCCCCCCTCAGGCCCACGTGATGCCGATCAATCCCGCCGTCAGACAGAAGTGGAGCGAGCGCCGGAACGCCCGCTCGTCGAGGTCGGGACGGCGCTCCCGCGCCAGCCCGGCCAGCTCCGCCGCGCTCATCCGCCGCTGCACCAGCTCGATCAGCAGGCGGTCGGTCTCGTCGAGCCCCCACCAGGAACGGGGCGGGTCGGGCGCCCGCTCCGGCACCAGCGTCACCGGCGCCGTGGCGCGCCACCACTCCTCCTCCTCCTGCGCCGGCAGCGAGCGCTCGATCCCCTCGCGCAGCAGCTCCGGCGCCGCCGGATTCAGGAAGAAGTCCCGCTCGCACGGCACGTCCCGGTAGAACGACCACTTGCCCGCCCGCCAGGCGTACAGGTCGAGCAGGCGCTGCCGGAGATGGGCCGACAGGTGCTCGAACACCGTCACCGGGTCCATCGCCTCCGTCGCGATCAACGCGTCGGGCAGCCGGCCCCCGTAGCGCGGCATCAACGCCACGGCCAGGTCGAGCCGCGTGCGGTCGAGCAGCCGGTTCGCCAGCAGGTACTCGCCGAACTGCTCGCTGCGCACGTTCGACGTGACGTAGATCGGATGGCCCTCGGACAGGTAGACCTCCTTGCGCACCCCCTGCGCCTCGACCACCAGCAGCCCCGTCTCCCGCTTCGCCGCGAGCAGCAGGAACACCCCCGCCACCGTGTCCCCCTCGATCGTTCCGCGACGGTCCGGACCGGCGGGAACATCGACCGGCAACGTCGTCTGCTCGAGCAACGGCAGATGCTGCCGCACCGCCGGCAGCGCCGACAACGGCACGTAGCCGGCCTCCCCCGTCGCCACGTGATCCAGCGCCGTGAACTCCCCGCTCACCACCCCGTCCGCCAGCCGCGCATAGGGCATCGGCCCCACCTCGCTGCCGTCCGGACGCCGCACCCGGTACTGCACCGTGGGGATCGACGGCGTGTGGTCCTGGTCCGCCAGCGGCACCGGCTCGCGCGGACCGATCGGAGCGTCCTCCAGCGGCGTGAGCGTCGAACGCAGCACCTCCGCGTCGCCCACGTCCCCCGGTCGCAACAGCCGCTCCACCACCTCGGCCAGCACCCCCGCCTCCCGCCGCAGCCTCATCCGATCCGCAAACGTCAGCAGCTCGTCGCGCATCGCCCGGGCATCCGGAAACCGATCGCCCGGATCCCGCGCCAGCGCCTGCAACAACAGGATCCGCAGCTCGCGCGGCACGTTGCGCTCGAAATCCTCGTTCAGGTTCAGCCGCACGTCCCGGATGTTGAGCAGCACCGCCAGGTCCGTGTCGCCTTGGAACGGCGAATGCCCCAGACACAGCTCGGCCAACAACACCCCCACCGCAAACAGGTCCGAACGACGGTCGACCGGCAGGCCGGCGATCTGCTCGGGCGACAAGAAACGGATCTTGCCCCGCAGCCGCTTGCGCCGCTTCGTCTCCGCCTCCTCGTTCGGCAGGAACGCGATGCCGTAGTCCCCCAGCTTCACCGCCCCCGCCCGCGAAACGAAGATGTTCGACGGCGAGATGTCGCGGTGCACGATGCCCAGCGGCCGCCCCTGCTCGTCGGCGAGATTGTGGATGTAGTCCAGCGCCTCCAGCGTCGCGTCGACGATCCGCACCGCCGCGTCGATCGGCAGCGTCTCCCCCTGCCGACCCAGCCGCCGCGTGATCTTCCAGCAGTCCAGCCCCTCCACGTACTCCGTGACGATGAAACACCGCCCCTCGAGATCGGTGCCGGCGTCGAGCACCCGCACCACGTTGGGATGGTCGAGCCGACGCGCCAGCCGCGTCTCCCGCTCGAACAACTCCACGAACTCCGGGAGCTGCGCCAGATCGGACCGCAGCCGCTTCAACGCCACCCGCTCCGCCGCCCGCCCGGGATCCTTCGGCCGCGCCATGTACACGTCGGACATCCCCCCCAACCCCAGCCGCCGGATCAGCAGGTAGTCCCCCACCTCCGTCCCGTCCTCGGGCGCCAGGCTCGAACGCCGCCCGATCGCCTCCCGCCGTGACTCGTGCATCGATCACCCCCGACTCATCCGGTACCGCCGCCCATCCACCCCGGCCGGCGGTGGGCAACTACCACATCCACCCGCGGTTGTCGCCGCCGTTCTTCCCGGTCGTGCTCGTGGTCGCAGGCGTGGTCGTGGACGGGAGGACCCGCCGCCGGGACGCCTCCGTTTCGCTGTGGCGGACGGCGGCTCGCCCTACGGAGGGACCTGCGCTCCGTCCCCTGCCGGCGCCCCGGGCGCCGCCGCCGCCGGTTCCTCCTCCGGCGTCTCGTTCTCGACCCACCGCGACCGCGGATGGTGGCGGCGCGGGGCGCAGCGGATCGCGGCGGGCCGGTCGTCGGGATCGGTCCAGCTCACGTAGCGCAGCGCCTCGATCTTCCCGCTGCGATGCCGCACCCCGGGCCGGAACAGCAACTCGGCGTCGCACAACTCCCCCCGGAAGATGAACTCGAAATGCACGTGCGGCCCGCGGCTGATCCCCGTGCTCCCCAGCTCGGCCAGAATCCCCCCGGCCGGCACCCGCTGCCCCGCCACGACGAAGTTGACCGAGTTGTGCGCGTAGGCCGTCACCCACCCCCCGGGGTGGATCACGATCACCAGGTTCCCGTACCCCCGGACCTCGCGCCCGGAATACGCCACGATCCCCGGCGCGGCCGCGCGGACGTTCCACCCCATCTCGCCCATGATGTCCGTCGCCAGATGGTACCCTCCCTCGCCCGAACCCCAACCCCGCACGTACCACCCCTTCGCCACCGGCCACCGCAACGTCCCCGGCAACTCGTCCGCCTTCCCCGCGGCCTGGACCCACGAGCGCCGCGCGCGGCCGTTCAACAGCTCCCGCGCGCACTGGACCGTCCCCAGCCCGAGCCGGCGGGCCAGCGCCGTCGCCGATCGCTCCGTGCCGGTCGTCTCGCGACGCACCCGGCCGCGCCGGTCCTGCGCCACCCCCGGAATGAACAGCTCCGCACCCTCCCGCAGCGCGCGCGCGTCGTCGGCCGACAACCCGTTCGCCGCCATGATCTGCCCGACGCCGACCTGGAACGCCCGCGCCAGATCCCAGATCGTCTCCCCGCGACCCACCACGTGCACCACGCCGCTCCGCACCGCCGGCTCCGCCGGCCCCACCTGGTCGTCCGTGATCCCCGGCACGATCACCGGCCGGCCGACCGACAACGCCCGGAGGTCGTCGTCCGTGAAGCCGTTCCGCGCCACCAGCTCGTCGACGGTCTTGCCGTAGCGGCGCGCCACGTCCCACAGCGTCTCGCCGGGAGCCAGGAAATGATACGCCCCGTCGGTCAGCGGCGGCAGGCTCGCCCGCAGCTGCGCCGCGCGCGCCGCCGCGCCCAGCACCGGCACCGTCTCCGTCACGCCGGGAATCCGCAACACCCGGCCCCGGCTCAACCTCCGCACCTGCCGGTCGCGCAACCCGTTGGCCGCCATGATCGCGCGGACGTCGACCCCGTACGAACGCGCGATGTCCCACAGCGTCTCGCCCTCGGCCACCACGTGCTCGACGTACACCTCCACCGCGTCCGCCGCCCCGTCGCCTCCACCGTCCTCTGCGCCCCCCGCGACACCCTCCGTCCGCTCGATGCCGCCGCCGTCCCCCGCCGCCTCCTCGACCCGCCCGTCCTCCTCCGCGGCCGCATCGCCTCCGTCCGGCGCCCCACCCGCCGCCGCGTCGCCGCCCGGGCTGCCGCCGCCGCTCCCCCCGCCGCATGCCGCGGCCCAACCGACCGCCAGCACGACCGCGAACGCAAACCCTCTCGCTCCCGGAACCATCCCGCCTTCCGACCCCGCGCGGTCGCCCCGCCGCCGGCCGCCTCGCGCTCCCGCAGTATAGCCGCCCGCCCGCCCACCGCGCGACCCGTTTTCCGCCGCCCGCCACCCGGACGCCATGCCGACCGGGGTCGGCAGCGGCCGATGCCCGGAAGCGACACCCCACCCCCTGCCCGCGCCACGGCGGACACGCCCCCGGTCGCGCGGACCTCGCACGAAGGCCCGCCACCACTCGGCCCGCCCCCGCGCCCTCCGCCGCCGCGGCCTCCCGGCCGCCGGCGCCGCGGGAGGTATGCAACTTGCTTGCCCGCGATCCGCCCGGCCGACCGGGCAGAACGGAGGTTGCCATGCCGACCCGCCTCGCCCCCCTCGCCCTCCTCGCCCCGTGGCTCGCCGCCTGCGCTCCCGACGACACCCCCGTCGAGGATGCCCGCGGCGACGCGCGAGACGAGGCCGCCGACGCGTTTCCCGACCATGCCTGGGACTACGACTACGACCCCGACCCCGGCGCGGAAACGATCGTCGAGGACCCGACGACCTGCGCCGAGGCCGCCGAAACGCGCACCTACGTCGGCTGCGACTTCTGGCCCACCGTGCTCCCCAACGTCGTCGGCAAGCACTTCGACTACGCCGTCGTCGTCTCCAACGCCGGCACCGTCGCCGCGTCGGTGCGCATCGAACGGAACGGCGAACTGGTGGCCGAAGGCGAGGTCCCGCCGCTCGGCCTCACCAAGTTCTTCGTCCCCTGGGTCGATGAACTCAAACACTGGACCGGCCTCTGCGACACCGACATGACCCCCACCGGCCCGTTCGTCAGCAAGCGCGTGCCCGGCGGAGCCTACCACCTCACCAGCACCGCCCCGGTCACCGTGTTCCAGTTCAACCCGCTGGAGTACGGCCCCGAAGGCGGCCCGGAAGGCAAGGACTGGGGACCCTGCGAACGCTGCCTGTTCGGCTGCCACTCCTACACCAACGACGCCTCGCTCCTGCTGCCCTCCACCGCCCTCACCGGGAACTACCGGATCACCGCCCCCGCCGGACAGAACACCGAGGAGGTCCATCAGCCGGGCTACTTCGTCGTCACCGGCCTCGAAGACGGCACGACCGTGCGCGCGAAACTCGGAACGCACGCCGAGGTCGTCGCGGGGGCCGATATCCCCGCCGCCGGCCCCGGCGAAATCCTCGAGTTCCCCCTGGAACGCGGCGAGGCGGTCGTGATCGTCGGCACCAACACCACCGACCTCTCCGGAACCGTGATCAACGCCGACCGGCCCGTCCAGGTGCTCTCCGGCGCCCCCTGCATCTACATGCCCGACGAATACGGCGCCTGCGACCACCTGGAAGAATCGGTCTACCCCGCCGAAACCCTCGGCAACCGCTACGTCGTCACCGTCCCCACCAACCCGCGCGGCGTGCCGATCGGCCACGTCGTCCGCCTCTACGGCAACGTCGACGGCACGCACCTCGAATACCCGGCCGGGAGGCCCGACGGCGCCCCCGTCGTGCTCCAGGCGGGCGAGGTGCGCGACCTGGGCGTCGTCCGGCAGGACTTCGTCGTCGCCGGCGATCACCCCTTCGCCGTCACCAGCTTCCAGCTCGGCAGCGCCCTCGCCGACCCGGGCCACCTCACCGACTACCGCGGCGATCCCGCCCAGACCAACGTGCAGGCGGTCGAACAGTACCGCCCCAAGTACGTGTTCCTCGCCCCCGACGACTACGACTTCAGCTTCGCCGACATCATCCTCCCCGACGGCGCGATCGTGCTGCTCGACGGCAACGTGCCCCGCGAATCCCCGATCCCGATCGGCGACGGCTTCTCCGTCCTCCGCGTTCCCCTCGAACGCTGGTTCGGCGGCGCCCACGTGCTCGAAGCCGACCTCCCCGTCGGCCTCCAGGTGATGGGCTACGGCTTCGCCACCAGCTACCAGGTGCCCGGCGGGCTGAACCTGTTGCGCATCGCCGAACCTCCTGTCATCTTCTGATCGGAACCCCGGCCGATGCCGGGAACCGGGCTCACGGAACACGCATGAGACGCCGACCCGCCATCCCCGCCCCCCTGCTCGTGCTCGCCGCCCTCGCTCTCCTCGCTCCGTCCCGCCTCCGCGCCGCGCCCGCCGACATGACCCGCGACGAGATCATCGACCTGGCCGTCTCCGGCGTCGGCTACTCGTACTGGTGGGGCAACGGCTGCTGGCGCACCGACGGCACCCAGCACGGGTCCTGCTCGGGAAGCTGCCCCGACTGCACCCACAGCGGCAGCTACGGCGCCGACTGCTCCGGCTTCGCGGCGAAAGTCTGGCAGGTCCCGAGCCCCAGCCCCGTCTCCACCTGCGCCCACCCCTATTCGACCCTCGACTTCACCTGCGACGAGATCTGGTGGGACCCGATCTCCCGCGACGCCCTCCAACGCGGCGACGCCGCCTCCTACCGCAGCGGCGGCTGCCCCGGCAGCGGCGGACACATCGTGATCTTCGAACGCGGCGACCCGTGGGGCTCGATGTGGACCTACGAGGCCCGCGGCTGCTCGACCGGCATCGTCCACAACAGCCGCACCCTCTCCTCCGACTACCGCGCCATCCGCCGCCGGCGGATCGTCGCCGGCTGCACCGACGCCGACGCCGACGGCTGGTGCACCCCCGACGACTGCAACGACGCCGCGCCCGCCGTCCACCCTGGCGCCGCCGAAACCTGCGGCAACGCCCGCGACGACGACTGCGACGGCCGCACCGACGAGGACTGCGGCTGCACCGACGCCGACGGCGATACCGCCTGCCCGCCCGCCGACTGCGACGACGCCGACGCCGCGATCCGCCCCGGCGCCGCCGAAACCTGTCGCGACGGACGCGACCAGGACTGCGACGGCCTGACCGACGAGGACTGCGGCTGCCCCGACGAGGACGGCGACGGCTGGTGCCCGCCCGAGGACTGCCACGACGGAGACCCGTGGACGCACCCGGGCGCCCCCGAGGGCTGCGGCGACGAACGCGACGACGACTGCGACGGCCTGACCGACGAGGATTGCGGCTGCACCGACGCCGACGGCGACGGCTGGTGCGCCCCCGAAGACTGCGACGACGCCGACCCCGGCGCCCACCCCCGCGGCGGCGAAACCTGCGGCAACGCCCGCGACGACGACTGCGACGGCCTGACCGACGAAACCTGCGGCTGCACCGACAACGACGGCGATACCTACTGCCCCCCCGCCGACTGCTACGACGAAGACCCCGCGATCCACCCCAACGCCCGGCCCGCCTGCCGCCCCGGCCGCGACGACGACTGCGACACGATCCTCGACCTCGACGAACCCCCCTGCCGCACCGCCGTCGACGAAGGCGGCGGCTGCGGCTGCGCCCCCGGCGGCGACAACGCCTCCCTCCTCCTCGCTCTCCTCGGCACCGTCTGGGCCGGCTCCCGCCGCCGGCGCCCCCCACAACCCCCCGCCGGCGACCGCCGGACTCGAACCGCGACCCCGCTCACCGACCGCAGAGCGACGGACCGGTGAGTCCCCCGCCGGACGACTCCGGCCACGCCTCCCCCACGCACGAAGCCGCCCCGCCCCCCGCCGCCGCGTCCAGCAGCCGCTTCAGCCGCTCCGGCGTCACCGGCACCTCGTCCGGCCGCACCCCTACCGCGTCCCGGATCGCGTTCAGGATCGCCGGCATCGTCGGCATGATTCCCCCCTCGCCGACCTCCTTCGCCCCGAACGGACCGTTCGGCTCCCCGCTCTCCACGATCACGCACTCCATCCTCGGCGCGTCCAGCGCCGTCGCGATCTTGTACTCCCCCAGATTCGCGTTCCACACCCGCCCCCGCTCGTCGAACTTCACCTCCTCGAACAGCGTCTCTCCCAGCCCCATCGACATCGAACCCTGCATCTGCCCCTCGACACTGGTCACGTTGATCGCCAGGCCGCAGTCGTGCGCCCCGACGATCCGATGCACCGTCACCTGCCCGGTCTCCCGATCGACCGAGACCTCCGCCACCTGCGCGCAACACCCGTACGCCGGCGACGTGCCCACCGCGGCCCCCTTGTGCGTCCCCCCCAGCGCCGGCGGCTTGTAGTGCCCCCGGCCCACGATCGCCCCGCGCTCGAGGAACGCGATGCGCGACGCCTCGCGGAAGGTCAGCCCCTCGCCCGTCGGCGGGTCGCCGAAACCGCGGTGCTCCTTGACGTACGCCTGCCGCAGCGCCGCGAGATCCGCCCGGCCCTCGCGATCGAACAGCCGCCCGTCCCGCCATTCCAACCGCTCCGCCGGCACCCCCAGCCGCTCCGCCACCGCCTCCGTCACCTGCCGCCGCGCGTCCTCCGCCGCCATCTTCGTCGCGTGGCCCGTCATCAGCGTGGTGCGCGACGAGTACGCCCCCAGGTCGAGCGCCAGGTCGGTGTCGCCCGACAGCACCTTCACCTCGTCGAGCTCCACCCCCAGGACCTCGGCCGCGATCATCGCCATCACCGTGTCGCTTCCCTGACCGATGTCCGCCGCCCCCGTCAACACCAGCACGCTGCCGCCCACCTCGGGCAACTTGACGACCACGTTGCAGTGCCACGTCTCCGACCGGTAGATCGGATACCCCGCCCCCGAAACGAAGAACCCGCAGGCCGCCCCGATCCCGCGGCCCGGCGCGCGCCGCGTCTCCCGCTCCCTCCACGCCGAACCGTCGCGCACCGCCTCCAGACACTCGCGCATCCCCAGACTGCTCATGTCGAGATGGTTGCAGGTCGTCTCGCCCGCTCCCATCACGTTCTGCAACCGCAGGTCGATCGGGTCACGACCGAGCTTCCGCGCCAGGTCGTCGAGCAGCACCTCGAACAGCGCCCGCGCGATCACCCCGCCGTGCCCGCGCTGCGCCCCGCACGCCGGCTTGTTCGTCGCCGCCCGCCAGCCGTCGTAGCGCATGTTCGGCAGACGGTACGGCGCCCCGAGCAGCGAGCCCGCGTAGTACACCGTCGCGATGCCGAAACTCGAGTACGCCCCGCCGTCCATCACGTTCCTGTGCTTGAGATACAACAGCGTGCCGTCGCGCTTCGCCCCGAGCTCCATCTCGTGGAAGAACTGGTGCCGCGACCGCGAATGCAGGAACACCTGCTCCCGCGTGAACCGCAGCTTCACCGGCCGCCCCGTCCGCATCGCCAGGAGACACGTCGCCAGCTCGTGCGTCCCGCACGCCGCCTTCGGCCCGAACCCCCCGCCCACCGCCGGCTTGACCACCCGCACCTTGCCGATCGGCACCCCCAGCACCATCGACAACGTGCGCTGGACGTAGTGCGGCGCCTGCGTCGAACTCCACAGCGTCAGGAACCCCCGCGCGTCGTACTGCGCGATGCACGCCTGCGGCTCGAGGAACGCCCCGTCCTGCATCCGATTGCACAACCGCCCCGCGACCTTCACCTCCGCCTGCGCTTCCGCCGCCGCCACGTCGCCGAACTCGTCGTGCACCTCCCCCGTCACGTTGTTCGCGTACTTCTCGTGCACCTGCGGCGCCCCCGGCCGCAACGCCTCGAACGCGTCGAACACCGCCGGCAGAGGCTCGTAGTCCACCTCGATCGCCCCCAGCGCCCGCAGCGCCGTCTCCTCGTCCTCCGCCGCCACCGCCGCCACCTCGTCGCCCACGTAGCGCACCCGGTCCGCCGGGAAGATCGTCTCGTCGTAGCGCGCCGGACTCACGCCGAACGGTGTCGCCGGCGCCTCCGCCGCCGTGATCACGTCGACCACCCCCGGCAGCGCGCGCGCCCGCGACACGTCGATCCGCCGGATCCGCGCGTGCGCGTGCGGCGACTGCAACAACGCCGCGTACAGCATCCCCGGAAAACGCAGGTCGTCCGTGTACAGCGCCCGCCCGGCCGCCTTGTCCGCCGCATCGATCCGGACCGCCCGCGTCCGCAGCACCCTCGTCCCGGCCATCGCCGCCCTCCGCTCCCCCTCAGCCGCGCCCCCGCGCCGCCGCCGCGTCCAGGATCGCCTGCACGATCTTCTCGTAGCCCGTGCACCGGCACAGGTTGCCCGAGATCGCCCGCCGCACGTCCGCCTCCGCCGGCGCCGGGTTCGCGTCGAGCAGCGCCTTCGCCGTCAACACCATGCCCGGCGTGCAGAACCCGCACTGCACCGCCCCCGCCGCCGCGAACGCGTGCTGGATCGGATGCGAATGCCGCGCGTCCCCCAGCCCCTCGATCGTCTCGATCGCCTGCCCCGCCGCCGTCACCGCCAGCACCAGACAGGCGTTGACCGGCCGCCCGTCGAGCAGCACCGTGCACGTTCCGCACTCGCCGACCGAACACCCCTCCTTCGTCCCCGTCAGCCCCAGGTCCTCGCGCAACACCTGCAGCAACGTCCGCTGCGGCGCCACCGCCGCCACCCGCTCCCGCCCGTTCACCCGCAGCCGGATCACCCGCCGTTCGTCCGCCATCGCCCGCTCCATCACCCGCTACGCCGCGCCGCGTGCGCGCGCCACGGCCCGCTCCAGGACCCGGAACGCCAACACCTCGGCCGCCTGCCGCCGGTACGCCGCCGACGCCCGGAAGTCGTCGATCGGCTTCGTCTGCGAAGCCGCCGCCCGTGCCGCCGCCCGCAACGCCGCCTCGTCCGGCACCTTCCCCGCCAGTTCCGTCGCCTCCACCCCCAGCGGAATCGGCGCCGCCGAACCGAACACCACCCGCGCCGCCCGCACCCGCTCCCCGTCCAGCGCCACCCACGCCGCCGCCGAGACGATCGCGATCTCGTACGCCCGCCGCACCCCCAGCTTCATCGCCGCCGAACCGCAACCGGCCGGCGGCGGCGGGAAACGCACCGCCGTCAGCAACTCCCCCGGCGCCAGCACCGTCTGCCCCGGCCCGACGAAGAACTCCCGCGCCCGAACCTCCCGCCGCCCCTCCCGCGACGACAGCGTCAACACCCCGTCGAGCGCCACCACCGGCGGGGCCGTGTCGGCGCACGGTCGGGCGTTGCACAGGTTCCCCCCCAGCGTCGCCCGGTTCCGCACCTGCGGCGATCCCACCGCCGCCGCCCCGTCGGCCAGCGCCCCGAACGCCCCTGCCAGACGAGCGTCCGCCGCCAGCTCGCTCATCGTCGCCAACGGGCCGCAGACCACCCCTGCGGCGTCCACCCGCACCCCCCGCAACTCCGACAGCCGCAACAACGACACCAGCCGCTCCGGGAACGGCCCCGGCCGGAACGCCGGCAGCGCCGGGAAACGCAACCGCCGGTCGTACTCGCGCTTGAGGTCCGGCACCACGTCCGTCCCGCCCGCCACCGCCCGCGACCGCACCCCCGCCTCCGCCAGCGCCGCCAGCGCCTCCGCCAGCGACTCGGGTTCCACCACGTCGAAAGGAGGCAACAACATGCGGCGGAATGTAGCGGAAACCGCCCGTTCGGGGTAGATCGTTCCCGAAGCCCGGCCCCCGGCGGCCGGCACCGGAGCACCGCCCCATGCGCCTGCGCATCGACGGCCTCGAGGAAACCTGGCCCGACGGCCTGTCGCTCGGCGAAATCCTCCGCCGCCGCGGCGACCCCGCCGACCATGTCCTCGTCGAACGGAACGGCCTCCACGTCCGCCGCGACGCGCTCGACGAGACCTTCCCCCAGGACGGCGACGCGATCGAAGTCATCCTCCCCGCCCACGGCGGTTAGCCCGAACCCCGCCCGCGCGATCCCGACCGGGAACTTCCCGCCCCCCCGCGGCCACCAAGCCGACCGCGGCTCGCGGCCGCCGGACGGGAGGATGTCATGGGAAGGCGATCGGTCGGAGTGTGCCTGGCGGCCGGCCTGGCGGCGACCTGGTCCGCCCCGGCGACGGCGGCGCGCGGCGAACGCGCGCCGAACGTCCTGCCGCTGCGCAGCGTCGTGCTCTACGAGTCGGGCGTCGGCTACTTCGAACGCCGCGGCCCGGTACAACGCCACGCCGACCTCGCCCTGCTCGTCCCCCAGAACCACCTCGACGACGCCCTGATGACCCTCGTCGTCCTCACCACCGACGGCGCCCGCGTCGGCGCGCTCTCCTTCCCCAGCGTGCTCGCCCCCGACGCCGCCCTCGCCGAGTCGCCGGCGCCCGTCGATGCCTTCGCCCAGGACGGCTCGATCGTGCCCCTTCTCGGCGCGCTCGCCGGCCTCCAGGCCCGCCTCCGCACCACCCGCGGCGAAACCCTCGACGGACGCGTGATCGGCACCGCCCGCGTCGAGGAACCGCGCCCCCCCGCCCCCGACGGCTCGACCCCCGCGGCCGGCACCGTCGAACTCCCCGTCCTCGTGTTCCTCACCGCCTCCGGCGCCCTCCGCTGGTTCCACCTCGACGAGATCGAATCCGTCGGACCCTCCGACGCCCCCGCCCAGACCGCCATGGACCGCGCCGTCGCCGCGCTCTCGACCCGCCGCGGCGAAGCCCAGGAGACGATCGGCGTCTCCGTCCGCGAAGGCGGCGACCTCGCCATCGGCTACCTTGCCGAAGCCCCCGTCTGGCGCGTCAGCTACCGCCTCGTCTTCCAGGACCGCCGGGCCCGCCTCCAGGGCTGGGCCCTCGTCCACAACGACACCGACGAGGACTGGAACGGCGTCGCCGTCGAACTCGTCGAGGGCCGCCCGAACTCCTACCTCTTCCCCTTCGTCACCCCCCGCTTCCGCTACCGCGAAGTGGTCGCCCCCGAGGAAGGCATGGAAACCGCCCCCCAGCTCGCCGGCACCAACGTCGACCAACTCGCCGCCGGCGGCGAAAGCTCCTACAGCTTCGGCCTCGGAGACGTCGGGGCGATGGGCCACGGCTACGGCACCGGCTACGGCGTCGGCTTCGGCAGCCTCGGCTCCTCCGGCGGCCCCACCGCCAGCACCCTGCTCGCGGTCGGCGAACTCGCCGCCGAGACCCAGGCGGCCGCCGAACAGCGCCGCGAACTGCTCTCCTATCGCGCCACCGAACCCCTCGCCCTGCGCGCCCACCAGTCGGCCCTCGTCCCCGTCCTCGACGGCCCGATCTCCGCCGAACGGATCAGCGTCGCCGACCGCGCCGGCAACGTCCTCTCCGCGATCAAACTGCACAACGACTCCGGCTACGCCCTGCGCGAAGGGCCGCTCGCCGTCTTCGACGGCGGCTTCGCCGGCCAGTCCTGGCTCCCCCGCATGTACGTCGGCGACGCCCGCGTCCTCCCCCACGGCGCCGACCTCGACGTCGTCGCCGCCTGCGACGACGAACAGACCAGCGAAGAAACCCGCATCGTCCGCTGGAACCAGCCCCGCTCTCAACGCGAAGGCGGCGGCCCCGGCCGCCTCGAAGAACACTACCTGCGCATCGCCCGCCAGACCTGGAGCCTCGCCAGCCACGCCTCGACCGACCGCAAGCTGTGCATCCGCATCGACGAACTGCCCAACGGTCGCGTCACCGGCGGCGAGGTCGAACGACTGACCACCGAGTACGACACCGAACAGTACCACTCGTGCGTCTGGCTCCCCCCCGGCCAGGAACTGCAACACGCGATCACGATCGAGCAGGGACTGCAACGGTCGTGGCGCCCCGACGCGCTCACCGCCGCCGTCGTCCGCGAGCTGGCCGACATCGTCCGGCTGCCGAACGAGACCCGCGACGTCCTGCGACGCGCCGCCGAGAAGCTCGCCGAGGCCGAGACGGCGGCGGAGGAGGCCGCGCAGCTCCAGGCGGCCGGCTTGCCCGTCTCCAGCGAGATCGCGCGCTACCGCGCCGACCTCGCCGCCCTCGCCGGATCCGGCGCCGACGAGGACGTGGCGACCGACATCGCCGAGGCGCTGGTCGAGGCGGGCCGGCGCCTCGACGACCTGAACCGCCGCTCCGAGGAAAACACGCGGACCGCCGAACGCGCCCGCCGGGCCGCCGTCGAGATCCTCCGCACCCTGCCCCCCGCCGCCCCGTGACCCCGCCCCGCATCCCGCCGGCGACTCTCCCCTCCTCCCCACCGCCCTCCGATCCGAGGTCATCCGGATGTGCGCCTGCCTCGAATAGCCGCCGCGGCAATCGCCCGCGGGTCCTCCGGCCAGGCGTGCCTCGGATAACGGCGCATCAGCTCCCGCCGCACCTTCGGATAGTGACGCTCCCAGAACCCCGCCAGGTCCGTCGTCACCTGCACCGGCCGCCCGCTCGGCGCCAGCAGGTGCAGCACCAGCGGCACCCGGCCGCCGCCCACCCGCGGACCCTCCGCCAGCCCGAAGAAGTCCTGCAACCGCGACTCGACCCACGGCTCCCGGCCCGGCTCCCACCGCACCCGCAGCCGCCGACCGTTCACCTCGACCCGCTCCGGCGCCAGCCGCTCCACCGCCGCCCGCTGCCGCGCATCGAGCCGCCCCCGCAACACCCCGACCAGCCCCCCGCCCCCGGCCGACCGCAGCTCGTCGAGACTCCGCCGCCCCCGGCACAGCTCCCCGAGCGCCGCCCGGACCGCCTCGTCGTCCACCGGCGGCAGGTCTTCGGCGTGGCGGGCCGCGAACGCCACCCGCGCCCGCCACACCGCCAGCTCCGCCGGGTCGCAGTACGCCGCCGGCCCCGCCGCCCACGCCGCCTCCGCCAACACCCGCTCCGCCTCCGCACCCGTCGCCGGCCCGCGGCTCTCGTGCAACACCAGCCCGTCGTACGACAGCGTCGAAACCGCCTCGACCCGCCCCGCCCGCGCGTCGAACCGCACCTCCGTCCGCTCCGCCAGCCGCTCGGGAAACAGATCGAGCAGCCACTCCGGCTGCACCGCCGACGCGAGCCGCACCAGCGGCAGGGGAGGACGGTCGCGCGCCCCGGACCGGGGCTCCTCCGCCTCCACCGCGACCAGCAGCTCGGCGTCCCGCACGACACTCGTCTCGGCCAGTCGGGCCGCCCCGCCCCCGCACAGCAACAGCTCGTCGGAACCCCGGCGCCGCCGCCGCGCGACGCGGTCCGGAAACCCGGCCAGCACCGCGCGCCCGAGCGCCGTCTCCTCGTCCGCCGGCCCCCTCCGCTCCGCCGTCCGCCCCGCCGCCGGCCCCGCGCCGTCGCCGGCACACGCCCGGCGGATCCGGTCCCGCGCCCGCGCGACCGCCCGCAGCGCCCCCGCGTCCAGCGTCTCGTCCGCGCCTCGGAACCCCCGTCGCTCCGCCTCGCGGAACGCCTCCACCCGGTCCAGCAGGTCGGACGGTCCGGCCTCGAGCCGGCCCCGTCGCTCCGCCTCGCTCCAGCCGGTCCGCGCCGCGCGCCGGATGTCGCGCTCGCCCAGCAGCGCCGCCAGCAGCGCGCCGGCGTCCGCCACGCCGGCCTCGGCCGCCGCCAGGACCGTCCGGGCCAGCCGCGGAGGAAGCGGCAGCCGCACCATCCGCCGGCCGAGCTCGGTGATCCGGCCCGCCGCATCCAGCGCGCCGAGACGCGCGAGCAGCCGTTCCGCCGCCTCGACCGCCGCCGGCAGCGGCGGATCGAGCCACGCGAGCGGCGCCTCGTCGGGAAGCGCACGCAACACCAGCACCGTTTCGGCCAGGTCCGCGCGGCGCACCTCCGGCGGGTCGTGCGCCGCCCTCCGGTCGTGGTCCGCCCGCGTGTACAGCCGCACGCAACGGCCGGGACCGAGCCGCCCCGCGCGGCCCGCCCGCTGCGCCGCCGACGCCCGGCTCACCCGCACCGTCTCCCGCGCCGGCAGGCCCGACCACGGCGAATGCCGGACGGCCCGCGCCAGTCCCGTGTCGATCACCGACGTCACCCCGGGGATCGTCACCGAACTTTCGGCCACGTTCGTCGACAGGATGACCTTGCGCCGCGGGCCGGGCCGCACCGCCCGGTCCTGCTCCGCCGCCGGCAGGTCGCCGTGGAGCGCCGCGAGCTCCGCCCCGTGACGCTCGACCGCCGCCCGGCACGCCTCCAGCGCCCGGCGGATCTCGGCCGCGCCCGCGAGAAACACCAGCACGTCGCCGGCCTCGCCGCCGCCGTCCGCGCCGGCGAGTTCCCGCGCCACCGCCGCCGCGACCCGCCCCGCCACCTCGGAAGGGGAGGACGACGGTTCGAGCGACCCGCGCTCGGCGTATTCGATCTCCACCGGGTGCGCCCGCCCCGGCACCGCCAGCAAGGGCGCCTCCAGGAACCGCGCCACCGGCTCCGCCTCCAGCGTCGCGCTCGTCACCACCAGCCGCAGGTCCGGCCGGCGCGTGCGGCGCAACCGGCCGAGCAGCGCCAGCGCGAGATCGCCGGTCAGATGCCGCTCGTGGAACTCGTCGAGCACCACCGTCGAGACGCCGCGGAGCAGCGGGTCGTCGACCAGCCGCCGGACCAGGATCCCCTCGGTGACGAAGCGCAGGCGCGTCCGCGCCGAACCGACGTCCTCGAAACGGACCTGCCAGCCGACCAGCCCACCGGGCTCCTCGCCCAGCTCCGCGGCCACCCGGCGCGCCGCCAGCCGGGCGGCGAGCCGCCGGGGCTCCAGCACCAGCACCTCGCCCGAATCCGCGGCGTCCTCCCCGAGCAGCGCGCGCGGCACGCGCGTCGTCTTCCCCGCCCCCGGCTCGGCGACCAGCACCAGCGCCCCCGCGCCCGCGACCCGGGCCGCGATCTCCGGCAGCTGCTCGTCGATCGGCAGGCGCTCCACGGCGCGAGCCTACCCCCGAACGCCTCCTCCGTCAGCCCGTCGACCTCCCGCGGACGCGCCCGGCGCCGCCGGGGGCCCGTCGAGCACCCGGCGGACATGACGCAGCAGGACCGCCGGCGTGAACGGCTTGGCGACCAGTTCCGAGTGCTCCGCCGGCACCCCCTGACGCCTCGTCGCCTCCTCCGAATGCCCGGACACGAACAGCACCCGGAGGCCGGGTCGGGTCCGCCGCAGGCGCTCGGCCAACTCCCTCCCGCCCATCTGCGGCATCACGACGTCCGTCAGCAGCAGATGGATCTCGTCGGACAGGCGCTCCGCCACCGCGATCGCCTCGCCGCCGTCGGCCGCCGTCACCGTCCGGTAGCCGGCCCCGGCCAGGATGCGCCGCATCACGTCCCGCAACGCCGGCTCGTCCTCGACGACCAAGACCAGCTCCGTGCCGGCCGGCGGCGCCGCCGCGTCCGGAGCTGGACGCGCGACCGGCTCCGCCGCCTCCCCGACGCGCGGCAGCACGATGTGGAACGCCGACCCCCGGCCGACCTCGCTCTCCACCCGGATGTGCCCCCCGCTCTGCTCGACGATGCCGTAGACCGAGGAGAGTCCCAGGCCGTGCCCCCCCGTCCGCGCCTTCGTGGTGAAGAACGGCTCGAACAGCCGCAGCCTCGTCGCCTCGTCCATCCCCACGCCGGTATCGGAGACGATCAGCTCGACCCAGGGGCCCGGCGGGAACTCGCCCGCCCCGTCGCCGAACTCCTCGCCGGTGAGGTTCGCGTTGCGCGTCTCGATGGTCAGACGGCCCTCCCGCGGCATCGCGTCCCGGGCGTTGATCGCGAGATTCACCAGCACCTGCTCGAGCTGGCCGACGTCCGCGCGCACGACGCCGAGCCCCGGCGCGAGACGGAGCACGAGGTCGCTGCCCTCCCCGAGCACCCGGCGCAGCAGCGGCTCCAGGCCGAGTATCACTTCGTTCAGGTCGATCGGAACGGGCCGCAGCACCTGCCGCCGGCCGAAGGCCAGCAACTGGCGCGTCAGCGCTTCGGCCCGCTGCGCGGCCTTCTTCACGTCCAGCAGGTCCGCGCGGGCCGGATGGCCGGGACCGAGCGTTTCCAGCGCGAACTCGGTGCAGTTCAGAATCACCGACAGGATGTTGTTGAAGTCGTGCGCCACACCGCCGGCCAGCGTCCCGAGCGGCTCCATGCGTTGCGACAGCCGGAGCCGCTCCTCGACACGCCGCCGCTCCTCCTCCGCCTGCCGCCGGGCCGTCACGTCGCGGATCGAGACGACCACCGCCTCGACCGAACCGTCTGGCGCGAGGCTGGGCGAATGGTGCGTCTCGAACGCCCGTCTCCCGAGTCCCGGCCGCTCCACCACCGCCTCGACGCTCGTCTCCCGGCCGGCCAGGCACTCCTCCAGGGCCGGCCGGGCCGTGTTCGCGTACACCTCCTCTCCCAGCACCTCGGAGACGTGGACGCCCCGCAAGTCCTCCGCACGCCTCCCGGCCAGCCGGCCGTAGCTCGCGTTGACTTCGACGTAGCGGTGGTCCCGTCCGACGAGCGCCATCGCGTCGCGGGTCGCGGCGACCATCCGTGCGTACTGCCGGGACCGTCCCTCCAGTTCGATGGTGTGCAGCGCGAGACCCAGATCCCCCGCCACCTCGATCAGCAGGGAAGTCTCGTCCGCGTCCGGCGGCTTCGCCTCCGGGACGGAGATGACCAGCAGGCCGAGGTCGCTGCCGGCGTGGCGCACCGGCACCACGGCCGACGCGAAATAGGCCGCGTCGGCCGCCAACGGACAGCTCGCGCAGTCCCGCCCCGGCACGCGCATCGTCACGCCGGTCGGCACCGTCCGCGCCGCCTCCCAGCACGCGGGCCGCCAACCGCCGCGCAGCCGCTCCCCGAACGGCGCGAACGCCTCGCCCCATCCGGCCGCGCCGAACACCACCCGCCCGGCGCGGTCCGCGGCCCCGATCCAGGCCGCGGAGTAGCCGCGAACCTCGAGCAGCAGGCGGCTCGCCCGCGCCAGCAGCCGCTCGGGGTCCTTCTCCTGCGTGATGAGCTGGTTGACGTTGCGAATCGCCCGCAGCACGCCGTTGATGTGGTCGAGCTGCCGGCGCGCCGCGTGCCGCTCGACCGCGTGGCGCAACGACCGGAGGACGGTCCCGCGGTCGAGCCGTCCCCGCACCAGGTAGTCCTGCGCGCCGGCATGCAGCGCCGCCCGCCCGATCGCCTCGTCCTCCTCCGTCGTCAGCACCACCACCGCCGCGCCGGGCGCCGCAACCCGAATCCGGCCCAACACGTCGAGAACGTCCAGTTCCGGCAGGCCCGCGTCGATCAGGATCACGTCGAAGGGAGAGGCGACCGCGCGGGCCAGCGCTTCGGCCGATTCCTCGACGCGGGTCGTCTCCACCCCCGCTCCCGCCGTCAACTCGGCGAGCCGCCGCGCCCCGCCGGCGTCGGTCCACGCCAGCAGGCGCATCGTTCGCAGGGTGGCCTCGTCGCCCATTCCTCCGCGTGCTCCGCTGCTCGCCCGAGAAGACACCGGGTGGAATCAGACCGCCGTTTCCAACCTCGATGGCGACCGGTCGACCTGCCATAGCGTGGTGCATTGCGGTCCCGGGATCAAGGACAATCGCTCGCGACGAGCGGCGCAGGTCGTCGCCGCCTGCCGGGGGTTGACTCCGGCACCCCGGGCGCGGAACGTTGCGGCCATGACCGTCGCGCGCACCGAGTACCTCCGCTGGGCCATCGCCCGCTACCACGACCTGGCCTGCGACCTCGCCTCGAGCGGCACGCCCCCGGTGCCCGCCGTCGCGCTGGGCCCGCCGCCGCCGGGGATCGATTCGTTCGCCGCCTGGGATGAACTGGCTCGGCACGTCGCCGAACGGGAAGGGTGGGACGCCGGTGAGGTGCGGGCCGCCGCGGGCGCCACCGGCGCCGTGACCCTCGCCTGCGCCGCCCTCGTCGGCCCCGGCGACCGGGTGCTTGTCGAGCGGCCGACCTACGAGCCGCTCGTCCACATCCCCGCCGCTTTCGGCGCCGTCGTCGACCGCTTCGACCGCCGGCCGGAGGCCGGCTGGACGCTGGAACCGGACGTCGTCGAGCGCGCGATCCGGCCCGGAACCCGACTGGTGCTGGCCGCCGAACCGAACAACCCGACCGGTGTGCTCTCCCCGCCCGAGGCGATCCGCGCGACCGCCGAGGCGGTGCGCCGGGCTGGCGCCCGACTCCTGCTGAACGAGGTGTACCACCGCTTCCACGGAACGCCGTCCGCCCGCCGGCTCGACCGCGAGATCGTCGTCGCCGACAGCGTCACCAAGTTCGAAGGGCTCGGCTGGGCCCGCGGCGGCTGGCTCGCCGCGCCGCCCGACGTGATCGAGAAGGCGGCCGACGCGCAGGTGACCCTCTCCGTCCTGGCGCCGGCCAGCGCCGCCTGGGCGACGGTCGCTCTCCGGCGCCCGGAACTGGCGCGCCGCGCCCTCGCCCACGCCTCGCCGGAGAAACGCCGCAAGGTCGCCGCCTGGGTCGCCGCCCACCCCCGGCTGTCGTGGGTCGAACCCGGCGCCGGCCTGTTCGGCCTGATCCGCGTGGCCGACCCGCCCGACCTGCCGGCCCTCGCCGAACGGCTGCGCACCGAACACGGCCTGCTCTTCGCCCCCGGCGCATTCTTCGAAGCGCCCGGGACGATGCGCCTCTCGTGGTCCGTCGACGACGCCTGCCTGGAACACGGCCTCGAGATCCTCGCCCGCGCCCTGGGCGACTGACCTTCGCGCTGCCCCGCTTCTCGCGGGACGGGCCTGGGGATTCAACCCGCCCGACAGGCGTCGACGAAGGCGGCGAACAGGCGGCGCGTCGTCTCCGCCTCGCGCGTCATCTCCGGATGCCACTGCACCGAGATCAGGAACCGGCGCGACGGATCCTCGGACGCCTCGAGCACCCCGTCCGGCGCCCAGGCCGCCGACCGCAGGCCGCGCCCCGGCGTCTTGACCGCCTGGTGGTGCGCGCTCGCCGTCTCGAAGCGCGTCCCGCCCAGGATCCGCGCCAGTCGCGAATCCGCCTCCACCCGTACCTCGTGCAGCGGCGCGCGCAGGGCGTCGGGCTCGCGCCGGTGGCGCACCGCCGTGCCGTAGACGGCGGGGACGTGCTGCACCAGCGTCCCGCCCCGCGCGACGTGGAGCTGCTGGTGCCCGGCGCAGATCGCCAGCACCGGCTTGTCCGGCCGCTCCTCCAGCGCCGCGATCAACGCCTTGTCGAACGCGACCCGCTCGGGCAACATCAGGGTCCACGAACCGTTCACTTCCTCCCCGTACTCCGACGGCGGTACGTCCGGCCCCCCGATCAACACCACGCCGTCCAGCTCGTCCAGGATCGCGCCCAGCGCCTCCGGGCCGACGATCGGGAAGCCCAGCGGCAACCCGCCCGCGTCCTCCACGCAGCGCGTGTAGCGCAGCGGCAGATGCAGCGTCGGGTCCGGCGGGTCCGGGTCCCGCTCCCCCGGTCGCGACGCCTTCCGATGCTCCAGACCGTGGTTGAGCCCGATCCGCGGCCGCCTCACCATCGTGCCAGCACCTCGTCGAACGAGTGCAGCTCCGTCGGCTCCTGCGTCCAGTAGTCGACCAGGCTGGGGTGGTGCGGCGAGCCGATCCACGCGCGCTGGTGGATGCCGTCGGGGAAGATCACCCGCAACAACGCGTCGCCGCCGTTGTAGACCCACTCCCGGCCGTCCGCGTAGCGGTGCACGATCTTGAGCCCCTGGCGCGTCTTGATGTGATGCTGGTCCTCCGCGCGGTCCCACGAGGCGTCGACGACGAAGCGGATCATCTGCCAGCAGTTGCCGCGGGCCGTCCAGCCCTGGTTCACGGCGAGCCCCGAATCGTTGGGCAGGCCGAAGACGTGACAGTCCGGCTTCTGGCGGGCCAGCCACTCCAGGTGGCCGGCACGGGAATGGTCGTAGTGGAGCTGGACGATCACGTTGCGCACCTGCCCGAGACACGGGCCGAGACCGTCGCAACTGTATTGGGCAAGCTGGTCCGCGCCGGCCGAGAAACCCGCGGTGAGCAGCCCGCGCTCCTGCCGCTCCCGCAACACCCGCCGGAACTTGTCCCCCTCCCCGTGCCACCGCGCCCCCAACTCCCAGTACCGCGCCAGCCCCGTGTCGGTCCGGCCGCCGCCGAGAATCACGACCTGCGAGTGGTACAGCCAGGTGAAGAACAGGTCGACGTCCTCGCGGGTGAGGTTTTCGTCCCAGAAAAAGACCCGCGGCTCGAGACCCCAGACACGGAAGCGGTCGAGGTACCAGGAAAAGGTACCCCAGCTGTACTCCTGGTCGCCCCGCGACGGCGACGAGATCGGCAGGTAGAGCAGCGTCTTGTTCGTCCAGCTCGCCAGCGCCCGCTCGACGATCCAGTCGCGGTGGATGTGCTCGCAACGGTCGTGGGAACTGTAGATCAGTTCGGTGGGTTGCATCGCGGCTCCTGCCGGGTCGCCCGGAACGGTCCGGCCGACCGCTCAGTCCAACCAGTAGATCGGCGCCATCCCGATGCCCGCGTCGTCGCGCTCCTTGATCCCCAGCTCGCCCTTGACCGCCAGGATCGCGCCCATGTTCGAATACCACCCGCGGCCCTTCGGGTCGTCCTTGATCTTCCGCTCGGGGTCGCGGCTCTGGAAGTGGTTGCGCGTCAGTCCGGCGACCATCCGCGCCCGGTGCGGCTCGTGCGGCACCGCCGGCGTCCCGGCCTGGAGCACCAGCCGCGCCTCGGAGCAGATCCCCGCCTGCACGTCCGGGTCGCGGATGTCCGGCATCACGTTGGGCAGGATCGGCGTGGCCCACAGGATCTCCTGCGCCAGCATCGGTTCCTGCGCCGTCGCCTGCTCGACCTGCTCCAGCGTCGGGCCGACGTACACCCCCTTGGCGCTCATCCCGTGCAGCGGCTTGATCGCGATCTTCTTCAGTTCCGACGGGTTCTTGCGCCACCGTTCGACGTGCTGCGGCGTGATCAACTCCGTGCGCGGCGCCAGCCGCACGCTGCCCAGCAGGCTGAGACCGGTCAGCGAACTCTTGTCGATCAGGTAGAACCCCATCAGGTGCTTCGACAGGTCGGGCCATACGTGCGGCATCTGGTACACCTGCCGCAGCCGCTCGACGACGTGCTCCTCGCCCGCCGCCTTCCGCGCCTTGATGTAGGCCTGGAGGTCGGCGTCCACGATCCGCGAGTTGACCTTCTTGATCTCGCGCTCCACCCCATCGACCTTCCCGTACAGCCGGCCGTCGCGGATCTCCAGGTCGGCGACGTCGAGGATCGCGGGGCGGCGGGCGCGGTCGCCCCCGCACATCGCGTCGGCGATGAACCACAGGTTCTGCTTCGTCGCCTGCTTCGGCGGCTCGATCTCCAGGATCAACACGCTCTCGGTTTCGGCCCCGAGCGGCCAGCGGTAGGTGTCGAGCACCTCGCGGTCGAGCGACTCGTCGGTGTGCAGGCGACCCTGGGCGTCCCGCGCCAGCGTGAACGTGCAGCCGCCCGTCAGCCCGGCGAGCCGCGCGCCGCGCACGAACTCCCGCACCCAGCCCCAGTACGTGTCGACGCTCTGCGCCTCGAGCAACCGCGCGTCCAGGATGTCGCCGCTCGCCTTGAACTCCTCGAACGACATCCCCCGCCACGACTTGCGCCCGAACACCAGCACGTCGAACGCCATGTCCGGCTCGGTCGTCAGGTAGTACCCGTGCAGCCGCTCCGCCATCTCCGCCGACAACCACCCGGCCGGCATGCGGTCGATCAGCAGCTGCGGACCCCGTTCGCGCAGATCCCTTCGCATCAGCGCGTAGAGCACCCGCGCCGAGGCGTCCATCAGCTCGATCAGGTAGCGGGGCAGGGCGATCGGCAGCCCGTTCGGCGTGTTCCCCAGCCCGTAGATCGGGATGAACATGTCCTTGTCGCCGAGGTACCGCAGGTACGCCTCGACCCGCGCCCGGTCCCGCGCGAACCGCTCGTTCGCCTCCAGCACCTTCCGCGTCTCGCGCTGCCGTACCTCGTCCGGGTACCGTGCCTCCACCCGCGCCAACTCCTCCAGCGTCTGGTCCAGCAAGGGGAGGGCGACCGTCTTCGCTTCGTGCCCGCTCGTCATCGGCTTCACTCCCTTCCTTCCAGCGAGGCCCGCACGAACTCCAGCATCATCCGGTAGTACGGTTCCAGGCTCTCCAGGTCGATCCATTCGTCCACCGAATGGTGCCCCGCGCAGACCGGCTTGGTCAGCACCACGGGGATCCCGTACTTGGTGAAGAACCGGGCGTCCGAGGCGCCCTCGCTGCGGTAGTACGCCAGTTCCCGGCCGTCGCGGTGCTTGCGCGAGGCGGCCTGGATGCGACGGCACACCGCGCCGTCGCGGTCGAGATGGAACAGGTCGCCGGCCACGATCGGCGCGAACTCCCCGCGGCCACCGACGATCCGCTCCACCTGCGCCGTCGTCTCCGCCAGCGTCGTCGTCTCCACGAACCGCACGTCCAGCAGCGCCTCGCAGGCGTCCGGAACCTGGTTCGCCGCCGCGCCGGCCGTCATCTTGCCCAGATTGAGCGTCGGACCCCACGTCCCGGGACCGTCGACGACCGGGAACTCCCGCCGCAGATCGGCGTAGATCGCCAGAAACTTGTCGATCGCGTTCTCGCCCAGCCACGGCCGCGAGCCGTGGGCCGCCTTCCCCGTGGTCCGCACCCGGAACTGCAACACCCCCTTTTCGTCCGCCTCGAGCTGGAAGTTGTCGCCGCCGTCCGGGATGAACGCCACGCCCGGCCGCAAACCATCGTCGTCGAGCAGGAAACGCGTGCCGCGGTTGCCGCCGATCTCCTCGTCGAACGTGAAGGCGACCAACACCCCGTCCCGCTCCCCCGGCGCCAGATCGGCCAGCGCCTTGAGGAACAGCGGCGCCGCGAACTTCATGTCGCTCGCCCCCCGCGCCTTGAGCCGGCTCCCCTCCACCCGCGGGGCGAACTGCTGCTCCCCCGCCGGCACGACGTCCAGGTGCGCCGCGAGCAGCACGCGCGGCGCCTTCTCCTCCGGCTTCGTCCCCACCAGCAGCGACGGGAACGGGTCCGACGCGACCGTCCGCGTCCGGAGCCCGCGACGCTCCGCCTCCCGCACCACCAGCTCCCGGCACCGCTCGTGCTCCGCCGCATGCTCCGGCTCGTGCGTCGTCCGCAGCCGCAACAACTGTTCGAGGAATCCGAACTCCGTCTGGTCCAGGATCATCTCGCACCCTCTCCCCCGCGTCCCCGCGCGGCTCCGCTCCGGCGCGCGATATGACACGATCCGCCCCCGCCAGATCAAGCGTCTCGCGGCACCCCGGATCGCGCCGTCGCCAGGTTGCCGCGTGGTCATTGTCGTAGACGTGGTCGTGATCGGCGGCATCGCACAGTCACCCGGATGGTGATCCCTGCCCGTGCCCCGACCACGACGACGACCATGACGACGACGGCGAAATCGGCCGGCGGCCAAATCGCTACGGCGGAACTGGGGGCACACCCGGGAGTGGACGGGCCGGCAACGGGCGACGCGCGACGGGCAACCGGCAACGGGGAACGAGCAACCGATGGCGGTCCGCCGGCGCGCATCGAGGATGGCACCGCGACCACGGTTCCGCGGCTCGGCTGCGCTTCGGGCCGGCCCGGCTCCACCCGCTCACGGTGGCCCGGTCATGTCGTTTCCGACCGCGGTCCCGGCCACGTCAGGCGCAGGAGGCGATTCACGAGCTCGTCGCGGAACGCGCGCAGCTCGGCCTCGGTGACCGGCTCCACGAGGACCAGCGGCGACGGATCGACGTCGGTCTCCGCCGCCACCCGGGCCAGCACGGCCGGGTCCATCCCCCCGTCCTTGGCCCTGGCCCGCTCGATCCACGCGACGGGATCGATGCCGGCCCGGGCCAGGAAGCACAGATCGACCAGGTCCTTGACCGAGCTGCGGCCGAGCAGCGCGCACAGCTTGTTCACGACGAGGTCGGGCAAGCCGTCGACCCGGATGCCGTCGACCTCCCGCTTGTCGGGTTCGACCGGCTCCGTGGTGTCTAGCACCACGTCGACCAGTGTCTGTCCGCCGTGTGCATCCTCGACCGCGTAGCGCCGGAAGCCCGGAGCGTCCTGGCGGATCTCGCACCGCCACCCCGCCGCCGCGCACGCGCGCTCGACCTCGCCGCCGACGATCCGCAGGTCCTCGCTGGTGCGGACGAAGAGGTCGATGTCAACCGAGAACCGGTGACCCAGGTGGAACCCGCCCAGCGCCGCACCGCCGGACACGTAGAACCGGCGCGACACCGGACGCAAGGCCTGGAGCAGCTCTCGCTGCAGCGGGCCGAGCCGGCTACGGGAGGAGTCCAAGGCGCCTCCAGCCGTCGAGCAGGAACTGCCAGTGCGCCCGCCGCCGTCCCAGCCGTGCCGCGAGCCGGTCCCACAGCCGCGCCACCTCGTGCGGCGTCGTGAACTGCCAGACCTCGTCGGTCCGTGCCTCCCGGAGGATCTGGGCCAGCAGATCGATGCGCTGCGGCTCCGGCCCTTCGCGCAGCCGCCGCTTCACCTCGCCGATCGTGAGGTTGAGATCCGACAGGAAGTCCGCCCGAAGCTCGTCGTGCGACAGATCCTTCGTAAGCGCCGGCAGCCCCTGGTCCACAACGTCATTGTATGCGGAAGGTCTCGCGTCCACAACGCCGCCCGCACCTCGAATTCGCCGGCGCGACCCGAGCCACCGCGAGCCGACGGAGATCGAACGGCAGCGACAGGACCCACTGCCGGATCGGCACGTCGGGCAGGACCGTGCCCGCCAGCCGGGGCAACCGGCAACGAACGACGGGCGATGGGCAACCGCCAACCGATGGCGCTCCGCCGGCGCGCATCGATGATTGCCTGCCGCCGGTTTCCTGTTGCCGGTTGCCGGTTTCCCGCTGCCTGTTCCTCGCCCGTCCACGCCGAGGTCGGGTGCCCGTGGACGAATGCCCGGACGTCGATGGCGCGCCTCGATGGCCGGCTTTCGCTGGCCCGCGCCTGCCCGTTTGCGGTCCACGAGCGCTACCCGCTGATGTCTCCGCGCGAGGCCGACCCCGCGGAGCTTCGGTCGGTCCTGCCCGGCCGCGCCACCGCCGCCATGGCGACGACGGCGCCGGCCGCCGACAAAGGCGAAGGGACGGAAACGAAACGCGACCTCCCTGACCGCATCAGTCCTCTCCCCCATCCGCCGGTGCGTCCGGCGGCGGCGCCGCGTACGCCTCCGGGAACAGCACCCGCAGGTCGCAACGATACAAACCCTTGGGCATCACGGCGCCGTCCCACCACGGATAGTAGCCGATGGCGACATGGTCGCCCGTCACCACGTACGCCCCGACCGGCGCATCGAGCACCGTGAGCGGGAAACTCCGCCCGAGGCCGCGGTGGAACAGCCGGGAGTGGATCGAGGAAGGAGCACGATCCCAGTACACCGCTCCCAGGTCCTCGTCGCACCGGATCGCGTGGTACAGCACCCACGGCCCGGAGACGGAAACAACGCTCTGACCGGGACCATCCAGGATCAGGCAGTACTCGGGTGGCAAGTCCGCGGAGGCGACGAATCCCTCGCCGGTCCCGAGATCGACGCAACGGATCGCTTCGCCGGGACAACCTCGTCTCACATCCGCGCAGCCCCGGGGCCGCTCGTTCCAGCACACGACGTCGCCGGAGATGCCGGGAGACCACTCCTCCGCTCCGGTGTACCCGATCCGCGACGTCTCCTCGGGGCGCGAGGCCACCGCGGTCATGATCCCACCGCCGCTCGCGACGTCCCAGACCGCCCGCTCTCCGGAGAAGTCGACGTGCCACACGCCGCCGATCCCGCGACCTCCGAACGTCGCCAGCGGCGACCACGCCTCCGTCTCCGTGTCGAACAGGAAGAAGGATGAGTTCTCCCAGCCGAACTGATGAAGCACCAGGTGGCCGGACGAGTGCAGCGACAAGGTGGCCCGCGACCCATCATACTTCTGGATCACTTTCTGACGCCGCTGACGGGTGGAATACAGGACCACCGACCGCTGAACCCGTGCCGGGGTCCCAGCCTCCGCAGTCGCCAACACAGGGCTCATCCCAAGTGACCGTAAAGATCATGCCGCCGTCGAATACCGCCATCGGTCCCCGGTCTGCGCCCGGGTTCAGGTCGGCCGCATACACGACGGACAGCATCCAGGTCGTCGTATCGAGCAGGGAAACCGCCTTGACCTCGACGGGCCGACCATCGATGCAACGCGTGACAAGGTCGTGCAGCGCGACATACCGCCCACCGACCCAAGTGGAGTCCGCCGGGTTGTTTCCAGGCATTGCCCGCGGATTCACGGCGAGCGAGATCCGCTCGCATCCTTCCTGCGGCTGGAACCGGGCGGCCGAGACGTCCCAGGTCGGCGGGTCGAAGTCCCACGACTCGCCCAGCGCCCGCTCCGAGATCGGCGGGTAGTTCCACTCGATCGCCTCCGGC
>Ga0073932_1000339_pt1 | contig 120192 bp, 99 predicted proteins | sample DewCreD2012metaG_FD_76967 | JGI IMG/M metagenome (GOLD analysis project Ga0073932, IMG submission 76967) | Hot spring sediment bacterial and archeal communities from British Columbia, Canada, to study Microbial Dark Matter (Phase II) - Dewar... ...
CGCCATCTATGGCCGGAGCCGCGGCGGGATTTCACCTAGCGGTTGGAGCTGCGAGCACTTGCCGTATCTGGTTGAGTTTGACAACTTTGGCGGAACACGGACTCCAGGGCAGGCATCCCAAGCGAAAGGGCCTTCGATCTTCGTCTGGGGCTACGACGAGATCACTTGGTTTGCTCACCAGCCGGCAGATTACCGCAATGAGTGGCTACGGTACGCCTGGAAATGGGTGAGGGAACACGATCCGAATGGCTTTCTTCAAATGCCTGGGGGGCGCATGTTGACCAACGGCCCTGCCGGACCCGATGGGCCCATTCGCTGGTACTTCGCGAACACAAAGAGCCCAGCTTGCCCCAACGGCTTCAGCCAAGAGGAGACGATCAAGGCGATCTGGGCGGCGGACTCACAGCGCTGAGCCGGGTCCGCGCAGCGCGCAGGTGCGGCGGAGTTGTCGGGAGTGAGAAGTCGAGGGGGAGACGGCTTTTCGCCGATCCTTGGCCATGAGCCGCCTATTTCCTTGAGGATCTCTACGATGCTGTTTTCGGCGCTTAATTCGTCGCCAGTAGCTCGGGCGAGCGGGAAGCAGCAGGGTAGCTACCGAAAGGCCGGCGTTACGCAATAAACTCCTCCTTATCAATAGGATCGCCACACGTTAGGGAGCTATTCTAACGTTCTCACGGCGACTTAATGAGGGTAGCCTTAGGTCGATGGATCGCCTACAGGGAATCCCAAATGTAGCCGTGCCGCAGATTGGCCATCGCGTGGCTCCGACGGCCGGAGCAGGCACGGGCAGGGTTTTCGCATAGACCTCCGGTGCAGGCGGTGGGAGAAAGTGTGCTCTAGGGACTTGGCCGATTCGTCCGCTGCCGGAGAAGTTTAAATGAAAGGAAAGTTAATGTCTCGGAAAATCAGAGTGCAGTTTACCTTTGCGTTGGTGGTGGCGCTGACCGCTCTGGCTTGCTTCGGGCAAGTCGAGCGGGGGGCCATCGGCGGAGCAGTCCTTGACCCAACGGGCGCATCCGTCCCAGGGGCCAGGGTCACGGCTACCAATCAGGCTACGGGGACCGTAGCCACGGCCCAGACCACGGATGAGGGCTACTATCGGATCCCATATCTGCCCGCGGGCAGGTACAACGTGCTGGTGGAAAAGGAGGGCTTCGCGCCCTTCCGCGTGGCGGATGTGCCTGTCCTGGTTGGGCAAACCGCTACCGTGAACGCAGAACTCAAGCCGGGGGCCGTGGTGCAGGAGATCACGGTGACCTCCAATGCCGTCATGGTGGACCAAGTGAGTTCGTCCATGGGCTACGTCGGCAGCGCCAAGCAGATCCTTGAACTGCCCATTAACCGCAGCCCTTATGCGATGTTGACTCTCTCACCGGGCGTCATCGCCACCGGAAACACAGGCACCGGGCCCATCGTCAGCGGAGGCCGTTCCAACACGACTGCGATCTTGTTTGACGGGCTGGATACGCGCAACAACTCGACGCTCGACAACGCTTATACTCCGCCTCAGGAGTCTGTTCAAGAGGTCCGGTTCATCACCAACAGCTTCTCCGCCGAGTACGGCCGATCCGCCGGGGGCGTGGTCGTCGCGGCGGGAAAGGGCGGCACCAACCAGCTTCACGGCAGCCTGTACAATTACACGCGCAACGACTTCTTTAACGCCAACTCGTGGGCGAACAACAGGAACAACGTTCCGCGCGGCCGGCAGCGGCGAAACGAATACGGGTTCACATTGTCCGGCCCCGTCTACATCCCGAAAACGTATGATGGGCGCAACCGCTCATTCTTCTTCTTCAACTGGGAGCAGACCAACGACCACGGCGTGCGGTCGGCGTCTGGAAATGTTCCGACGGCTTTACAGAAGGCCGGTGACTTTTCGCAAACCTTCACGAGTTCCGGAGCGCTGATTCGGATCTACGACCCGCTGACAACGGTGCCGGATCCCAGCCGGGCCAGCGGCTATGGCCGTGCGGTTTTTCCGGGCAATGTGATCCCGCAGGAGCGGTTCGACCCAATCATGAAGAAGGTTATCGGATACTACCCGGATCCGACCCTGCCGGTTTCGCCCACAATTCAAACCAATTGGGCCGCCAATTTCCCGGAAATCGTCAAGACGAATAAGTATTTCACCCGCTTCGACCAGAACCTTGGAGCCAACAACCGGATGTTCTTCCGTTTCGGCTACCAGCGAACCCCGCGGAAGAGCCCCTTCAGTAACATCGCCTTTCCTGGCGAAGGCACCAATGGCGGCGGCAATCAGGACTCCGTGTCTTACACGTACGCCATCAGCGACGCCCACACCTTCGCGCCGAATCTGTTTGGCGAATTCCGGCTCGGGTATACCCGGTCGGTGATCAAGCTGACGCCCTTGAGCGTCGGCTTTGACTTCACCACCCTCGGCTTGCCGAAGTATCTGTTAACGGCTTCCGGAGCTCCCCGGTTCCCGCGGTTCAACATTACGGACTTCACGGCGCTGGGACCGGACCGCGCATCGCACAATATCGATGCGGAGAGCACGCCCGAGGCTCAAGCGCACATGACCTGGCTGACCCGAGCCCACGCGATCAAGACCGGATATCAGCTCCTGCTGTGCCAGTTCAATACCTTCCGCCCGGACTACCCGGCAGGATTGTTCGGTTTCAGCCGGGCTTATACCCAAGGACCGGATCCGGCGTCCTCTTCCTCGACCGCGGGCTACGGCTTGGCCAGCGCGTTGCTCGGAGTGCCGGATAGCGGACAATTCACCGTGGGACCGTCTTTGGCGCTGATCCAACCCAGCCAGAACTGGTATCTTCAGGATGACTGGAAGGTTCTCCGCTCGCTGACGTTGAACCTCGGCATCCGGTTCGAATACCAGACGCCGTTCAAGGAGCGTTACAACCAGCTTGCCTACTTCGATGCGGCGGCGACGGAGCCGGTGACCGGCCTTAAGGGCATGCTGGTTCCCACGAGCGCCTCGCAACGTTATCCCAGCGATCCGAACTACAACTGGGCGCCGCGAGTGGGTCTAGCCTGGACATTCCTCCCGAACACGGTGTTCCGGGCCGGGTACGGCTGGTTCTACGCGCCGGGCAGCGGCGGCGTCGGGTCCAGCCCAGGCGATCTGGGAAGCGGGTCCTCTGTGGCGACCAGCATTTACTTCGGACAGACGCCCGCAGCGCCGAATACGCCGGTTCCAGGTTCCTCGCTGGCCAATCCCTTTGTGACCGGCTTGTTGGCGTACCCGAATTCGTTGGTGGGCAACAACATCAGCGCGATCTGGCGGCACTGGCCCACACCAAAGAATCAGATGTGGAACGCCAATATTCAGCGGAATATCACGTCGAACATGCTGGTGGAGGTGGCCTACATCGGAAGCCGCGGCCAGCGCATCTGGAATAACTTCCCTATGAATGCGACGTTCCCGCAATTCCTGTCTTGGGGTACGGATCTGAACAAGCTGGTAGCGAATCCCTACTACGGAAAAATCTTGAACGGCCCAAAGAGCGCCGCCCAAGTGAGGTTGGGCACTCTGCTGGTGCCTTATCCACAGTACGGATCGATCAGCCAGATCCGGGCCTCGGTGGGAGACTCCATCTACCACGGCTTCACGCTGCGAGTGGAGCGGTCCTTCTCGAGCGGCCTGATGTTCCAGGCGAGCTACACCGCGGCCAAGTTGATCGACAACGTGAATGAGCGCTTCTTGGGCGGCAGCAACTACATCAACCCCTACGACCTGCGGCGGTCGAGATCCATTGCAGCGGCGGACGTGTCGCAGCGGTTTGTGGCCAACTACATCTATGAGCTCCCGTTCGGAAGAGGAAGACGCTATCTTTCCCACGGGTTTGCCAGTTGGATCCTCGGCAACTGGGATAACAGCGGCATCGTGGTCTTCCAGACGGGGACACCGATCTCCATCAGCGCATCCTGCACCATGTCGGGAACGAGCGGGCTGGGTTGCTACGCGGACCGCTTGAAGGACCCGCGGCTTCCGGAGGGCGAGCAGAGCATGAATAAGTGGTTCGACACGACTGCCTTCGCCAACCCGGCACCCTATTCGTTCGGGAACGGCAGCCGCACCGAGCCGAACCTGCGCAACCCTGGGCTGATCAGCTTTGATTCGGTGATGAGCCGCTGGCAGCCCATCCGGGAAGGCATCCGGCTTCAGATGCGGGCGGAGATCTACAACGTGTTCAATCACCCGAATCTGGGCTCGCCGAGCACCGGCACGACCTCTTCCACCTTCGGGCAGATCACCTCGAAGAGCGGAAACCGCACGATGACGGTAGCGCTGAGGCTGGAGTTCTAGGCCAAAGCTCCCAAATTCGGACGCCGGACACGGCGGTCCGGCGTCCGGATTTCTACCGCAAGAGGAGGAGGTGTGAGCGATGACAAGGCGATCCTATATCCGCTGTGCAGGGGGATCGCTGGCGGCTGGATCCGCCGCTGCCGCCGCCCCGCTGCCGGCCCCACAGGTTGCCGGACCGTCCGGCCTACCCGTGGACCTTGCCAAATTCGGAATTAAGGCGGATGGCCTGACCGATGACACAGCCGCCCTTCAAAAGGCGCTGGATGCCGCCGGAAGAGCAGGCTCATCGGTGCTGCTGCCGGAAGGCAAGTACCTTGTGAACGGAAGCCTGACCGTCCCGCCCGGCGTGGCGCTGTGCGGCGTCCACGATGCGCCTATGGGCCGGGAGCCACTGCTGGGCACCGTGATCCTGGCTACGGGCGGACGGGACAAAGAAGAGGGGCCGGCGCTGTTTGAAATGAACCACGGGACCATGGTGCGCGGCCTCACCGTGTTTTATCCGCGGCAAGACCCTACCGGTGTCCGCCCCTATCCGTGGACCTTCCATTTGCAGGGCTGGGACGGGACCGTGGAAAACATCACGCTGGTGAATGCTTACAACGGAATCCGCATCGGGCCCGAGGCGAACCAGCGGCACCGGATCCGCAGTGTTGTCGGCTGCGTGTTGCGGCGGGGCATTTTGGTGGACCGCACGGTGGATATCGGCCGCATTGAGAACGTGCAATGGCATTGCGATTTCTGGATGGCCAAAGAGGTCGGCGGCAACCGGCAAGCGGTCTACGAATACATGTGGAAGAACCTGGAGGCCTACATTTTTGGCCGGACGGATTGGGAGTACGTGACCAATACGTTTGTATTCCCGGTCAAGGTGGGCTATCGCTTCATCCGCACCGCCTCGGGCGCTTGCAACGGGCAGTTCCTGGGGATCGGCGCGGACGCCGCGCAACGCTGCGTTTCGGTGGAAGCCATCCAGGCGATGGGACTGTTGATCACCAACGGCGAGTTCGTTTCCATGCACGGGGACGAGCGGATTCAGGTGGTGATCGAGCCGAGCTGCAACGGTTCGGTCCGTCTGGTCAACTGCGCCTTCTGGGGACCGGCGCGGCAGTGCGTGCTGTCGCACAACCAAGGAGTGCTGTCGTTGAGCGATTGCTATCTGGAGATTTCAGGCCGCTCGCCGAGCGGGCCGCTTCCCGAGGTATCTCTCATCGAAGCGGATAACGGCAAGCTTCAGGTGCGGGGCTGCACGTTCCGCTCCCGGGGGCAGGAGCCGCACATCGTCTTGAAGGACGGCTTGAAGCACGCCATCATCAGCGAAAACAACGGGGTGAACGGCGTGCACGTTGTGAATCAGATCGGAGACCGCGCGGTCATTGTGAACAATGAGCCGCGCGTTCCGGAGAAAGCCTAAATTTATGAGGTCTCACCCAATGTTCCCACGAGTGCTCAGGCAGTTTGCGGTTCTGCCTTCCATCGCGGCCTGCGCATTGCTTGCGGCGCTCTGTGCGCAGCCGCTAGCCGCTGCGGACAAAGTGGATCCGTCCACGCTGATCAATAAAGTTCTGCTTGGCTACCAGGGGTGGTTTACCTGTCCCGAGGACGGCTCGGGCAGATGGACGCACTGGTCCCGCGGCGTCCCCTCACCCGAGACGTTGACGGTGGATCTCTATCCGGATTTGACCGAGTTCGACCGCGACGAGCTGTGCGAAGTTCCCGGTATGACCATTGGCGGCAAGCCGGCCTACCTGTTTTCCTCGCGGAATGCGAAGACCGTGAAGCGCCACTTTCAGTGGATGCGGCAGTACGGCTTGGACGGCGTGCTGGTGCAGCGTTTCGTCGGAACGATCGCAGCCAAACGCGCCGACGGAGAGGTGGTGTTGAAGAACATCATGGAAGCTGCCCGCGAGTCGGGGCGCACGTTCGCCATTGAGTATGACATCACGGGCGGCGATCCGGAGACCTTCGCGCAGATTCTGAAGGACGATTGGACTTATCTGGTGGACGAAGTCAAGGTTACTTCGCATCCCAACTATCAGCGCCACGCCGGAAAGCCCCTCCTGTCGGTCTGGGGGATGGGACTGAACGAACCCAGGCACCCGCCCACGGATCCTCGGGTGGCCAAGGAACTGATCGAGTGGTTCAAGTTCAAGGCGGCCCCAAAGTACCGTGTGACTTACATGGGCGGAACTCCATCCCGCTGGCGCACCCTTTCCAACGATGCGCGCCCGGAGCCGGGCTGGGCTGAGGTCTATGCAGCGATGGACATCATCCAGCCGTGGACCGTGGGGCGATACGGCACGCTCGAAGCGGCGGACCGCTGGAACGAGGAGTATGTGCGGCCAGACCTGGAGAAGACTGCCGGGAACAAGCAGATGTACATGCCTGTGATCTTCCCAGGCTTCTCCTGGCACAACCTGCGGCGCACGGCAAGGGAAAACCAAATCCCACGGCTCGGCGGAGAGTTCTTGTGGCGGCAAGCGTACAACGCCAAGATGTCAGGGGCGAAGATGCTGAAAATCGCGATGTTCGATGAGGTGGACGAGGGCACGGCGGTTCTGAAGGTGGCCTCCCGCCGCAGCCAGGCGCCAGATCAGGGATTCTGGCTGACGCTGGATGCCGACGGTTTCGAGCTCCCTTCCGACTGGTATCTCCGGCTGGCGGGTGAAATCACGCGGATGTTCCACGGCGAACGGCCGCCGACGCCGGCCATGCCGTTCCGATCTGCGTCCCCTCCGGCGGACGGGAAAGGAAAGTCCCGCTGAGACGAGCGCGGCGGTCTGTTGCCGCTGCGGGACGTGTGCTGATCAGTGTTCTCACTAAGGTTCGTGCGGATGGTTTCATCATGATTGCATGGCGTATTAGATTGCTTCTTTGCGGAGCGGTTGGACTGCTGTTGCTTTCCGGAGCGGGGTTGCCCGCTTCGCAGGCGCATGCCGCCGAAGACGTGCTCCGCTACGTGAACCCCTTCATCGGGACCGGCGGACACGGGCACACGCACCCGGCGGCGTCCGTACCCTTCGGAATGGTAGCGGTGGGGCCGGACACTTTCAACGAGGGCTGGGACTGGTGCTCCGGGTACCACTATTCAGACAGCTCGATCATGGGCTTTAGCCACACCCACTTGAGCGGAACGGGGATCGGCGACATGCTGGACGTGCTCATCATGCCCGGCACGGGGCCGATCCGGACCAAGCCCGGCACCCGGGAGCAGCCGGAGGAGGGTTACCGCTCGCGCTTCTCCCATGCGGAGGAGAAAGCGGAGCCCGGCTATTACTCAGTGATGTTGAAAGATTACGGCATCCGCGCAGAAATGACGGCCACCGAGCGCGCCGGCATCCACCGCTACACTTTCCCCGCCAGCGGCAGCAGCCACTTCATCGTAGACCTGTCCCACGGCTACGGCGGACCGGGCCGGGTGGCGTCATCGAGCCTGCGTGTCGTGGACTCAGCCACGCTGGTGGGCGGGCGAACTGTCAACGGATGGGCCAAAGGCAGGCAGATCTACTTCGCGATGAAGTTCTCCAAGCCCTTCCGTGAGGCCACGCTTTATTCCGGCGGGAAGGCGCTGGGGCCGGAAGCGCGCGAGGCGAGCGGCAGATCGTTGCAGTGCGCTCTGCGGTACGCCACGGCGGACGGCGAAACGATCCAGGTCAAAGTGGGCATCTCGGGCGTGAGCATCGAGGGGGCGATGCGGAATCTGGATCAGGAGATCGCGGGCTGGGATTTCGAGGCGGTGAGGGCCGCCGCCCGCGAGGCCTGGAGGCGTCACCTTTCCCGAGTCGCCCTCCGTGGAGGGACCGCCAAACAGCGGGAGATCTTTTACACCGCCCTGTATCACAGCCTGCTGGCCCCGAGCCTGTTCGATGATGTGGACGGCCAATACCGCGGGATGGACGGGCGCGTGCACCAGCTCCCGGCCGGGTCCCATAACTACAGCACGTTCTCGCTGTGGGACACCTATCGGGCGGAGCACCCGCTGTTGACGCTGATCGCTGCGGAGCGGGTCCCGGACATGGTGAACTGCCTGATCAGGATGAGTGAGGAAAGTCCGGCTGGCATGCCGGTGTGGCCGCTGCAAGGCGTGGAGACCGGGACGATGACGGGCTATCACTCGGTTTCCGTCATTGCTGAGGCGCTGGCCAAGGGTTTCCAAGGCATCGACTATGCGCGGGCTTACGGGCCGATGAGGAAGAGGGCGCTGGAGGACGACTTCCGGGGCCTGGGTTTCTTCCGCCGCCTAGGTTTCATCCCTTCGGACCGCTTAGCTGAGTCGGCCACCCGCACGCTCGAGTACAGCTACGACGCCTGGGCGGTGGCTCAGGTGGCTCGCGCCCTCGGGAAGATGGACGACTACCGCCTGCTTCTGGCGCAATCGTTGAATTTCAAGAACCTGTTCGACAGAACCAGCGGATTCATCCGTCCCCGCTTGGAAGCCGGGGCTTGGGCCGAGCCGTTCGATCCCACGGCGACCGGCACGTCGCGAGAATGGCGCGACTTTACTGAATCGAATTCCTGGCAAGGCACCTGGGCTGCCCAGCATGCGCCCGAGGCGTACACCGAGCTGCTTGGTTCCAGGGAGGCGTTCATCCGCAAGCTCGACGAACTGTTTGAATTGAAGGCGGAGATCAAAGGGGAAGTCCCCTTGGACATGACCGGGCTGATCGGCATGTACGCTCACGGCAATGAGCCGAGCCACCACGTCGCCTACCTTTATAACTACGCAGGCGCGGCCCACAAGAGCCAGCAGCGCGTGCGCCAAATCCTGGACACACAATACGACAACCAGCCCGACGGTCTTTCAGGCAATGAAGATTGCGGCCAGATGTCGGCCTGGTATGTCATGAGCGCGTTGGGATTCTACGCCGTGAATCCGGCCAGCGGCCAATATGTCTTCGGAAGCCCGCTATTCGACGAAGCTGTGATCGAGCTCGGCGCGGGAAAGCGGCTTGTGATTCGCGCGAAGCGGTCTTCGGCTTCCGATGTCTATATCCAATCGGTGCAATTGAACGGGAAGCCGTATGAGAAGGTGTGGTTTCACCACCGAGAAATCGCCGGCGGCGGGCGCCTGGAGTTCGTGATGGGCAGCCGCCCGAACGAAAGCTTCGGTGCGTCCCGGGCGGCATGGCCTCCGGGAGCGGCAGACTGAGGGGCTAGGGGACTGTTGGCTGGCGCGCGATGCGCCTCACTGCGGCCAGATCAACCTGCTCGCCGATCTCGTTCTGTTCGGCGACCTTCAGCACCATTTCCAGATTGGGCAAGGGACCGCTCGAGGGGAGCGAGAGCAACCTGCGGATGGGGGCGGCGGCCCCATCACGGAGCAGAAACTGCCCCGCCATTTCGGTGGCGGACATCGACTGGCCCTCCACCAGGAGCACGCGCCCTGTCTGGGTCAGGTTGTCGGTCAGAACAACCCGCGCGTAGGTGATCTTGCGCCCTGTCTCAGGGTCTCTATGGACCACAAACTGGGGCGGCTCACCCGGCAGCGGCTGGCGGTTCAGGATAACTTCAGGCAACCCGGGAGGAGGCAGCTCGCCGAACGGAAAGTTCGCGCCCCGGACGGGGAAGAGCGCTGCCCAAGGGTTGGAGACAGAACTTCCCAGGATGATATAGTTTCCGGAACGGAACGTCCGGGCGTGCATCTGGCGGGCGTGCCGGACGCTGACGTCCCACTTTCTGGCGCGCAGCATTTCAACGAGGCGGCTGGCATTCTGGAGGTCTCCAATATTGGTGAGCTGGCGGGTGGAGAGGCTGGCCCAAAAGCGTTGGAGCTCCTTCTGTTGCACCAGCTCAGGCTGGCGGAGGTAGGAGAGGTTCTCATATTCTTCCAGCGAGAAACGCCGGCCCAGCAGCACTTGGATGAGAACCAATGTGTCGTCGGCGACTACGACCTGAAGGGATGGAGCGTTCCGGAAGGCCGCTTCGATCAGGCTCTCACTGCGGGCGGCCCCCAGCGAGCGCGCCCAGGGAACCCATTTCCACGACACGGCCAAGACCGCCACTGCCACCAAAGACACAGCCACAGCGAACTGAAGCTTCCGCTTAGGGTGGACTGGCAGCCGGATCTCATCCTGGGCGGGACTGGGGCCGGGGCCTTGAGCCATATGGGAAGCGGCCGGGCTGCCGACATGCGGCGGCGTTTGGAACGTGAACTCCGGCACATAGGAGCCGGGTGGCAGGCCGATTCGCACTTTGGCCTGTGCTCCTTCTTTTCCGTAGTGCTGGAGCAACCGCTTCCGGACATCACTGGCGGTGACCCGAACAATGGCGTCCTCGGCGGTGTCGTAATCCGGCGCCCTTCCGAAAAGCGCCACGCCGATGCATCGTTCTCTCAGGTCTGCCGGATCGCCATGGAGCGACGTCTCCACCACATACCGCAGGAACGATTGGCTTCGGGGACTTCCTTTGAACGCTTCCCCGTTGATGATTTCATCCAGGTGGGCGAGGATCTCCGCCTCGTGTCTGGACGCAGCGCCCAAGCGCGCAACGGCCGCCGCATGCGTGGTGTCGTCGGCCCTCCCCGACATCGAACTCCCCCAACGCTCCTCAGAATATCACAGGCGCCGTCACACGGCTCCGGCCGCTGGAGCACGCCACTTCTTCCCAGAAGCAAATTGGGGGCTGCCCGCCAGGCAGCCCCCGGTGATTCCAGTTCGGGCTGGAGTTAGCTGGAGCGCTTCAAAGTCGGCCGGTCGTCGGCGTCGTCGGTCTTGCCGCCTGAGGGCTCGACGGGCTTGTCGGAGCCGGGCGCGCGGCGCAAGGTGGGCTTGTTGGGATCGCCCGCAGCCGGCTTGCGCATGGCCATGAGTTTCTCCAGCCGCTCATGGACCTGGGCGAACTCGGAGGTCGTGACGACGTAGTCCGGGCGGGGCGGCAGGATCTCCTGGATGTTGCGCTGCGCCTCCCGGATGCGGTTGTCCGTCGAAGGGTGGGAGCGGATCAGCTCGGAGAGCAGGCCAGGCCGGGTCTTCTCCAAGGCCTGGATCTTTTCGAAGAAGTCGACGTAGGCTACGGGGTCGTATCCGGCGGCATAAAGGTATTGAACCGCGAGCAGGTCGGCCTCCCGCTCGAAATCCCGGGAGAACTTGAGGAAGGTCAGCGGGATGCCGAAGTTCGCCGCCTGCTGGACGCCATAGCCCGCCCAGCCGCCCATGAAGATCAGCGGCAAGGTGGCCCAGCTCGCCACTTGGCCGCGGGAGGCCTGACGAGTGCTGTGGCGGGCAGCCACATGAGCCAGCTCGTGGGCGATGACGCCGGCCAGCTCCGCCTCGCTGCCGGCGCGGCGAATCAGGCCGGTGTTGACGAACAGATAGCCGCCCGGAAGAGCAAAGGCGTTGACTTCGTCGTCATCGATGACCTTGGCGGTAACCGGCACCTTAACATCCGAGTGGCGAGCGATATTCTGCGCAACGCGGTTGACGTATTCGGACACCACCGGATCGTCCACGATCTTGGCGTTCTTCTCCACTTCCTGGGCCAGTTGGCGGCCCAGTTCGATCTCCTTTTCCAGCGAGTAGAGATTCAGCCCTTTGGCCACATCCCGTGAGCCGATGGCGGACGGGTCCCGCATGGGGTCCTTGGCCTTGGTATTGGCCACTGCGGATGCAGACGCGACGAGCAGCAACGAAATCAACAACGGCAAAAGGAACTTAACCTTCATGTCCGAAACCCTCCTGGCTTGGAGCGATTCACCGGGCAAGCCAGCCCACTTTTGCTAATTGTTAGACGGGCTGGAGACTATGCCGGTTGCAGGAAGGGAGTTAAGATAGAAACTCGGGCTGAGGTCCCAACCCGCTCATGTTTCCAAGTTTGCCGCCATTGCAAGCCGCGGTTTCCAAGCTCAGCCTGAGCTCCGTGCTGGATATCCTCCTGGTGGCCCTGCTGGTCTACCAGTTGATCGTGCTGATCCGCGGGCGGAGGGCGGTGCAGGTGCTGGCCGGCGTTGGGGTGGTATTGGGCGCCTATTTCGTTGCGATTCTCGCCGGCCTCGAGCTGCTGCGGGGAATCCTGGCGATGGTGGTGCCCTACACTGCCTTCGCCTTGATCGTCCTGTTCCAGTCCGAGATCCGGGGCGCGCTGATGCGCATCGGCCGCCGGCGCTGGCTGGGCTTTGGGAGCCGCCTCCAGCGCCTGGAGTCCGCCGACGAGATCCTGCTGGCGGTGAGCCGCCTGGCGCAAAGCAAGACCGGGGCGCTGATCGTTCTGGAGCGCGACACCGGCCTGCGCACCTTCATCGAGAGCGGCGTCAAGCTGGACGCGCACCTGTCGCGGGACCTGTTGTTGTCCATCTTCCAGCCCGGCGGCCAGCTCCACGATGGGGCGGTGATCGTGCAAAACGACAAGATCGCGGCGGCGGCTTGCTTTTTGCCGCTGAGCATGAACCCGACCCTGGCCCGGACGCTGGGCACGCGGCACCGCGCCGCGATCGGCATCACCGAGGAGAGCGATTGTCTGGCGGTTGTGGTCTCCGAAGAAACGGGCCAGATTTCGGTGGCGGCCTTTGGCGAGATTGAGCAGAATGTGACCTTGCAGCGGCTCGACGAAAGGATGGCGCGGCATTTTGGCCGCCGGCCCGGTTTTAGGCCCGAACTGGCCCGGCGGCACTCGCTGCCGGCGGCACGAGGGGAGCAAGGGCGATGAAGCGGCTGCTGCTGCACAACCTCGGCTGGAAGTTGCTCTCGGTGGCAATCGCGGTGGTACTGTGGTACGCCGTCGTGGGCGAGCCGTTGTATGAGGCCAGCGTCTCGGCGCCGCTGCTTCTGACAGCAACCCCGGCGGATCTGGAGATCAGCTCGGAGCGCCCGGAAAGAGTCGCCCTGGAGCTCCAGGGTCCGCCCTCGTTGTTGGACCAGCAGCACCTGTCTTCGGTGGCGGTGGTGTTGAGTCTTAGCTCCGTGTCCCAGCCCGGGGAGCGGACGTTCACCTTGTCGCGGGAGAATGTCCGGTTGCCGCGCGGGCTGACCTTGCGGCGGGCGGTCCCCTCCCAAATCCGTCTGTATTTCGAGCGGCGAATCACGGCCACGATTCCGGTCCGGGCGCGCTTCGCCAACGACGGCTTCGGAGGATACTTCGTGCGGCGGCAGGAGATCTCGCCCGGCAAGCTCCGGGTGGTGGGCCCCGAAAGCCACGTCCGGCGGGCGGCTTGGGCAGAAACGGACCTCATTGACCTGAGGGGGGTGACCGGGGAAAAGGTCTTTCGAGTCAATGTCTTTCTTGATGACCCGCAAGTCCGGTTTGAAGACGCGCCCCAAGTGGACGTTCTGGTGGAAACCGCGAAGGCCCGGGTGGTGGGAGACCGTTGAATGGCGAGGAAACTCTTTGGAACCGATGGCATCCGGGGGGTGGCAGGGGAGTTCCCCCTGGATCCTGTGACGGTGTACTGCGCGGGAGCGGGGCTGGGCCAGTTTCTGGCGGCCGCGAGCTCGGAGCCCGAGGTCGTCGTGGGAGTGGACACGCGGGAATCGGGTCCGGCGCTGGCAGGCTATTTGGCCGGGGGGCTGGCCGCGGCGGGCGCCCGGGTGCGGTTCGCCGGAGTCATTACGACGCCGGGGGTCGCCTACTTGACCAGGACGAATCATTTTGTCGCCGGCGTGATGATCTCAGCGTCCCATAACCCTTTCCAGGACAACGGGATAAAGGTTTTCGACCGTTCCGGCTACAAGCTTCCGGATCCAATCGAAGAGGCCTTGGAAGAGCGCATTTTCGCTTTATCGGCGCAGCGACCCGATCCCGTCTGCGCGGAGCTTACCGAGGATCCCAGATTGGACAAGGCGTACCTGGATTATCTTGTCTCCACTTTTCCTTACCGTCTGGAGGGGTGGCGGATTGCCTTGGACTGCGCACACGGGGCCGCGTTCGAGCTCGCTCCAGCGCTTTTCAGGCGGCTGGGCGCGGTGGTGGAGGCGATCGGCTGCGAGCCGGACGGACGGAATATCAACCAGGACTGCGGCGCTCTTCACCTTGAGCCTCTGCGCCAGCTTGCGCAATCCAGGCGGGCAAACGCGGGCGTGGCGCTCGACGGCGACGCCGACCGGTGCATTCTTGTCTCCCCCTCCGGCCAGATTGTCGATGGAGACGGCATCCTTCTTGTGACCGCTCGATATCTGGCCCGCCGGAGGCGGCTGCCCGGACCTGGCGGCAGGCCGGCAGTGGTGGCCACCGTGATGTCGAATCTGGGTTTGGAAAAAGCCCTGGAACGGGAAGGCATCGCCATGCTCCGCGCGCCGGTCGGCGACCGCTATGTGCTGGAGGAGATGCTGCGGCAGGGGATCGCCCTGGGCGGGGAACAGTCCGGGCACGTCATCTTCCATGAGTACGCCACCACGGGCGACGGCCTGCTGACCGCGTTGCGCGTCTTCGAAGCTCTCATCGAGGATGGCTTGAATCTGGATGAGAGCGTTTCAGGCCTAGAACGCTATCCGCAGCGGCTTGTCAATGTGCGGGTCCGCTCCCGCCCGCCTTTGGAAGAGATCCCGGAAGTGAGGCTCGCGCTCGAGTCCGCCGAGCGCGAGCTCAGCGGCCGGGGCCGGATCCTTCTACGCTACTCCGGCACTGAGCTTCTGGCCCGGGTCATGGTCGAAGCCGCCGAGGAGGAGCTGGTGGACCGCCACGCTGAGCTTGTCGCCGACGCGGTTCGCAGCGCTATCGGAGCGTAAGATTTCTCCGGCGCGGCCCAAAGCCCGCCCATTTGCCAGCCGGACTCCGCCCTTTGGCCTAACAGCCGCTCCGCTATTCAGTCGGCTGCAATTCTCTTGCTGGAATTATCCGCAGTGGATGCCGAATTTAACGACGCATAAGTCGCTCCACATGACCAGTGATCGCCACTGCCACGATCCATGCGTTGCACCAACCACACGAGAGATTGGGGGTCCGATTTATCGCCGGCATTTGCCAAGGACATTATTGACGAGAGGAATGGACGAAATTAAGGCTCTCGCGAGAAAACGATGCAAAATTTCGCATAAAATCTTTTCAGGTCTGAAAATCTTGAATATAATTGGGTGTGGTTGCAGCCTGGCAACGGCCGGGCGATCGTAACCCTGAGCTGCGGCGGATACGCCGGCCAGAGGGTTAGTAAGATGATTGAGCCCGGACCAGCAAGGAGTGCAGATAACCCCGGAAAGCAAGCCTTGAGAATGCCTTGTGCTTGCGGGGGGACCGCACGCGGTTCACGCAGAGTTGCAAGCTGCCGCGGGGGCAGTTTGGCCATCCCCAGGCGCGGAGAGCAAAGAGCAGGCTGTGCGGGAAGCTGGTTTGAAGAGGAGTAGAGCCGATGGAATCTGAGCGGAGCGCGAATCAAGCGGGGAACAATGGTGGGTCCGAGTCTCCCCGGATCGGCGTGTTCATTTGCCACTGCGGCGGAAACATTTCCGACATCGTGGACGTCACCCGGGTGGCGGAAGAGACGGCGCGGCTGCCGGGCGTGGTTTGCTCGATGACCCACATGTTCTGCTGTTCGGATCCGGGCCAGGGACTGATTGAGGAAAAGATCCGGGAGCAGAACCTGAACCGGGTCATCGTGGCGGCTTGTTCGCCGAGCCTGCATGAGACCACGTTCCGGCGCGCGGTGGCGCGGGCGGGCCTGAACGAATACCTGTTTGAGCACTGCAACATCCGGGAGCAGGTTTCCTGGGTCATCGCGGACAAGGAGCTGGCGACGCAAAAGGCCGGACGTCTGGTGCGGGCGGCGGCTACGCGGGCCCGCTATCTGCGCCCGTTGCAACGGCGGCGGATCCCGATCCGGCCTTCGGCTCTGATCATCGGCGGGGGCGTAGCCGGTCTGACCACGGCGCGCGACTTGGCCCAGCGCGGCATCGAGGTGACGCTTATCGAAGCCAGCCCGTTTTTGGGGGGACGGCTGGCGTCGCTGCACCGCATCTATCCCACGGGAAAGCGGGCGCGGGAGGTCATTGGGGCTCTCATCGAAGAGGTTGCCTCTAACCCGAAGGTGACGGTCTACACTAACGCCCAGCTCGAGAACGCCACGGGCTTCGTCGGCGACTTTCGTACCACGGTCCGCATCCTGCCGCGTGGGGTGACATCCGAATGCACCAATCCCAAGGAAGTGATCGAGGCGTGCCCGGAAGAGACGCTGGACACCTTCAACTTGGGATTGAGCAAGCGGAAGGCCATCTACCTGCCGTATGACGGCTGCTACCCGCCGGTGCCGGCCATCGACTGGAAGGCGTGCACCAAGTGCGGGGTTTGTTTTGAGGTGGCCGGGGGCAAGGGGATCCAGCTCGACGAGCAGCCTCGCCTGGTGGAGATCCAATCCGGGGTCATTGTGATCGCGGTAGGACTCAACACCTACCCGGTGCGGCACGGGGAGTACGGCTACGGGGTATTGCCGGAGGTCATTACGCTGCACCAGCTCAACCGGCTGCTGGATCCGGAGGGGCCGACCCGCGGCCGGTTGCTCGTGAACGGCCACGAAGTGCGGCGGATAGGCTTCATGCACTGCGTGGGGAGCCTCCAACGCAAGGGAATTCACAAGCCCATGCGGGACGGCCGGATCAACGAGTATTGCAGCCGGGTGTGCTGCACCACCAGCGTGCACACCGCTGCGGAGCTCAAAGAGCGGTTCCCCGAGATGCAGATTTACGACTTTCACGAGGACATCCGCACCTACGGGCGCAAGCACGAGGACTACTACGACGAGGTCAGCCAGAAAGGGGTTGTGTTCATACGATTTGATCCTCTGCGGCCGCCGCGGGTGGACGCGGATCCCAAGGGGCAGGCGCCTCTGGTGGTGCGCACCTATGACCGGCTGACGTTCGGAGAAGAGCTGGAGGTGCCGCTGGACGCGCTGGTGCTGGCGCAGGGCTTGGTTGCGCGGGACATGAGCAAGCTGGTGGATCTGTACCGCTGCTCGGTCGGCGCAGACCGGTTTTTGATGGAGGTTCATCCCAAGCTGCGGCCCGTGGAGATGGCGGCCAGCGGGCTGTTCCTGTCGGGGACGGTTCAGGGACCGATGGACATCGGGGAATCGACGGCGGCTGCCGCAGCGGCGGCGGCCAAAGCGGCTTCGATGATCAAAACCGGCATCATCGAGCTCGACCCCTTCGTCGCCCGGGTTCAAGAGGATCTGTGCAGCGGCTGCAAGGTGTGCCTGACGGTGTGCCCCTTCCAGGCCATCAGCCGCAACGAGGAGCGCGGGGTGGCGCAGATCAACGAGGCGCTCTGCATGGGATGTGGCGCGTGCGCCGCCACCTGCCCGTCGAACGCCATTCAACAAGCGGGCTTTGAAGACGCGCAGGTGAAAGCCGAAGTGCTGGCCCTGTTGCAGGAGCCAGCTCTGGCCGCCGCCGCCGATTAGGAGGATCCATGACGACGACTGAGACCAAACCGGACAGGACCGGCGCCGGCCAGAAATGGGAACCGCGGATCGTCGGGTTCCTGTGCTACTGGTGCTCCTACACGGGCGCCGACGGCGCCGGCACGGCGCGCATGAAATATGCGCCCAACGTGGACATTGTGAAGGTGATGTGCTCGGGCCGCATTGACCCGGAGCTGGTGACCACCGCCTTCGCCAACGGCGCCGACGGGGTCGTGGTGCTGGGGTGTCACCTGGGGGATTGTCACTACATCAACGGGAATCACAAGACGATGGCCCGCATGCCCCTGTTGCGACGGGTGCTAGAGGACTATGGCATCGAGCCTGAGCGCTTCCGGCACGACTGGGTAAGCGCGGCGGAAGGGGAGAAGTTCGCCCGCCTCGTTACGGAGATGACCGAGCAGGTCCGGGCGCTGGGGCCCCTGAACTGGCCCGAGCGCATGCGGGAGCGCGGCGTAGGCCACGGAGCGGACCTGCCGCCATGGGGGAGTAATCACAAATGAGCGCAAACGGAAAGCTCAAGGTCGGCATGTACTGGGCCGCCTCTTGCGGCGGCTGCGACATTTCCTTATTGGAAATCGGGGCGCGCATCTTGGATCTTGCTCAAGTGGCGGACGTGGCCTTTTGGCCCTGCGCGGCGGATTTCAAGTACAAGGACGTAGCAGCTTACCCCGACGGCTACCTGGATGTGTGCTTTTATAACGGCAGCGTCCGCAACAGCGAGCAGGAAGAGGTGGCCCGCCTGCTGCGGCAGAAAAGCAAGACGCTGGTGGCCTACGGGGCGTGCGCCTGCGACGGCGGCATACCGGCGCTGGCCAACTACAAGAGCCCGAAAGCGATTTTCCAGCGGGTCTATCACGACAACCCTTCGATTGACAACCCGGAAGGAATAGAACCCCAGCCCAACTTCGAGACTCCTTTCGGGGCGGTGCAAATCCCGGCTTTCTATCCGGCGGTTCTCCGGCTGCGGGACATTGTGGAGGTGGATTACGAATTGCCCGGATGCCCCCCGCAGGCGGACCGGGTTTGGGAGACGATTCAGGCCGTGGTGAGCGGCGCCGTGCCGGCGCGGAATCAGCACGTCCGCGTCGGATGCGGCCAGAAAACCGTCTGTGATGAGTGCCCGTTGGAGAAGCGTGAGGTCAAGATCACGCAATTCCGGCGGCATCACGAGTACCGGCCCGAGCCGGGCTGGTGCCTTCTCGAGCAGGGCTTGTTGTGCATGGGACCGGCGACGCGGAGCGGCTGCGGGGCTCTGTGCATTAAGGGCGGCATGCCCTGCGAAGGCTGCTACGGCCCGGCGGCCGCGGTCGAAGACCAGGGCGCGGCGATCATCGGCGCCTTAGGCGGCCTGCTGGACGCCGCCACCGAAGAGCGGGCCCAGGAGCTGGTTTCCCAGATCACGGACCCCACGGGCCGCTTCTACCGCTTTACCACGGCGAGCGGAATGTTGAAGGTTCACGCACAGGGAGGGCAGTCATGAGCACCGTCGCAAGCGAGGCCGCCAAAGCCTACCGGCGCGTCAGCGTCGATCCGATCACGCGGCTGGAGGGCCACGGCAAGATCGACATCTTTTTGGATCAGGACGGAGAGGTGGCGGAGTGCTACTTCCAGGTGCCGGAGCTGCGCGGTTTTGAGAAGTTCTGCGAGGGACGGCCGGTGGAGGAGATGCCGCGCATCACGCCTCGCATTTGCGGAGTTTGCCCTGAAGCGCATCTGATGGCCAGCGCCAAGGCCTGCGACGCGGTTTATAAAGCCGAGCTGCCCCTGACGGCGCGGCTGCTGCGCGAGCTTCAGTACAACATTTTCTACGTCACCGATCACGCGACGCACTTCTACGCCCTGGCCGCGCCCGATTTCGTGCTCGGCCCAACGAGCGATCCGGCCACGCGGAACCTGCTCGGGCTGGTGGCGAAAGTGGGGCCGGCCATCGCCGGACAGGTTCTACAATGCCGCGCCTGGGGCCACGAGGCGGCAGCCATATTCGGCGGCAAGCCCGTCAATCCGGTAAACGCCATTCCGGGGGGCATGAGCAAGGGCCTGAACCAGGAGGAACGCGCGCGGCTGGAAGAGATCTGCCGGTTCATGGTGGAGTTCGGCAAGTTCACGCTAAAGCTGTTCCACGACGTGGTGCTGTCCAATAAAGAGTACGTCGATCTGATCCTCAACGGTCCCTACCTTCACCGCACCTACTCGATGGGCCTGGTGGATGAAAAGAACCGGGTGAACTTTTACGACGGCTGGGTGCGGGTGGTGGACCCCGACGGCAACCAGCTCTGCCGCTACGCGCCCCACGAGTACACCCAGCATGTGGCCGAGCGCGTCGAGCCTTGGTCTTATTTGAAGTTCCCGTACCTGAAGGCGGTGGGCTGGAAGGGTTTCGTGGACGGCAAGGATTCCGGGGTTTACCGGGCCACGCCGCAATCCCGGCTGAACGCAGCCGACGGGATGAACAGTCCCATCGCCCAGGAGGCTTACGAGGAGTACTTCGAGACGCTGACCGGCGACCGCAGCGGGCGGACTCCCGTGCATCACACGCTGGCGATCCACTGGGCGCGCTGCATCGAGCTGATGAACGCGGCCGAGCGCGCGCTGGAGCTGGTGCAGCACCCCGAGATCACCCACCCGGAGAATTACCGTGTGGTTTGCGACAAGACGCCATCGGAGGGGGTGGGCATCGTGGAGGCGCCGCGGGGCACGCTGACGCATCATTACGTGACCGACGAGAAGGGGATCGTGCGGAAGGCCAATCTAATCGTTGGAACCACGAACAACCATGCCGCCATCTGCATGTCGATCAAGCAGGCGGCTCAAGGGCTGATCCGCAAGGGCAAGGAGTTGAACGAAGGCGTGCTGAACATGGTGGAGATGGCGTTCCGCGCCTACGACCCCTGTTTCGGCTGCGCCACCCACAGCCTGCCGGGCCAAATGCCGCTGAAGGTGCGGGTGCGCGATTGGGACGGGACGGTGCTTTCGGAGCTCAGCCGTTAGAAGGTGGACCGCTATGGCGAAAATCAAACAACGGTACGACGGAGTGGTGATCGGGGCCGGGATTGCCGGCATGCAGGCGTCGCTGGACCTGGCCGGCCAGGGCTTCGATGTGCTGCTGGTGGAGCGCCAGCCCTCGATCGGCGGCATCATGGTGGGGCTGAACAAGGTCTTTCCGACGCTGGATTGCAGTAGTTGCATCTGCACGCCCCGCATGGCGGAGGTGGCCCATCATGAGCGGATCACCTTGCTCACCTACACCGAACTGGACAAGATCGAGCGTCATAATGGGGCCTTCCGGGTCTCGCTGACAAAGAAGCCGCGCTACGTGGTCGAGGAGGACTGTATCGGCTGCGGCAAATGCGAGCTGGCCTGCCAGCCGCTGGCCCCGCACGAGTTCGATTACGGCCTCGGCGCGCGCGCCGCGATCTACATCCCTCACGGCAACGCGATTCCCCAATTGCCGGTTCTCGACCCGGACTACTGCATATTCGACGGCAACTGCGCGCGGGTCTGCCCGACCAATTGCATCGACTTTACGCAGCAGCCTGAGCCGGTCGAGGTGGAGGCGGGCGTCATAATCCTGACGACGGGGCTGAAGACCACGCCCATGGACGCCAAAAAAGAGTATGGCGGTGGAAAGTATCTCAACGTGATGAACCCGCTGGCCATGGAGCGGATTCAGAGCTCTAACGGTCCGTACGGGCACATTCTGCGGCCTTCGGACGGCAAGATTCCCAAGTCCATCGCCTACGTGCAGTGCGCGGGCAGCCGGGACAAGTCGATCGGGGTGCCCTACTGCTCGCGCGTGTGCTGCATGTATGCGCTCAAGCACGGGGTCATGATCAAGCACGAGCTTCACGATGCCGAAGTCACGATTTACTACATGGACATCCGGGCTTTCGGGAAGGGCTACGAGCAGTTCTACCGGCGCGCGCTGGCCGAGGGAGTGCGGTGCGTGAAGGCTAAGGTGGCCCGCATTACGGAGGCGGACAACCACGACCTGGTGCTCCGCGTGGAGCTGATCGACGAAGGCGGCCGCGTGGCGGACATCCGGCACGACCTGGTGGTTTTGAGCCAGGGGCTCATCCCCGGCTGGAAGCCGGACGGCACGGTTCCGGTCGAACTCGACAGCGACGGGTTTCTTAAGGTGCGAGACCTGGCGGTGCGTTCGGCGTATAGCTCGACCGATGGAATCTTCGTGGCGGGCGTCGCCACGGGCCCGAAGGACATCCCGGACGCCATCGTCGAAGCCGGCGCGGCGGCCATGGAGGCGGCGATGTATTTGGATCGCATGGGATGGCGGGCGGAGGCGGAGCCGGTGGGCGCCGGAGCGTAGCAGGAGGGTGGTCATGAGCGAAGCGGTACGGAACTGGCGAGAAGATCTGAAGGTTTTCCGCGAACGGACGGGCGGCCTGACCGAAAGCAAGAAGGCCATGACGAAGGAACAGCGGGACGTCACCAAGGCCATCCAGGAAGCCTTGAAAGGCGGTCCCCGGACTGTGCCGGAAATCGCCGCGCAGACTGGAATTCCGAGTCACAAGGTTTTCTGGTACATGATCGCCCTCAAGAAGTACGGCAAGGTGGCGGAGGCCGGGCAGGCCGGCGACTACTACCAATATGCATGGAAGGAGGCAACCTCGTGAGCTACCGAGTCGATCCCTCGCTAACCGTCCAACTCCGGGATTACGGGGCGGAGAGCGCCGTGCGCTGTTTCAACTGCGGCAACTGCACGGCGGCTTGCATGCTGGCAGGACAGGAGGCGGTCTTCCCCAGGCGCTACATCCGCTATATCCAGCTCGGCCTGAAGGACAAGATGGTGGAAAGCCTGGACCCCTGGCTCTGCTACTACTGCGGCGACTGCTCGCAGACATGTCCCCGGGAGGCCGAGCCCGGAGCGCTGATGATGGCCAGCCGGCGCTGGCTGACCAGCATGTACGATTGGACCGGAATCAGCCGCCTGATTTACCGCCATGGGGCTTGGCAAGTGGCGATTCTGGCGCTGGTGTCGCTGGTGGTCCTCGGGCTGTTCACCTTGCCGGGCAATTTCGGCTTTCAGTTGCTGGCGGCGTATCCGGAGGGGCTCGAAAGGGTCCGGCTGGAATACTTCGCGCCCAAGGAGGTTGTCCACTGGGCGGATCTGGTGCTGGCGGGGTTGCTGGGCGGGCTTCTGCTCAGCAATGCCGCGCGGATGTTCTACTACGTCACCCGCCGGGGGCCCCGTGCGCCGCTGAGCCTGTATCTGACCCAGTTCAAGGAAATGATCGTTCATTTCGCCACGCAGATGCGCTGGCGCGGCTGCGCCGGCGGGCCGGGCAAACACTGGCTGAGGCATTTGTTCCTGGTGACCGCCTACGTGACGATGGCCATTCTGGTGGAGGCTTTCCTGCAAGTCTTCCAGGTGGAGGACTCTTCCTTCCACTGGACCAGCCTTCTGGGCTACTATGCTACGGTGGTGTTGCTGGGCGTCTCGCTATGGATGATTTACGACCGCATCCAGAGGAAGGATCTACAGAGCAAATACAGCGACACCACGGACTGGGCGTTCATCCTGCTATTGTTCGGGACGGCGCTGTCGGGGATCCTGATGCACATTTTCCGGCGGCTGGATCTGCCCATGGCGACGTACGTGGGCTACATGATTCATCTGATGATCGCCGTGCCGATGCTGGTGGTGATGGTGCCATTCGGCAAGTGGTCCCACCTGCTGTACCGCCCGCTGGCGCTCTACCTGCTGGCGGTCCAGAAGACGGCGGCGGAGAGACAGCAGGTTCCGGTTCCCGCAGCCCAGCCGGCAGCGGCCGCTTGAAGCCCTCCCATCCGGGCACGACCGTGGTGCTCGGATTAGGCAACCCCGTCGTTTCCGACGACCGCGCCGGCCTGGCGGTCGCAGCGGAGCTGAAGCGGCTGCTGGAGGAATCCCCGATTGCCGGCGTCACGGTGCTGGAAAGCGAGCGGGGAGGCTTTGAGCTGATCGACCTGCTGGCCGGCTATTCGCGCGCCATTCTCATCGACTGCCTGACCGTGGCGTCCCCCATCCCCGGAAGAGTCCGGCGTCTGACCGTGGCCGAGGCGGCAGGGAGCCTGCGGCTCATTAACCCCCACGAAATCGGAATCGCGGAAGCCTTCGCGCTGGCGGCGCGCCTGGGCATACCCATGCCCCGGCAGGTGGAGATTTTCGCGATCGAGGGCGCCGACACCAGCACTCTCTCCGAACAGATGACGCCCGCGGTGGCGGCTGCCGTAGAGCCTCTCGCCCGCCAAATCTGGGCTGAACTCAAAGAAGAGCTCAGCGAAGAGCCGAACACAGTCCAGCCCTAATTTTCCTGGCGCGTTCCCCTTTTCGCCCTACTTTGCGCCGGGAGGCTGAAAAATGGGCCAAACGGCCAAGCTGCGGCATTTTATCCCTTCGCGAGCCGACTTCCCCCATTTCGCGTGGGTCATATGGCGCAGCCGGATGAAGGGGCCTTCGGCGGGCCGGCCGTAACCTTCTCATTTTTTTATAATCGGACCGTTTTATCTGAATTTGGCGCTTTGGCACAGCAAATGCGGGGTTTTCTCATAAAGCCGCAACGGCCTGCCTGTGGCGGCTGACTTTCTGCTGTTCCAGGAGTCATCCATTGCTGGCCTTAATCCGCCGAAAAATGAAGTTCCAGCGAGAGGCTGATCCGCAATGGGCCGATCAGATCAGCCAGCAGCCAGGCTGCGACCGGATTTGGTCCTGCATCCAGTGCGGCACCTGCTCGGGAACTTGTCCGGTTTCCATCTACATGGACTTTACCCCGCGGCGCGTTATCGCGCTGGTCCGGGAGGGTTTCCGGGCCGACGTTCTTAGTTGCCAGACCATTTGGCTCTGCGCATCGTGTTACTCCTGCGCGGTGCATTGCCCGCAGAACGTCCACATCACGGATCTGATGTACAGCCTGAAACGTGAGGCGATCCGTCACCGCATGTATCCGGCGCGCTTTCCGATTCCGGTGCTGGCGCGGGAGTTTTACGAGCTGGTGCGAAAGCGGGGACGGAACTCGGAGATCTGGCTGGTGCTGCGCATGGCGCTGAAATCGAACCCATTCATTCTTCTGAATATGGCCAAGTACGGGCTCTCACTGCTGAGAACGGGCCGAATGTCTCTTCGGATGGAGAGGATTCAGAGGGTCGAGGAGCTCCCGAAGGAATTGAATGGGATTAAGGAGGTTGCCTCATGAGCGAGCCGCAGGAAGCCAACGGTGGAAAGATTTATGTCTACTACCCCGGATGCTCTCTGAGCGCAACTGGGGTGGCCTACGACGAGAGTCTGCGCACCCTGTTCCGGCTGCTGAACCTTCGGCTCCAGGAATTGGAGGATTGGAACTGCTGCGGGGCGACCTCCTATATGTGCATCGACGAAGGCTCGGCGTTTCTGCTCTCTGCGCGGAACCTCTCGCTTGCCCAGAAGGTGGGCGCGCGGGAGCTGGTGGCGCCTTGCGCCGCCTGCTATCTGGTGCTGCGGAAGACCCAAGACTACGTGGAAAAACACCGGGAGATCGGCGGAAAGGTCGCCGAATCGCTCCAGCGGGCGGGGCTGCCGCCGCTCGATGGGGTCAAAGTTCGCCATCCCCTCGAAGTGCTGTACAACGACTTGGGGGTGGAGAAGCTGCGGCAGCTTGCGGTGCGGCAATGGCGAGGCGGGCGCATCGCCTGCTATTACGGCTGCCAAGCGGTGCGGCCCTACGACGAGGTCGACCGGCCGCACAACCCGATGCGGATGGATGAACTGCTGCGCGCCGTCGGCGTTCCCACCGTGGACTACGCGCTCAAGACCAAGTGCTGCGGCGGATCCTTGACCGGCACGGTGCACGAGGTCGGGTTGCGGTTGAACTACATCCTATTAAAGGAAGCCCGGCGCAAGGGCGCCGAAGCCATCGTCACTCTCTGTCCCCTCTGTCAGTTCAACCTCGACGTCTACCAGGCCGAGATCGCCCGGCAGAGCGGCGAGCGTTTCGATATGCCCGTGCTTTATTTCACGCAAGTCTTAGGCTGGGCGCTGGGAGGCGATTTCAAGGAGTTGGGTTTGAAGCGCTCGATATCGGGATCCGATCTGATCCGCCGCTGGTTCACGGCGAAGGAGGAAGTGGAAGCCTATGTCTGAGACCAACGGCAGCGTCCGCATCGGCGTCTATGTGTGCCACTGCGGCGCCAACATCGGGGCCGTCGTCGACTGCAAAGCGGTTGCCGAGTACGCCGCCGGGCTGCCGGGCGTGGCCGTAGCCCGTGACTACAAGTACATGTGTTCGGATCCGGGTCAGGATCTGATTCGCCAGGACGTGCGTGAGCACGGCTTGAACCGGATCGTGATCGCCTCTTGTTCGCCGCACTTGCACGAGCACACCTTCCGCACCGCTGCGGAGAAGGCGGGTCTCAACCCGTACTACATGCACATGGTCAACATCCGGGAGCATGACTCCTGGGTGCACGAGGACCGGGCCAGCGCCACCGAGAAGGCCATTGACATGGTCCGGGCGGCGGTGCGGCGCGTGGCGCGGCACCAAGCTTTGAGCCGGGGCAGCGTGCCGATTCACCCGGCGGTGCTGGTGGTGGGAGGCGGGATCGCAGGAATCCATGCCGCGCTCACGCTGGCCAATGCCGGCAAGAAAGTCTACCTGGTGGAGAAGCAGCCTTCGATCGGCGGCCACATGGCGATGTTTGACAAGACCTTCCCGACCTTGGACTGCGCGGCCTGCATTCTCACGCCCAAGATGTCCTCGGTGAAAGCCCATCCCAACATCACCCTGTGGGCCAACGCAGAGGTCACCAAGGTGGACGGTTACGTTGGCAATTTCAAAGTCCAGGTCACCCGCTGGCCGCGCTTCATTGAAGAGGACTTGTGCTCCGGCTGCCTGGAGTGCATCGAAGCTTGCGTCTATAAGGAACCGAAGTTCGCCGACGAGTTCAACCTCGGCCTGGGCAAGCGCAAGCCGATCTACATCCCCTTCCCGCAGGCGGTTCCGCAGGTTCCCATCATCGATCCGGAGACCTGCATCCAGTTTAAGTCGGGCAAGTGCAAGAAGACCTGTCTAGCGGCCTGCGGCGAACGCAAGGCGATCAACTTCCAGCAGAAAGAGCAGGTGGAGGAGATTGAGGTGGGCGCGGTCGTCCTGGCCACCGGCTTCAAGACCGTCGATCCTCTGCGGACGCCGTACTACGGTTACGGGCACTATCCGAACGTGTACACCTCCTTGGAGATCGAGCGGCTGGTCAACGCCAGCGGTCCCACGGCCGGCGAGGTCGTCCTGCGCGATGGGCGCAAGCCCAAGTCGATCGGCATCATTCACTGCGTGGGCTCGCGCGACGAGGCGACCAACCGCTGGTGCTCCCGCGTGTGCTGCATGTACTCGCTGAAGCTGGCGCATTTGCTCAAGGAGCACACCGGCGCCGAGGTCTTCAACTTCTACATCGACATGCGCACGCCCGGCAAGGGCTTCGAGGAGTTCTACCAGAAGCTGCTCAACGAGGGCGTTCACTTCATCCGCGGCCGCGTCGCCGAGGTCACCGACTGGGCGCTGGATCCCACCGAGGAAGGCAAGCTGGTGCTGCGGGTGGAAGATACGCTGCTGGGCGTCGTGCGGCGCATCCCGGTGGATATGGTGGTGCTTTCGGTTGGCTTGGAGCCCCAGCCGGACGCCCAAGACGTGCGCCGCCTGTTCAACATCTCCTGCGCCACCGAGGGTTTCTTCCTGGAGCGGCACCCGAAGCTGGCGCCGGTCAACACCTTCACGGACGGCCTTTTCCTGGCGGGCTGCTGCCAGGGCCCGCGGGACATTCCTGACACGGTGGCCCAAGCGGGGGCCGCGGCGGCCGAGGCACTGGCGCTGATCGATGCGGGCTCGGTGGAGGTCGAGCCGAACACTGCCTATGTGCTGGAGGAGGTCTGTTCCGGGTGCCGCACCTGCGTGCCGCTTTGCCCGTATAACGCGATCAGCTTTGATGTGCAGAAGAACCGGGCGCAGATCCACCCGGTCCTTTGCAAAGGCTGCGGGACGTGCGTGGCTGCCTGCCCCACGGGTTCCATCCGGCAGCATCTGTTTGAAGACGAAGAGATCTTCGAGGAGATTGAAGGAGTACTGGCGAATGTCTGAATTGGTCCAAATCGGCGCCAAGTTTGAGCCGCGGATCGTGGCCTTCTTTTGCAACTGGTGCACCTACCTGGCGGCGGATCTGGCGGGCACTTCGCGCATCAAGTACGCTCCTAACACGCGGGTGATCCGGGTGATGTGCTCCGGCCGCGTCGATCCCCAGTTCGTGCTGGACGCCTTCGCCAAGGGCGCCGACGGGGTGCTGATCGGAGGCTGCCATCCCAACGACTGCCACTATCAGGAAGGCAACTACAAAGCGCTCCGCCGTTTCCACCTGCTCAAGCGAATGGTGCGGCAGATGGGCATTGAAGAGGAGCGGCTGCGTCTGGAATGGATCTCGGCGGCCGAGGGGGACCGCGTGCGGGTGGTGATCAACGACATGGTGGAGAAGATCCGCGCCCTTGGCCCGCTGAAACGGCAACCGGCGCCCGAACCGGCAGCGGAGGAGGTGACGGCCGCATGAGCGACAAGCCCAAGGTCGCGTTCTACTGGTGCGCCAGCTGCGGCGGCTGCGAGGAAGCCGTCGTCGATCTGGCCGAAAGCATCCTCGACGTGGCGGCGGCCATCGACATCGTGATGTGGCCGGTGGCCATGGACTTCAAGCGCAAGGACATCGAGGCCCTGGCGGACGGCGAGATCGCGGCCACTTTTTTGAACGGCGCCATCCGGAGCAGTGAACAAGAGGAGATGGCGCACCTGCTGCGCCGCAAGTCAAAGTACATAATCGCTTTCGGAAGCTGCGCGCAGTTGGGCGGAATTCCGGGACTGGCGAACTTGTGGGACCGCAGCCGCATCTTCGAGCGCGTCTACTCGGAAGGCCCTTCGACGCTCAACCCTGAGGGCATCCAGCCGCAGCCTTCATATAAGGATAATGGCCACACCGTAACGCTTCCGGTCTTCTACGACACGGTCAAGACTCTGGGCCAGTCGGTGGAAGTCGACTATCTGGTGCCCGGCTGTCCGCCCACTCCGGAGTTGCTGAAGCAGGCGGTTACGGCGCTGTTGTCGGGAGAGCTTCCGCCCAAGGGATCGGTCTTGGCGCCGGACCGCGCCCTGTGCGAGGATTGCCCGCGACTGTCGAGCAAGCCCGAAAAGCTCTCTATCCAGGAGTTCAAGCGGCCTCACCAGATCCTCATCGATCATGAGAAGTGCCTGCTGGCGCAGGGACTGCTGTGCCTGGGGCCGGCCACCCGCAGCGGCTGCGGCGCACTTTGCATCCAAGGCAATATGCCGTGCACGGGCTGTTTCGGTCCCACCAGCCGCGTCAAGGACTTCGGGGCCAAAGCCCTGTCGGCTCTGGCCTCGCTCATTGAGGCCAAAGACGACGAGGGAATCCTGAAGGCTCTGGAATCCGTGCCGGACCCGGCGGGCACGTTCTACCGCTACAGCCTGCCGGCTTCGCTGTTAGGACGAAGAAAAATGGAGGCCTCCCGCGATGCCCGCTGAGACCACTGCTCAGAACCGCGTCACAATTGACCCGATCACGCGGCTGGAAGGCCACGGCAAAATCGACATCTTCCTGGGCGAAGACGGAGCCGTCGAGCGCGCTTATTTCCAGGTCCCCGAACTGCGCGGCTTTGAGAAGTTCGCCGAGGGACGACCCGTCGAGGATATGCCGCAGATTACCTCGCGGATATGCGGCGTCTGTCCCATGGCCCACCACATGGCCGCCACCAAGGCTGTGGACCACGTTTTCGGCGTCGAGCCGCCCCCGGCGGCGCACAAGATCCGCGAGATGGTCTACAGCGCCTTCATGGTGGAAGACCATTCGCTGCACTTCTATTTCCTCGGCGGTCCCGATTTTGTCGCCGGGCCGCAAGCGCCCCCAGCCGAACGCAATGTTCTGGGGGTCATCGGCCGCGTGGGAGCGGAGACCGGGCGGAAGGTCATCGCCATGCGCCGCAAGTTGCGCGGGCTGATTACGCTGGCCGCCGGCAAGGTGGGCCACCCCGTGTTCGGATTACCGGGAGGGGTGGCGCGCCGCATCACCAAAGAAGAACAGCTTCAATTCCAGGAAGGGGCCGCCGAAGCGGTCGAGTTCGCCCAGTTCAGTCTGGACTTGTTCGACAAGCTCGTTCTGAAGAACTCGGACTACCTCGATTTGATCCTCTCCGATCACTACACCCACCGCACCCATTACATGGGCATGGTGGACGACCGCAACCGCGTGAATTTCTACCGCGGGCAGTTGCGCGTGGTTTCGCCTGAAGGGCAGGAGACGGCCCGGTTCGATCCGCGCAAGTACACGGACTATATCGCCGAGCGGGTCGAGCCCTGGAGCTACATGAAGTTCTGCTACCTCAAGCAGCCCGGCTGGAAGGGCTTCACCGAGGGCGCGGAAAGCGGCGTCTACAGCGTGGCGCCACTGGCGCGGCTGAACGCCGCCGAGGGCATGGCCACCCCGCTGGCCCAAGTGGCGTTCGAACACTACAAAAGAACGCTGGGCGCCAAGATCGTGCATCAGACCCTGGCCAACCACTGGGCCCGCCTGATCGAGCTGCTCTATGCGGCCGAGCGGATGAAGGAGCTGGCCGGGGATCCCGAGATCACCAGCGACCGGATTCGAGTGTTGCCCACGGGCGTGCCCAAAGAGGGCGTTGGCGTGGTGGAAGCGCCGCGCGGAACCCTGTTCCATCACTACGTCACCGATGAGCGGGGGATCGTCCGCAAGGCCAATCTGATTGTAGCCACGCAGAACAACGCGGCCCGCATCGCCATGAGCGTCGAGAAAGCGGCCAAGGGCCTGGTCACGCGGGAAAGCATGTCGGAAGGCCTTCTGAACATGGTGGAGATGGCCTTCCGCGCCTACGATCCCTGCCTGGGCTGCGCCACGCACGCGCTGCCGGGCGACATGCCGCTCAAAATCCGCGTGCGGGATCTCATCGGCGGCGGCACTCTGTACACGGTCCAGCGCGACCCCGGCGGCCGCATCCAAGTCCTTCGCTGAAAGCGGCCAAGACGGCGCACCGGCAAGCATGCCCCTGCGGCGGATCCGTCCATTCGGCCGGAGCGCAGGCGGCTACTCGTCGGGGATCGCGAACTCGACCGGACGGCGGAACCCGGCGGTCTTCCACGCGCCGTAGAGGATGCCGGCCGCGAGCCAGAGTCCGCCGAGGATCTTGGCCGGCGTCCGGAGGCTGAGCCAGATGTAGCCGCAGATGAGGAAGCCGAGCACCGGAGGCAACAAGTACCGGAGCTTTTTTTGCGGCGCACGGACGAAGTAACGGACGAAGGCAGCCGCGTTCACCCCCATGAAGGCGATGAAGGCGCCAAAATTCAGAAGCTCCGCGCCGAGCTGGTAGCTCATGGTGAAGGCCCCGGCCAGCGCCAGAGCGCCCGTAAAGAGAACGTTATTGCGGGGAATGGCCCGTTTCGGCTCGATGGCGCCGAAGAAGCGGCGGGGGATGGTGTTGTCGCGGCCCATGCCGTAGAGCAGGCGCGCGGCGGCGAGCTGAGCGCCGGACCCGGATCCGATCGTGGCTACCAGAAGCGTCAGATTCACCAGGTGGAACAAGAACGGCCCTCCTGCGCGGCCTGCCACCGAAACGAATGCGGTGTCCGGATCGGGGAAGCTCTTGTAATCCGGCCAGACCAACTGGCCCAGATAGACTTCAGCCGTGGCCAGCAAGCCGGTGATCAGGCAGGTCAGGACGGTCGCCAGCAGAATGTCGCGCCGGGGATTGCGGGCCTCCTCGGAAAGGGTGGAGATGCCGTCAAAGCCGATGTACGTCAGCACCGCAATCGAAGCCCCGGTGGAAACGGCGCCCAGCGAGAAGGTCTCGGGGTCGTAGAAGGGCTTAGTGAGGGAGACCTCCGGCAGGTGGAACACGTAGCGGATGGCGGCTGCGAAGAAGTATGCCACGACCAGACACATCAGGCCGACCAGCACCTCGTTGGTCCGGGCCGTGGCGCGGATGCCGCGCAGGTTCAACCCCGTGAACAGCGCCGCGAAAAAGACCGCCCAGAAGGCGTAGGGAACCTCCGGGAACACATTCAGGGCCGCCTTGCTGCACCAGATGGTGCAGATGATGGGGTTGAGCATGTAATCCATGGCCATGCCCCAGCCGGTGACGAATCCGAGACTGGGATGAAGCTCGCGGCCGACGTAGGTGTAGGCGGAACCGGCGCTGGGGTAGGCGCGGGCCATGCGGCCGTAGCTCATGGCGGTGAACAGCATGGCGCACATGCCGATCAGCACCGTGGTGGCGACGTGCCCGCGGGCCTCCTGGCTGACCACCCCGAACAGCGGCATCGGAGCGGTGGGCTGAATCAGCACGATGCCGTAGAACACCAGGTCCCAAAGGCCCAGTGCTCGGCGGAGTTTGGGCGCAGTGGTCGTCGGAGCAGGCATAAAGGATCGACTCTATCACACGGCGCCACGGGCAAAAGTCGAGAACGAGGCGCCTCGAAGCGTCCGCGCTCCGCAGCTGGAGAGCAGAAAGCCGGCAGGACAAAGAACATTCGGCCGGCGTTTTCCGTCCTCCTAGTGGAAAGGAAGTGTCTCCGAATGTCGAAGCTGAAACCCGGAAGCATCGCCAAGTGGCTGGCGAGGGGTCTGGCACTGATTCTGGCGGCGTTTTGGGGCTCCTTTTTCGTCGAGCACCTTCTGGAATGGTTCTTGCGCGCGGACGGGCAGTACCCGCCTCCCAGAGTCTGGGTGGGAATGGCTGCTCACTTTGCCATGATTGCGGGGCTGCTGGCCATGCTGAAGTGGGACCGTGCCGGGACGGTGATCCTTATGGCCGGCACACTGGCTTTCTTAGTCGTCGTCGGGGATTGGGACGTTGTGCCGGTTTGCCTCATCAATCTGATCCCGGTTGTTGCTTTCGGGCTGTACTGGCGGGTTCGAAAAAACTGAGAGCGTTGCTACCCTGACGCAAAAGGCGCACCCGGCGCAGTTCGCCGTAGGTTTCTTCCAGCACATGGCGGACCGAGTGCTGAGCCACCACCAAAGGGGGCGGCTTGCGGCCCAGGATGCGCAGCGCCGCGCCGTATTCGCGGGGCTGATCGTAGGGCGGGTCAAGAAAAACGATGTCCGCTTTGAGGCGCGGAAGTTGTTCCGTTGCGCGGGCGCGGAGGACGGCGGCGCGTTCTGAACCCCCCAAACTCTTGAGGTTCGCCTCGATGAGGGCAGCGGCGCGGGGATGGGACTCCAGGAAATAGACGCGGGCCGCGCCCCGGCTCAGCGCTTCGATGCCTACGGCGCCGCTCCCTGCATAGGCATCCACAAAGGTGCAGCCCGGGATGCGCGGCGCAAGCACGTTGAACAGCGTCTCGCGGAGCATGTCCGGAGTCGGGCGCATGGCCGCACCGGGGAGGCTCTTGAGGCGGCGGCTGCGGAACTCTCCGCCGACGACCCGCATCAGGCCACCTCCACAAGACCGTATCGCCGCTCCCAGCGGTCCTTCAGGTAGTCCACCGCCCGCCGGAACTCTTCCTGGGAGGGAGGCTGGGCGGCGAGGGCGGCGGCTTCGGCGCGGGCCAGCTCCAGCAGCTCCTTGTCGCGCAGCAGATTGGCGACGTGCAGCGCGGGCAGACCCGACTGCCGCGTGCCGAAAAACTCTCCCGGCCCCCTCAGCTTGAGGTCCATCTCGGCAATGTAGAAGCCGTCGTTGGACTCCACCATGGTGCGGATGCGCTCGCGGGCGGTCTCGTTCAACTTTTCGGTCACCAGCACGCAGTAGCTCTGGGCGGCGCCCCGTCCAACCCGGCCGCGCAACTGATGAAGCTGCGCCAGGCCGAAGCGCTCGGCCTGTTCGATCACCATCACGGTGGCGTTCGGCACGTCGACACCCACCTCGATGACGGTGGTCGAGACCAGAATCTTGATCTCGTCGCGCTTAAAGGCCTGCATGACGGCTTCTTTCTGGTCGGGACGAAGCTTGCCGTGGAGAAGGCCGACGGGAATCCCCGGGAAAACGGTCTCCGAGAGGTACTGATGCATTTTCTGAGCGGCTTTTAGCGCCTGCGTTTCGGACTCCTCGATGACCGGGTAAACGACATAGGCCTGGCGGCCGGCCGCGACTTGTTTCTTGAGGAAGTCGTAGACCAGCTCGACGCGGTTCGACTCGACGTGCTTGGTGATGATGGGCTTACGGCCCGGCGGCAGCTCGTCGATGATGGAGACGTCGAGGTCGCCGTAGAGCGTCAGCGCCAGGGTGCGCGGGATGGGCGTGGCGGTCATCACCAGCACGTCGGGGTGGACGCCCTTCTTCATCAGGCGCAGCCGCTGCATGACCCCGAAGCGGTGTTGCTCGTCGACGATGGCGAGCCCTAAGCGCGCGAATTCGACGTCTTCCTCGAGCAGCGCGTGCGTGCCGACTACAACCTGAGCCTGGCCGGAGGCGGCCTGCTGTTTGAGGGCGGCTTTCTCTTTAGCCCGGCCTCCGCCGGTGAGCAAGATCACGCGGTAACCGAGCGGCGCAAAGAGATTCTTCAGGTAGAGGTAGTGCTGCGTGGCCAGGATCTCGGTGGGAGCGAGCATGGCCACCTGGTAGCCGCTCTCGATCGCGATGATCGCTGCCTGGGCGGCGACCATGGTCTTGCCGCTGCCCACGTCGCCTTGAAGCAGGCGGTTCATCGGGTGGGGCGAGGCCATGTCCCGGGCGATCTCGCCGAGGGCGCGCTTCTGCGCTGCGGTCGGGCGGAACGGCAGCATGCGGCGGATCTGCTGGCGGGCGCGGTCGGAGAGCTCGAAGGCGATGCCGGGCTGGATTTTGGTCTGGGCGCGCTTGAGCGTCAGGCCCAGCTCCAGCCAGAAAAATTCCTCAAAGATTAGGCGGATCTGAGCCTGGTCGCGGAATTCGTTGAGCAGCCGCAGGTCGGCGTCCTGCGGCGGGAAGTGGACGCGCTGGATGGCGCTCCAGCGGTCCGGCAGCTTGAGGCGGCGGCGGATGTATTCCGGCAACAGATCCGGCATCCCATCCAGCGAGGAAAGGACGTTATGCATCAGGCGGCGGAAGACGCGCGTCGTAATCTTGCCGGCGGCTTCGTAGATGGGAGTGATGCGGCCCACGTGCAGGGATGGCTCGCCTTCGTCCTCTTCGCCGGAAAGGATTTCGAACTCAGGGTGGTGCATCAGGATCTCGCCGGTATAGCCGTCCAGCTCGACCTTTCCGTAGAGGGCCACCTTCTGACCCGGGCGCAGAACCTCTTTGAGATATGCGCCATGAAACCAGCGCCCCAGCAGGCGGCTGCGGGAGCCATCGGAGAACACCGCTTCGAAGATGCCCAACGAGCGGCTGCGGAAGCCGGCCAGATGGGCGGCCTCCACGGTGGCAATGACGGTCGCCATCTCCCCGGGCGCGAGGCTGGAGATCGGCTTCAGATTCGTGCGGTCCTCGTAGCGGAACGGAGTGTACAGCAGCAAATCTTCCACGGTGCGGATGCCCTTGGCGGCGAGAGTCTCGGCGCGCGCGGGCCCGACGCCTTTGATGTAACGCACTTCCGTTGCGAGGTTCACCGGAACGACTAGTGTACACGCTACAATAGCGAGTTCATGCCTGCATTGCTGGAGGGCAAGACTGCCCTCATTCTGGGAATTGCCAACAAATGGAGTCTGGCGTACGCGATTGCCGACGCTTTCCGCCGGGAGGGCGCGCGATTGGTGCTTACGTACCAGGGCGCGCGCCAGAAGGAGACGGTGGAGGAGCTGGGACGGGAGCTGGACGCGGCCTTGGTCCGGCCCTGCGACGTGTCGCTGGATGAGGAATTGGAGCGCCTGGCGGCGGAGTTGCGGAGCGCGAGGATACGGCTCGACGCGGTGGTGCATAGCATCGCCTTTGCCCAGCGCGAGGACCTGACGCGGCCGTTTACGGAGACGTCGCGGCAGGGTTTCTTGCTGGCGCAGGACATCAGCGTGTACTCGCTGGTGGCGGTGGCGCGCATGGCCGCGCCGCTGATGACCGAAGGCGGATCGATCACCACGCTCAGCTACTTGGGCGCCAACCGGGTCATCCCCAACTACAACGTGATGGGCGTGGCCAAGGCGGCGCTGGAGGCGGCGGTGCGGTACCTGGCGAGCGATTTGGGGCCGCGGGGCATCCGCGTCAACGCGATTTCGGCGGGACCGGTCAAGACCGCATCGGCGCGGGCGGTAAAGGATTTCAGCACGATTCTGGACTTTGTGGCGCAGCGGGCCCCATTGCGGCGCAACACGGACCCGGCGGAGGTGGGCGACACGGCGGTGTTCCTGGCGAGCGACCTGGGCCGGGGCGTCACGGCCAACGTGATTTACGTGGACGCCGGTTTTCAGGCGATGGGGCTGTAGGCGCAGGGGGGAGGAAGCTGCACCCGCCGCCCTTCCTGGCGGCGGCTCGCAAGGCGCATCGGCGGCCGCAAGAATCTCAGCGACCGAAAACCTCGCGGTAGACCACGGCCAAGTCCAGCAGAGCCTGTTCCCCGTTGCCTCGGAAACTGGAGCCGTGCATCACGGCAAGAGTCGCGGGTTTGAGCCCAGCAAGCTTCTCCAGAATTCCCCCGGTGGCAGGCGTATAGGGGACGTAGTCCGCCAGCGGGCCTTGCTGGTACTCGCGCAGGGTGTCTTTGCAGCGGCCCACAATGTCGCCGCTGGTGAGCGGAGGCGCGTCGCCGGAATGGTGGAACAGATCCGAACACAGCAGGGTCCGCTGCGTCTCCTCGAAGAGCAGACCGGCGTCCCAGCCGTGGGGCAAGTGCCTTGTGTAACAGAAGCGGAACCGGTACTTGCCCGTGGCCAGCACCTCTCCATCCGCCAAACCGCGAGGCGGGCGAATGGCGTAGTCGTTCACACTGACGATTGCCCCAACCAGGCTGCATGCGGCCTGTGCGGCGGGCGCCAGCTCGAGCCAAGAGTTGAGCGCGCCGCACTCATCCGATTCGAAATGGCTGAATGAGATCCAACGCAGCTTGCCCGGATCGATGATCCGGGCCGCTGCCTCATGGACCAGCGGAAACATGCCTCGAAGTCCGGCGTGGAACAACAGAGGATCATCGTCCCGGATCAAGAAGTGATTGAACTGCAATTGGAATTCCGGGACATAGACGCAGATGCGGTGCACATCCGGTGCAATTTCGTCGATTCTTGCCGTCATTACCCAGCCTCCAGGAGGGCGTGTACAGTGAGCATCCCTCGTTCCAGTCTAGTCGAAGTCAGGATTCTGTGCGGCTGGAACGACGGTGGAACTCCGGAATGTTACAAGCTTGCTAGCTCACACGGCTGCGGCGCTGTTGCAGAGGAGGGCGGGGGTTTCCGCTGCGAATGGATTGTGCATAAAGATGGCAACATTGATATGCTGTTATGCATGAGGACCACCCTCGAACTGAATGACGAGCTTTTCCGGATGGCCAAGAAGCGCGCCGCGGACGAGGGCGCGCCTCTTCGCCAAGTGGTCGAGGAAGCGCTGCGGCATTATCTGAGCAACAAGCCTTCCCGGGCGCGGTACCGGTTGCAGTGGCGCACCGAACGCGGGCGCACGTTGCCTGGCGTCCGTCTGGACGACCGTGATTCCCTTCTGGATCTGATGGACGGCCGGCAATGATCGCTCTTGATACGAACATCTTAGTCTTTGCGCGCCGGAAAGAGACGCCGTATCACAAGGAGGCCAAGCAGCTTCTGAGGACGCTTGCCGAAGGCGCCAGGACGTGGGCGCTGCCTTGGGTCTGTGTTTACGAATTCCTCCGCGTGGTGACGCATCCGCGCATTTTTGATCCTCCCAGCGACTTGACCTCAGTGTTAGAAGACTTGGAATCGCTGCTTCAATCTCCCCCTCTGGTGATGCTCGGGGAAGGACCCCGGCACGCTTCCGCCATGCGCCAGGCGCTGCTGGAAGGAGCGGCTGCGGGCAATTTGGCCCATGACGCCCACATCGCCGCGCTGCTGGTGGAACACGGAGTGCGGGAGTTGTGGACGGCGGACCGGGATTTCGCACGGTTCCCAGGGCTGAAGGTCCGCAACCCGTTCGAGAAGGGCGGGCGCCGCCCGCGTTAGGCGCCTGATTTGACACGGATTCGGCCGCGTTTCTATGATTGAATTGCACGCCGGGGGCGGGAAACCTCCGCCCGCGGGGTGTACGTCTGATAACTCTCCGAGTCCAATCAACATGATCAAGGTAGAGGGTCTGACCAAACGATACGCGCGCACTGTCGCCGTGGACAACATCTCCTTTGAGGTCGGCAAGGGGAAGATTATCGGCTTTTTGGGGCCCAACGGCGCCGGCAAGACGACCACCATGCGAGTGCTGACCTGCTATTTGCCGCCCACTGATGGTACGGCTTCGGTGGCGGGCTTCGACGTGATGAAGCAGCCGTTGGAAGTGAAACGGCGGATCGGGTATCTGCCCGAGGCGCCACCGCTGTATCCGGAGATGGAGGTCATCGAGTACCTGGACTTCGTCGCGCGGCTGAAGGGCATCCCGCGCTCCGAGATCAAAGGCCGGGTGGACAATGTCATCCAGCGCTGCGCCATCGGAGACGTGCGCACGAAGCTCCTCGGCAAGCTTTCCAAGGGTTACCGGCAGCGGGTGGGATTGGCGCAGGCCATCATTCACAATCCGGATGTGCTGGTCCTGGACGAGCCGACCGCGGGGCTGGATCCCAAGCAGATCATCGAGACGCGGCAACTGATCAAGAGCTTGGCGGGGGATCACACGATCATTTTGAGCACTCACATCCTGCCCGAGGTGGAGCAGACCTGCCAGGAGGTGATCATCATCAACCGCGGCAAGCTGGTGGCGACCGACTCGGTGGAGAACCTGACGCGGCGGCTGCGGGGATCCGAAGCAGTGGCCGTGGAGGTGGAAAGCCGGGACTCCGCGCTGGATCCGGCCGCGGTGCGGCGGAGGCTGGAGCAGGTTCCTGGCGTCAGCCGGGTGATCCCGAAAGCGGAGGACGGCAAGCGTTGCTCCTTTGAAGTGGAGAGCCTTCAGGGACGATCAGTGCGCGCGGAAGTCGCCCGGGCGATTGTCGAAGCCGGTTGGAATATGACGGAGCTCCGGCCCGTAGCCTTCAGCCTGGAAGAAATCTTCTTGCAACTCACCGCGAAAGAGGAAGCTCCGGAGGGGGGCGCCCAATGAGAAATGTGTTCACGATCTACCGCAAGGAATTGAAAAGCTATTTCGCGTCGCCCATCGCATATTTGCTGATGGTGGTGTTCGCCCTGATTTTCGGCTACATCTTTTATGCCGGGGTCGCGATTTTCGTAACCCGCGGACTGGAGTCGCAGATGTTCGGCCGCGGCATGCCCATGGACATGAATGAATGGGTGATTCGCCCCTGGCTGATGAACATGAGCGTGATCGGCCTGTTCATGATTCCCATGATCACCATGCGGCTGTTCGCCGAGGAAAAGCGCAGCGGCACCATCGAGCTGTTGATGACATCGCCCGTCCGCGATACCGAGATCATCCTCGGCAAGTGGCTTGCGGCCTTTACGATGCTGGTCATTCTGCTGGCGGCGCCTGCTTTGAATCTGGGCTTCCTGTTCGCCTACGGGAAGCCGGACTGGCGGCCCATCGTGGTCGGATATCTGGGGCTGCTGCTGCAAGGCGGAGCGCTGCTGGCCATCGGCACGCTGATCTCGACCATGACCCGCAACCAGATCATCGCCGGCGGGGCGACCTTCGCCGTATGCCTGTTGTTGTGGATCCTGGACTGGGTGAGCACTTATGAGACAGCAGCCTGGGCCAAGGTGGTTTCCTACCTGTCGGTCGTGACGCATTACGAGCCGTTCTCCAAAGGTGTGCTAGACAGCAAGGACGTCATCTTCTACCTATCCGTGATCTTTTTCGGGCTGTTCTTAACCGCTCGCTCGATGGAATCCGTCCGCTGGAGGGCTTAAGAGATGAAATTCGGCTGGCTGAAAGCTCGACAGACCAAATACACGGCCTACGTCACGGCTTACATCCTGGTGGTGCTGGCGGTTCTAACCGCCGCCAACTGGCTGGCCAACCGCCATAACAAGAGCTGGGACTCGACCGCCAACAAGCGGTTCAGTCTCTCCGACCAAACCATCAAGGTGGTGCGCGGGCTTAAGAAGGACGCCAAGATCATTTACTTCGATAAGACCAGCGAATTCACCCGTGCGCGCGACCTTTTGGACCGTTACGACAATCTCTCACCGAGACTTGTTGTGGAATACATCGATCCGGACAAGAAACCGCAGGTGGCTAAAGCCGAAGGCGTGCGCAGCTACGGGACGATCTTCGTAGAAGCCAACAACAAGAAGGAAGAAGCCAAGAGTCTAACCGAAGAAGAGATCACAGGGGCCTTGATTCGCACGCTGAAAGAAGGGACGCGGACGGTGTGCGCGGTGAGCGGCAGCGACGAGCACGGCCTGGAGGACACCGAGCGGGGCGGGTACTCCAACCTCAAGGATTTGCTGGAGCGCAACAACTACAAGACCCGCACGATTTCACTGCTAGAGAAGCCGGAGGCGCCCAGCGACTGCACCGTGCTGCTGGTGGGCGGGCCCCGCTTCGACTACGTTCAACCCGCCGTGGACGCCATTAAGACCTATGTGGAAAACGGCGGCCGGGCGCTGTTTCTGCTGGACCCGCCGTTGAAGCTGGGCCGCTCGGAAATCTCGGAGAACGCGGCGCTGACCAAACTGCTCGAAAGCTGGGGCGTGACGTTGAACAAGGATCTGGTGCTGGACACCAGCGGCATCGGACGCATTTTCGGACTGGGGCCCGAGGTGCCGCTGGTGATCAGCTACGAATCGCATCCCATCGTGCGCGAGATGAAGGAGATCGCCACGGCTTTTCCCATCGCGCGGAGCATCGAGGTGAAGTCCACGGACAAGACCTCGCCCGAAAAGCTGTTTTCGACCTCGAGCAACAGCTTTGCGACGAGCAATCTGGCGAGTCCGTCGATTGAAATCAACCCTGCCCGGGATAAGAAAGGGCCGTTGGCCCTGGCTGCCGCCGGAACTTATAACACGGGCAAGGAAGGATCCCAGGGGCGCTTTGTAGTGGTCGGTTCGGCGGGTTGGGTGTCGAATAACATCCTGCGGTTTAACGGCAACCGCGACCTTTTCCTGAACATGATGAACTGGCTCAGCTCGGACGAAGACCTGATCTCGATCCGGCCCAAGGAGCCGGAGGACCGGCGCCTCACCATGACCGCGCGGCAAATGAAGCTGGTTTTCTACACCAGCGTGGTCTTGCTGCCATTGATGGCTCTGATTGCCGGCGTCGGAGTGTGGTGGCGCAGGAGGTAGGCCGGATGCGCTGGAAAGGACTGCTGGCGTCCCTGGTGGTTCTGGCGGCGATGGGGGGCGCCATCTACTGGTCGAACCGCGCGAAGAAGGCGGAGGAGTCCAAGCCCTCCAAGGATGCTCCACCTCAGATTCTTTCCATTCCCTCCGATCAAATCCGGCAAATCGAAATCCGGCGCGCCGGCGGCGACACGCTCATTCTCCGTCGCGAGGACGCCGGCTCGTGGAGGATGACCACGCCGCCGCAGTATGCGGTGGATCAAGACGCAGCCAGCGGGATGGTGACTACTTTGTCTTCCTTGAACGCCGACCGGCTGGTCGAGGAGAAGCCCGCGGATCTGGCGGAGTTTGGCCTGGTCTCGCCGGCGCTGGAAGTGTTGGTGGAATTGAAAGACGGCAAGACGAGGCGCCTGCTGATCGGCGACGAGACGCCCACGGGGTACGGCTGGTTCGCCAAGCTGGCGGACGATCCCAGAGTCTTCACCATCGCCTCCTATAACAAGTCCAGCCTGGACAAGACGCCGCGCGATCTGCGCGACAAGCGGCTGCTCACGTTCAGCACGGACAAGCTGACGCGCGTGGAGCTTACGGCCAAAGGCCAGACCATTGAGTTCGGCAAGAACGCCCAGGGCGAGTGGCAGATTATCCGGCCGCAACCGTTGCGGGCCGACGGGGGACAAGTGGAGGAGTTCATCCGCAAGCTGAGCGGGGCGCGCATGGACGCTTACGCCAGCGAGGAGGACGACAAGAAGGCCAATGCCGCCTTCGCCTCGGCTGCGCTGGTGGGCGTTGCCCGCTTCACGGACGCTTCCGGGACGCAGCAACTGGAGATCCGCCGCGATAAGGAGAAGAATTACTACGCACGGAGCAGCGTGGTGGCCGGCGCCCACAAAGTGTATAGCGATGTAGGGGAAGCGGTGGATAAGTCCCTGGACGATTTCCGCAACAAGAAACTATTCGATTTCGGCTGGAACGATCCGTCGAAGATTGAGATCCGCGACGGGAGCAAGCAAGTGGTTTACCAAAAATCCGGGGACAAGTGGATGGAGGGCTCACGGCAACTGGATGCAGCGAGCGTCAATGCGCTCGTGGACAAACTGAGGGACCTCACCGCCACGCGGTTCGCCACAACCGGGTTCACTGCGCCGGCGTTTGAGGCAACCGTGACCTCCAACGAGGGCAAACGTGTGGAGAAAGTGTTGATCTCGCGGCAGGGGCAGAGTTGCTTTGCCCGGCGGGAGGGCGAGCCGGCCATTTACGAGCTGGACGTCAAATCCCTGGAAGAGTTACAGAAGGCGGCCTCCGAAGTGAAGCCTTACGAGCCGCCGAAAGCCGAGAAGAAAAAGTGAGCCCAAACGGACCGGTTTGCGGCTTGCTGACCGACCTTTACGAGCTGACCATGGCGGCCGGCTACTACGCGGCCGGCAAGTCGGAAGAGAAGGCGGCGTTCGAGCTGAGCGTCCGGCATCTTCCTCCGAACCGCAACTACATTATCGCGGCCGGTCTGGCGCAGGCCGTAGAATATCTGACCTCGGTCCAGTTCACGGAGGAAGACATTGCTTACCTGCGCAGCTTGCCGCAGTTTGCGCATGCGCCGGGGGGATTCTACGACCGCCTGCGCCGCTTCCGCTTCACCGGAGACCTTCTGGCCGTCCCCGAAGGCACTCCGGTATTTAGCGGGGAGCCGGTGTTAACCTTGCGCGCTCCGCTCATCGAGGCGCAGATCGCTGAGACCTACCTGCTGTCGATGATCTCATTCCAATCGCTAGTGGCGACCAAAGCCGCGCGCATCGTGCAGACGGCGAGAGGACGGGCCGTAGTGGAATTTGGAACGAGGCGGGCGCACTCCCCTATGGCGGGGGTGGTGGCGGCGCGTGCGGCCTATATCGGCGGGTGCATCGGGACCAGCAACACCCTGGCGGGCAAGCTGTACGGCATCCCGGTCTACGGTACGGCGGCGCACTCCTGGGTGCAGGCCTTCCCCTCGGAGGAAGCCGCCTTCCGGCAGCTACAGGAATTGCTCAAAGCCTCTACGGTCTACATCGTGGATACCTACGACACGCTGGAAGGGGCGCGCCGGGCGGCTGCGCTGGGTCCGCCGCTGTGGGGGGTGCGGCTGGACAGCGGCGATCTGCTGGCCCTATCCCGGCAGGTCCGGGCGATTCTGGACGAAGCGGGGTTGAAAGACGCCAAGATCATGGCCAGCGGGGACCTGAACGAGTACCGCATTCAGGATCTGGTGCGGCGAGGCGCTCCGATCGACGCGTTCGGCGTGGGCACGGAACTGGTGACCTCGGCCGATTCGCCCAGACTCGGCGCCATCTATAAGCTGGTGGAACTCGAATCCGAGGGCATCCGGCGGTATACGGCGAAGTTCAGCGAGGACAAGGCCACCTACCCCGGCACCAAGCAAGTCTACCGGTTCAAGGATCACGACTTGATCGCGTGCTCCTGGGAGGGCCCGCCTGGGAAGGGCGCCAAGTCCTTGCTCCGGTTGGTATTGCTCGACGGCAAACCGGTCCAGCCTTTGCCGGCGGCCTCAGAGGTGCGCGAATACGCTGCCCGTCAGTTGGCGGCGTTGCCCGCGCCCTGCCGCCGGCTCGACTCGGCCTGGGCCTACCGCATCGAATACAGTAGCGCCCTCACGGACCTGGCGAAGAAGGTCCGCAGCCGTGTGGGAGAGGCCGCCTCATGAGCACCGTATACTTCGACGTCGACACTCAGAACGACTTCATGCTGCCCGTCGGCGCCTTGTATGTGCCCGGCGCGGAGCGCATTCTGCCCGCTGTGGCGGATCTCAACCGGAGGGCCGCCGCCCAGGGGATTCCGGTGATCTCCACCACGGATGCGCATGCGGAGAACGATCCCGAGTTCACCCAGTGGCCTGCTCATTGCGTGGCAGGAACGTTCGGACAACGCAAGCCGGCGGCGACGTTGCTGGAGAAGCGCATCGTCGTTCCCTCGACGCCCGTGGACATTCCCGTGCGCGGATACCAGCAGATCCTTCTCGAAAAGCAGGCGCTCGACTGCTTCACGAATCCGAACCTGCCGCGCGTCTTGGATGAGCTGGGCGCGGAGCGCTGCGTGGTGTATGGGGTGGTGACCGAGTATTGCGTGCGGCTAGCCGTGCTGGGTTTATTGGAAGCAGGACGCGCGGTTGAGATTGAGACGCGCGCGATCCAGCATTTGAACGAGCAGGACGGCGCCCGCGCGCTGGAGGAGATGGCCCGCGCCGGAGCGGTGCTGCGGTAGCCGCCGGTATCAAGAATCCTGCGGGGAAGCTGCCCGGTGCATCCCGGCCCTTGGGGCGCAGCCGCAGGCGTCTGCGACAGCGGCGCCCGGCTATTGGGTTAGTGGCCGCAGTGCTACCATCTTTACCTGTAGCCATTCGATCTGTATGTCACCCGCAGTTGCCACATCCGCCCTTCAGGTTCCGCGCTCGCGCATACGGGAGCTGGCCGATATCGCCATGTCCATGGATGGCGTGCTGCGGCTGTATTTTGGCGAGTCGAATGCGCCGACGCCGGACTACATCAAGCAGGCCGCGGCTCGCGCCATGGCCGAAGGCTACACCTACTACACCGAGAACGCCGGGTTGCCGTCGCTGCGGCAGGCGCTGGGGCGACATTACCGGAGGCTGCACGGGGTGGAACTGGATCCGGCGGGCGAAATCGTCATCACAGCGAGCGGCGTGCAGGCGCTGAATGTAGCGATCCGCTGCGTGCTCGATCCAGGCGACGAAGCGCTGGTGCTGACGCCGGCCTGGCCCAATGGCAGCGCCATTGTGCGGATGTGCAACGCGGCGCCCGTTGAGATCCCCCAGCCTTTCGACCGGCGAAGGTATGGGATCGATTTGGAGGCGCTCCGGCGGCGCCTGACGCCGAGCACCCGGCTGCTGATCTACACATCGCCATCCAATCCGATGGGCTGGACGGCCACGGAGCTCGAACAGCGGCTGCTTCTGGACTTTTGCCGCGAGCACCGGTTGTGGCTGCTGGCCGATGAGGTCTACGAACGTTTGTGGTACCTGGGGGAGCGCGACGGCGCTCCTGCGCCGTCCGTGCTGAGGCTTGCCAGCCGCGAGGACGCGGTCGTGGTGGTTCAGTCCTTCTCGAAAGCCTATTGCATGACAGGCTGGAGGGTGGGCTGGCTGGTGGCGCGGCGGGATCTGGCCGCGCGGGCGGCGGTGCTCAACGAGTTCATCGTTTCCCACGCGCCGAGTTTTGCGCAGAAGGCAGCGGAGACGGCGCTCGAGGAGGGGGAGGCGGAACTGGGGCGGATGATCGGGATGCTGCGGGAAAACCGCGACTTCTGTACGGCGGCGCTGCAGACTATGCCCGGGGTGACGGCGCCGGAGCCGGAGGGCGCGTTTTATTTGTTCCCCAAGATCGAGGCGGCTGAGGATTCGTTCGAATTCTGCCGGCGGCTGCTGTTGGAGACTAAGGTTGGGCTGGCGCCAGGCGTGGCGTTCGGAGCAGGCGGAGAGGGGTCGGTGCGGATCTGCTACGCCTCGGACCGGCAAGTTTTGGAAGAAGCGATGGACCGGTTGGAGCGCTTTCTCCGGCGGGGCGGCTAGTGTTGTTCGTGGAGGTGGCTGGCGGCACGGACGGCCGCTGGCATATTCCAAAGCGGACGGGGGCGAGGAGAGGCCTCACCACGAGAGGCACAAAGGACACAGGGATCGAGAGAGGAGCGGACACGCAGGTCCGCCCCTACGAAAGAAGCGATTGGGTTGAAGAGGTGGCAGCGGGTAAAGGGCGCCAAGGCCGACAGGAATGTCGGCCGCAGGTCAGGGGGCCTGCCCCACATCAGGCGCCTGCCCCTAAGAGGAGCAACAGGGGGGCAGACGCGGTTGGGTGGAAGAGAGGGCGGTGGGATTTGACTTCGCCGGGCGGGTCGCGCACAATTGCAGATTGCGGTCTATCGGATGAAGCCAACGGTCTCTGTCATCATCCCGGTATACAACTCCGAAGGAACTCTTCGGCAGTGCCTGGAGCACCTCTGGGCGGGCTCCAAGCTGCCGCTGGAGTGCATCGTGGTGGATGACGGGTCGACCGACGGCTCCGGAGAACTGGCGGAGAAGCTGGGGGCGAGGGTTTTGCGGACGGACAGACGGCGGGGGCCGGCTCATGCGCGCAACCTCGGCGCAAGGGCGGCGCGCGGGGAGGTGATCTTCTTTTTGGATGCGGACGTGTGCGTCCACGCCGACACCGTGGGTCGGGTGGAAAGGGCCTTCGCGGAAGACCCGGAGCTGGATGCTCTCATCGGTTCTTACGACACCTCGCCGGGGGCCAAGGATTTTCTTTCCCAGTACAAGAACCTGATGCACTGTTTCGTGCACCAGCAATCCCGGAGGGAGGCTTGCACCTTTTGGAGCGGATGCGGGGCGATCCGGCGGGAGGTTTTCCTCCAGCATGCCGGTTTCGACGAGTCCTACGAGCGGCCCGCGATTGAAGACATTGAGCTGGGCTACCGGCTGCGGGCGGCCGGGCGCAAGGTGATTCTGGATAAGGACCTTCAGGTGAAGCACCTCAAGCGGTGGACGTTCTGGGGCCTGCTGAAGACCGACATCCTAGACCGCGGAATACCCTGGACGGAGCTGATCCTTCGGGATCATTACATGCCCAATGACCTGAACCTGGAGATCAGCCAGCGGGTGAGCGTGGCGCTGGCGTTCTCGCTGGTGGCGGTGGCGATCGCGGCGGCGTTTTACTGGGGGGCGTATTTTCTGGTGCCGCTGATGGCCCTGCTGGTGCTGATCCTTTCGCGCTACTGGCTGGAGTTCGCGCACGGCCGGCGCTCGGGCCTCGTGCTGGCGGTTCTCGGCGGGCTGGTTGGGGCGATTGTCTGGCTGGCGGTCGAGCACAGAGTGAAGCACGTCGTCTACCCCTTGATCCTGGGCTGCTTACTGCTGTTGCTGCGCGACCGCACCGAGAGGCGGAGCAAGCGCTGGAACCGGGCGGTGGAGCTGGTTATTTCGTTCTACATCGTGGCGGTGGTGGTCTACATGGGTTCGCGGCTGCCCTATCACTGGATCATCTTCGCTTTCTTTGTCATTGGAGCCCTGTTGCTGGTGCTCAACCAGCGCTTCTACCGCTTCCTGGCGGCGCGGCGCGGCCGGTTGTTCGCCCTGGCGGCGGTGCCCTTCCACATTCTGTACCACCTCTACAACGGCTTTTCACTGGCGGCGGGCATACTGCACTACTCATGGAGACGGCTGCTGCGGAGGGGCGAAGCGGACCCGCAGAAGACTGAGCCGGCGCAGGCGCCGGCGCTCAAAGGGCGGTGACTTCTCCCACCCCGGCCGAGGGCCGGCAGGGATAGATTTCCGGCGTGAGGCCGAAGCGCTTCTGGTACGCCTCGGAGATGGCGGCCTGAAAGCGGAGCGCGTGTTCGGGCTGGACCATATTCACTGTGCAGCCGCCAAAGCCGCCGCCGGTCATGCGCGCGCCAAAGACGCCGGGCAGCGAAACGGCCGCATCCACGAGGAAGTCGAGCTCTTCGCAGCTCACTTCGTAGTCGTGCTGGAGGCTGCGGTGGGAGGCGACGAGCAGTTCGCCCATGCGGCGGAGATCGCCCTGGCGGCTGGCGCGGACGAATTCCTCGACGCGCTCGTCTTCGCTCACGACGTGGCGGGCGCGTTTGGCGGGCACGGGAGGCAGTTGATCGGCAAGGGGCGCCAGCATGGCGCTCGTGACGTCGCGGAGGCTCTGCACCTGCGGGTGAGTTTTCCGGATGACCTCCACGGCGGCGGCGCATTCGGCCACGCGGTGGCGGTAGGCCGAAGAGCCGAGTTCGTGCTTGACCATGGTATTGATGGCCAGGAACTCGGCTTGGGCGGGGAGCTTGACGACTTCGTGATCGAGGCTGCGGCAATCGATCTTGACCGCGGCGCCTTCCCGGCCGAAGACGGCGATGTACTGGTCCATGATGCCGCAGGGCATCCCGACGAAGTTGTTCTCAGCGCGGCGGCAGAGCTTGGCGAGTTCTAATGGCTCGATGGAGCGGCCGCCCAGCAGAGCGGCCGCCACGGAGACCTCGATGGCGGCCGAGGAACTTAAGCCTGAGCCCACCGGGACGGTGCTCCAAATGAGCAGGTTCACCGCGGGAATCTGGTAGCCGGCCAGTTGAAGCTCGCGGGCGACGCCGAGGACGTAGTCACCCCAGTCTCGGGACGGCTGCGCGGAGGCGATGGCGTCCAGAGGCCAACTGCGTTCCTGCTCCAAGTTCTTGGAGTAGACACGGAGCGCACGATCGGGAGCAGGCGCGATGACGGTGAAACAGGCCAGGTGCAGGGCCATGGGCATGACGAAACCCAGGTTGTAGTCGGTGTGCTCCCCGATCAGATTGACCCGGCCGGGCGCGCGGAACACACGCAGTGCGGGCGCCGGGCCGAACCGCTCCTCAAAAGACTGCGCTAGGAAGCGCGGCGTGCCATCCACAGAAGGAAACCTCCGAACAGAAGCGTAACGATACCGGTGTAGAGGTTGACATTGGCCTCGGTGAGCGGCGCTTTATGGCCGGGGATAATCGTCCCGGCCGCAAGCAGCAGGAGGCCCAAGATCACGAAGAACCATCCCGAAGGAGTTCGCAGATCCCACATAGTGATCACCAGAACAGGAAGTTAAGCATCAGGCACACCACCGCAGCGATCGCGGCGACCAGAGCCGGGCGGCGGTGCCAGGGAGCGCCCTCGTCCTTGGGCAGTTCGGTCAAGCCGTAGACCAAGCTGCGGAGCTCCTCGGCGGGGCGCGGTTTGGTGAGCAGGCTCACCAGAATGGTAACGAGGAAACAGGAAGTCCAGGCCCAGATCGCGATCCAGAAATTCTGCGCCATGGTGGAGGGGAATTCGTGGAGGTTGGCAATCCAGGCCCCTTTGCCTTCGGCCAGCGTCAAGCCGTGGGTCAGCGCGGCGGCGGCGGTGCCGGCCACCAGTCCGCTGAAGGCGCCGTGCCCGGTGGCGCGCTTCCAGAACATGCCCAGCAAGAAGGTGGCGAACAGCGGCGCATTTACGAAACCGAACACGAGCTGGAGCAGGTCCATGATGTTGTTATAGAGGGTGGCCAGGTAAGCCGCGCCGATGGAAAGGGCCACGCCCACCACCGTGGTCATGCGGCCGACCCACAGGTAGTGGGAGTCGGGCGCGGACTTGTTGATGTAGCTCTGGTAGATGTCGTAGGTCCAGACGGTGTTGAAGGCGGTGACGTTGCCGGCCATGCCGGACATAAATGAGGCCATCAGCCCGGTGATGCCGACGCCGAGAAGTCCGCTCGGATAGAACTGGGCCATCAGGGTGGTGAGGGCCAAGTCGTAGTTCGGAACGCCGCTTTCCTTCATAGGGAGCGCGTAGCCCAGCCCCATCTTGCTCAAGGCGACGGCGGCGATCCCCGGCACGATGACGATGAAGGGGAGGAACATCTTAGGAAAGGCGCCGACGATGGGGGTGAGCCGGGCGTCACTCATGCTCTTGGCCGCCATGGCGCGCTGCACGACCAGGTAGTTGGTGCACCAGTATCCGAAGGAAAGCACGAAGCCCAAGCCCATGACCAGGCCGATGACCTCCACGCCCATGGGGTTCTGAGAGGGATCCCCCATGTGAGCCCAGGAGCGGGTCATCACCGGCTCCAGGCGGCTGGCCATGCCTTGCCAGCCGCCGGCCTTATTGACGGCCAGGATGGCCAGCGGGGCGGCGCCGGCCACGATGAGGAAGAACTGGAGGACCTCGTTGTAGATGGCGCTGGTGAGGCCGCCGAGGTAGGTGTACACCAAAACGATGGCGGCCGAGAGCAGCACCGAGGCCGTAAAGCTCCATCCCAGCACGAGCTGGAACAGCAAGCCCAGCGCGTACATCGAGATGCCGGAGGAGAACAGGGTCATGACGGCGAAGCTGATGGCGTTAAAGGCGCGGGTCTTTTCGTCGTAGCGCAGCTTCAGATACTCCGGCACGGAGCGGGCTTTGCTTCCGTAATAGAAGGGCATCATGAACAGGCCGACGAAGAGCATGGCGGGAATGGCGCCGACCCAGTAGAAGTGGGAGGTCATGATGCCGTACTTAGCGCCGGAGGCGCACATGCCGATGAGCTCCTGGGCGCCGAGGTTGGTGGCGACGAAGGCCAGGCTGGTGATCCAGAGGGGCACCGAGCGGGCGGACGTCAGAAAGTCGGCGCTGCTCGTGACTCGCTTGCGCAGCAGCCACCCGATGCCGATCACGAAGGCGAAGTAGACAGCCAGGATCAGATAGTCAATAAATGTGAGAACCACATTGCACCTCGCGGTACGGGGCGGTCATGGAAGCGTTCAGTGTATCACAACGTATTTGCGGCCCGGCCCAACTTTGGGCAGGGTGCGAGGGCCTTCATCCGGCGGCATTCAGGGGCCGAAAGCGGGCGCTGAAGTGGCGTAGAAATCGGGGTTCCCAAACGATTTCCAGGCCGCGCAGGCGGTCCTTGCGCTCGTTGATCTCAAGGATGGCTTCCACCACGTAATCGATGTGGCTCTGGGTGTAAACGCGGCGGGGAATGGCCAGCCGGAGCAGTTCGTGTTTGGCGTGCTCGGCGAACATCACCGATCCGATCTCGACCGAGCGGATGCCGGCGTGGCGGTAGAGTTCGACGGCGAGCGCCTGAGCGGGGAATTGATGGCGGGGGATGTGGGGGAGCATGCGGCCCGCGTCGATGTAGATGGCGTGCCCGCCGGGAGGTTCCACGATGGGCACCCCGCGATCGGCGATATGGCGGCCTAAGTAGGAGGTGGAGGCGATCCGGTAGCGCAGGTAGTCCGGGTCGAGCACCTCCTCAAGGCCGACGGCGATGGCTTCGAGGTCGCGTCCGGCAAGGCCCCCGTAGGTGGGGAAGCCTTCGGTGAGGACGAGCAGCTCTTTTTCCTGTTCGGCCAGCCGGTCATCGTTGGTGCACAGAAAGCCGCCGATGTTGGCGAAGGCGTCCTTCTTGGCGGAGAAGGTGCAGCCGTCGGCCAGGCGGAACATTTTTTGGGCGATCTGCTTGGGGGTCCAATTCGCATAGCCGGGTTCGCGTTGTTGAATGAACCAGCAGTTCTCGGCGAAGCGGCAAGCGTCGAGGTAGAAGGGGATGTGGTAGCGGGAGGTGACCGCACGGACGGCTTCGAGGTTAGCCATGGAGACCGGCTGCCCGCCGCCCGAGTTGTCCGTAACGGTGACCATCACGAGCGGGATGCGTTCAGGACCTTGCCCGGCAATGAGGCGTTCGAGAGCCGCCACGTCCATGTTGCCCTTGAAGGGAAGCCGGGCCTGGGTGTCGGCGGCTTCAGGCAGGGGCAGGTCGACGGCGCGGGCGCCGGTGAACTCGATGTTGGCGCGGGTGGTGTCGAAGTGACTGTTGTTGGGCACGATGTGGCCCGGGCGGCACAGGACGGTGAAGAGGATGCGCTCGGCGGCGCGTCCTTGGTGAGTGGGGATGACGTGGGCGAAGCCGGTCAGCTCCTGCACGGCGCGCTTGAAGCGCAAGAAGCTCTCGCTGCCGGCATAGGATTCGTCACCGCGCATCATGGCCGCCCATTGCTCGGTGGACATGGCGCTGGTGCCGGAATCGGTCAGCAGGTCGATGAGGATGTGGGCGGCGTCGATGAGGAACAGGTTGTAGCCGGCCTGCTGGAGGAAAACCTCGCGCTGTTCGGGGGTGGTTTGCCGCAGCGGCTCGACGCTCTTAATGCGGAACGGCTCGATGATGGTCTTCACAAGCGGGAGTCTAGCACCGTTGGCGGGGCGGCTTCTGGCATACTGGTTAGGCTTCACCCCTGAGGCATGTCCACGATGGGTTCCTATCAAGCCGTGATGAGCCGCGCCGCCTTCTGGTTGACGGGAGGGGCGGCGGTGGCGGCGGTGTTTTCCATCGCCGCGTGCCAGATCCTGATGGCGCTGGCGCTGGTGGCGCTTCTGCTTTCCGACACGCGGCTGCGGTTTCCTCCGCTGGGCTTGCCGCTGGGACTGTTCCTGGCCGGGACTCTCATCTCGCTCGCGCTGAGCGGGGACTGGGTATCGGGGCGGCCGCAGATCCGCAAGTTCTTTTTGTTTCTGATGTTGCTCGTGGTGTACTCGGCGTTTCGGGAGCTGGCGCAGCTCCGGCGGCTGGTTCTGGTTTGGGCGGGGGCGGGGGCGATCACGGCGGCGCGCGGCCTGGTTCAGTTTCAGGAAAAGTATCAGGAGGCGGTGTACGCGGGCCAGGATTTCTACCAGTATTACGTGGGCGAGCGGATTACGGGCTTCATGAGCCACTGGATGACCTTCAGCGGACAGCTTCTGATCGTGGGGTTGCTGCTGGCGGCGTTCGTGTTTTTCTCACCTTCAGCCAGGCGAAAACTGTTGTGGTACGGGCTGCTCTGCGGAGCTTTGATCGGGGCGGCCATTCTGCTGGGGTTCACCCGGAGCATCTGGCTGGCCACGGGCGCGGGCGGGGTGTGGCTGCTGTGGCACTGGAGGCGGGCGTCGCTGGCGGCGCTGCCGGTGGCCCTGGCCGCCGCGATCTGGCTGGCGCCGGGCGTGCGGACCCGCGTGGTCTCGATGTTCCAGCCGCAGCGCGAGCTGGATTCGAACCAGCACCGGATTGTGTGCTGGCGGACGGGCTTGCGGATGATTCAGGCGCATCCCTGGTTCGGCCTGGGGCCGGAGCAGGTGCGGATCCAGTTTGACCGCTACGTGCCGCCGGACGTTCCCCGGCCCCTGCCGGAGGGCTGGTACGGCCACTTGCACAACATCTACATTCACTATGCGGCGGAGCGGGGCGTGCCCACGATGCTCATGCTGGTGTGGTTTCTGGGGAAGGTTCTCTATGACATGCTGACGGCGCTGCGGAGGTTGCCGCCCGGAAGATCCGAGGCGCGGTTCCTGCTGCACGGCGCGGCCGCGGTGGTGATTGCGATTCTGGTGTCGGGGTTCTTCGAGCTGAATCTGGGTGACAGCGAGGTGCTCACCTTGTTTTTGGCGGCCGTGGCTTGCGGCTACGCGGCGCGGGATGCGGCTTTGAAGACCGCCGCTTAGCCGCCGGAGCCGGAACCAGAAGGCGGCGCTCTTCCTGTGTGAGCCGCCGCCAGCCGCCGATGGGCAGCCCGCCAATCGTCAGCGGCCCGATGCCCGTCCGCACCAGCTTCAGGACCTTGCTGCCCACGGCTTCCACCATGCGGCGGACCTGGCGGTTGCGACCTTCCGTAATGGTGATCTCGAAGACCGTCTTGCCTCCGGCTTCGCGCAGCCGCCGGACCTGAGCGGGGCGGGTGGGGCCGTCGCTGAGGGTGACGCCTCGCGCGAGGCGGTCGAGTTGCTCATCGGTGAGATGGCTGGAGGCCTTCACCAGATAGGTCTTGGGGACCTTGAAGGCCGGATTGGCGATGCGTTCGGCGAACTCGGCGTCGTTGGTGAGGAGCAGCAGGCCGCTGGTGTCCCGGTCGAGGCGGCCCACGGGGAAGACCCATTCGCGGAGGTCCTGAAGGAGGTCGTAGACGGTGGGACGTCCCTGCGGGTCTTTGTAGGTGGTGAGATAGCCTTTGGGCTTATAGAGCAGCAGGTAGATGCGGCGGGCGGGCTTGAGCGGGCGGCCGTCGAGGGTGACTTGGTCGCGCTCGAGGTCGACCCAGTAGTCCGGGGTTTGGATCACCTTGCCGTTGACGGCCACGCGGCCGGCGCCAATCCAGCGGCGGGCTTCGGTGCGTGAGCCTGCGCCGGCCTTGGAGAGGACCCGGTCCAGGGTTTTCAAGGGGCGCTGGGCGGGGGCAGGGCGCGGCATAAGGTTCAGGAGCGCGGCGCGCGGAAGACGAACCGCTCGCTCGCCAGAAAATTGGCGAGCGAAGCGGTGACGATGGCCAGGAGGTTGGCGGGCAAGTAGGGAATGCGGAGGGCTCCCACGAAGAAGCGCATCAACACCAGGTTGGCGAGGATGGAGACGAGGCCGGTGCTCAGGTTGAAGCGCGCCAGGCGGGCGGCGATCCGCCAGGGGCGGGAATCGTTGGCCGTCCGGTCGTTCCAAGTCCAGCGTTCGTGCCAGATGAAGTTATGGAGAACGGCGGTTTCGACGGCCAGCGCAGTAGCGGTCAAGTAGTGGAGCCTGAAGACGGTCTTGAACAGCGCGAGCGCCGCGAGTTGGACCAGGGCCCCGGCCGCCCCGACACTGTAAAACTTCAGTGCGCGCACCACAAAGCGGGGGAAGGAGGCTGCGGTTTGCCGCCAGCGGCTCATACGCGCTCGGCGCGGTACAGGGCCGCGGCGTGGCGGGCCACCGTGACGATGAGCATCAGGCTCATGCCGACGAAGCCCACCATGCCGCCCACGTCAAAGAGCCGGTAGTGGCGTCCGAACAGATTGGCCATGGGGTGGTTCAGCAAGGCGATGTTGCCGGCGATCAGCAACAGGCGCAGCTCGGTGGGGCTGAACTTCCAGAAGGACAAATGGAAGGAGCCGAGCGTATAGGCAGCCAGATAAACTTCGATGGAGAGCATGAAGTAGACGATCAACAGGCCGGCTGCGATGCGTTCACTCATATAACCGGAGAATCCGATGCCCGCCAGGAGGAAGAACGTGCCCAGGGCGTCGATGATGTGATCGACGTAGAAACCATACCGGGGACGCTGCTTGTTGCGGACCCGGGCGAGAGTGCCGTCGAGGCTGTCGCCGAGCCAGTTCAGGGCCAGAAAGACGATGGCCGCAATGAGCCCAGCCTTGTGGTGGCGCGCGTACCAGTAGCTCAGCCCGGCGCCGAGCATCGAACCGAGTCCCAGCACGGTGAGGTGGTCGGGGTTGATCCAGGAGGGCGTCCGTTGCGCCAGCCAAATTAGGGCGCGCTTTTCGAGTGGAGCGAGGAAGCTTTGCTGGGCGCGGTTAGCTTCGTGGAACTGGGCGTCCGGCATGGCCGTCGAACCATTGTGGCACAATGGCGCAAGTGAGGGAATTCATCTGGAGCGCAGTGCTGTTGGTCGCCGTGGCCACGGGCGGAAGCGCCGCCGAGCTAAGGCCGGAGACATTAGCGGGTTTTGAGCGCTATGTGCGGGGCGCGGAGGACAGGATTCAAGCGAGGATCAGCGGAAGAGGGCCGTTCCTCTGGACCGATGAATCCGCCGAGCGGCGTGAGCGAGTGAGGCGGGGAGAGGCGCTGGCCGAACCGTTCCACTCCCGGGGCGACACGGCCGCGCCCGGAGGGCTGATCCACGATTGGATCGGGGCGGTATTTATCCCCGGCGTGAGCCTGGCGAAAGCGCTGGCCCTGGTGCAGGACTACGACCGCCATGCACAGATCTATTCGCCGGAGGTGGTGGCCTCCCGGGTGATGTCGCATCAGGCGAACCGTTACCGGGTGTACATGCGGCTTCTGAAGAAGAAGGTCGTCACCGCTGTGCTCAATACGGAGCACGAGGTTGAGTACAACTCGCTCGACGCCAAACGCTGGTACAGCCGCTCGTACAGCGTGCGCGTTGCGGAGGTGGAAAACGCGGGCGGGCGGGGTGAGCGGGAGTTGCCCGAGGGCCGGGGGCACGGCTTTCTCTGGAGGCTTTACAGCTATTGGAGGTTTGAGGAGCGCGACGGGGGAGTTTACCTCGAGTGCCAGGCGATTTCGCTGACGCGGGACATCCCAACCGGCTTGGGCTGGCTCATTGAGCCGATTGTGCGGGACCTCCCGAAAGAATCGCTGCTTCGCACGCTGGAGGGCACGCGGCGGGCCTTGACCGGTTGAGCCCCGATGCGCACGGCGGGCGCGGTCCGGGGCGATGAGTACGGCGGAAACGTTGCGGTGGAGCCGCGTCCTGAGGAGCACGCGGCCAGATAGTTGGGTTGGCGCGGCGTGGCCCTTGCCGGCGAATCTAATGAGTAGGTGGGATTGGCATGAAACGTCCGTTGCGATTGATGTGTGTGCTGGCGCACCCGGATGACGAGTCGCTGGGATTGGGAGGCGTGCTAGCGAAGTACGCGAGCGAGGGCGTCGAAACATACGTGGTGACGGCCACCCGAGGGGAGCGCGGGCGGTTTGGCGACGGCGCCGAGAGGCCCGCCCCAGAGGTAGTGGGGAAAGTCCGGGAAGGGGAACTGCGCGCAGCGGCCATCGAGCTAGGCATCCGTGAAGTGTCGATTCTGGATTATGTGGACGGGGAGCTGGACCGGGCCGATTGGGGAGAGGCGGTGGCCAAGATTGTTGGGCACCTGCGGCGGGTCCGGCCCGAGGTGGTGATCACTTTTGGGCCCGATGGCGGCTATGGGCACCCGGATCATATCGCCATTTCCCAATGGACGACGGCTGCGGTGGTCTGCGCGGCGGATCCGCAGTTTGAGGCCGGACCGGGCCTTGCGGAGAGCGTTGGCAGCCACCGCGTGCTCAAGCTGTACTACGCGGTCCGGGGCAAAGCTCACTGGGACGCGTTTCAAACGTTGTTCCGCCGGATCCGGATCACGGTGGACGCAGTGGAACGAGAGCCGGTTCCCTGGCCGGATTGGGCGATCACGACCGTGGTGGATGCATCGGATCACTGGGACGCGGCGTGGCGCGCCGTCCGCTGCCACAAGACGCAGTTGGCGATCTACCAGGGGCTGGACCGGCTTACGGAGGCGGACCACAAGCTTCTTTGGGGCAGACAGGAATTCTACCGTGTTTTCAGCATGGTCAACGGAGGACGGGCGCGGGAGACCGATCTGTTCGCCGGGCTGCGCGAGGTGGAAGCAGGCCGGGATTGAGGAAGCTGGGACCGAATGGCTCCCCCTGGGGGCGCCGCGCCGTCCCTGTGTTGGGCCAATAGGCTGCATTTCCAATCCGGCGGCGAAACTGCGCCGCATTTCCACGGTGTTGCTCCAGCACTATAGCTGCGGCTCTGGGCTGCCGATGGGTAGGGAGGAGATCAGGCAATGGCGTTTCTCGAATGGCAAGACTCTTACAGCGTGAAGGTTCCGGAGCTGGACCAGCAGCATCAGCGTTTGGTGGGCATGCTCAACCGGCTGCACGACGCGTTGCGCGCCGGAGGCGACCCGGCCGCGGCGCAAAAGGTGGTGGAAGAGCTCGTCGTTTACACGCAGCATCACTTTGGCGCCGAGGAGCGTCTGATGGAGTCTTGCGGTTATCCGGAGTTGGAAGAGCACCGGCGAAAACACCGGGCGATGGAGGCGCAGGTGCACGCGTTCCGGCAGCAGCTCGCCAGTGGAGGCGTGAGCGCTCAATTGAAACTCATGACCTTTCTCCGGGACTGGCTTCAGAAGCACATCCTGGAGACGGACATGCGTTACAGCGGGCATTTGGCGGCACATATCGGGAAATGATGGTGGTTTGCTTTCAGAGAACGTGAGGATTTCGGGCGGGCCTGCGGGGCTGTGGGCATGGGGCGTCAGATTCCGGCGCCGGATCCGCATGGTCCAACTTGAGCGCCGGCGAGCGGCGGTCTGCCGCGTAGGGCAAAACCCGCCGCCCACGTGGCGCGTGCAGTCGTGTGTGGAAGGCCCGGAGAGCCTTGCCGGCGTTGAATCATTCAAGTAACTCGTGTCGTCGTGGGCGCAGCGGCTGGGGCCGTTCTGGCGGCTAGCAGTTCAGCGAGCCGAATTCTCGAGGCGAGCACCGCGGCTGTTCCCATGGCCCGCTGCACGCGCCCGACCGTAGCGTGCTCAGCCGCGGGCTGGACTGCTGCGGACTGCATGCAGGGCTTCGGCGGCGGCCTTGACCGTGTTGACGTGGATGGTGACGGTGTCTTGCACCAGGAAGGCGTAGCCTCCGGCCAGAGTCACGGCGACGCGCGCGCCGCGGCGCAAAGCGGTTTCGATCACCAGGCGGTCGCGGTTGCGCAGGCCGTTCATGGTGAGCGCCAGGCCGCCGAGTTCGTCCTGATAGTAAGGGTCGGCGCCGGCCAAGTAGATCACAAGTTGAGGCTGGTGCTCGCGTAAGGCGGGGACGTAGTGAGCGAGCAATTGATCCAAGTATTCTTCGTCGCCGACGCCGTCTTCGAGGTTGACGTCGATGTCGGAGGGGGGTTTCACGGCAGGGTAGTTGTTGAGCTGGTGAATGGAGAAGGTGAAGACTCGAGGATCGGAGGCGAATAAAGTAGCGGTTCCATTCCCCTGATGCACATCGCAGTCGACCACCATAGCGCGCTCGATGGCTCCTTCTTTGAGGAGCAGCCGCAGGGCGATCGCCACGTCGTTGAGGGCGCAGAAACCCTCGCCGTGATCGGCGAAGGCGTGGTGAAAACCGCCGCCGATGTTGAAGCCGATTCCGTCGGCCAGGGCCAGCCGAGAGGCCAGGATCGTGCCGCCGGCAGCCAAGCGGGTGGCCTGGACCATGCGGCGGGAGTAGGGAATCTCCAACCGGGCTACTTCCTGATAGCTCAGCGTGCCATTGAACAGCCGCCGCAACCAGCCTTCGCCGTGGACGAGGCGCAGCGTTTCCTCAGGCGGCGGCAGCGGAGAGAGGAAGTCCGCGGGAGTGGCGATGCCCAGCTCCAGCAACCTCTCGCGAATGAGACGGTACTTGCGGGAGGGGAAAACGTGATCTCCCAAGTCGAGGTCGTAATCGTCGTCGTAGACCAGGCGGAAGGGCAGCATCCAGAACGGGCTTCTATCCGCCCAGTCTAGCGCGTTCCGCCTGGAGGCAGGTAATGATGGCCACGTGGTAGATGTCGTCGACCGAGCAGCCGCGGCTGAGGTCGTTGGCGGGCTTGGCCAAGCCTTGGATGAAGGGGCCGATGGCTTCGGCGTCGCCCAGCCGCTGGACCATTTTGACTGCGATGTTGGCGGAATTGAGGTCGGGAAAGATCAGCGTATTGGCGCACCCGGCAACAGTGGAACCGGGAGCTTTGGAGGCGGCAACGGACGGGACCAGCGCGGTGTCGGCTTGCAGCTCACCATCGACATTGAGCTCGGGAGCTCTGGCTTTGACGATGCGTAGAGCTTCGACGACCTTGTCAACCAGCTTATGCTTGCCGCCGCTGCCTTTGGTCGAGTAGCTCAGCAGGGCTACAATGGGCTCGGTTTCGAAAAGGAGCCGGACAGCGTTGGCGGCGGTAATGGCCATGTCGGCCAGCTCCACAGAACTGGGGTCGATCACCGTAGAGGCGTCGCAAATCCCAAGCAGCCCCTTATGACCGTAGGAGCGATTGCGGACGGCGAGGATGAAAACGCTGGTCACCAGTCTTGTGCCCGGCGCGACTCCAATGCAGTGGATCATCGCGCGCAGGGTGTCTTTGCTGGTGTAGACCGCGCCGCAGACGCTGCCATCGGCGTCGCCGGCTGCGAGCATGAGCTGGCCGAAGTACTCGGGGCGGCGGGCGATGTCCAGGGCTTCGACCTGGGTGATGCCCCGCGAGCGCCGCCGTTCAAGGTAAATGGCGGCGTATTTGGAGAGGTTTGGGGAGGCCTCGGGTTGGATGAAGGTGACGCCGGCGGGCGCCGAAGCCGGGGGTTTGCCGATCAGCACCGGGTCGGCGAGTCCTTCACGCGCCAGGCGGGCGGCGGCTTCCTGAACGCGCGGGTCCCCGCCTTCGGGAAAGACGATCCTCTTGCGTCCGCGGACTTGGCGGACGCGTTCGATCTGACGGGACATGAACTCGACGGCGGATTCGGGCAGCGCCATGGGAACCTCTCATTGTACAGAAAGGGCAGCGCGGGGGGCGGCTTGCCGCGTCGCGGGCGGCGGGAGAGGAGGAAGCAGCTCATGAGCGGGGGCGCACAGCGGGGGATGTGGAAGGGCTGCGAGCCAAGCGCGCCAAGGCCGACACGAATGTCGGCCGCAGGCAAGAATGCCTGCCCCACAGGACTGGTCGGGCCTCATTCGAAGAAAAAGGTCAAAGAAAGAGTGGCGCAGGCCGGCAGGGGTACGCTACTGCCCCCAAATCCTCGGGCACGCTGTGCCAGACTGCTACTGATGAAGGTTCTTGCTTTGAATTGCGGCAGCTCTTCGGTGCGGTGTCATCTGTTTGAAACCGGCACGAAAGCGATTGAGGCCGGGCAGGAGAGAAAACTCGGCGGAGTGCTTGTGGACCGGGTGGGAGAAAGCGATGCTTCGCTGAGGTGCGAGGCGGAAGGAGAAACAGCGGAGTGGACGCACCCGGTGGCGGATCACAGAGAAGCGATCGAGCTGGCGGTGGAGGCGCTGCTGGAGCGGATGGGCCGCCGGATGCGGGGCCGGCAAGAGATAGGGGCCGTAGGCCACCGGGTGGTGCACGGCGGGGACCGGTTCCAGGCTCCGGTGGAGCTGGATGAGCGCGTGGCCCGGGAGATTGAAGAATGGAATGAGCTGGCTCCGCTGCACAACCCTCACAACTTGAGCGGCTACCGGGCGGCTCGGGAAGTCTTGCCTCAGGCGCGGCACGTGGCGGTCTTCGATACGGCTTTCCATCAATCGATGGAGCCGAAGGCCTATCTGTACGGGCTGCCGGACCCGCTGTGGCGGCGCTGGCGGGTGCGCCGGTACGGATTTCACGGCTCATCGCACCGGTATGTGGCGTGGCGGTTCGCTGAGCTGCACGGAGATACGAGCAGGAACTACCGGCTGATCACTTGCCATCTGGGCAACGGGTGCTCGATGGCGGCGGTGGAGGGCGGAAAGTCGCTGGATACCTCGATGGGATTCACGCCGCTGGAGGGGCTGCTGATGGGAACGCGGTGCGGGGACCTGGACGCAGGCGCGGTGCTCTACCTGATGGCGAAAGAAAACTTGACGGTCGACCAGATGGACCGTGTGTTGAACCGGCAGAGCGGCCTGTACGGTCTTTCCATGGCTTCCAACGACATGCGGACTTTGCTGGAGCTGCGGCGGCGGGGACACAGCGCGGCAGCCCAGGCCGTGGAGGTGTTTTGCTACCGTGTGAAGAAGTACATCGGCGCCTACTATGCGGTTCTGAACGGGTGCGACGGGGTGATCTTCACGGGCGGGATCGGGGAGAACGCGCCCGCCGTGCGGGCCGAGATTTGCCGCGGTCTGGATGCCTTGGGCATCCAAATCGATCCGGACCGCAACGAACGGGCCGCCGGAAAAGAAATGAGTATCGGCGCCGCAGGGGCCAGGGTCGAGCTTTGGGTCATCCCGACCGACGAGGCGCTGGTGATTGCGCGCGATACGGTCCGTTGTCTGGAGGGGGCGGCCTAAAAACCGCCCGAGAAAAGGGAGAGCAGCCCTTTAGGCGAAGGCGGGCGTGGTACGGGTTGGGATTCTTCCAGCAGGCTTTCCGCCAGCCGTTTGACCTGCTTGGCATAAGCGCTGGCCGGAGCGACCGGCTTACCTTCGATGAGCGCGGTTTGCACTGCGGCTGGGTCTTCGGGCAGTGTCCAATGAATAGGCCAGCCCAGGGCGGCGCTGGCCTGCTGGGCGTCGATGCCCTGACTCCGGTTGCAGCGGTTCATTACAAGGACGATTTTGGAACGGCTCAACCCGCTGGCCACCAAGTGAGGCAACCAGCGCTTGGCGGCGTAGATCGAGGCCGCCTCCGGCGTAAGAAGAAACAGGATTCTATCGCAGAGGCGGGTCAACTCCACCGAATACCCGCTCCCCAGGTTTCCAGCGTCGACCACGATCCAGTCATAGTTGCGCCGGGCATAGGCGAGCAACAAGGCGAGCGACGAAGAATCTTCCTCGGTGTCGACTGGGGCATCGGGGGCCAGCAAGATGTCGAGCTCCAGCTTGGAGACGACCAAGCCGCGCCAAAGGTCGCCGTCCAGTTGGGAGGCATGCCTCAAAGCGTCAGCGAAGCTGTGGGGAGAAGACAGCTTCAAGTTGAAGGCCACGGCTCCGGCCACCGCATCGAAGTCGGCCAGAAGGACCCGCTGTGCAACCGCGCGGCGCAACTGATCGGCCAGCGTGACGGCCAGCACCGTCGCGCCGCAAGCGCCTTTGGCTGGGACAATACAGAGGGCGCTGCCGGTGGGCCCGGGCGGGTGCTCAGGGGCTCTTCTGAACACCCGGGATAGGATCGGACGTAGTTGGTCCGCGGTAAAGGGCGGGACCAGGCAGCCCCAGGCCCCCCGGCGCATGCACCGTAACGCAAGCTCCGGATCCTCACGGCTTAACACCGCGACTACAGGCACTCGCCAGGGCGGTCGAGAGAGACTCTCGAGAACCGCCAGCGCTTCTTCTGCCGGGCCTGCAACCTCCATCAAACAAAGCCGAGGCTCGACGGATCCAGATGGCCCCAACTCTAGCTCGCTGCCTGGTTCCCAGGGGAGGCGAACCAGGCGCAATTCCGGCGCCTCGGCCTTCAGCAAGGCCGCCAAGGCGCTTCCCAAAACCCTGTCGGATCCGATATGCCACGCGCAAGGCGTCTCTTCCGCCCTGGAAGCCGAAACGGACCTGGAGCTGCCTGTACCTCGCAAGGTTTTGATTCCAAGCACCACATCGGAGCTTAGACCAGAAAGTTTGAGAACTCTAGGCCCGTGGCGCGACTAAATAGTTCTAGGATACAGTTGACATGCAGTACGCGATCGAGGCGCAAGGGCTTTCCTGTTGTGATCAGGAACGATCAACTATTCTTATAGGAATATGTGACCCACAGCCGGTTGCCGCTTTGGGGATTCACTCCATTCTGAGAGACCAAGCCGACCTGGCGGTGGCGTGGTCTGCCTTGAATCTTGAGGACATGCGGCAGAAGTGCGCGCAGTCGACTCCCTCTGTAGTACTAATAGATAAATCACTTGGTATCAGAAAGATTGATGAAACCATCCGGGTCTGGAGCGAGGGAGCGGGGCCGGTGGCGGCGGTGTGGGGGAACACCATGTGCGAGACGGACGCGGTGCGCTTGATCCAGGCAGGAGCGAAAGGAATACTACAAAAATCAGTCGAGCCGGAGGGGCTGATTCGTTGTTTCCGCACCATTTGCCGGGGTCAGGTTTGGATCGAGGAGGCGATTTTCCGGCCGAGGCCAAGAAACCTGCCGCGGGAGCGGCAATACGGTTTGACCCCGCGGGAGACCGAGGTTTTCCGGCTGGTGCGGATCGGATTGTCGAACAATGAGATTGCTGAGGAGCTGGGGATCCGGCCGGGGACCGTGAAAATTCACCTCAAACACCTCTACGAGAAGACGGGGCTGCGGGGGCGTTTCAAACTTGCCATGGCCAGGGTGCAGGAGCCGGACAGTCTTGAGATGACGGCTTGAGACGATGGGTGGCCGGCAGGGCCGGCGGCAGCGGGGCTTGCGAGGGACAGCGGCGGCGCATGCTATGCTGGGTCCGTGGCGCGAGGGCTCAGGGTTACAGCCCTAACACTGGTCGTTCTGGCGCTTTGCGGGGCGCAGCGCCAGGATCTGTTGTCGGTTCTGAGCGACGGGCTGGCGCGGAACTTTTCGGCTCTCAAAGAACGGGGCGACCCTCCTCCTTACTTTATGGCGTACGAAGTCACCGAAGAGCAGGGGTGTACGGTGGCGGCTACGCTGGGCGCATTGCAGGTGAGCCGGTGCCAGCACAACCGGGTTCTGGACGTGACCGTGCGGGTGGGCAGCCTGCAATTGGACAACTATCACCGGATGGCCGGCGAGCGGCCCGTTTTCACCTCGGCGGCGCGATTGCCTGTGGAGGATGTGCCGGGTCCCATCCGGCAAATCGTATGGCTGGAGACGGACCGGGTTTACCGGAGCGCGGCTGAGCGGTTGATCCGGCTCAAGACCAGCACGCAGGTGCGGGTAGCGGGCGAAGCGCAGGCGGCGGACTTTACCGAGGAGAAGCCGTCGGTTTTTGCCGGGGCTCCCAAACCTTTTTCCTTTCCGAAAGAGCTGTGGGAGGAGCGGGTCAAGAGGTGGGCCGCCGCCTTCGGCGCAAGCAGCGGGATTCTGACTTCCCAGGTGAGCATCGGCGCCCGGCGCGAGGTGAAGTACTTGGTGAACACGGAAGGGACCCGCCTGGTCCATGGGCGGAACTACAGCCGGATCGTGATCTCGGCGAGCACGCGATCCGCAGACGGGATGGACCTTAATCTAAGCGAGAACCTCGACTGGGAGGATCCTTCGGAGCTGCCGGCTGACAAAGTGGTGCTGGCCACCGTGGAGCGCGTGGCGCGGCAACTGGAGGCTCTTCGGACCGCTCCCGTGGCCGAGCCGTTCGTCGGGCCGGCAATTCTGTCCGGCAAGGCGGCTGGCGTGTTCTTCCACGAGATCTTCGGGCACCGGGTGGAAGGGCACAGGCAGAAGGACGAATCGGAGGGGCAGACGTTCACTAAGAGTCTGGGCCAGCCGGTTCTGCCTTCGTTTCTATCCGTGGTATTTGATCCCACGCGGCGGCGCGCCGCAGGTGTAGACCTAAACGGTTACTACCTTTACGACGACGAGGGGGTGGCGGCGCGTAGGGTTCCGGTCGTGGAGATGGGCGTGCTCAAGACTTTTCTGATGTCGCGGTCCCCGCTGCCAGAGGTTCCTCGCTCCAACGGGCACGGCCGGCGGCAGTCCGGCTACGAGGTGGTGAGCCGCCAGTCGAATCTGATTGTGGAATCGAGCAAGACCGTTTCGGAATCCACCTTGCGGGAAATGCTTCGCCAGGAGATCCGGCGGCAGCGCAAACCGTACGGTCTTTACTTCGAGCAAGTTACGGGAGGGTTCACACAGACCCGGCGTGGAGGGCTGCAAGCGTTCGCGGTGATCCCGTTGGTGGTGTACCGGGTGTATGCCGACGGGCGTCCCGATGAGCTGGTGCGGGGCGTGGAGATCGTGGGTACTCCGCTAGCGAGTTTCGGAAAGATTCTAGCCACCTCGGACCTGCTCGAGGTGTTCAATGGTTTTTGCGGAGCGGAGTCGGGCAATGTTCCTGTGGCCGCGGTGTCCCCCGCGCTGCTGGTGAGCGAGATCGAGACACAGCGCAAGGAGACCTCGACGGACCGGCCGCCGTTGCTGCCTCCGCCTCCGGGAGGAGGATCATGACCCCGCGCCGGACCTTTTTGGCGTCCGTTGTCGCGCCCCTGGCGAGGGCGGCCTGGGCGCTACAGACGGGCGAGGGGCGGGATGCGCTTCTGGAGTCGATGCTGGCCGAGCTGGAGCGGGCGCGGGAGCTGCGCCTGGAGAACTTGGAACGTCCGTACTTTGTGGAGTACGCGGTTCACGACACGGAGGCGTTTTACGCCGGGGCCACGCTGGGGGCCATGGCCGAGAGCCGCATCGAGCGGCTGCGGCTGCCGAGGATCCGGGTGCGGGTGGGCAGCTACGATTTCGACAACACGAACTACGTCTTCAGCGATTCGATGGCCGGCGCCCCTTATGCGCTAAGCTACTTTCCACTGGAAGACCATACGGCGGCGATCCGGCGGCATCTCTGGCTGGGGACCGATCTGGTTTACCGGTCGGCCCTGCAAATTCTCGCCCGGAAAAGGGCGGCGGTGCGGAATTTGACGCTCAGCGAAACCCTGCCAGACTTCGCCCGAGCTGAACCGGTGCGGATGATTCTTGCTCCCCGCCGGCAGATCTTCCAGCCCAAGGAATGGGAGGGGATGCTCCGAAGCCTTTCGGCCGAACTGCGAGCGTATCCAGAGGTGGTGGCTTCCGGGGTGGACTTTCAAGTTTCAACCGGAATGTTCTATCTGGTCAACACCGAAGGGACCCAGATCCGGATTCCGGAAAACGTGGCGAGGTTTCAAGTCCGGGCCAATGCTCTGGCGGCGGATGGAATGCCCCTTCGTGATTCGGCGATTTTTCTGGCGCATGATTTCCGGGATTTGCCGGGCGAGGCGGAGCTGCGGCAGGCGGTCCGCAGCGTTGGAGAGAATCTGCGGGCCTTGGCCCAGGCGCCGCTGGCGGACAGTTATCTCGGCCCGGTTCTATTTGAACCGCAGGCTGCGGCGCAACTGCTGGCGGATTTGTTGGGCCGGAATCTCGGATGGCGGCGCCGGCCCATTGGTGAGCCCGGGCGGCCCGTGCCTTTCGCCGATAGTGAACTGGAAGGCAGGCTGGGGGCGCGGATTCTGCCCGAATGGATCGACATCGTGGATGACCCCACAGCGGAGCAGTGGGCGGGGAAGCGGTTGTTTGGGAACTACCCGGTGGATTTAGAGGGCGTTGTTCCGCGGCGGCTGGTGATCGTGGAGAAGGGAATTTTGAAGGCGATGCTCGGCACACGGCAACCCGTCAAGGGCCAACTGGAATCGAACGGGCGGGCCAGGCTTTACGGGAGCTATGGCGCCAATGCCGCGGCGTTTGGCAATCTGATTGTACAAACAGCTCAGCGGTCGTCGATGGAGGAACTTCGGAAACGGCTGTTGGAGCTTTGCGGGCAGAGGAACCGGCCGTACGGGCTGGTCGTGCGGAAGCTGGATTTTCCGTCCACGGCATCGGGAGCTGAGTTTCAGCGCATGGCCGCGCGGCTGGCGCAGGGCGGGGGGTCGAGGCGCGTCCTGAGCCCGCCGCTGTTGGCCTACCGGGTGTACCCGGACGGCCGGGAGGAGCTGGTGCGGGGGCTCCAGTTCCGGGAATTGACGGTCCGCTCCTTACGGGACATTGTGGCGGCGGGGGGCGACCTGGTGGTGTTCCACTATTTGGAGAATGGCGCGCCGATGGCGCTGACGGGGGCTTCCGCTTTCGTGGCCGAATGTTCCGTAGTGGCGCCGGGGCTTCTGTTCGAGGAAGTGCAATTGGAGCGGCCGGCCGAGGAATTTCCGCGCCTGCCCGTTGTTCCCCGCCCGGCGCTTGACACTAACCTGTAGCGATGGGATTGCTCGCCCGGTCCATCTTCAAGGAGAGCCTAACGGCGGCGGTGCTGGGCACGTTGCTGTTTACTTTCGTGCTGTTTCTGCGCACCGCAAGCCGGCTGTTCGAACTGCTGGTGCGCAGTTCGGCCCAGCCCGGCGAGGTCGTTTACCTATTGCTGCTGGCCTTGCCGCCCAGCTTGGTGTTTACGGTTCCGATCGGGGTCCTGGTTGGGCTGCTGGTGGCTCTGGGGCGCATGTCGGCCGATGGGGAGATTACGGCCCTACGCGCGGCAGGGATCCCAGGCCGGAGGGTGATGGCGCCGGTGAGCTTCCTGGCCCTGCTGGGGCTAGCCGTGACGGGCGCTTGCTCGTTGTGGCTCACCCCTTGGAGCTACCGCGAGAGCTACCGCGTTGTGCAGAAGCTGGCCTCCGAGCAGTTGACCGCGGAGATCCAGCCGCGCGTTTTCCAGGAGCAGTTCCCGAACGCCATATTGTTTGTGCAGGATGTCAAACCGGGCACGGTGGTGCGGTGGGAGCGAGTTTTTCTCGCCGACTTGAGGCCACCGCAGCAGCGCGGCAGCCGCCTGCGGGAAACCGCCGACAATCCGCGCATCACAGTCGCCCGGGAGGCCGTCGCGGCGCCAGACCCCGCCCACAACCGCATCCAGATCGCCCTGGTCGACGGCAGCTCCCATGAACCGGGCCAGGATCCGAAGGAGTACTTCAGCAGCTACTTTCCGGTCATGCAGCAGGCTCTGGAGAGCGAGCCGCCCAGGGTTTCCGTCAGCCGTCCGATCCCGGAGACGGACACCCGGCCGCTACTGGCGTTGGCCCGCCAGTCCGTGGAAGCGCGCATTGAGTTGCATCAAAGGTTTTCGCTCCCACTGGCCTGCCTGTTGCTTGCGGCGGTGGGGGTGCCGCTGGGGTTGTCCTCCAAGAAGTCCGGCAAATCGGCGGCCGTGGTCATGACCGTATTCCTCGCCTTCTTGTACCACACGGCGTTGATCAGCCTGATCGGCTTGGCCCGGCAGGGCAGCCTGCCGGCCGCGTTGGCGGTGTGGTTGCCGAACGCCGTGCTGGCCGTGTTAGGAGCGGTGCTGCTGGGCCGGATCGAACAGCCTGGGGACTTGGATGTTGCCGGCCGGCTGGAGCGCTGGATCAGCGCCCACTACCGCACGGCGAAGCGGTTCTGGCCCGGCAGGCCGGCTTGGGGGTGGAAGAGTGGCGCGCGCAGGCTGCCGCTTCTGCCGCAGATCGTCGACACCTACATATTGAGTTCGCTGATTCTTTACTTCACGATCTTCCTGGTCAGCTTCGTGCTGCTCACCGAGGTCTACACTTTCTTTGAACTGCTCAGCGACATCATCCAAAACCGCATTCCGATGTCGAAGGTATTGGCGTATTTGTTCTACCTGGCGCCGATGCTCATCTACAACTCCGCCGCTGTGAGCGCCATGGTCGCCGTACTGGTGACCTTCGGCGTGCTGGCCAAACACAACGAGCTGGTTGGGTTCAAGAGCTGCGGAGTCAGCATGTACCGGCTGATGGCGCCCGTGGCGGTGGCGGGCTTCCTGTTGAGCGCCGGACTGTTCGCTTTCGATTACTATTACGTTCCGGAGGCCAACCGGCGCCAGGATGCGTTGCGGGCCGAGATCAAGGGCCGTCCCGTGCAAACCTACCGGACGCCGGGCCGGCCGTGGATTTTCGGACAAGGACCGCGCATTTACTACTACAAATACTTGAATCCTTCGCGGGGCGAGATGGGCGGCGTGAGCGTGTACGAATTGGACCCCGCCACGTTCCGTCTCAAACGTCACATCTCAGCCAGCCGGGCGGTCTGGTCCCCCTCGCTGAAGACTTGGGTTTTTGAGGAGGGGTGGACCCGGAACCTGGAGACTGAAGGCGAGCAGCGCTTCGAGCCGTTCCAGGCGGCCACGTTTCGCCAGCTCACCGAACCGCCGGAATACTTCGTCAAGGAAGTCAAGCAGGATAAGCAGATGAACTTCCACGAGCTCAGGGATTACATTGCCGACCTGAGCCAGAGCGGGTTCGATACGATCCGGCTGCGCATCCAGTATTACAAGAAGTTCTCAACGCCCCTGTTCGTGCTGATTCTGGCGTTGCTTTCGGCGCCCTTTTCGCTGTTGACGGGCAACCGCGGGGCCCTGGCGGGGGTAGGGGTAAGCCTGGGCATCGCCATTTGTTATTACAGCCTCAACCAGCTCTTCGAGCAGGTGGGGAACCTCAATCAGCTCCCCCCTGTCGCCGCAGCTTGGGCCCCGGATGCAGTTTTCTCGTTGACCGCCGTCTACCTGATGAGCCGGATGCGCACGTAGGCGGCCGCCGGACGCTGCGGCACCTCGGCTATTTTTCAACCGTGAAGCGGTAGATGGTCGTAGAGCGAAACTCCTGACCAGGTCTCAACACCGTAGAAGGGAACGACGGCTGGTTGGGCGAATCCGGAAAATGCTGGGTTTCCAGGCAGAAGCCCGAGCGCTTCGGGTAGGCCTTGCCACCCTTGCCCTTGACGGAGCCGTCGAGGAAATTGCCAGTGTAGAACTGGATGCCGGGTTCCGTGGTGAGGATTTCCAGTACCCGCCCCGAGTTCGGTTCAAAGACGCGCGCGGCGAGCGCCGGCAATTGGCTGCCCCCGCTATCCAGCACGAAGTTGTGATCGTAGCCGCCGCCGAATCGGATCTGCTCGTCGTCGGCGTTGATCCGGGCCCCAATCGGAGTGGGCTTCCGGAAATCGAACGGCGTTCCTTCCACGATGCGAAGTTCGCCTGTGGGAATCAGATCTTTCGCGACCGGCGTGAACCGGCTGGCGTACAAGGTGAGGACGTGGTTCAGAATGTCGCCCGAGCCTTCGCCCGCCAGGTTGAAATAGGAATGGTTGGTCAGGTTGAGAACCGTGGCCTTGTCGGTGGTGGCGTGGTAATCGACGCGCAGCTCGCCGGCATCGGAAAGCGAGTACGTCACCCGCACCGACAGGTTGCCCGGATAGCCTTCCTCTCCGTCCTTACTCAGATAGCTCAATTCCAGGGCAGGACCGTCCGGTCCGGAGACCTCGCGGGCTTCCCAGAAGGCCTTGTCGAATCCGCGCACTCCGCCGTGAAGGTGGTTCTGACCTTCGTTGGCGGCCAGCCGGTACTCGACGCCGTCCAGCTTGAATCGCGCCTTGGCGATGCGGTTGGCGTAGCGGCCGACGATCACCCCAAAGAAGGGGTGTTGCGCGAGGTAGCCTTGGGCCGTATCGAAGCCCAGAACCACATCCGCTGTGCGCCCCTGGCGGTCTGGGGCGAGGATCGAGACGATCGCGCCGCCATAATTCGTGATGGAAACCTTCAGGCCATGGCGGTTGGCCAGAGTGTATAGGTGAAGCGGGTGCCCGCTTGCGTCGCTTCCAAATTCGGTCTTGGTCAAGGGCTTTTCCTCTTTTGGGGCTGGGGGCTTCGAGCAAGAAACCAGAAAGACTGCCAGCCCGGCCAGCACGAAAATCTTAAACTTGCACCTCATTGTTCGATTTTGCCACAAAATTGCGGGGGGGATGCAAGCCCGGAAAGGTACTAGTACGATTCTTAAGTCCTTTGTTTCTAAGGCATATGCCGGATCGGAGGCCCGGTTTTTCTCTTGACAGAGAGCGGGGATTCTCTTAGCATAGGGTTGTTGTAGCCCAACGATACCTGCGAGGTCGGCTCATGTCGAAGAGTTGGTTGTTCAGTACGCTATTGGTCGTGGCGCTTGCGGTTGCGATGCCATCCCCGGCAGCAATCATTGTGCCCGCAACGGCGAACATTTTCGCTTCGGGGCAGGGGAGTGCTCCAAGTGGAAGTTTGCCTGTGTTGTACACCCTCAATCCGCTGGCGGTGGCGGTCCAGTTCCCGAGCGTCACAGGCACCGTGTATTTTGGCTCGAATCCGCCTTATCCGGGCAACAGCGGTGACGGAGTCAGCTTTATGAGCTGGCAGGGAACGAACATGAATCCGTACTCCAACTCGGGGCTTTCCGGAGTGCGCTTTGACGGGCGGCAGTTCTTCCTGGTGGGCGTGTTCCTCGGACCTGGCACCCCGAGCGGTTCCGGACCAGCCACGATCAACTACACCCCCGCCAGCGTTCTCGGTCCTACCTTCAGTCCGGCGCTGGGGCAGATTTTCTTCATCGGAGACGGCCAAGGGACGGGCGGAACCCAAACGTTCAATATTCCGGCCGGCGCGACCAGGCTGTTTTTGGGGTTTGCCGACGGCGCTCCGGAATTTGGCAATGTGCCCTTCGGAACTCCCACGAATCCCGGTGCTTACCACGACAATACGGGCCAGTTGAACGTCACGATCGCCGAGTCCTTAATTCCTGAACCCACCACATTCCTTCTCATGGGCTTGGGCTTGGCTGGATTGGGACTCATCCGTCGCAAATCTTCGGTCTGAGTTTCAGGCATAGGCTTTTTCTCTGAGGCCTGCGCGGCGTTTCCGAGCGCCACGCAGGCCTTAAGTTTTTCACGCCCCCCTTCCCCGATTCTCCGCACCCACAGCCGGGCTTCATTCTTATTCGGTGTGCAAGCTCCGCTGCCGGGAAAGGCGATTCCCCGGATCTACTATGGCAAGATGGTAGGGACCTGAACGGGTGCGAGAAGTCGGGCACTGGTTCGAAGTGGCAGCGGCCCGGCGCACACCTGGACAAGAAGCGGCTCCATGCGAACCAGCAACTCCTCACGCGATGATCAATTGAGCAGACAATTGACCGTTCAGCGCGACTTGGCGCGACGGCTGGCGGCTGAGGTGCGGGTGCTCCGGGAGGAACTCGACACAGTTTACGCGAGCCCTGCTTGGCGGATCAGCAGCTATTACCGCCAGTGGCTCCGGCGCATGCAGCACCGCTGGCCCGTTGTGCACAGAGCGTGGGCCTGGGCCGCCAACCGCGCAGTCCGGCTCCTTGCCGGCGGAGCACATCCTGCGAGCCCGCCTGACGGTAGGCCTAGGCCGGAACGGGATTCGCTTTCCTACCAGGAGTGGATCGCGTTGGCCGAGCCTTCCGAATCCGAGATTCGACTGCAAGCGGAGCTCGCAGCGAACCTCGCTTACCGTCCCTGCATCAGCGTTCTGCTGCCGGTCTACCGGGTCCCCGGTGAAATCCTTCGAGCCGCCGTTGATTCGGTTCTGGCGCAGAGCTATGACCGGTGGCAGTTGTGCATCGCGCACGGGGATCCGGACGACAACTGTGCAAGGAGCTACTTGGCCGGTTTGGCGGAAACCGATTCCAGAGTACGGGTCAAGTTCCTGGAGTCCAACCAGGGCATTGCGGGCAACACCAATGCGGCGCTTGAACTGGCTACGGGCGATTTCATCGCGCTGCTGGATCATGACGACACGCTGGCGCCGTTCGCCTTGTTCGAAGTAGCCCGTGCGCTCAACGACCATCCCGAAGCCGATTTTCTATACTCCGACAAGGACCGCTTGACCGCCGATGGCCGGCGCAGGTTCTGGCCCTTTTTCAAGCCGGATTGGTCGCCGCATCTGATGCTCTCGGAAAACTACGTGACCCACCTTTGCGCCGTCCGCACGGAGCTGGCACGGCGGGCGGGCGGCTTTCGCCCGCGAATGGACGGCGCGCAGGACTGGGACTTCTATCTGCGCGTCACGCGCGGGACGAACCGGATCGTGCACATCCCGAAGGTTCTCTACCATTGGCGCGTGGCCCAGGCTTCCTCCGCCACGGGTCTGGAAGCCAAACCGTACGCTGTTCAAGCGCGGCAGCGTTGTCTGGCAGACCATCTGGCCGCCCGCGGATGGAAGGGGAGCGCCACGGTGGATTCGGACGGAGGCGTTCGCCTGAAATCGGACCGGAACGAGCTGCCGGCAGCCACCATCATAGCTGTCGCGCCGGAGACAGATGCTCACGTCTGGCCTCGTTTGGTCAAGCTCGCGGAAAACGTTTCTGGCGGCCGGGTGCAGTTCGTGGCGGCCCTGAGAGGGGAACCCGTTCAGGTCCGCCCGCCGTGGAAGGTAATTGCAGCCGTCGGGGACGAGAGCCTGGTCGAACTGCTGAACCGGGCGGCGCGCGAGGCTAGCGGCGAGGTCCTCGTGTTTGTCGATCCTGGCTTGGCGGGCGAAGATGGCTGGCTTGAGGAACTGCTCGGATGGTTCCAAGATCCGTCGATCGGAGTGGCCGGCGCCAAGCTGCTGGACCCGCTGACGGGACGCATTCGCCACATGGGGATCGTGTTCGATGCGGCCGGCCATGCGGCGGAGCTGTTTGGCGGAATGGCGGAAGGAACGGAAGAACCCTTCGGCAGCGGGCATTGGTGCCGCGACGTGCTGGCCGTGAGCGGGGCCTGTCTCGCCGTGCGGCGCAGCGATTTTCTGAAGGTGGGCGGATTCCGCCAAGACCCCATCTATCACCCTCGGCTCGACTTGGATCTTTGCCTACGCTTGCGGCTCGAACTCGGCCAGGGTGCGGTTTGCACTCCCTTCGCCCGTCTGTGGCAAAGCGAGAGGTCCGCGCTGGAGATCCCTGTGCGCAGCGGCGCCGAGCAAGCCGCGCGGGCGCGTTTTCAAGCCGCGTTCCCTGAGGGGGATCCCTTTTTCAACCCCAACCTGGAGCAGCGCAAAGGATCCCTTCAACTACGCCTTCCTTCGAAGGAGGTGGATCACGGGCAACAGGAACTGCTGTTCCCGGCCAACGCCCCGCTGCCGTTCGACTTTACGGCGACGGAGTTGGAGCGTTCCCGGGCCGCTTGCTCCGGCTCCCCGCTGGACGAGGTGCGCTCGCTGGTGTGGTTCACTCCCCAAGTGCCGTCGGCGCAGTACGGGGGCATCTACACGATCCTGCGGTTTGCCGACTATTTCCGCCGCGCCCACGGCACGCAATCCACCTTTGTCTTCCAGCCGCCGGCCGAGGAATGGCTCATGCGGCGCCGCATCCGGGCCGCCTTTCCGGAGCTTGCGGAGCACTGCAAGATCGTGATCCTTCCGCCGCCGTTCCAACTGGACGATTTGGGACCGGCCGATGCCGGCATGGCCACCGAGTGGCGGACCGCTTACACGCTGCTGCGCTACAACCAGGTGCGGCGGAAGTTCTATTTCGTGCAGGATGATGAATCCTTGTTTCACGCCGCTGGAGCCTCGAGCGCGCTGGCGGACGAAACCTACCGGTTCGGTTTTCTGGGCATATGCAACAGCATCGGCGTCAGGGACCGCTACGCGTTGCGGGGCGGCGTCTGCGAGCATTTTGATCCTTGCGTCGACACAGCCCTGTTTTACCCCGCCGAAGCAACGGGGCGCGCCCGCCGATCCGGTCCGCTGACGGTGTTCTGGTATGCGCGGCCCTCGTATCCCAGAAACTGCTTTGAGATTCTGGCCGACGCCTTGCGCTTGTTGAAGCAGCGAATGGGCAGCGGGGTCCGCATCGTGGCTGCCGGCGAAGACTGGAATCCGAGAGACTGGGACCTGGAGGGGGTGGTCGAGAACCTGGGCCTGCTGACCTACCGTCAAACGGCCGCCCTGTACCGGACTTGCGAGGCGGGCGTGGTCAGCATGATGACCTGCCACCCGTCGTACATCCCGCTGGAGCTGATGGCCAGCGGGGCCCTGGTGGTCAGCAACCGGAATCCTCACACGGCGTGGCTGTTGCAGCACCGGGTCAACAGCCTGATCACCGAATGCAGCGCTTCGTGCTTTGCGGATGCCCTGGAAGAGGCACTGACCGATCCGGACTTGCGGACCCGCCTAACCTCCGCGGCGCTGGAGCTGATCCGTGAGCGCTACAGCCACTGGGACGAGCAGGCGGAGAAGGCCTATCGCTTCATGGTTTCCCGCTGAAACCAGCCGGAAAGGCCGCGACTTCCGCCGGGCTTGCTACATCCATAAGGCAAGAGGGTTTGATTTTCGGCCCAAGGAGCAGAAACCGTGACGACTCGACGTGAAGCGCTTAGGAGCATTGGTCTGGCCGCAGCCGCCGCTTGGGGCGCCGTACCCCTGAAGATGGCGGCTCAAGGGGGCGCCGCAGCCCCTTCCGGACCGTACGCCCTGCCGCCGCTGCCTTACCCCTATGATGCGCTGGAACCTTACATTGACGCGCAGACCATGCAAATCCACCATGACCGGCACCACGCCGCCTACGTAAACAACCTGAACAACGCGGTGGCCAAGTTTCCCGAGGTCGCCAAGCGGACCGCCGAACAGTTGGTTGAGAACTTGGCGGCCGTCCCGGAAGAGATTCGCACCGCCGTCCGCAACAACGCCGGCGGCCACGTCAACCACGAATTCTTTTGGAAGCTGATGTCGAAGAGCGGCCCTCGCAACCCCGTTGGGGAACTCGCCAAGGCTATCGACGCGCGGTTCGGCAGCTTCAGCAAGTTCCAGGAAGAATTCACGCGCGCCGCCGCAGGGGTGTTCGGGAGCGGCTGGGCCTGGCTGACCCTGGACCGGAAAGGGCAACTCTCGGTAATCCAGACCGCGAACCAGGATTCACCGCTCTCGTTGGGGCAGGTCCCGCTGGTGGGGATCGACGTCTGGGAACACGCCTACTACCTCAAGTACCAAAACCGCCGCGCGGACTACATCGCGGCTTTCTACAACGTGATCCACTGGGATTGGGTCTCGGCGCGCTACAACGAATTGCGGAAGCAAGGCTGAAGGCGGGCGGCGGGGGTCCCCCACAAGCTATACTTCGAGTTCTGAAGTCAAGAGACTGTGGAGGCGAATCCCATGAAACGTTTCCCGTTGCGTATTGTTGCCTTGCCGGCGCTGCTGCTGGCCGGCGTAAGCCTTCCCCTGAGCGCCCAACCGGCGGAGACCACGATTCCGCCCCAAGTGCGTCTGTTCATTCCGTACAAGCATTACTCGGCGGAGGAGAATCGGCGCATCATCAGCCTGTTTGAAGACCTGCGCGTCGCCGACGTCTCTGACGGGATGGACGTAGTCGGGCTGGCCAACGTCGGCCTTGTGAATCCGGAAATCAAGGCCCTGTGGAAGGATACGGAGAACTTCACCCACCGGATCGTCGGCATCGCGGTGACGGCCCGCTACGTCCCCACCAATAAGCGCGAGCCCAAGATGGACGACAAGACGATCAGCCGCTGGTACAGCCAAATCACCTCGGAGGCTTTCACCAAGATGCTGTTCCCCGGGGCGGTGCTGGTGATCGACGCCAACGAGGACGGCGAGTCGCGGTCGATCGGCTCCAATAACATCATGAGCTGGAAGAAGCTCGGGATGGTGGGCCTGGTCACCAGCGGCGGACTTGGGGACACCGACGAGATCATCCACCAGAAGGTGCCGGTCTATCACCGGAGGCTGGCGCGCGGCATCCGGCCCGGGCGCAACGAGCTGGAGTCGGTCAACCGGCCGGTGACGATTGGCGGAGTGCTGGTCCGGCCTGGGGATGTGATCGTGGCCGACGGTGACGGCGTGGTTGTCGTACCACGAGAGCACGCCGAAGAGGTGGCCAAGGCGGCGATGCCGTTCCTGGACATGATCGGGCTGGAACGGATGAAGAAGAAGCTCGCCGAGCAAGAGAAGAAGAAGCCGTAGGCGAACCTGGAAGCGGCATCGGAAGGCGGCTGCCGGCGTGGGCGTCAACCGCGGCCCGCGGGCGGTTCGGCGGCGGATGCTAAGATGAGGGCTGGTGAAGGATGCTTCCAGCCTGCCGGTGGTGGTCATCGTCGGCCGTCCCAACGTCGGCAAGTCCACCCTGTTCAACGCAATTCTCGGGCAGCGGCGCGCCATTGTGGGCGACGAGCCTGGGATCACGCGGGACCGCATCCATGGGGTGGCCGTGCATCGCGGCCGCCGCTTTGAGCTGATTGACACCGGCGGAATTCTTCCGGACGACCCAGGTCTTATTCCCAGCGAGATCTTCCGGCAGGCCCGGTTCGCCTTGGAGCAGGCCGACCACATTGTCTTCTTGGTCGATGGCCGGAGCGAATTGACATCGGCCGATCTGGAACTGGCGCGCTTGCTGCGCCGCCTGGCCCGTCCCATTGCTTTAGCCGTCAATAAGATCGACAGCCCGGTGCGCGAGGCGCTCGCGCATGAGTTCCATTCCCTCGGCATCCCTCATTTGTTCCCCGTTTCCGCCGAGCACCGCCTGGGACTCGATGAGCTGTTGGACCACGTGACTTCCGGCTTCCCCGTCACCGAGCAGGATGCGGGCGGCCAGCGCCAGCCGGCGATCCGGGTGGCGATCATCGGGCGGCCGAATGTGGGCAAGTCCACCTTGCTGAACCGTCTGGTGGGCCACGAGCGCGCGATTGTCAGCGAGATGGCCGGAACCACCCGGGACGCGGTCGATGAGACGGTGACCGTCGCGGGCCGGCAATACACCTTTGTGGACACGGCGGGCATCCGGCGCAAGGGCAAGACCAAGTTGATGGCGGAAAAGCTGAGCGTGGTCATGGCCCGCAAGCATATACGGCAGTGCGACGTGGCGCTCGTGGTGCTGGATGCCGCCGAGGGCGTGGTCGGCCTGGACGCCACCATCGGCGGCTACGCCCACGAGGATGGCCGGGCGATCATCCTCTGCGTCAACAAGTGGGACGTTGCCCTAAACAAGGACAAGAAGGCGTTCGTGGAGAAGGTGCGGGACGCCATGAAATTCCTGGAGTATGCTCCGGTCGCGTTCGTATCGGCGCTCAGCGGCGCCGGCACCAGCCAGTTGTTTCCGTTAATCCAGCGGGTCTATGAGGCTGCATCACAGCGGATTCCAACGGCGGAACTCAACCGGTTCGTTGCCGGGCTGCATTTCGAGCCGGAGATCAAAATCTATTACGTGACGCAGCCTTCGGTGCGTCCGCCGGCGTTCGTGCTGTTCACCGACCGCACCGGCAAGCTTCACTTTTCAGCGGAACGCTACTTCATCAACCGGCTGCGGGAACGCTTTGGGTTTACCGGCACGCCGATCGTGGTGAAGACCCGGCAGAAGCGCGGGTAGCGCTGCCGTTCAACCCCCGGGTGCATCGTGCTGGCCGGTGCCGGCGATGTCTTCCACCTTGCTTCCGAAACAGTCGATGCGCTGGGGGATCGTAGCTCGGGGAGTCACCATGCCCTCGGTGGCGCCGGGCTCGTAGGCGGGTGCGGGCGCATCCGGACGGCCCAGACGGCCCGCTCGAGCCGCTTCCTCCAGCAACTCTCGCAACATGTTCTCCAGGGGAAGAGCGGCCGCTTCCAGCTCGGGGCGGCCGATGAGCCGGCAGATTTCGGCGGCGGTGAGCGACTCGAGGATCACGCCGCCGTCCTCTTGGATTGCGGTCAACCGGCAGGGAATGAAGTTGGCGAAGCGGATGTCGGTTTCGAGCAGAGCCGCGCTCAGATCCGGGCGGCAGACCGTGAAGGAGACGGCGTCTTTGGAAAGCTCGGTCCCTGACAGTTGGAACAGGCGGTTCAGGTGGGCGATGGATAGAACATTGATCCCCCGGAGCTGCGCGGCGTGGACCAGCGCTGCCTCGGTGGCGGCCAGGCTTTGATTCGAGTTCACACGGAGCATGACGGCGCAACACCCCGCCAAGATCATAACAGAACCGAGGTCAGGCGTCGGATCGTTCCACCAGGAACTCGATCCGCTCGACCGAACCGTTTCGAAAGTGCTCGCCGAGGCGGGTGTAACGGAGCAGGGAGGCGCTGGAAGCGAGGCGGGCGGCAAGGGAGGCGTTGATTTCCAGACGGTAGCGGTCGGCACGCTCGCGGTAGCTATAGCCGACGTAAGCAAGCCCGCATTCGCCGGCGATCTCCATGAGCGCATCCCAGAAGCTGCGTGGCCGCAGGAATCGCCGCTCACAGAAGGACTGTTTGCCGATCTCCAGGCGCAAGGCTGGGCCGTGGAGGATCAGGCGGACGCAATGATCCGGATCAAAGAGCCGCTCCGGCTGCGGGGACGGCAGCCGGGAGAGCATCTGTGTGAGTTCCTCCAAGTCCGCATCCAAGCCGGCCCAGCGGTAGCGGGAGGCGCCAATCACAAGTGTTCCCCGCAACAGCAGCTCGTGCACCCTGGAAAGGTCTTTGCCGGTGAAGTCCAGCATCAGCTCCACCAGCTCGCGCAGCGGCATCTGGCGGCTCAGAACCGGGGTCATGGAAATCGCGCCGGCTTCCTCGCTGCTCAATTTGACTTGGATCGTTTGCGGCAACCGCATCCCTACGCTGCTAGTATGGCAAATGCGACGATGAGCCGCTCCGGCCCCAGCGTTTCCGCCGCTTCTCTGCTCCGGGAGGAGATCGCCCGCGGCGGGCCGCTGCGATTCAGCCGTTTCATGGAGATCGCGTTGTATCACCCGGAAGCCGGCTACTACCGCCGGGGCCGGGATCCGTTCGGCAAGCGGGGCGACTACTTCACCGCCGAGCAGTTCCAGCCGGTTTTCGGAATCCTAGTCGCCTCCCTCCTCCGGCGGCTGCGGCGCGAGATGGGCGAACCGGAGGACTTCACCGTCGTGGAGCTGGGGGCGGGCCGGATGGAGATGGCCGAAGCGCTGGGCGAGTTCCGCTACTGCCCGGTGGAGTTGGGCTCTCCGGATTGGCCAGAGCGTTTTCGCGGGGTGGTCTTCAGCAACGAGTTCTTCGACGCCCTGCCGGTGGACGTGGCTGTGCGCCGGGGCGCTGAGTTCGTTGAGATGCTCGTGGAGTGGCGGGACGGCCGCTTCCGCTGGACCGAAGGCCCTCCGCTCAGCGGCGAACACGCCGCCTACGCCGAGCGGCACCTCATGCAAGCCGCCGATGGGGCTTGGGTTGAGATCGGTCTGGAGGCCCTGCGCTGGATGGATCGGATCGCCGAGCGGCTGGAGGCGGGCTACGTGTTCACCATCGATTACGGCTACACCTCGCGCGAGCTTGTGCGCTTCCCCCACGGGACACTGATGAGCTACCGGAGGCACACGGCGCTCGAGGACGTCTTGGCGGATCCTGGAGAACAGGACATCACCGCGCACGCGGCGTTTAGCGCCCTGAAGGAGCACGGCGAACGGCTTGGCTTACAAACGGTCCGGTTGGAGTCCATGGCGGCGGCCCTGGCGGCGGCGGGCGAGGCCGACGGATTCGCGGCCGCTCTGAGCGCCCCCACGGAAGCGGAAAGGCTGCGGCGCAGGCTCCAGCTCAAGACGCTGCTGTTCGGATTCGGCGAGACATTCCGCGCGCTGCTCCAGTACAAGCCCCCAAGAAACTAAAAGAGGCCCCCGTTGCCGGGGGCCTCGGTTGATCCTTACTGTTGCTGCTGCCCCGTGCGGGGCGCCTCGCTTACTTCTTCTTCTTGGCGGGCTTTGCAGCCTTCTTCTTGGCCGGCTTTGCAGCCTTCTTCGTTGCGTTCTTCATCGATTGATTCTCCCAAACATCAAATTTGCGCGATCCAGAAAAGATCGCAGCGTGATTCATATATAAAGTCATTCTTGCCGAAAGTCAAGAGAAAAATGCAGGGAGGCCGAAAAAATCTTTTCTGGAGGGGGCGGATCCGGGAAAAACGGGCCTTGCAGAAATTGTTTTAATAAGGGAGATGGCTGCCGCGCCCGTGACGACAGCTTCCGAGTTGGACCGCCGCAGCACGCTCCTGCTGATGATGGGATGCGCCGCGGCCGCGGCCTGCCGCAAGAAGCGAAGAGTGCCCGCACCAGCGGCTGCGCGTCCTGGCGCCGTGGAAACCGGCATCGCCAGTTGGTACGGCCATCCCTATCACGGACGGCGCACCGCCAGCGGCGAGATCTACGACATGGAGAAGCTCACCGCCGCGCACCGGACGCTTCCCTTCGGCACCTGGGTGGAGGTGACCAACCTCGACAACCGCAAGCGCGTGCGCGTGCGCATCACCGACCGCGGGCCGTTCGTCGACGGAAGGATCATTGATCTGTCGCTGGCGGCGGCGCGGGAGATCGACATGGTGCGGGCCGGAATCGTGAAGGTGCGCGTGCAGGTCGTCTCCGGTCCAGCCGCCGCTGGTGGTCGGTTCGCGGTGCAAGTCGGCGCCTATTTGAACCGCGAGAACGCGGAGCGCATGCGCCGGAGACTGCAAGCGCAATACCGGCACTGCCGTCTGGTGAAGCGGGACGGCCCTACGGTGCTCTGGCGGGTGTTGATTGGAGCGGAGACGAGCGAGGAGCAGGCCAGGATCCTGGCGGCGCAGCTGCGGCCGGAGTTTGGAGCGGTGTTCGTGGTGCGCCTCGATGAGCCCTCCGGGGATGAACTATAATCCGGTACAGGAATGCATCCACTCGGAGTGGACCACCCACCCGTCCTCGTGGGCAGGTCCCCCCGGATCCGCCAGGTCCAGCAGCTCATTCAGAAAGCGGGCAGAACCCAGTCACCGGTGCTCATCCTCGGCGAGACGGGAACCGGAAAAGAAGTCGCTGCCCGGCTCATTCATTCGCTCCGCAACCAGGGTCCATTTGTGACGATCGATTGTTCCGCGCTGGCGGGCCCCCTTCTGGAAAGCGAACTGTTCGGCCACGCGCGTGGAGCGTTCACCGGGGCTGTAGCCGCCAAGCGCGGACTGGTGGAGGCCGCCTCCGGCGGGACCGCTTTCTTTGACGAGATTGGCGAGCTGCCGCTGGAGCTTCAAGCCAAGCTCTTGCGGCTGATTCAGCAGAAAGAGTACCGCCCGGTGGGTTCGCTGGAGTTGAAGAGAGCCGACTTCCGCCTCATCGCAGCCACCAACCGCGATTTGGCGCGGGAAGTTGAGCGAGGACGCTTCCGCGCCGACCTGTATTTCCGCCTGAATGTGGTGACGCTAAGGCTGCCCCCGTTGCGGGAACGCAAAGAGGACATCCCGGAGTTGGCCTCTCATTTTCTGGCGAAGTACGGCGGAGGCCGCCATAGCTTGACCCGGGAGTGCCTGGACGCCATGTTGGCCTACGACTGGCCAGGCAACGTCCGCGAATTGGAAAACGCCATCGAGCGGATGGTGGTGCTCAACTCCGGACCGCTGCTCCACACCGCTGATCTTCCCACGGGGCTCCAGAACCATCTCGCCGCCCGGCGAGCGGGACAAGCGGCGATGAACGCCGTTGTCGGCGGCGTTTCATTCGTTGGACAGCCGTGCAGCGCGGGTCCGGAGCCTCCTGGCTGCCGTCCGGTACCCTCTCTGACCGAGATGGAAAAGGAGGCCATCCTGCGCGCCCTCGAGTTCACCAAAGGTGATAGAGTGATGGCGGCGCACCTGTTGGGCATCGGCAGGACGACGCTATACCGAAAGTTGAAGGAGTACCGGATAAGCGATTGAGAGCGGCTCTCGACGCCACCTATAGCCTGGACCGGAACTTGTCCGGTGTCGGAGTCTATTCGCGGCGGATTCTGTTCGGGTTAGCGCAATCCCATCCAGAAGCTTTCTTCTTGTACTGCTACCGGCCCCACCGCTGGTTGGCCTCTTTTCGGGAAACGCTCTATCCCAACTGCCGGCGCTGGCCGCTGGTGGAGCGCTGGGCGCCAAAGGCAGACGTCTTTCATGGCCTCAATCAGCGGCTGCCCGCGGCGCGCCTGAAGCGTGCCGTGGCGACGTTTCATGATCTGTTCGTCCTCACCGGCGATTATTCCACTCCGGAATTCCGGCAGCGCTTTGCGTTGCAGGCGCGGCAGGCAGCCGAACGGGCCGACCTGATCATCGCCGTCTCAGAATTCACCGCCCGGCAGGTGCGAGATCTGTTGGGGGTTTCGCCGGACCGGATTCGGGTGATCTACCACGGAGCGACCTGCCGCGTGCCCGCCGACCAGGATCCCCCTCGGCTCAAAGAGGACTTAGTTTTGACGGTGGGTGCGCTCCAGAGGCGGAAGAACACGCTGCGCCTGGTGGAAGCCTTCGAGCAAAGCGCCCCCGGATGGAAGCTGGCGCTGGCCGGGTCTTACGGATTTGGCGCCGAGGAAATCCTCGAGCGGATCGCTTCCAGCCCTCGCCGCCGCGAAATCGAGGTGCACGGCTATGTTTCCGAGCGGCGTTTGAACTGGCTTTACCAGCGCGCTTCCCTGTTCGCCTTCCCGTCTCTCGATGAAGGCTTCGGGATGCCGGTTCTCGATGCGATGGCCTCGGGAATCGCAGTCCTGACTTCAAGCCGCTCCGCGACCGCCGAAGTCGGAGGCGATGCGGTGTTCCTGGTGGATCCTGAGGATACGGCGAGCATTGCCGCGGGATTGCAGAGGCTCACCGAGGATGCCAGGCTGCGCGAAGAGCTCGCGCTGCGGGGCCGGCGCCGCGCCTCCGCCTTCCGCTGGGAAAAAGCGGTGGATCAAACTTGGTCTGTCTATCGGGAACTGCTGCGGTAGGCTGGCGCGGCTAGGCGCGATCGTCGTCCACGGCGATCTTCAGGGCGCGCAAGAACTTTTGGTCGTGCGAGGTCCAGCGGATCTTTCCGGCCTTTGGATGTTCCAGCTCGTCCGGATCCACCGCCTCTTCTTCCACTGCGGATTCCGCCGCGCGGGAAGGCTCACATTTGTTGAAGCCGATGGTCGCATCGAGCACGAGAAAGACGTCGTAGCCGGCCTCTTTGATCTCTTCGATCACCGCCGAAATCCGCTCCGACTCGGACAGCGACTCGTTGATGGCGTTGCCTAACTCCCGCATTAGGTCCTTTAGTTGATCGTCCACGCTGCGCCCCTCCTTCAGCATAACACCGTCTCTGCCGGGCGGCTCTCATTCAGGGAGACGAAACAGCCTCGCGTCTCAAACACTGGATCGGCTGGAACCTTTCGTTCCTGTAGGGAGCGCGATCAGCAACCGGGCATCTGTTACGATGGGTATTCGAAAGGCCATGCCCGGCGTCGTCCGCCAGTTCATCCATCACGTACTCCCGCAGATTCTCAAGCCGCTGCGGGCTTTGTGGAACGAGCTGATCGGATTCTTGTTCCTAGTGTTGGCGGTATCCCCTGTGCCCCGGCTGATCCGGGATTGGCAAACCTACCAGGAGACGGGGAGCGGCCTGTTCCGGATCGTGCTCTCGTTGTTCTTCATAGCCATGATGGCCTTTTTCGGGATTCATTCTTTCTTGCGGGCGCGAAAGATCTCGCGTTCGTAGCCGCTTCGGGCGGCGGCAGTCCATGGCTATGCGGCACGATCCGGTGACCATCCTCGGAGGCGGGCTCGCCGGTTGCGAAGCGGCCTGGCAGCTCGCCGAGGCGGACTTCCACGTCCGCCTCTACGAGATGCGGCCCGCCGTCATGACTCCCGCCCACAGGACCGGCTTGCTGGCGGAGCTGGTGTGCAGCAATTCGCTGAAGAGCGAACGGCCGGCCAGCGCCCCATGGCTGTTGAAGCAGGAGCTGCGGCGGCTGGGATCCTTGTTGATTCGGGCGGCGGAACAGGCGCGGATTCCTGGAGGGCAGGCGCTGGTGGTGGACCGCGAGCAGTTCAGTCGGCTGGTCAGCGCCGCCATCGAAGAACATCCCCGCATCGAAATGTTCCGCCAAGAGGCGGACCGGATCCCGGACGAAGGGGTTGTGATTATCGCCACTGGGCCACTGACCAGCGGCGCGCTGGCCGAGGAGATCGCGAAGCGAACCGGCGCCGACAGGCTTTTCTTCTATGACAGCATCAGCCCCATCGTGGACGCCGAAACCATCAACATGGAAGTCGTCTTCCGGGCCTCCCGCTACGGAAGGTCTCAGAGTCCGGACGGCGACTATTTGAACTGTCCGCTGACGCGGGAAGAATACGACCGCTTTGTGGACGAGCTGCTCAAGGCCGAGCGGCACGAGCCGCACATCCCGGACGACATCCCGTTCTTCGAAGCCTGCCTCCCGATCGAGGAGCTGGCGCGGCGCGGGCGGGATACTCTGCGATTCGGGCCGATGAAACCGGTAGGATTGATCGATCCCCGCACGGGCCGCCCGCCCTACGCCGTCGTGCAGTTGCGCCAGGAGGACCTGCGGGCCTCCAGCTATAATCTGGTCGGATTCCAGAACTACCTGCGGTTCTCAGAGCAGGCGCGCGTGTTCCGGTTGATCCCCGGCTTAGAGAACGCGGAGTTCCTGCGCTACGGGCAGATCCACCGCAACACCTACATCTGTGCGCCGGCTCTGCTTGCCCCCACGCTCCAGCTTCGCAGCGAACCCCGCATCTTTTTCGCCGGGCAGGTCTGCGGCGTCGAGGGATACATTGAGTCGGTGGCCACCGGGCTGGCGTCAGCACGCCATGCAGCCGATCTCCTGCGCGGCCATGCGCCCCGTCCCTTTCCCCGCCAAACCGCCCTGGGGTCGCTGTGCGCCTACGTAAGCGGCGCCGAGGCCGCCGGGTTCCAGCCGGCCAACATCACTTTTGATCTGCTGCCGCCGCTGGAGGAGTCCGTGCGCCACGCTTTGCGGCACGACAAGCGAGAACGCCACGCTGAAGTCTGCCGCCGTGCCTTGCGGTCTCTGGAAGAATACTTGGAGGAGAATGTCCAAGTCCGACGATAGGCAGGGCGGGGCCGCGCCGTCTCCGCTCCAGATCCAGATTGCGCGGTATCTGGAGTCGCGGCAGCGGGAAAACGTATCCCAACACACGCACCGCGCCTACGAAGCGGATCTGAAGCAGTTCGCTGCCTGCGTGCCGCACGAGCTCGAAAGACTTGACCTCGCCGCATTGCGCGTGTGGCTGTCGCAACTCTACGGGCAGGGCTTGAAGCCCGTTTCGATGAGGCGCAAACTGGCCGCGGTGCGCTCCTTCTTCAAGTTCCTGGTCCGGGAGGGGCTGGTCCCGGCGAACACCGCCCGTCTGTTGGCCTCCCCGAAGACTCCCAAAACGCTCCCCCGAGTCATGACCGCCGAGCAGACCAACCGCCTCCTGGATGAGGCCGGCCGCCAATCCGAGCGTCCTCAGTTGGCTCGAGATGTCGCCATTCTAGAAACTCTTTACGGCTGCGGGCTTCGCGTGAGCGAACTTGCCGCCTTGAATCTAGATGACTTGGATCTGGCGGACGGGTGGATGAGAGTCAGGGGAAAGGGCAGGAAGGAACGGCAAGTCCCCTGCACCTCCAAAGCCGTTTCGGCGATCCAGCGCTATCTTTCTGAGCGTAAAGCAGTTCCTGGAGAGAAGGCGGTCTTTTTGAACCGCTTCGGGCGGCGATTGACCGACCGCGCCATTCGGAACATCGTCAAATTCTATGCCACAGCCCTAGCCGGCGATTCCTCTATCCACCCCCACAGTTTTCGCCATGCCTTCGCCACGCACCTTCTGAGTGATGGCGCGGATCTCCGTTCGATTCAAGAACTTCTGGGACATGCCCGGTTGTCGACGACGCAGAAGTACACCAAAGTCTCCTTGGAAGAATTGATGGCGGTGTACGACAAATCTCATCCGAAGGCGTAGGGAGACTTGACAACAACACACTAAAGCTTCATAATAAAAGTGTGCTAATAGCCTCGGATCTGAGGCGCACTTTTAAGGGAGGATGTAAAGACGTATGAGCAAGATCATCGGGATCGACCTGGGTACGACCAACTCGGTGGTGGCCGTTATGGAAGGCGGTCAGCCGGTGGTGATCCCCAACCAGGAGGGGTCGCGAACCACGCCTTCGGTGGTGGGGTTCGCCAAGAGCGGAGAGCGCTTGGTCGGACAGGTCGCTAAGCGGCAAGCCGTGACCAACCCGGAGAACACGGTTTATTCGATCAAGCGCTTCATGGGCCGCCGCCTCAATGAGGTCACCGAGGAGATGAAGATGGTGCCCTACAAGGTCGTCCGGGGTCCGAACGACGACGTGCGGGTCAGCATCGGCGGCAAGCTTTATTCGCCCCCGGAGATCTCCGCGATGATCTTGACCAAACTCAAAGAGGCGGCCGAGGCGTATCTGGGCGAGAAGGTCACCAAGGCGGTGATCACCGTGCCGGCTTATTTTAACGACTCGCAGCGGCAGGCCACCAAGGACGCCGGCAAAATCGCGGGGCTGGAGGTGATGCGAATCATCAACGAGCCTACGGCCGCGGCCCTCGCCTACGGGTTGGACAAGAAGAAGGACGAGACGATCGCCGTCTATGACTTCGGCGGCGGAACGTTTGACATTTCCATCCTCGAAGTGGGCGAAGGCGTGGTGGAGGTCAAGTCGACCAACGGCGACACCCACCTGGGCGGCGACAATATCGACCAGCGGATCATCGACTGGATCGTCGACGAGTTCAAGAAAGAGCACGGGATTGACCTATCCAAGGACCAGATGGCGCTCCAGCGCCTGAAGGAGGCCGCCGAGAAGGCCAAGATCGAGCTGTCCACGCTGCTGGAGACCGAGATCAACCTGCCGTTTATTACGGCGGATGCCTCCGGGCCCAAGCACCTGGTGATGAAGCTCACCCGGGCGCGCTTCGAGCAGATGGTGGAAGACATTCTGATGCGCACGGTCGGGCCCTGCAAGCAGGCGCTGGCCGATGCCGGGCTGACGCCGGCGCAGATCGACGAGGTAGTTCTGGTGGGCGGCTCTACGCGCATCCCGCGCGTGCAGCAGATTGTCCGCGACCTGTTCGGCAAGGAGCCCCATAAGGGGGTCAATCCGGACGAAGTGGTCGCCATCGGGGCTGCGGTTCAGGGCGGCGTCCTCGGCGGTGAAGTGAAGGACGTGCTGCTGCTGGACGTGACGCCGCTTTCGCTGGGCATCGAGACCCTGGGCGGGGTCTTCACCAAGCTGATCGAGCGGAATACGACCATCCCCACCCGCAAGAGCGAGATCTTCTCGACCGCCTCCGACAACCAGACCTCGGTAGAGATTAAGGTCTACCAGGGCGAGCGCGCCATGGCCGCCGACAACCGCCTGCTGGGCGTCTTCCAACTGGTGGGCATTCCGCCGGCGCCGCGCGGCATTCCGCAGATCGAGGTCACCTTCGATATCGACGCCAACGGGATTCTCAACGTCAGCGCCAAGGACCGGGCCACGGGCAACGAACAGAAGATCACCATTACCTCCTCTTCCGGCTTGAGCAAGGAAGAGGTGGAGAAGATCGCCCGGGACGCCGAGGCGCACGCGGCCGAGGACCGGCGCCGACGCGAGGAGGTGGAAGCCCGCAACCGCGCCGACTCGATGGTCTACAACGTCGAGAAGATGCTGAAGGAGCACCGCAGCAAGATCAGCGACGCCGATGCCGCCAACATTGAGGCCGCCATCGCCGACGTGAAGAAGGCCATGAGCGAAGGCGGTGTGGAGCGAATCAATGCCGCTGCCGACAAGCTGACGCAGGCCAGCCACAAGCTGGCCGAGGCCATGTACCGGGCCACCGCCCAGCAGCCGGGCCAGGGCGCCGCTGGCGCCGGCGCGCAGGCCAAGCCGGAGGAAGCGGCCAAAGACAACGTCGTGGACGCCGAATTTGTGGACGTGGATGACAAGAAGGCCTGAAGCGGCCGCCTCTCCTCGCCGCTAAGCAAGGGGAGAGGCGCCCGCCCAGGGCTTGATCGACACTAGATGAGGTGACAGACCATGGCCGGGCCGGATTACTACGCCACGCTCGGTGTAAACCGGAACGCCAAGCCAGAGGAGATTCGGAAGGCCTACCGGCGTTTGGCGCGGAAGTACCATCCGGACCTCAATCCCGGCGACAAGGCGGCCGAAGAGCGCTTCAAGCAGATCCAAGAGGCGTACGACATTCTTAGCGATCCCAAAAAGAAGCAGATGTACGACCAGTTCGGCTTCTACTCGCCGAACGTTTCCCCCGGCGCGGGCGAGGGGCCAAGGCAAGGCCCCACCATGGACTTCGGGGGCTTCGACTTCAGCGATTTCTTCACCCAGGCCACCGGCGGCCGGGCTTCAACCGGCGCATCGAGTTCGTTCCGCGACATCTTCAACCAGTTTTTCGGCCGCGCGGCGCGTCAAGAAGAGGCCCCCGAGCCCGGCACGGACCTCGAGTACGCGCTCGATATCGACTTCTGGCAGGCCATTCGCGGCACACAGGTGAAACTGAACGTCACGCGCCTGGAGCAGTGCGCGGCGTGTGGGGGGACGGGGCGCGCCGGAGGCGCAACAGCGGTTTGCCCGGAGTGTAAAGGTTCGGGACAGGTCACCCAGATGGCGGGCGCCATGCGCTTCAGCCTCACCTGTCCGCGCTGCGGCGGGCAGGGCCGCCTGAAGAACGCGTGCGGCCAGTGCCACGGCGACGGCCGGTATTCCCGGACGGAAACGGTCGAAGTGCGGATTCCGCCCGGCGTGCAGACCGGCGACCGGCTGCGTGTCGCCGGCAAAGGCAACTCCGGCACCGGCGGAGCTCCGCCCGGCGATCTCTACATCACCGTGCGCGTCCAACCGCACCCCTTTTTCCACCGCGAGGGGGACAACATCGTCATCCAGGTTCCCGTGACCGTCTCTGAGGCGGCGCTCGGCGCCAAGATCGAGGTGCCGACCATCGATGGGCGAGCCTTGCTCAAGGTCCCGATGGGAACTCAGAACGGCCAAAAGTTCCGGCTGCGCGAAAAGGGCGTCTTCAATTCCCGCAAGGGGGTCCGGGGGGATCAGATCGTCGAGGTCGTGGTTCAGGCGCCCAGGGTCCGCGATGAGCGCACCAAGGAGCTTCTGCGCGAGCTGGCCGCATTGAACCCGGAGGATCCCCGAGCGGAGATCTGGTCCAAGGTGTAGCTATGGCGAAGACTCGTTCGAAAGCCGCTTACATGATCTCAGCCGTCGCCGAGCAATACAAGATTCACCCGCAAACGCTGCGGTTGTACGAGCGCGAGGGGTTGCTGAAGCCGTCCCGCAGCGAGGGCAATACGCGGCTTTATACCGACGAGGACTTGGAGCGCCTGGAGGTGATTCTGGAGCTGACCCGGGAGATGGGGGTGAACCTGGCGGGCGTCGAGATCATTCTCAACATGCGGGAGAAGATGGCGGCCATGCAGAAGCAGATCGAGGAATTCGTCAAGACGCTCAACACCGAAATGGCCGCCCGTCTGCGCCAGCCGGAGCAAACGGCGCAGACTTCGCTGATCCCGGTGGTGCGGGCGGCGGTTGCGCCTCAAAAGCCGGCCCGCAAGAAGTCCGAGAAGGCCGCCCTGGGGCAAAGCTGAAACTGGCCGCAGCGAGGTAGACCCGCTACCTCATCGTCTCCAGATAAGTTCCCGCGCCGCAATCGATGAACACCGAGAACGCGCTGGTGCCGGCCGACTCGCCCCATATGACCCGCCACGCCGGGACCGGGTGCCGGTTGGTCCACTGCAACGTGAAGGAGATGGGCATATCGGGATTCTTTTTGGCGTAAGCGGCGCCGTGTTTGAGCGCGATCTCATAGGCCTTGTCGGTGTCAATCTTCACGGCGCTCGGCGGGAACGGCTTGGCCTGCGGCCTCGGCCCGCTCCAGGATTCTTCCAGCCCTGCGAAGACTCCCTTGTGCAGGTTTCCCGCGGCTTCCACGACCGAATACGTATACGTCCGGGCGCGCGACCTGCTGGGGGAGACGAACGTCGCCTCCCATGCGCCGGCTTTCCCCGGGACCCGAGGCACCTCGCTTAGATGCAAGCTTCGAAGCTGGAGCGCCTCCGCATCCGGCGCCCAGGCACGGGCCATTCCGTACATCTGATAGAACGCGTACTGTCCTGTGACCGGCTCCGGAGGCTTGGCGGGTTCCGCTTCCTTCTTGGCGGCGGGCGGCTTCTCCGAGCACCCGGACGCGAGCAACAGGACAAACAGGCAAATCCAAAAGCCGGTTCGAGGTGGAGTCATGCACAAATAGTATCTCGCCGCGTCTGGCGCGGCAACGCCGGCGGTAAGCGGACTCCACCTGCCATCTGGCCCACAGCAGTGCTCGGCCGGGGCGCGTTGGCGGTTGAGACCGAGAGTTTGGCCTCCCCGGACCCATGGGAGCATCCGAGCACCCTCAGTCAGATTAGAAGGTGCCCTAGTCGCGGGTCTCGTCGATAGCCTCGTAGACCTGCTTAACGATTTTCGGATGGAGAACCAAGCCGGCGTGAAACGGCACCACGACGCGGCGCGTGCGCTTCAAGTAGATGCGGTGGCTACCTCTCGAACGCAGAAAGACAAAACCCGCCTCCAGCAGGGCCTTTTCGGCCTCAGCGGCCGTCCACCGGGGCAGCTTAGGCATTGACCTCGATGGCTGTGGTCAAGATCTCCTGACTCAACAGCACATCACGCTCGCCGGGCGGCAGCGTCTCCAAGTAGAGTTCGATGGCCTCCCGGATATTGGCCAGAGCTTCCTCGAGGCTCGAGCCCTGGGACTGGCAGCCCTTCAGTTCCGGGCACCAGGCGTAGTAGCCGTGCTGATCTTTTTCGATGATTACGCTCGCCTTTCGGCCCATGACTCAAGTGTACCTTCGCCCGGCCGTATTCGGTGAACGGACCACGCCTGCCGATCCTCTTCTCCTTTTGAACCCGCGTCACGCCGTCGCGCTTCAAGCCACCGGCCAGGCCGTTTCGGTACTCATGCAATGCGCTACGGCCTCCGGCTCGGAAAAATCGGATCCGCGTAAGGACATCTTCGATTGGACAGTACTGGAAGCGAGGACGTTGGCCTGCGCAGTGGCGTAGGCCACCAGCCTCCGCCCACATTGAGGATTGGCCGGCTCCGCGCGTCGGCGCCGACTCGTCCTGTCACCGCATTGGTGGGCCCTGCTGGATTCGAACCAGCGACCAACGGATTATGAGTCCGCTGCTCTAACCGCTGAGCTAAGGGCCCTTCGATTCTCTCGCGGGAAGCGGCCACGCGCCGCTGCGGCGGCCGCCGATTCCGAGTTTAACACGGGCTTCAACAGTGCATCTCTGTACGCCGTCGCGGTCGCTGCCCGTGCGCAGCGGCGGCCTCGCTGCGCGCACCAAAGTACTGCGCTTCAGGACCGGCTGTGTAAGGTGAAGTGGCGCGGGCCCCGGGCCCGCGCCACAAGCGGCTGAACCTTTTGGTCCACCCGACCTGCCGAGCGCGCCATCTTGGCCATGGCGGCTCCCGGCCGCGCCGTTACGCATTGCGCCGCCGCGACGGCCGGCTGAACCGGGCGCCCCACCGTGGCGACTGCTGCGTATTCTCATCCGACCGGAAGGCGCACACGTGGACATACCGCTCCTCTGCCCACAACGCCGCGCCGGTTACGCCGTTCGCCTGAAAGCGGACGTCCTTACCCAACCCAACCGCCGGGCGCGTGAACGCCGGCGCCTCGGAAGCCTTGCTTATGAACTCCTGAAAGTGCTCGGCGGAACAGGGATCGGTCTGCATCTGCGGCAATTCCAGGGCGTCGAGCGCATAGCTGCGGATGAGCCTGGGCAACACGGCCTGCATGGTCTTCGGATGATCCAGCAAGTCCAAGCCGAACGGCGTTCCGCCGATCGCGAACGCCACGCCGGCCTGGCGCTCCTGCCACGGAAAAGCACGGGTGTATTGTTCCAAGGTAAGCGAGTGGCGCTCGTAGATCGCGCCCATAGCTTGGGTCGGCGAGTGCGCGCCCATGCGTGCCGCCTTTTCCTCAATGTCCGCCCACAGGGCGGCCTGGTCCGAACGGGGCGTTCCGCTCTGCCATAACGATTCGGTCACATGAGCGGAACGGTCCCGCCGCACCTTCGAGTACAGGAAGCGCAGTCCGGGGATGAAGGGATCGTAGCGGCTGCTCCAGCGCCCCGCCTCCACGCAGGAAACCGGTATGGTGATGCTCTGCTTGGGCGGCGCCAGGATGGTGAGATTCAAGGCGCGGTTCTGCCTGGCCCCGATCAGCTCTTCCCCATCCAGAATCAGCACGGGCTGATCGGACAGGTTCTCGAAGCGGATCTCGGGCACCGAGCCGCCTTCGATCTCCGCCACGCGGGCGGCGCCGCGCCGCATCGCCTCCTCCAGGAGCAAGTAGCCAGGCTCGGCGGAAGAAGGGTTGGTTCTGAGAAGCGGAAGCACCGTCAGGTTTCCGAAATGGACCGGCGGCGCCGTGGTTAAAGTCGCGAACTCCTGCTGCAAATTGGTCATGGTGTGAATCCTCCTGCCGGTCCTTATACGCACGTGGAGGGCAAAAACTAATGGCCTTTAGAAACAGTCACTTACGAAGCGGGCAGAGGCTCCGGGGACAACCCCGGTTGTCCGGCGGTCAACGCGCGTTGCCGATCCTCGAGCTGACGAACTTCTGCACCGCCTGCTTGGACACACCCAGCAGCGCGGCAGCCGCGCTTTGCTTGCCGTTGCACTTGTCGAGCGCGCGCAGAATCAGGTGCTCGCGAGCCTTGGCCAGAAATTCCTCTAGGAGGAACCCGGGGCCCGGTTCAGGCAGGGCGGAAAACCGGTCCGGCTTAGAGGCCAGCTCGTGGATCAAAATGTCGTGCGGCTCGAGCACCTCGCGCGCACAGTAGAGCACCGAGCGCTCCAGAACGTTCTTCAATTCGCGCACGTTGCCGGGCCAGCCGTGCTGTTCCAACCGGGCCAGAGCTTCACGCGAAAGCTGTCTTTGACGGTTGAGAGAGTTGTTGATGCGTTCGAGCAGGCGCAGGGCCAGAGGGGCGATCTCCGACGTCCTCTCGCGCAGAGGCGGCAGATCGATCCGGCCGGTCTCCAAACGGTAATACAGATCCTGGCGGAAGCGGCCTTCCTGGATCTCCACGTCGAGCTTCCGGTTGGTGGCCGCGATGACCCGCACATCTACCTTCCGGGCCTGCGCGGCTCCCAGCCGCTCAATTTCTCCGGTCTCCAAAGCCCTTAACAGCTTGGCTTGCACCTCGGGCGCCAGCTCGCCGATTTCATCCAGGAACAAGGTGCCGCCTTCGGCAGCCTCGAACTTGCCTTTGCGGTCGGCAAAAGCGCCTGTAAACGCGCCCTTGGAATATCCAAACAAGAGACTCTCGGCCAGTTCCCTCGGCAGAGCGGCGCAGTTGACGCTCGTGAAAACGCGGGTCCGGCGGTCGCTAAGCCGGTGGACCAGCCGGGCGAACAGCTCCTTGCCTGTGCCCGTCTCACCGAGCAGCAGCACGGGAAAGGGAGTTGGGGCAATGACCGCCGCTTTCTCCGCAGCCCGCCGCATCACCGCGCTTGCAATAAAGATCTCCAGTTCAGCAAGGGCCTCATCCAGTTCCAGGTATGCAACGGGAGCGGGCGCGGGGAGGAACGCCGGCTTCGGCGCTGGAAATGCAACCCCCGAGGTCTCTGTCCGTGCGTCCCAGGCCAGACCCATCCGGACCGCAGGCTCCGCATCCGCAGGCGTTCTCTGCCTGAAATACTCCATGGGCATGATCAGGTCCCGCAACGCGTCCCAACCGGCCCGGTCAAGCTGGATTTCGGTGACGTGTCGCGCCCCGAACAACGGCGCGGCCGGAGTCCCCACCTGAAGCAGTTTGCCGGGAAGCACCGCCGTGGCGTTCAGCAGAAACCAGGCCGCCCGCATTTCCGCCGTCCCACTGGAGACGCAGATGTAACTGTCCGCCCAAGGAAATTGGCGGCGAATCTCCCGGACGATCCGCGCCAGTGCGCCCAAAAGCTGCGAATAGTTCTTCGGATCCGCCACCGGAAGCTCAAATTGCATCACCTTGCATTGCGGGTAGCGGCGTCGCACCGCGGCCGCGGTCTCCTCGACTTCACGCCGCGTGTGAGGAGTGTGGAACAAGAACGCGCGGGCGAAGGAAAAGGCGCCGAAGATCGAAAGCACCGGCCCGGGCCGTTGCTCGCCCTCGATGCCAATCGGCACGAAGGGATCTTTGAGGTCGACGAAGGCAAAGAGTTGGCGGTCCGGCCGGTTCATATAGGGCTTATTCTAGGCCTTCCGGACCCAACGATTCGAGGCCTTCGCCGGCAGGCCCGGCCCTGTGTTAGAAGTGTCCTATGAATCGAAGAGACTTCCTGGCGGCAAGCGCGCTGCCTTCCCCGTTATTTCAGGACTCCCTCGCCGATCCGGCCGGCCCCCGTTACACCGGCTCGCCGGCCTTGAAAATCACCGGCGTCAAGCCCTTCCTGGTCTACGCCGGTCGAACGTATGTCTACGTCAAAGTCACCACCGATCAAGGCATTCACGGCTGGGGCGAGGCTTATTCGGCGGGGCCCGATGAAGCCACGGCGGCCGTCATCCGGGACTTCGAGGGTTGGCTCGTGGGCAAAGATCCACGCAACATCGAGTATCTGTGGGCGACCATGTACAACTTCACACGCTTCCCCGGAGGCTTGGTGGTCAATGCCGCCATCAGCGGCATTGAACAGGCGCTGTGGGATATCGCGGGCAAGGCGGCGGGTTTGCCCGTCTACATGCTGCTCGGGGGAAAATGCAGAGACAAGATCCGCGTTTATCAGAGCGCAGGAGGCGCCACGCCGGAGCAGCTCGCCGACAACGCCCGGCAACTGGTCGCCAAGTACGGCTATACGGCCATTAAGACCGCTCCGCATCCCGCCAACTCACAGTCGATGCCCTATAGCGCCGTGCTGCGTGCGGCCCGCCAGCGCTCCGAGGCTCTGCGAAAGGCCCTCGGGCCGGACGTCGACCTTTGCTTCGACGCCCATGCCACCATCTGGGAACCTTACCGCGCGCTGGAGATGGCCGAGGCGCTGAAGCCCGTCCGCCCGCTCTTCCTCGAAGAGCCTCTCCGCATGGAGAACATGGACGCGCTGGCGAGCCTGCGGCACAAGGCCCAGGTGCCCATTGCGACAGGAGAGTGCCTCTATACCAAGTACGAGTTTCGCCGGCTCTTGGCGAAAGAAGCAGCCGACATCATTCAGCCCGATATCTGCCTGGCGGGCGGCGTGCTTGAGCAGAAGAAGATCGCAGCTATTGCCGAGGCTCATTACGTCAAGGTCGCCCCGCACAACCCGCTCGGACCGCTTGCCACCCTGGTGAACGTCCACTTCGCGGCCTCTACGCCCAACTTCCTCATTCTCGAATACCAGCCCGACGACCGCTCCCCCCGCCGCGACCTGATCAAGGGCGACCCAATTCTAGTCAAGGACGGCTACCTGCCCGTCCCCGACAAGCCCGGCTGGGGATACGAAATGGATGAGGAAGCTTTCAAGCGGATGCCCGGAAAGCCTTGGCATCGCGGTTTCGCGTACGCGGCCGACGGCACTCCGGATTTCATCTGAGCCGCCCATGATGGGGGCGTAAAGCAGAGGATAAAAAAGCGGCGCGTGGAGGCGGCCATGGTCAGTGCGAAGGCCGCCTCCAAGAAAGCTTTGCCCTTACGCCTGGCGGCTTAGAGCCGCTCCTCTGCGGCGACCAGCCTCGGCCCGGACGGGCGGACCGCCGAAGGCCTCGGCGAGGGCTCAATGGTGACCTGAAGGGTCATCTCTTTGCGGTCCCGCACCACGGTCAACGGAAAGGTCTTCTTCTCCCGCAGGGTCCTCAACTGCCGGGTGATGTCCTGCGGTTCATTCACCGAGGTCCCATCGACCTTGACGATCACGTCTCCCGCCTTGAGCCCTGCCTTCTCCGCGGGCGTGTCTTTTAACACCCGCCGCACCAGCACGCCTTCCTTCACCCCGAAGTACTGAGCGAGCTGGTCATTCAGAGTTTCGGCCTCGACGCCCAGTCCGCCGCTGCGGATCGCCGTGAAGACCTGCGGCACGTCCGGGATCTGAACCCGCAGATCACCGAGCCGCTCCTGCAACTTCTTCATTTGCTCCTGCAAGCGCTCCTGATCCGCCCGCGACATGCCCATCATCTTCCGGGCGCCTATGGTGGCGGTCAGGGTCTGTGTGTTGCCGTCCCGGCTGATGAGCAGGCGGACCTGGCGCCCCTCGGGCGTCTCCCGCACCATCCGCGAAAACTGCTGCGCACTATCAACCCGCTGAGCGTTGTACTCCAGAACCACATCGCCCACCTTCAAGCCCGCTTTCGCCGCCGGGCTGTCGGCCTCCACGCGGGTGATCTCCGCGCCGCGCTCCTCTTTGAGCTTCAGTGCCTTCATCCGCTCGGCGTTAATTTCGGCCACCCCCACGCCCAAGTATCCGCCGCCGGAGAAGACTTCAATTTGCCCCAGAACCGCCGGGGGAGCGGGCGGCGGCGGCGCAACCGGTTGCGCTCCGAGCGTCCCCGCAATCACCAATCCTGCCGCTGCTAAGATCAGCCAGCCATGTTTCATAACGTTGATACCCTCCACCTCGATAGACGGAGCACCTGCCGGAAGGTCACATCCCCTAGAACGTCTCGAACGTAGAGTCAATCGCTTCCAGCATCAACCTCGCCTGGGTGCGGATATAGTCGTTCGGCTCGCGCTCAGCGACCTGGCGGAGGATTCCCTCCATCGCCAGATCCAGGTTCTGCCGCAGAACGTTAACCGCCTCCGTGCGAACACCAAGGTTGTCATCGCGGAGCAGCACCTCGGCCAGCCCCTGGCGCACCTCCGGCCGGTGGGCCAAACTGGCCAGAGCGCCCACCGCCTTCAGCCGGACCGCCGGATTGGGATCGTTGCGCAAGGCGTGCAGCAGGACTTGGCGGACCTCCGGGGAGTCTCCGCTTCGGGCCAGGATCACCACCGAGTCCATCCGCAGAAGCGGATCGCTGGCAGCCTGAGCCGCCTGGAGCAGCAGGTTCCGGGTGGCGGCGTCCTCCAACCTCCCGGTGACCACCCGCCGCCCGGTCTCGTCTGGCGCGATCCCCAGGTCACCCGGAGTCTGCGGCTCCAGAGCACGCACTTGAGCTGTGGAAGGGGCTTCGGGGGATTTGGGCTGCGGCCCCTGCATCATTCGCCCGGCCAGGAACCCGACCGCAACCAGGGCCAGCGCCCCCGCCGGCTTGAGCATGGCGGAGGGCAGCGGCCGGGCCGTCCAATCCCAGAGCCTCCTAATCCAGCTCGCCCTTGCCGCCCCCACCTCGCCCAGCCGGGCCGAAAGCGACGCACGGCACTCGGCCAGCAGTTCCGGCGAGGGGTGAACCGCCATCGACGTCAGCTCCGCGTGGAGCAGCCGCTCCCGTTCGAGCGCCTTGCGGCATCCTTCACACGCGGAAAGGTGCTCGTGCAAGGCCTCTTCTTCTTCGAAACTCAGTTCGCCGTAAAGAAACAACGGCAGCGCCTTCACCACCGATTCGCAGTTCATACGAAATCCCCCAACGCGGCCCGCATCTTCTGTGTCACGCGAAACAGGCAGTTCTTGGCTGCCTCCTCACTGGTCCCCAGGACTTCGCCGATTTCCTTCAGCTTCATCCCCTCAAAGTGCCGCAGCTCAAAGACGGTCCGCTCGCGGTCCGTCAGCCCGGCCAGAACCTTTTTCAACCGTTCCCGCAGCTCGCGGCTGAAAAGCGACCGCATCGGGTTGCCCGCCGCGCCCGGCTCGGCGATCTCCACCGTCCGGTCCACAGCGCCCTCGCCCGTCTCCAGGACCGCGGGTTCCTCCCGGCGAACCTTGCGGCGGCGGAGCTGGTCCAGGCAAAGGTTCGTCGTGATGCGGTAAATCCAGGTCTGAAAACTGCAATCGAACCGGAACGTGTGCAAATTCTTGTAAGCTCGGAGGAAAGCTTCCTGGTAGATGTCGCGGGCATCCTCGGGCCGCCCCAGGATGTTGAGGGCGATGCGGAGCACACCCTGGTCATACCTCCGGACCAGCCGCTCGAACGCGTCTTGGTCGCCCCGCTGTGCAGCCCGGATGAGGGACGCCTCCTCTGACAGTGCCGGGGTGATCCTGTCCTCCAGTACGGCTGTGCTTTGGACTGCCAACACCAGTATGGACGCGGCGGATTCAAAAAAGTTAGGCCCGGAAGGCTTCCGCGGCCTCCCGGGCCTGGGGTGGATGAAGGGAACCGCGAAGGTGGCCCTGGCGCAGCCACCCTCCTGTCGTTACTGCATCGCCATCCGGCTGGCGTACGAACTAAGCACTTTCAAGTAGTTCGCGCGGCTGAACGCCGTGGGGTCGGCCACCGCCTGGCGGCTCATGCTGCCTTGCATCTGGTGGATGGACTCGTACTCGTGCTCCTCCATCCATTCCTTCACATCCGCCAGCACCGTCTCCAGATACTCGATCCCGTTCTTCAGGACGGCGGAAGTCATCATGGCCACTTTCGCCCCGGCCATCATGGACTTAAGCACGTCGTGGGCCGTGTGCACCCCGCCCGTAATCGCCATGTCGGCCTTGATCTCGCCGAAGAGAGTAGCCACCCAGTGCAACCGCAGCAACAGTTCGGCCGAGGTGCTCAAGTGCAGGCTGGGCCGCACGTCCAGCGCCTCCAGGTCGAAATCCGGCTGGTAGAAGCGGTTGAACATCACCAGCCCGTCGGCGCCGGCATGATCCAGGCGCCGCGCCATGTTGGCCATCGCGCTGAAGTACGGAGCCAGCTTCACGGCCACGGGGATCCGCACGCTGGCCTTCACATGCGACACCAGACTGACGTACATCTCCTCCACCTGCTCGGAGGAGAGGTTAGGATCGTTGGCCAAATAGAAAATGTTCAGCTCCAGGGCGTCCGCCCCCGCCTGCTCCATCTCCATGGCGTACTTGATCCAGCCTCCGGTCGAGACCCCGTTGAGGCTGGCGATGATCGGGATGTTCACCGCCTGCTTGGCCTTCCGGATCAGCTCAAGGTAGCCGTCCGGCCCCAGGTTGTACTGGGTCATATCCGGAAAGTAGGAGAGCGACTCGGCAAAGCTCTCCGTCCCCGCCGAGAGCGCCTGATCCAGCGTCTGGCTCTCGATGGCGATCTGCTCCTCAAACAGCGAGTGCAGCACCACCGCCGAGGCGCCCGCGTCCTCCATGCGCAGGATGTTTCCAATCTGCTCGGTGAGCGGGCTCGGGGAGACCACCACCGGGTTCTTCAGTTTCAGCCCCAAGTATGTCGTCGATAGATCAAGCATTCTTTACCTCCTGCGCAATCGCTTCCTGAACCTTGCCGTTGCCCGGCATGGCCGCCAGGTGTTCGTAAAGCTTCCAGCGCTTGTTGACTTCTTCCTGCGCCAGCGCCAGAAGCTGGCGGGCCGCTTCCGGCTGGCTGTGGACCAGCATGGTGTAGCGGGTTTCGTTGTAGATGTATTTATCCAGGCTCAGCGTCGGAGCCCGGGAGTCCAGTTGCAGCGGGTTCTTGCCCTGCTTGGCTAGCTCCGGATTGTACCGGTACAGCGGCCAATAGCCGGAGGCGACCGCCGCTTTCTGCTGCTCCAGACCGTGGATCAGGTCATAGCCGTGGGCGATGCAGTGCGAGTAGCAGATCAACAGCGAGGGTCCGTCGTAGGCCTCCGCCTCCAGGAATGCCTTGACCGTTTGCATGTCGTTGGCCCCGAAGGCCACCCGCGCCACGTAAACGTTGCCGTAAGCCATCGCCATCATGCCCAGGTCTTTCTTGGGCTTGGGCTTGCCGCCGAAGGCGAACTTCGCTACCGCGCCGATGGGAGTGGCTTTGGACATCTGGCCGCCGGTATTGGAGTACACCTCGGTGTCCATCACCAGCAGGTTGACGTTGGCGCCAGAGGCCAAAACGTGGTCCAGTCCGCCGTAGCCGATGTCGTAGGCCCAGCCGTCTCCGCCGAAGCCCCACACGCTCTTCTTGACCAGCATGTCCGCCACCGCGGCCAGCGTGCGGGCTTCCGGCGACTTCAGGCCGTTGAGCTTCTCCAGCAGCAGCCTCACCCGCTCGCGCTGCGCCGCCAAACCGGTCTCGGTGGACTGGTCCGCGTGAATCAAAGCCGACACCAGCTCATCGCCGATTTGCGCCGAGAGCTTGCGCAGCAGGTCCTTGGCCAGCTTGTTCTGCGCGTCGATCGCCAGGCGGATGCCCATCGCGAACTCCGCGCAGTCTTCAAACAGCGAGTTGTTCCAAGCCGGCCCCCGGCCGTTGTGGTCCACACAGTAGGGCGTCGTCGGCAGGTTGCCGCCGTAAATCGAAGAGCAGCCCGTGGCGTTGCCGATCACCGCCCGGTCGCCGAACAGGCGGGTCATCAGCTCGATGTAAGGCGTCTCGCCGCAGCCGGCGCAGGCCCCCGAGAACTCGAACAGCGGCCGCAGCAACTGGTTGTCCTTCACCTGGCTCAAGTTGAGCGAGGTCCGGTCGTTGTCCGGTATCTTCAGGAAGAACTCCCAGTTGAGGCGCTCTTGCTCGCGGATGGGCGGCTGAGGCGCCATGTTGATCGCCTTGCGCTTCACCTCGGTCTTGCTCTTGACCGGGCAAACCTCCACGCACAAGGCGCAGCCGGTGCAGTCCTCCGGCGCGGTTTGCAAAGTGTATCTCTTGTCCTTGAACTCCTTCCAGCGCGCCGGCGCGGACTTGAAGGTGGGCGGCGCATCGGCCAGAAGAGCCGGGTCGTACACCTTGGCGCGGATCACCGCGTGCGGGCAGACCAGGATGCACTTTCCGCACTGGATGCACAACTGCTCATCCCACACCGGAATCTCAAGCGCAATGTTGCGCTTCTCCCACTGCGCGGTGGCGGTCGGGAAAGTGCCGTCTTTGGGCATCAGGCTCACCGGCACGCTGTCGCCTTCGCCGGCGATGATCGGCGCCAGCGTTTTCTGGACGAACTCCGGCGCCGCTTCGGGCACCGGGCGGCGGATGTCGAACGCGCTCGTGACCTGGGACGGAACTTTGACCTCATGGAGATGATCCAGCGCCGCGTCCACCGCCGCGAAGTTCTTCTCGACGATCGCCTTGCCACGCTTGCCGTAGGTCTTTTCGATAGCGTTCTTAATGGCGGCGATCGCCTCGTCTTTGGGGAGCACGCCGCTGATGGCGAAGAAGCAGGTCTGCATGATGGTGTTGATGCGCACCCCCATGCCGGTCTTCTTGGCCACGTCGTAGGCGTCGATCACGTAGAACTTCAGCTTCTTGTCGATGATCTGCTGCTGCACCCGCCGCGGCAGGTGGTCCCATACTTCGTCCGGGCCGTAGATGCTGTTCAGCAGGAAGGTGGCCCCCGGGGTGGCCGCCTTCAGCATGTCGAACCGCTCCAGGAAGGAGAACTGGTGGCAGGCCACGAAGCTGGCTTTGCTGATCAGATAGCTGGAGCGGATCGGCTTCGGTCCGAACCGCAGGTGCGAAATCGTGACCGCTCCGGCCTTCTTGGAGTCGTACACAAAGTAGCCCTGGGCGTAGTTGTCGGTGTCCTCGCCGATGATCTTGATCGAGTTCTTGTTGGCGCCCACGGTGCCGTCCGAGCCCAAGCCGTAGAACAAGGCGCGGACCGTTTGGGGATCCTCGGTCGAGAACTCCGGATCGTAGTCCAGGCTGGTGTGCGTCACGTCGTCGTGGATGCCCACCGTGAAATGATTCTTCGGCGTGGACGACGCGGCGTTATCGAAGACCGCCTTCACCATGGCCGGCGTGAAGTCCTTGGAGGACAGCCCGTAGCGGCCCGCCAGAATCCTCGGCGCTTTCTGGAACGCCGCTTTGCCCGCCGCCATGGCCTCTTGCACCGCAGTCACCACGTCCAGGTAGAGCGGATCTCCGGGCGCGCCCGGCTCCTTGGTCCGGTCCAGAACCGTCAGCGTCTTCACCGTGGCCGGCAGCGCTGCAACGAAATGCTCCACCGAGAACGGCCGGAACAACCGCACCTTGACGATGCCCACCTTCTCGCCGCGCGCGTTCAAATACTCCACCGTCTCGTGCGCCACCTCCGCGCCCGAGCCCATCAGCACGATCACCCGCTCCGCGTCCGGCACGCCCACGTAATCGAACAGCTTGTACTGGCGGCCCACCAGCGCGGCGAACTTGTCCATCACCTTCTGCACAATCGAAGGACAGGCCAGGTAGAAGGGGTTGCAGGCTTCACGCGCCTGGAAGAAGACGTCCGGGTTCTGTGAGGTTCCGCGCAGCACGGGTTTCTCAGGGGTCATGGCCCGCGCGCGGTGTTGGCGGACCAGCTCGTCGTCGATCATCGCCCGCAGATCGTCGACCGTGAGCTGCTCCACCTTGGCCACTTCGTGCGAGGTCCGGAATCCGTCAAAGAAGTGCAGGAAGGGGATCCGCGACTCCAGCGAGGCCGCCTGCGCGATCAGCGCGTTGTCCATCGCCTCCTGCACGCTGCCGGAGGCGATCATGCCCCAACCCGTGCTCCGCACCGCCATCACGTCGCTGTGATCGCCGAAAATCGACAATGCGTGCGTCGCCACCGTGCGCGCCGAAACGTGAATCGTCGCCGGCGTCAGCTCGCCCGCAATCTTGAACATGCTGGGGATCATTAGCAGCAAGCCTTGCGCCGCCGTAAAGGTCGTCCCCAGCGCTCCGCCTTGCAGCGCTCCGTGCAGCGCCGCCGAGGCGCCGCCCTCGCTCTGCATCTCCACTACGGTCGGCACGCTGCCCCAAATGTTGGGCTTGCCTTTGGCCGACCATTCGTCCGCCCACTCTCCCATGTTTGAGGAGGGGGTGATCGGGTATATCGCGATTACTTCGTTGATCTGATGGGCCACATAGGCCGTGGCTTCATTGCCATCGATGGTGACTTTGGGTCTGTTCATCTTGTTTGATTCGATCCGTTGAGGATATCCATGACAACCGCATTTTAGGGACCATCCGGAGAGCCAAGGCCCCATAACGGATCAACTATGCTGCCTTTCAGGTCAAGTATCTGATTGGAAAGAAATTATTATTCCCTTGCCGGGACGGATGATAGCTTGATTCCAGCCCGCATTGCCTCCGGTTGGGCAACATCCCCCACCACCTCAGCACCACTCTGAACGGGGTGGGTGAAACCGCGCTCCGGGGCTCTAAGCTCGAGGCATGATCCAGCGGGCTGACGACGGGCCGTTCGCCGCCGTCGTTACCCAAGTGGCGCCAGTCGACCGTTGGTGCAGCTGGCGCTAAGGCGAGCCGCTGCTCTTCCCCACGGCCGGCGACGCTAGCGGGGGAGGGCCGCCCGGCGGCTAACCATGGTCGATGGGCACTGCGTGCTCATGGAAATGCCCCCGCTGGTGCAACTCGTTGTGCAGCCTCCGGTGAACCGCAGTGAGTTTCATCCGCATGCGTTTGTAGGCCAGATCACCCGCCCTGGTCCCTACCGTGTCTATGTAAGCCAGGGCCCCCTCGATCTGCTCCAGCATCGTGAGCGCATCCACCGCCGAGAAGAAGCTCGTTCCTTCCACATCGACCATCACCGGAGAAGAGTGCGCACCGATGATCTCCGCCTCGCCGGGGTACCGCCCGCGCACCCTGAGCGCCAGCCAAGAGCAACGATTCACCTTCAACCGCCACCGTCCCGAATCTCGGTCTGGTCGCACGCTGCGGCGTTCGCGGATCTCGCCGTTCACGACCAGCTCCACCGAGCTCAGCGGAAGAGTTACGCTCGCCACCTCCCATTCCACCTCCACGGTTCCTCCCCGGGGGCGCATAGCGATGCGGGTTCCCGGAAGGTTCCCGTCCACCGAAAACTCCAGCAAAGGGCCGTAGGTGGCAAACGTGTTTCCCGACCGCACGGCTTGTTTCCAGGTGTCGTAGGTAAACTCCCGCCCGTAAGGAAGCCGCGCGTAGGTGCGCAGGGCGCCCACCGCCGTCCTGGTGGACATTTTGTCCGTGCCTCCAACGGCCGCCACAAAGTAGCCGCAATTCAGGTAGCGGTAGTAATCGGCCAAAGAGTAAGGGTTGATGCCTCTGGCGGGGCTTCCGGAGACCTCGATCGCGTCGATGAGACCGGCAAGCAACCCGGCGTTCTCACCCCTGGGGTGAGGAAAATGCGGCATGACCACCACCCCGCCCTGCTGGCGGCATCGCTCGGCCCATTCCATCAGCAGCATGTCAATCGGATCGCCCAACGCCGCTTCGTCCGGCCCGCTTCCGCACATCGGTGCGATGATTCGGCCGCTATAGCCCAGCAGCGAGATGTGGCCGAGCACCCTCTGGCGGTTCTCCGTTCCCACGCGCACCAGCCACTCGCCGTCCCCGCCCGCCTCTTTAGAACCGAAGGTGGACTGGCCGTCAAAATCGCCCACATTAGTCATCAGCTCCCCCCACTGACTGGCGAGCAGGTTGACAACGTTCACTCCTTCCGCCGACCCTTCCAGCCGCGCCGTCTGGGGCGACAAAAAATGCACGTGCGTGTCGGCCGTCACCCATCCCCGCTCCCGCCAAGGCAGAAGCTTCTCAATTACAAGGTCCAGCTCCGTGGTCGCGGAGGTGATGGACACTGTTCTCCGAAGCGGCTTAACTTCGAACCCTTTGCTGACCTCCACGTAGACGTTGCCGGCCGGCAAGTCCGCCACTGTCTCGCCGTCGATATAAGTCCAGGGCTGAAGTCCCGCCCCCAGGTGCTCCGGCGCGTAATCTTCAAACCAGGCCGGATTCAGATGCCGGTGCCGGTCCAAAGGCGCCAGGTACTCGCCGCTCTCTCCGTGGATGTGGAGCCGGACGGGCACGGGCCGCCCCGAGGTCTTGTCCAAGACGCGAATCCGGACCCTCCGCGTGGCGGGGGCCACCCTTGTCAGGGGCCCGGCTTTCGCTGTGGCTTCCAGCTCGGACACCGGTACAGTAGACCCGTCCCAGAGATGAAACCGCGCGTCCGGATGCGAGGCGTACTCGATGAGAACCTCCTGGCCGGCGGCTTGCGGCCCCCGTTCATTCCGGACGTTCTCCCAGTCCTCATTGGGATAGACCTTACGTGGCTCGGCCGAGATGATCTGCCCCATATCTAGTTCGATCTGGGCCCGCCTGCCTAAGCGGTCGACGCGGTAGTCGAACTCCAGGCCCGCCGGGACCCGGAGGATGGTCTTGCGGCGTGTCCGCCAGCGCAGCGGCTCACTGCTCGCGTGCCCGGCAGACAACCCGGAGATCACCACGCCGCCGGCTTCGGACTGAAATCGCACCCCGGCGATTTCCTTTTCCGGATGCGGATTCCGCCAGGCCCACAGCCAGTTGGTCCAGCCCAACCGGTCCAGAATCCGGGCGCGTATTTCGCCGCCGCCCCAGCCGTAAAAGTTGGGCGACTGTTCGTGCAAGGGACGGACGGCAAAAGGCTTGATGTGCGCCACAGCCTGGAAACAGTTCTCCCCGTACACCGTTCGGAACATCGCGATCTGGTGGCGGCGCCGGATGACTGTCTTGGATTCGGTCCCATCCGCATACAGCAACGCGTATTCGGCCACGCGCTCCCCAAGCCTCCCCTCGCCGCGCATCGGACGGATCAAGCCATCGGCATCCGGCTGCAAAGGCTTCAGATCCGTGGTGTGAAGAAAGACGAGCCACTGAGCCTTCAGCCCGGGCAGCTTCTGAGTCATTGGCGCGCTGTTTAGCACCAGCGGCTGTCGGATTTCGAAGGGGATCCCCCAGCAAACGCAGGAGCCTCTGGGGGCCTCGGCTGCCGCCGATGTCATCGCGGACGACACCCCCGCCGCCGCCAGTCCGTCAAAGGTGGCATTGCCCTCGATCGGAACGGGAGTAAAGTTCGGGGAGGCCGGCCCGTCCTGGGCCACGAACCTCGGCTCCTCGGATCCCGCCGAGTGCGCCGCCGCGGCTGGCAGCGCGGACAATTCAAGGAATTCTCTTCGCGACCAGGTCATGTCGTTCTCTCCCGATCCTCTCTCTGACAGAAAAGCGCACGCTTCCCAAAATGATCGAAGCAAGTGTATCCCAAGCCGGCGCTCAGGTTCACGGCTGCCGCCGGTGAGGGGCCCAGCCTGCGCACGCGCAGCAACGGCAGGGAGACGCGCGCAGAGCATCTGCCGGGGCGCCAGAGACTGGCGTAGGGGAAGCGTTACGGAAGCGACGCCTCGGCGGACGAAGAACGCGGGCTTTCGTTCCCCGCCTGGTCCACGGCGCTCACCGCGTAGCGGTACCGCACGCCGGTCTGGGCTTCCTTGTCGCTGTAATGAGGCGCAGGCAGGGGACCGGCAAGGCGCCCGAATTCGCCCTCTCCGGCCGCGCGGTAGACGAAATAACCGGCCAAGTCTGACTCGCGATTGGGGTCCCAGCTCAGCTCGATGCTGGCCGGAGCGGCCAGCGCCGTCAGGCCTTTCGGAGCAGTGGGAGCGAACCGGTCCACGGGAACGATGGTCACGGACTCCGAGGGCGCGCTCTGGGCCCGCGCATTACCGGTCTCCAGCGCGGCGACGACGGTGTAGGAGTACGTCTCGCCGTAGCGCGTGTCGGCGTCAGTCCATTCCAAGCCGTTCACCGCGGCGGCCGGAGATGCTTCCGGCTGCCGGCCCGCGCGGCGCAGAACGCGGAACAGAAGCCCCTCGGGCTTGCGCGGCCCCTCCCAGGACACCCGCACCCCCTCCGGCACGGCCTCCGCTTTCACCCCAAAGGGCCTCTCCAGCGGGGCCACCACGTGGAGCGTGACGAAATCCGACCACTCCCCGGCGCGGCCCCGGTCGTTCCGCAACCGCACGCGGAACAGAACCTCCTGGCCGGTCCAGCCCGCCGCCGGAACCTCCAGCTCGTACGGACCGGTCTTGAACTCGCCCGCACCCAGCGCCTTCGCCTGCGCGGCCCAGGCCTCGGCGTCGAACGGCGTGGCGGCGTACGGTCCGGCCCGGAGATCCACGCGCCCGCGCCGCAGCATCACGCCGTCCAGGGTCAGTTCCGGCACGGTGAAGCGGATCCGGATCCGGTCCTCCACTTGCGCGGCGGCCAGGTCGGTGATTCTGGCGGGGATCTTAAGAGCGGGCGGCTGGGGATCCCCCACGTATCCGCAGGAAGCCAGCAGGGCCGCCGAGATGAGCAAGCCTGTCCGCGGGAGGCGCATCGCTAGAGAATGTAGCGGCTCAGGTCCTGATCCTTGACGATGTCCGCCAGTTGCTTGCGCACGTAGGCGGCGTCGATCCTGACCGTCTTTTTCCGCAGATCCGGCCCCTCGAAGGAGATCTCCTCGAGTAACTTCTCCATGATCGTGTGCAGCCGCCGCGCGCCGATGTTCTCGGCGTTCTCATTCACCCGGGCGGCGAATCGCGCGATCTCGGTCAGCGCGTCCGGCGTGAACGTCAGCTTGATGCCTTCGGTTTCGAGCAGCGCCTGGTACTGCTTCACCAACGCGTTTTTGGGCTCCTTCAGGATCCGGACGAAGTCCTCCTCGGTCAGGGGCTTCAGCTCCACCCGGATCGGAAAGCGGCCCTGCAACTCGGGGATCAGGTCGCTCGGCTTGGAGACGTGAAAAGCGCCCGCGGCGATAAACAAGATGTGATCGGTCCGCACGAAGCCGTGCCGGGTGTTGACCGTGGTGCCTTCGACGATGGGCAAGATGTCGCGCTGCACGCCTTCGCGGCTGACGTCCGGCCCATGGCCCGACTCTCGGCCCGCGATCTTGTCAATCTCATCCAGGAAGATGATCCCGCTGCGCTCCACGCGGTCCAGCGCGACGCGCGTCACCTGGTCCATGTCGATCAGCTTCTGCTCTTCCTCTTGAATCAGGTATTCCAGCGCCTCGCTCACCCGCATCTTGCGCTTGCGCGTGCGGCCTCCGAACAGCCCCGGCAAGACATCTTTCAGGTTGATGTCCATCTCCTCGATGCCCATGTTGGTGGCGATTTCGAACGTCGGTCCGCGCTCGCGGACATCGATCTCCACCAGCCGGTCGTCCAGTTTGCCCGCCCGCAGCTTTTCCCGCAGCTTCTCGCGCGTACGCTCGATGCTTTCACTCGCCTCCGGCTGGTCCGGCATCAGCAGCTCCAGCAGGCGGTCCTCGGCGTTGCGCTCGGCCCGGTCGGCGACCTCGTCCAGCCGCTCCTCGCGCACCATGTCGATGGCGATATCCACCAGGTCCCGGATCATCGACTCGACGTCGCGGCCCACGTAGCCCACCTCGGTGAACTTGCTGGCCTCCACCTTCAGGAACGGCGAGTTGGCAAGCTTGGCCAAGCGCCGGGCGATCTCGGTCTTGCCGACGCCCGTGGGCCCCATCATCAGAATGTTCTTAGGGATCACCTCGTCGGCCATCTCGGCATCCAGCTTCTGGCGCCGGATCCGGTTCCGCAGCGCGATGGCCACGGCGCGTTTCGCCTCGGCCTGGCCGATGACGTACTTATCGAGTTCGCGCACGATTTCGCGCGGCGTCAGCTCATCGAGCAGCGGCGTCTCCTCGTCCGCCTGGCTCGGCAAATAGATCACCATGCTTAGCTCAGCTCCTCGTAGCTCACCGACTCGTTGGTGTAAATGCAGATCTCTCCTGCGATGGCCATGGCTTTCTCGGCGATCTGGCGCGCGTTGAGGTTGGTGTTCTCCAGCAGCGCCTTGGCGGCGGCTTTGGCGTAGCCGCCTCCCGAACCGATGGCCGCCACGTCGCCGTCCGGCTCGATGACGTCTCCGCTGCCGCTGACGATGTAGGTGGAGTCCTTGTCGGCGACGATCAGCAGCGCTTCCAGGTGCCGCAGCGCCCGGTCCGTGCGCCAATCCTTGGCCAGTTCCACCACGCTGCGGGCCAGATTGCCGCTGTGCTGCTCTAGTTTGCTTTCAAAACGGCTGAACAGCGCGAAGGCGTCGGCCGTGGAGCCGGCGAACCCCGCCAGGATCTTCTCGTTGTACAAGCGGCGCAGTTTGCGGGCGCTGGATTTGAGCACCTCCTGGCCGAAGGTCACCTGGCCGTCGCCGGCCATGACGACCTGCTGGTTGCGGCGCACGCAGAGCACGGTCGTGGAACGGACTTGCGATTTCATGGGAATGGCACCTTTATTCTAGCGCAGCGCCGGCCGCGTCCCGGTTCGCCAGGGCCGGGCACGGCCGGCCGGCGCCGAAACCCCTGGGCGTCGGCTACTCCTTCCGGAACAGCACCGGCAGCGCCGCCTCCGAGGTGAACATACAACGCGCGCTATGGCCACAGGCGGGCACAATCACCGTCTCGTGCTTCGCCTTGTAGTTCTCGTTCACGTACTTTGCATAAGCCAGCCCGCGCGCCAGGCGTGTCGCCCCTTGGGCCATGGCCGGACAACTGGTGTCGAACCCGTACAGAGGCAGGATGTCCAGCTCGCCGAGCAGATACGTGGCGGGCCGCGCGGCCATTTGCTTCTTCAGTTCTTCAGCGGTTCTGCGCGCGCTGTAGCCTTCGCGGTTCTTCAGGCCGTAAGGCCAGTCGTCGTAAGAGGTGCAGTTGCGGGCATCGGGGTACTCGGCGAACGGCAGTAGCGCTTTGGCCGGCGGCGGCTGGTAGCCGGGCGGCGCTGCCGCGACGTTCGCCGGAAGCGCACCGGCCGTCGGCCGCACCGGATCCAAGTAGGCATACGAGGATGGGTTGGAGACCACATACCGGACCGGCACGCCCAACCGCTCATGGATCGAGTTGGACATCTGATAGCGCGTGACGAACTGGCCTCCGGCCGAGTGCCCCGCCAGCACGATCTCCCGAAGCTGGGGGAAGCTCTCCTTGTTGGCCAGATGAAGCAGGATCGCATCGGCGGCGTCGTAGGAAGTCACCGTCTGGCTTCCCGTAGCGAAAGCTCCGCTCCGCCAGGTGTGGGCGCCCTCGCAGGGCCAGTTCAACTCCTCGGCCCCTAACGTATCCCGGCACTCGCGCCCGTCGTTGGAAGCAAAACGCGGCGCCACCAGGACCGTATTCTCCAAGGCCCCGGCCAGGAACGCCGCCGCCAGCACATGCCGGAAGTAGTTGTCCGCATCCCGGCCCGCCCCGTGCACCATGACGACGGCCCGGCGTACCGCCTCATTGCGGACATCCAGAGGGAAGGTCCGGTACACGAGGATCCGCGACGGGCCGCTCCCTACGGTGATCCACTGCGTGCACTCCGCCGAGGCCACAATGCAGGGCGGCGTGGCAGCGGCTGCCGTGCCGCACGCCGCAAAGGCGCAAAGGACCAATTTCACCCACCGGCTCATCGCCTTCACCTCCGCATTCGCTTCCGGTATCGAGCATAGCGCGGCCCCGGCCCGCGGAGCGGAATCCCTCTAATCGTCCGCCGCCTGAGGATGCGGCCGCACGTGAAGCCGCCATAGGACGCCAAATAGCCGGAAGGCCGCCATCTCTCTCCGTCCTATGAGATAGCTCAGGATCCCCAGGGCGAACCAGATCCAATAGGCCGCGGTCACATACCGGTGGATGTGCGTGGCCAAAAAGCCCACAAGGCCGGGCCCGGGCGGGAAGGGCGAGAAAGCGAACTGGATGAACCACATCGTAAACAGCGACGCCGCCTCCCACCAGGCGAGCCTCATGTTCACCAGGAACAGCATGCCGACCAAGGACTGCCCCAGCGTCATCAAGATTTCCAGGCTTTGCTGCTGGTCGAATGCAATGGACGACAGGCTGCCCCGGCTGATGGAATAAACCACGGGAAGCATGGCCGCCAGCAACGTCCACTGGTTGATGTTGCTCGACACCATGTTCATAAGGGCCATCGACGCCCGGTCGATGGTCCGCGCCCAGTAGAAAGCCGACACCTTTTCCGGAAACTCGCTCACGAAGGGCGCCACCCACTGCACGAACACGAAAGCCGGGATCCCCAGCATGGCCGAAACCGCCAGCAGACTGCCCGCAAAGGGTTCCGCGGCGAAATAGATCATCGCGCCGCCGGCAAGGAAAAACAGCAGAATGATCGAAACCCGCACCGGACGGCGGCTCTTGACGATCGTGCGCGGAACCAGCTCCAGCTGCTCGATGCCTTCCGCCGCCTCCGGCGGCATTTTCCGCAATACAAACAGGTAAGCGGCGTAGATCGACGTCAGCACGACTGCGTCAAACACGTTGAGCGACCCTTTCGCCCACACCAAGGTCATGTAGGCGACCGGCGCCAGCAGCCCAACCACTTCCACAGAGTGGCCCTCTTGAAGCTGAATCTCTCTCAACGGTTTACGGTACTTGCGGCGGTGAAAGACCGCCGCCACGAAGTAGATCATGGGCCAGGCCAGTCCCGTCAGCAGCCGTAGCGCTCCAGTCAGGTTGGCGAGCAGCAAAGGCACCTGTTGCCGCCAGGCGTACACGAACTCCACGGCGAACTCGGGCAGCGTCTGAAGCCAGGCCAGAATCGCCAGCGCGAAGCCCTGGGCAATAAAAAACTGTGCCGACTCCGCCGCCCAGGCGATTAGCATGGCTGCCAGCAGGATCGCCGGCGCCGCCCAGAGGGCGGTCGAGGGAGGGACCTCCTTCACAACAGGCACGGCCGCCAGCAGAACCAGGGCCCCCATGAAAATTCCCTGGCGATTCGACGCGCTGGAGCTGGTTCGCGGGAGCTCAGAAAAAGGAGACTTCATTGGTGGCGTTCGAAATGCGAGAGTGTTTCTGAAACTCAGGCCTCTTGGAGGGATAGTCGGTCCGGTAGTGGGCGCCGCGGCTCTCTTTCCTCGCCAGCGCGCAGGTGGCGATCAACCAAAGAACATCCTTCATGGCGCGCAGTTCAAACACCGCACGGTTTGGATAGGGGCATGGCTCGTTCGCGTGGGCCGCCAGGGTCCGCAGCGCCGCCTCCAGGCCCTCGCCGCAACGGGTGATTCCGCAGCTATCCCAAGCCAGCCGCCGCAACTCCTCCTCGCCAATCTGGGGAAACTCCGGCTGGGGGATCGGCCCGCCCTTTAGGATCTGAGCTCCCGCCCACTGGCGCATGGTGCGGCCGGCCCGGGCGCCAAATACCAGCGCTTCCAAAAGCGAGTTGCTGGCTAACCGGTTGGCGCCATGGACGCCCGTGGCAGCCACCTCCCCGGCGGCAAACAGCCGCGGCAAACTGGTCCTTCCCTCCAGGTCCGTCCAGACCCCGCCCATGGCATAGTGCGCGGCGGGCACCACCGGGGCGGGATCCCGTGCAAGATCCACCCCGTATTTCAAGCAGGTTTGATAGATCCTCGGGAACCGCTCCCGCACGAAGCCGGGCGGCAGGTGGGTGAGATCCAGATAAACATGAGAATCCCCGGTCTTCTGCATTTCGGCGGCGATGGAGCGGGAAACCACGTCGCGCGGGGCCAGTTCCTCCAGCGGATGGTAGCGCTTCATGAAGCGCTCGCCCTTGCCGTTCCTCAAATAGCCCCCTTCGCCGCGCAGCGCCTCCGAGAGCAGGAAACTCGGCGCCCCCTCGGCATGCAGCGCCGTGGGGTGAAACTGCACGAACTCGATGTCGCTGATCACTGCCCCGGCGCGGTAAGCGGCCGCGACTCCGTCCCCGGTGGCCACATCCGGATTTGTCGTCTTCCAATAGACTCGCCCCAGGCCGCCCGTAGCCAACAACACCGCGCGGGCGTGGATCGGAACCAAGCTGCGCGTGGAAGAATCGCAGGCCACCACCCCAGCCACCTCTCCGCCGTCCATGAGTAGGTCGGTCACCGCCGTGAAGCTGCGGAAACGGATGCTGTTGAGCGACGCCGCCTTGTGGTAGAGCGTCTTGGAGATCTCGTGGCCGGTCGAATCGCCCTGGGCGTGCAAGATCCGGCTGCGGCTGTGAGCGCCCTCCCTCCCGAAGGCCAGCTTGCTGCCCTCGCGGTCGAACTCGGCCCCCCATTCGATCAGTTGCTGGACGACGCCCAGTCCTTCTTCGACCAGCACCCGCACGGCCTCGGGGTTGCACAGCCCGTCGCCCGCAGCCAGGGTGTCCTGTTCGTGCAGTTCGACCTCATCGTCGTCGCTTAGGGCTACGGCGACCCCACCCTGGGCGTATTCAGAGGAAGATTCCCGGAGACTGTCCTTGGCGAGAACCAGGACCTCACCGGCCTCAGCCAGTTCAATGGCAGCTCGAAGCCCGGCGACCCCCGCACCGACCACCACAAAATCGGGAGTCATCAAACTGCGATTCTAGCACTCTCCCGCCAGACGCACCTCTTCCCAGAGCGCGGGTGCGGACAAGCGCCCTGCGGACTGCGCGGGTCTGATCGTTGCCAGGGCTCGCCTTGCACCGGCAGGCTGGGGACTGGCTTCGCCGGCCCTTTGGGGGAACGGCGCACGGGGGCGGGGCTTGAGACCGGGCCGCATCTGCTAGAATCCAATCATCCGTAGTTGAAATTCTCAGAGGGGACCGGGAATGGCTGAGCAGAACCTCTACCCGCCGAGCCGGGAGTTTACCTCCCGCGCGCATATCCAGAGTCTTGAGGAACACCGCCGCTTCTGCGAGAGAGCGCGGCAACACCCGGAGGAGTTCTGGCAGGATCTGGCGGAGCGGGAACTCCACTGGTTTGAACGCTGGACAAAAGTGTTCGAGTGGAACCCGCCCTTCGCCCAGTGGTTCACGGGTGGGAAGCTCAACGCGAGCTACAACTGTTTGGACCGCCACCTAAGCGGCCCGCGCAAAGACAAGCCGGCCATCGTTTGGGAAGGGGAGCCCGGCGAGGAACGCACCATCTCTTACGCCGAACTGCATCGCATGGTGTGCCGCTTCGCAAACGTCTTAAAAGGCCGGGGGCTGAAGGCCGGGGACCGGGCGGTGATCTACATGCCGATGGTTCCGGAAGCCGCGGCGGCGATGCTGGCCTGCGCCCGGCTGGGCGTCACGCATAGCGTAGTCTTCGGCGGCTTCTCCGCGGAGGCGCTCAAGGCGCGGATTGAAGACATGGGGGCCAAGACGGTCATCACCGCCGATGGCGGCTGGCGCAGGGGCAAGATCGTGGAGCTCAAGGCCGCCGTCGATGAGGCGCTGGCGGGGCTGGAAGTGCGAGACGTCATTGTGCTCCAGCGCACCGGCCATCCCGTGCCGATGCAGACCGCACGGGATCATTGGTGGCACGAATTGGAACAGGCGGTGGATGACGACTGCCCCGCCGAACCGCTCGCCAGCGAGCACCCGTTGTTTGTGCTCTACACTTCGGGAACCACGGGCAAGCCCAAAGGGATCGTGCACTCGACCGCCGGCTACCTGCTCCAGACCACGCTGACCATGAAATGGGTCTTCGATCTCCGCGACGAGGACGTTTTCTGGTGCACCGCCGACATCGGTTGGGTCACCGGCCACAGCTATGTGGTCTACGGCCCCCTCTCGGCGGGTGCAACCGTCGTGATGTACGAAGGCGCGCCGGACTACCCACAATTCGACCGCTGGTGGAGCATCGTGGAGCGCCGGCGGGTCAGCATCTTTTACACCTCGCCCACGGCGATCCGGGCGCTGCTCAAGCAAGGCGACCGCTGGCCCGAGGCGCACGATCTTTCCAGCCTGCGGCTGCTCGGATCGGTAGGCGAGCCCATCAATCCGGCGGCTTGGGAGTGGTACTACCGCGTCATCGGCAAAGGCCGCTGCCCAATTGTGGATACCTGGTGGCAGACCGAGACCGGGGCCATCCTCATCTCGGCCATGCCCGGCGCCGTACCTCTGAAACCGGGCTCAGCGACGCTGCCGCTTCCCGGAGTCGAAGCCGAGGTCGTGGACTTCAACGGGCATCCGGTGGCGCGCGGCGAGAAGGGTTTCCTGGTAATCCGCCGCCCTTGGCCCAGCATGCTGCGCACCATCCTCAACGATCCCCGCCGCTATGAGGAACAGTACTGGAGCCGGGTGCGCGGCAGCTACTTCACCGGGGACGCGGCGCGGCAGGACGAGGACGGCTACTTCTGGATTCTGGGGCGCGTCGACGACGTGATCAACGTGAGCGGCCACCGGCTGAGCACGATGGAAGTGGAGTCCGCCCTGGTGCGCCATCCGGCGGTGGCAGAGGCGGCGGTGGTGGGCAAGCCGGATGAGGTCACCGGTCAGGCGGTGTGCGCCTTCGTGACGCTGAAGGCGGGCCGGCCGGACCATGACGGGCTGGCGGCGGAGCTCCGTCAGTGGGTGGCCCATGAGATCGGGAGCTTCGCCAAGCCGGCCGAAATCCGCTTCACCGAGGCGCTGCCCAAGACCCGCAGCGGCAAAATCATGCGCCGGTTGCTGCGCGAAATCGTAACTTCGCACGCGGTGACGGGCGATACGACCACGCTCGAGGACCTCTCGGTGGTGAACCGTCTGGCGGCGCAACACGACGAGGAGTAGCACGCAGGGGCCGCCCGCCGCTCATCTGGCAGCCCGCCGTATGCGGGCGCCCTACTCCGCCCAAGCGATGAGCCCGGGCAGCATGGGATCCGGCAGATCCGGATGGAACGGCAGCACGCGCACGGTGAAGCCTCGCAAGCCACTGGCAGCCGCGGGCCGCGAGACCGCTTCATAGATATGAACGCCGGGGCCGGCTGGTTCCACCGGTTCCATGGCGACGGGCACGGCATCCACAATTTCGCCCTCGGGGTCCACGCGGCCTTCGTACAACTCTACGATGACGTCCTGAGGATCGAGTTGGCCCAAACGCACGCGGATCCGCGCCCTGGCCGCTTGGCCCACGGTGAGCGTATCCGGGGTGTGATTCTCGATGCTTTCCACGCGCACTTCGCTCCACGCCTGGCGCAGGCGGGAGAGCCAAGCCGCCAGACTTCTGGCGCGGGCCGCGTTCTCCGCGGAGAGAGCCAGGAAGCGGTCGTGGGCGATCACGTAGAAATCCTCGGTGTACTGGCGCACCATGCGGTGCGTGTTGTACTGGGGGCACAGGCAGGACAAGGAAGCAGTGATCCGGGCGATCCAGCGGCGGGGGAGCCGGTCCGGCCCCCGCTCATAAAAAGCGGGGATGACCTCGCGTTCCAGAAGATCGTAAAGCGCTTCGGCTTCCACGGCATCCTGCTCATCGGCGCTGGCGTAAATCTCGCCGCGGCCGATGGCCCAGCCCGCTTGGGCCGTCCGGCAGTCGCTCCAGGCTTCGTCCCACCAGCCGTCCAGAGTGCTGAGATTGAGCGCCCCGTTGGCGGCGGCCTTCATCCCGCTGGTCCCGCTGGCTTCCATGGGGCGGCGCGGGTTGTTGAGCCACACATCGCAACCCTGAACCAGATAGCGCGCCACGGCCAAGTCATATTCCTCGAGGAAGACGATCCGCCTGCGGAATTCGCTGGTGCGGGCCAAAGCCACGATCTGGCGGATCAGTTCTTTGCCCTGCTCGTCGCGGGGATGCGCCTTGCCGGCGAAGATGATCTGGACGGGGCGTCCGGGTTGGTTGAGCAGGCGCGACAAGCGCGCCGGATCGCGCAGCAACAGGGTGGCGCGTTTGTAGGTGGCGAAGCGGCGGGCAAAGCCGATGGTGAGGGCGTCGGGATCGAGCGCTTCAGCCGCGGTGGCGATTTCGGCCGGCCCGGCCCCGCGCGCCTTGAGCTGCTCAGCCAGGCGGCGGCGCGCAAAAGCCACCAGGCGCTCGCGGCGCCGCTCGTGCGTGCGCCAAAGTTCCTCCGGGGGAATGGATTCGGCTCTGGCCCACAGGGCCGCATGAAAGGGCTCTTCGCGCCACTCCGGTCCAAGATAGCGGTCATAGAGCTGGTTCATCTCGTATGAGATCCAGCTCCGGAAGTGCACCCCGTTGGTCACGTGCCCGATCGGGATCTCATTCAGGGGAACCTTGGGCCAAAGGCCCTGCCACATGCGCCGGCTCACTTCCCCGTGCAGCTTGCTAACCCCGTTGCGGAAGGCCGACATGCGCAGCGCCAGCACCGTCATGCAGAACGGCTCCCGCTCGTCGCCGGGGTTCTGGCGCCCAAGGGCCAGAAACTCCTGGCGGTTGAGGCCCAGCGAAGGATAGTAAGGCGCGAAGTATCTGTCCATAAGCTCCGGCGGGAAGAAGTCATGGCCGGCCATGACCGGCGTGTGCCCGGTGAACACCAAGCTGCTTTGCGCCAGCAGCCGTGCTTCCTCGAAACTCAGCCCGTAATTCTCCATCAGGCGCCGGATGTGTTCCAGCGAGAGGAACGCGGAGTGGCCCTCGTTCATGTGGTAGACGATGGGCTTCAGTCCCAGTGCTTCCAGAGCGCGGTAGCCGCCGATGCCCAGAAGGATTTCCTGCTTGAGCCGCATCTCCTGATCGCCGCCATAGAGCTGATCGGTGATGTCGCGCTCCTCAGGGCGCTCGTTGTCCGGAATATTCGTGTCCAATAGGTATAGCTGTACCCGCCCCACGTCCACGCGCCAGATCTGGGCGTGGACCGCACGGCCCGCCACTTCCACCGTCACTCGCAGCCGTGCCCCATCTGGCTGCCGCACGGGGATCAGCGGCAAGTTCTGAAAATCGTTGTCGACATAGCGTTCCTGTTGCCAGCCCGCTTCGTTGAGATACTGCCGGAAATAGCCCTGCTGGTAAAGAAGGCCGACCCCGGTGAGATTCAGCCCGAGGTCGCTGGCGGATTTCAAGTGGTCGCCGGCCAGGATTCCAAGTCCCCCGGCGAAGATGGAGAGGCACTCGGTGAGCCCGAACTCCGCCGAGAAGTACGCCACCGTGCAGTCGCCGAGTTGCGGGAGGGTGCGCCGGTACCAACTGGCAGGATCGTTGAGATACTGATCCAGTTCGGCGGCGATGCGGTGCATGTGGGACAGGAAGGCCTGGTTGTGCGCCGCCTGTTCCAACGTGGCCTGGCTGACCTCGCCGAGCATCCGGACCGGGTTGTGCCCGCTCGATTCCCACAGGTCGCGGTCGAGGCGGCGGAACAGTTCAATCGTGTCGTGATCCCAGCTCCAGCGGAGGTTGTAAGCGATCCTCCGCAACGGTTCCAGAACCGGCGGCAACGAGGGGATCACGAGGTAGCGGTGGATCGGCTTCATGGCGTACGCTTTCCTATCCCCAACTCTACGCAGGGCGCGAGGGTAAAGCAAGACAAGCGGCGTTGTTGCAGCGTTTGGCGGACGCCGCCGCTGCTGCAATCAGCCGTCAGAATCCGCGCGAAAGCGGGACCTTCTCAAAGCCGCTCGAATTCGCGCAGGGGCAGGAACGGGCCGTCGATGCAGGTGAGCGCGCCCGAGGGGCTGGCGCACTTGCCGCAGATGCCGACGCCACAACTGGTCATGTACTCGATCGAGCCGTAGATGCGCTCGGGCGGAGCCCAGGCTCGCTGGAGCTCGAAACAGTTCCGCACCATCGGCTCCGGACCCCAGTTGATGAAGACCAGGCGGGTGCGTTCCGCGGAGGTACGCAGCAAACTTGTATCGCCGCATTGGGGGCGGGATTCGGGTCCGGCGTGAGCATCCATCCTTGCCCAGCCCAGCCACGCCGGATTACCGTCCCTTCTTCCGTCCTGCTAGCCGCCTTCCTCAGCGGCATATCCCCAAACCAGGCAAGCAGCGCTACTGGCCGGGATCGGTTTCCGGAAGATAGACGTCGATGTCTTCCTCCCGGGTTGTGCCGAGTTTCAGGGCTAGCTCAATGGCCCGGCGCCGGGCTGCCCGCTGCTCTTCTTTGGCTCGATCTTGCCGCTGCATAGCTTCTTCGACGTCCAGGCCCGGCGAGCGCAGCGCCTTGGCCGCTGAATCCACTAGAAACGTCGTCCCCTCGGCGCGCAAGGTTAACCGGTTCTCCACCCAGCGCAGCTCCATAGGCACCTGGAAGGTGGCCGGCAGCGGAATGCGCGTGACCTGCCTGTCGAGGCTCACGATCACGACCGCTTTGGCGGTCGTTTGCAAGTCGTGTTCCAGCACGGCGATCCGGGAACTGTCCGCGGACCAAACGGGGTCCGTGAGCAACCGCCCACGGGGGGAGGGGGGAGTATAGGCTCTAACTTCACGGTCGAATTCAACGCATTGGCGCCAATCCGTCTCCGGTGCACCGGCCCCAGGGGCGCAGGTGTAGGCGACGTGTTGGCCGTCAGGACTTACGCTAAAGGAACCGCAAAGGCCAACCGCGCCGGTCAGTTCCTCTCCAGTCCCCGCATCCAAAACAACATATTCACAATTGTTTGGATTGATGCCACCGGTTAGAGCAATCCGGCGGGCGTCCAGCCAGAACGATTCACCGGTCGAGTTCATGCCCACCACGTTGGCGCTGGCCGGCCGGTACAGAAAGGAGTGCGTCCTCCGTGATTCCACCTCAATAACCGCGAAACGTCCCAGGGCCTCCCCTCTGCCCTCCTTCAGCGCAAAGGCGAGCCTCCGCCCATCAGGCGACCACCGGAGGCCCCATTTGTCCAGGCCATCCTTGGTGAGCTGGATGAGTGAGCCACCGCGCACGTCGGCCATGAAGACCTCCGTCCCTCGGATGAAGGCAACCCTGCCGGATGGATTCTCGGCCGCAGCCAGCCAGGTGGCATATGTTACTGAGAGGATGAAAAGAACAACTTTCGCGCACATTGGGTTCACTCCAAGTTCCTCGCAGGACAAGTAGCCGTTGGGGGACTACAGGTCCCCACAACGATGGGGAACCATCGACCTTCGGATCGTAATACAGATTGGCGATGTAGTCCAGTTCCGTGGAAGCGATGCCAGTGGTGGGGGTAGGGGTAATGAGCAGGGTCGAGGCGCCACTCGCGTACTGCGGCCCCAACGAAATAGGCGCAGCAAAGAGGAGACGTCAGCGGAACCGGCGGCAATTGAGCGGGCCTATGGGTGGCCGCCAGGGAAAATGCGGCGGGAGAAGAAACCGCAGGAGGGTGCGGCTGATTCCCCTTGACTCCGTGGCTGAGGCGTAAAGCGCGGCTTCGAGTTGCCGCCCGTGAAGATGCAACCGGCTGTTGGTGGCCGGCCAGGGCATGGTCCTGGCGCCAGAAGAGCATGGGGAGCTGGCTAACGGTGAACACGGCTGTGGCTTGGTATCCGCCGCGGGGCCTTCTCAAGGGCGCTCGAATTCGCGCAAGGGCAGGAACGGACCGTCGATGCAGGTGAGCGCGCCGGAGGGGCTGGCGCACTTGCCGCAGATGCCCACCCCGCAACTGGTCATGTACTCGATCGAGCCGTAGATGCGCTCGGGCGGAGCCCAGGCCCGCTGGAGTTCGAAACATTTCCGCACCATCGGTTCGGGGCCGCAGTTGATGAAAACCAGATCCCGGCGCTGATCCGAAGGCAAGCTCTCCACCACTTCCGGCAGCAGGCTGGGGACCAAACCGCGAAGGCCAAGCGTCCCGTCGTCGGTGGCCAGGTACACGGGGCCGAGCTCGCCGAATCGCTCGACATCGAACAGATGCTTCGCCGTTCTAGCCCCCAGCAGAAACGCCAGGCGGTTAGAGCCGCGTAGCCGACAGGCGATCTCCAGGATCGAGGCAATCCCTGTGCCTCCGCCCACAAGTACGGCGGTGCATCCGGTAATGTTTGGAAACCCCGCCCCGTACGGCCCGCGCAAATACAGCTCGGCGCCCGCCGAAAGGCCCGCCAGGTAGCGCGTGAAACACCCCACGCTGCGGACCA